>Ga0302198_10000057_pt1 | contig 100978 bp, 99 predicted proteins | sample II_Bog_N2_2_FD_193521 | JGI IMG/M metagenome (GOLD analysis project Ga0302198, IMG submission 193521) | Peat permafrost microbial communities from Stordalen Mire near Abisko, Sweden - II_Bog_N2_2 | ecosystem: Environmental > Terrestrial > Soil > Wetlands > Peat | place: Sweden: Abisko...
TGGCGTCGCCCAGTCACAACTCGGCTCCGTCGCGCAACTCCACTACCTCAAGGTCGCCGAGATTCAACGCCGCGGCCTCATCCACCTCCACTGTGTCCTTCGAGCCGACGGTCCTGAGGAGACCGGCGCGGACCCACCGCCCTGGCTCACGAGCGAGGCGCTGGCCCTGGTGGTGCAGGCGAGCGCGCGCCACGTCTCAACCAGGGGACTGGACGGACGACCGCTTCGCTGGGGACAGGTAGTTGACGTCCAAGATCTTGGCAGCAGCCTCGCCAATGTCACGAAGGTGTCCTCCTACGTGGCGAAGTACGCCACGAAAACGACCGACGGTTCGAAGGAACTCGCCCGCCGGTTCCACTCACGTCGTCAGATCGAGAACCTGGTGGATGACCCCCACTACCGCCGACTGGCCCTCGCCGCGTGGGACCTTGGTGGGCGCCCTGAGTACGGGCCACTTCGCCTGCGAGAGCACGCCCACGCCTTTGGCTTCACCGGCCAGTTGATCACGAAGTCCCGGTCCTATTCGACGACGTTCGCCGCCCTGCGCTGTGCCCGGGCGAACTTCATGGCGCAGCGCCGCTCCGCCGACCCCGTCGAAGGGACGTTCCTCTACGACGGTCGCGGCTACGACGACCCGCGCGCGACAGAACTGGCGGAGCTCTTCTTCACCATGCAGCGAGAGCTCCGCGAGGAAGCCCTCGCGGCTCGCCTGGCCCACGGCAGCGCGTTATGACGGAGCAGCGAGGTATGGGTGAGCATCCTTATGACGTCATAAGAGGTGTCATAACTCGGTCGATTTGGCGTTCCGCAACTCGCGCAACCGCCAGTCACCGCAAGGCTTATGAGTTCACGTGATGATCTCTGTGTGCGAATTCATGAACTCATATTGGTCCTCTCGGGAGATGACCACATCCATCTCACCCACGTCCCTGCTCACCCGCGACCTGGAGGCCCGTTCGGCCGGCTCCTCGGGGCGCCGGCTCTTAGAACTCCTCGAGCTCTACTGCCTCGATCTCCTCGGGGCGTCTCGGCCACTCGAGTTCGCCCTCCGACTTCAATCGGCGGATCCCCGATGTCGTCAGGTACTCGAGGAACTCCTCGAATGGACCGGGGCGGAGCAGGACTTTCAACTCCTCGCTCTCGTCGCACTGTCCCCAGAACTCGACCGCCTCTCCAGGTCAATGAGTCGTCGTCGTCCTACCGACGACACGGTGTCCGAAATCCTCGCGCAAGCCACCCAGGCGCTGCGTTGGGCCCACGAACTGATTGAGGGTGAGAGGATCGACTTTGTTCTCTCCCAAGCCCGCCGCGGCCTGAGAGGGGAGCGGCGCAAACTGACGCGCCATAACGTCCCGGCCGAACGCCTTCCTATCGGGTTCGACCAGGCCGAGGCTGAGCGGGAGACGGAGGACCATCGACTCGAAGTGGCCGTGGCTCGACACGTCATCACTCTTGACGAACGCCGACTGATTAGCGAGACTCGCAGTGGCGAGAACACGCTGGAGGAGTTCGCGGCGTCCATCTCGAGTTCCTACGATTCGTGCCGGATGCGCCGCACTCGAGCGGAGCGTCGAGTCCGCGAGTACTTCAACGTTGCGGAGGTGGCGAAGTGAGTTGCCTACCCGTGTTTTCGAGCCCGCAGAGCCGTCACCTCGTGGCTTTCGAGGATGGTCTCGGCTGCCTTCCAGTGCAGGTCGAGCAGGCTCGCGTCCTTACCCTCGAGGAGAACATCGGTGAGGCCTTCCCAGAGCGTCACACATGCCGGATCACAGAGCAGTCCTTGTCGCAGTGTCCACTCGGCACCACTGAGATCACTGGTGAGCACGAGTTCTCTCGATACCGTGTGGGCCAAGGTAGTGACCGTCTCGGTGATCTTGTAGACGACCGAGGTGGAAAAGGCCCACGTGAAATAGCGCGAGGTGTCGGCCGTGAAGGGGACTCCGCGAACGAGGGCGAGTGCTTGACGACGCAGTGGCAGTGCCGCTGGTTTCGCGACACCCTGGGACTGCGCGACGAGACCCTCGAACTCACTCCAATCGGTCGTGACGTCGACGAGTTGATAGCCCGACCTTCCCGAGGCGGTCGGTAGATGGCGCTCGCCAATGACCCTTCGTGCGTCGGCCATGTAGTTGCGCATCGCCGGCCGTTTGATGTCAGTCCCGTTCTCGGTGAGTGGCCAGATGGCGGTCTGGATCTCCTCCAAGGTGTGCGGTCGCTCGTTGTTCATGGCGAGATAAGCGACGATGGCTCGTACGGGATCACTCGCGGTGCCATTGCAAGGGGAGAGCGTGAGCGGCCCGAGGACGTCAACTCGGAGTGTCGAAGTGTCCGCGGGGCGAGAACGATCGGAACTCGGTGTTGCTTGAACGTGAGTGGTGCTCGGAACATCGACCACGCTGACTGGAGACGAAGTTGGACCAGGCGCCCCCGGAGTTTCTCGCACCACGAAAATCGGCTGCACCTGACGAGCGCGTCGCCGACGCGAGCGACGTCGAGCGACGTAGAAGCTCCCCACCAGGAACACTCCGAGCAAAGTGGAGGCGAAGTTGAGCATGCTGGCGAACATGGTGCCGTTGCCCGTCTCAGTTCCGTGGCCATGGTGATGGGGCGTCGAGGTGGTGACCGTGAGTTTCTGCGGGAACTGAAGTGCGACCTTCGTCGGACCACCAATATTGAGGGTCGCAGTTCCAATGGCTACATAACCCTCGTACTGGGTCCCGAATGTCCGACTGGGCAGGATCTCGAACGTCCCGCGACGGTTCGTGATGGGGACCGTGAAGTAGTAGGTCGCATCGACCAGGCCGTTGTCGCTCGACGCGTACGGGTTGTTGGCCTGGTTGATTGGGTCGATTCGCGTCGGGACGTAGCTACGGCCCGGAGCCGTCACGTAGCGAAGGGCCGAGGCGGGAAGCGGCGTCATGGTAGAGAAGAAGTCGCCCGGGCCGAGAGTGGCATTGTCAAAGTGCACGGGACCGCAGCTCATATGCACCGTGAGGTAGATCTCGCCCTTCGGTGGGGAACTCGAGTGAGCGCTCGGATCATCGGTTGTCAGGGTTGCGTCGAGCACCCTGAGCACTGCCGGCAGGTCAGTTCGGTTGAGAGGGTCCGTGACGGTGATTCGAAAGCTCTCGTCGATCTGATCGGTCGCGGTCTTCTTGATCGTGCTGGCGCTGGCTTTCGCGACCGCTCCGAGTGTCATGGCGACTCCAACAAGTGCGATAATGACCGGACGCGATTGCTCGGGAATCACACTCCCACGTTCCTCATTGAGTTGAGCAGACGGGCGAGTTCGGCCAGCCCAGAGTTGCAATTGGTCACAATGGCGAATCTCTCAGTAGATGCTCGATCCCCCAAAGGTCGCGGCGACACTCGATGCGAAGATAGCTTTCAGGCCCCAACTGTCCATTTCAGTGACGGGAACGATTCCAGGTGCGGGTGGGGGGGCGAGGGTCGAGCATGAGTAGTTCCGTTTTCCCCGTCCAGTCCATACCCCTGCCCCAATTGGTGTCGCCAGAAGAAGCAGGCCAATACCTTGGCGTCAGTGCTTACACGGTGCGAGATCGACTTAAGCGGGGCGAAATTCCTGGCCGCAAACATGGAGCGCGATGGCTCATCAGAGTCGTCGACTTGCTTCAATACGTCGAGCCCAATAACGTCAGTTAATTGACTGTTGCCCCGGCGATTTGACTATGTCGGCGAGGACCCCAGCGGCCGCCTTCTGCCTCTCCGCAGAGGCGTGAGCGTAAACCCTCAGCGTGAGTGACGGGTCAGCGTGTCCCAACATATCGGCCGTATCTCGCGGAGAGACTCCAGCAGCGAGCAATTCGGTAGCGGCAAAATGACGCAGCGAATGTAGATGGATTGAACCCATACCTAGTCGTTTGGCGACCTGTCGAACTTCTCTGGAAATGGAATCAAGATTCACCGTGTTCGAACCGTCGGGTGAGGAAGAGAAGATAAATCCATTCGGCACCAACTCCACGTCCCACTCGGAGGCTTGGGCTTCACAGCGGGCGCGCCAATACGCCAGCCAATCCTGAACGGTCTGGTCAAGGTGGACTATGCGTTCTCGACCTGACTTTGTTGACTTAAGGCCATCTCCGGTCTTCACCTTGAATGCGCTGTGGCCAATGTTCAAAAGGCCGTTTTGGAATGAACTCCAACGAAGTGCAGCTATTTCACCTCGACGGCAACCCGTAACTGCCGCTAGAAATACGAACGCGCCAAGGGTCTCATCCTTCTGTTGACAGGCCGCAATAAGTTCACGGGCCTGCTCCGGAGTTGGGGAAACGACTCGGAGGGGGGTTGTTTCAGGGAGTGTTGCTTGCGCCGCAGGATTCTTGTCGAGCCAACCCCACCGAACCGCTTGGTTGAGCGTCGCGGAGATGACGTTGTGGAGGTTTCTGACGGTTCGCGGGCTCAATCCATCGCGAGAGCACTTGCTGTAGAGCGAATCAAGTTGGTGTGGGGTGAGCTTCCCGATCTTGATGTTGCCAATGCTGTTTTTGATGTGGTGGTCGACGAGGCTTTGATATCCGTTGAGCGTTGTTGGCGATCTACCCCTGCTCGATTGAAAAACCATCCACTCCGCCAGTAGTTGGTTGAGCGTGACGGACGCTCCCGTGACTGCATCGGCACCAGCCTCCAAAAGAAGTTTCCGGGCCTTCGCTTGGGCGGCCTTCTCACTCTTGGCCTCAATAGTCACTCCTTGGCGGAGAAGTTTTCCGGAGATGGGATCCACACCTACGACATACCTGAACAGCCACCGCCCGCTTCCCACAGGACGCTCGACGAGTGAGCCTGTACCATATGTGCGCCGCGAAGCCATAGTTGCACCGTATCAAAATATGGAACAAATATGGAACAAGAGGCCGTATTGATGATGAAAACCCAATTAGCTCCCGTAGCTCAGAGGATAGAGCATCGGTTTCCTAAACCGTGTGCGCAGGTTCGAGTCCTGCCGGGGGCACCAAGAAATGCTTTGCCAGAAATGGAAAGGTCAGTCGCTATGACGCGTTACTGGGTAGCTGTTGACCTCGCCATCGTTCTGATCTTCGTCATCATCGGTCGTCACAACCACCACCACGGTGACAGCCTTTCCGGAATTGTCTCGACGACGTGGCCATTTGCCGTCGGACTCGCAATCGGCTGGCTCATTGTCCTCCTTCGCCACCAAGATGGAGTTTCACTTAGCGCGGGTTCGGAAGTATTCCTGTCGACTGTTGCATTCGGGATGATTCTGCGAGTCATCGCGGGCCAAGGTACCGCGTTCGCGTTCATCGTCGTAGCCCTGGTTTTCTTAGGCGCACTGATGCTGGGACTGCGCCTCTTGTGCTTGAGGTATTTTCATGCCTCCACGTAGCCTCTGCGCGTAAGCGGTAATCGACGCCGTTCAGTGATGCCAATCAACCAATCCAAGTCAGATTTAGCGGTCAGTTCGCCTCAGCAATGTCGGAGTCGGTCGAACTACCCTTGCGCATTTTCCACGAAGGCTTCTTTACCGCGTAAAAGATGAGTGGTGGCGTCCCCAGGATCAAGATCACTGCGCCCATAACGTAGGGGTAGGTCGATGTCGATATACCGGCGAGTCCCGATGGTGGCACGAAGCCGAGACAGAAGGCGGCGAGTGAGGCGAGGAAGCCGATCGAAGCGACGACCGTCATCGCCGGTACGCGGTAAGTCCGCTTGACGTCCGGCTTGTTCTTTCGAAGGAGGATCGCCGAGGCGAACATCAACATGTACATGATCAAATACAGCGCCGCCGCCATATCCACCAGCGTGAAGAACGCGGCACTGACGTTGTGCACGAGCACGAAGATCGCCGCCAAGACGGTAACGATGACCGCCTGAAGGACCAGGATGCCTTCCTGCACACCCGCCTTGTTTCGCCGCTGCAACGTCTTTGGGAGTACACCGGTCTCACCCGCCAGCAGTAGTCCCTTGCTCGGTCCGGCGATCCAAGTGACGACCGCGGCGAAGGCGCCGATTGCGACCATGGCCGCCAAGATCTGTCCCGCCCATCCCACGCCGAAGTGGTCGAAGAAAATCTTAAAGGAGTAGACGATCCCCGACGTGAAGCCGAGTTCGGCCTTGGGAACGATGAAGGCCACCGCCAGTGTGGGCAGAATGAAGATGCCCAATATCAACATCGAAGCGTAAAAGATCACCTTGGGGTAGTCACGTCCGGGGTCGCGCATGCGGTTCACGTGCACGGCGTTCACCTCCATGCCTGCGTAGGCGAGGAAGTTGCTGACGATCAGCACGATGCTCGAGAGTCCGGCGAAGGGCGGAATGACGTCGTGGACGTGCAGCGGCACCTGGGACTTCTGGCCGATGCCCAACCACACGGCGCCGGCGATGATGAGGACAAGTCCCGGAACCAGAGTGCCGATGATTCCGCCCCAGGAGCCGACCTTGGCGAAGAGCGTGCCACCGCGCAGGCCAATGAACGTTGAGCCGTAGTAGAGCACCAGAATGACGATGGCCGTGAAGACCCCGGAGTTGGCCAGACTGTTGTGGCCCACGGTGAAGGCAATGGCGGCGGCGATGAAGGCGAGTTGCACGGGGTACCACACGACGTTCTGAATCCACTGAAGCCAGATGGCGAGAAATCCCCAGCGATTCCCCATCGCTTCGCGAACCCAGACGTAGACACCGCCCTTCCAGCCCGTGGCGAGTTCGGCGGCCACGAGTGCCGTGGGGATGAGAAACACGAGCGCCGGCAGCACGTAGTAGACGATCGATCCGAGACCGAACGTAGCGATGGTCGGCAGGCTGCGCAGACTCGCCACCGCGACAACGGTGAGAATCGTGAGCTGTCCGGCGCTAATGGTTGACGTCTTTGAGGGCGGGGCCCCGGACGGCGTTGTTTTGTCTTTGGTGAGGGTGCTCATCGGACTACGAGTGGTGGAAGGTCTCGGTGACCCGGTGCTCGTGCGGAACGGGACCGTCGAGTTCGTCGAGGAACGTGACGGCGGTGGTGAACTGATCGAGGAACCGGTCCGCGAGGCTCATCGAAAAGCCGTTACGCACCACGATGCGTTGCACTATGACGTCACTGAGATCAGCAGGCATGGGGTAGGCCGGTACCAACCAGCCGCTTTCGCGAAGTTGGTTGCTGAGGTCGAAGAGGTCCCAGTTCTTGGTGTGGCCTTTTTTGAGGCGCCACGCGAAGACCGGGATGTCCTGGGCGTCGTTCCAGAGTTCGAACGGTCCCATCGCGGCTATTGATCTCGCGATGTGGCGGGCCACGTCGTGCGACGCACGCTGTACTTCGGTGAAGCCGGCGCGGCCCAGGCGCAGGAAGTTGTAGTACTGCAACAGGACCTGGGCGCCGGGGCGCGAGAAGTTCAATGCGAAGGTGGGCATCTCGCCGCCGAGGTAACTGACCTTGAAGATGAGGTCCTGGGGCAGGTACTGGGATTCGCGCCAGACGACCCAACCGAGGCCGGGGTAGGTCAAGCCATACTTATGGCCACTCGCGCTGATCGAGTGCACCCGCTCGATCTTGAAGTCCCATTTAAGTTTTGGTTGAAGAAAGGGCGTGATGAATCCGCCCGAGGCCGCGTCAATGTGGATTGGCACGTTGAATCCCTTTTCATTTTCAATCACGTCCAGGGCCTTGGCGATCTCTTCGACGGGCTCGTACATGCCGGTGTAGGTCACGCCCATGACCGCGACGACGCCGATCGTGTTCTCGTCAACGTACTGCGCCAGCGTGTGGCCGCAGAGTGTCTTGTGATCCTCGGTGATCGGCACGTAACGCGGTTCCACGTCCCAGTAATTGGCGAACTTCTCCCAGCAGACCTGTACGGCGGCACTCATCACCAGGTTGGGTTGGGCCGTGGATTTTCCGTCCGCTGTTTGTCGCTGCTGCCACAGCCGCTTAAGCGCGAGCCCGCCCAGCATGCATGCTTCGGACGAGCCAACGGTGGAGGTGCCGATGGTCTCCATGGGGCTCGGTGCGTGCCAAAGCTCGGCGAGGATTTTCCAACAACGGTCCTCGATCGCAGCGGTGGCGCGGTACTCGTCCTTGTCGATCATGTTCTTGTCGAAGGCCTCGGTATAGATCTTGTCGGCGCACTCGTCCATGAACGTACCAACGAACGTGGCGAGGTTGAGTCGGGCGTTACCGTCGAGCATGGCTTCGTCGTGGACCAATTGATACGCGGTCTCGGGCAGCATCTCCTCGTCACCGAGGCGGAAAAGGTCATGGGGCGTCGACTCGCCCGGGCGAGCGAAGAGCGGCGTGAGGTCGCTGCGGTCGGCGATGTCCTTCATCACAACGCCTCGCGACCGTCGGCGTCATCATTGGACAACTCGCGCGATTGGGCACTGGTGAACGCGTCACTGAGCGCCGCCGTCGATTTAAAGGCCGGACTCGAGTCGTAGGCCATCAACTCGATTCCTGCGTTGGTCCTGCTGCGTCCAGTTATGGCCAGTGGTGCGCGCTGTGCACGGAGGCCGCTCGAACCGTCGGGCATGGCGAACCGGTCCCCGGCTGATTGAACGGACTCGTCGAGCGTTTCGACGCCAGACGACTCGATGTGGGGAAGGGGTGTGTCACTCACGAAATGCTCCTTGGAGTTGAGAAATCACCGAGGGTCTGGAGTGACGATGCTGAACCTACCAGTGCGGCCGGCGACGGGGGAAGGGACTAATGTCCCTTTCTTTCGATGGTGGACGAGGGGGTCCCAAAGAATCGGGTGTTACGCGGAGAGAGTCTTCGTGGCGATAGCGCCATCGAGTTGGCGACGATAGGGACACGAGCGATCCGGCCGTTCGCAACACCGTGTGACGCAATCGGCGTTCACGAGTTCGATGGATGACCTCGGCCAGTTCGTGGTCCACTGCGCGACGGCGTTCGTTGAGGCGAGCGCGGATGCTAGAAAAAGGAATGCCATGAGTTCCTCAGAGATTGACGACTACCTGGAGACGGTTCCCTCGCCGCAGCGCGAGGTGCTCGGTGACCTTCGAGCGATGATTCTGAACGCGATCAACGAGGTGGAGGAGGGAATCTCGTATCGGATTCCGGCTTTTCGTGTGGAGGGTGGCGTGGCGGCTGGTTTTGCCGCGTTCTCGAACCACATGAGTTATTTTCCATTCAGCGGTTCGGTACTCGCTCAACTCTCCGACGAGATTGCGACGTTCGCTCACACGAAGAGCGCCCTGCACTTCACGACGGACGCTCCATTGAGTGGCGATCTCGTCGCACGACTCATCGCCGTTCGCTTGAGCGAGATCAACGACCGGGGGCGCTAGCCCCGCTCGTCGCCGAGCCCTCGCAGAGGCGATACGAGTGGCCGAGCGCAGGAAATGGTAGGACGGGGCGGAGAGATCGGTCGAGGCGCGCGTTCGAGGGAGGGTTGGTACCAGGTGAGTGAGTGGGTCGAGAGCGACGAAGGACGACTGATAGTCCGGGTCTTGGTGCGCGGACTCGTGCAAGTTGCGCGCGGGGAGATCACCGACGCGGAGTCGTCGGTACGTCGGGCTCGGCTTGAGGGTGACCCCGAGGACCCCGGATCGATTCGGCGGCTGCGCATTGCGATTCGGCGGGTCGAATATCAACTCGCCACCATGCGCGAACTTGATTCCACCCTCAAAGTCGCGAGCCTCGTCGATCAGTTGCACGAGGTGGGAAAACCCTTTGGAGCGCTACGCGACGCGGAGATACTCTGCGCTCGCGTCGCGAAAGCGCTCGGTGAGCGCGTCACGTCACCCGAAGGCCAGCGTCTGATCGAAACGATCAGCGAAGAGCGCTACCTCGCTCAGCGCGACAGCGACGTGTCTCTGGACTCGCAAGAGTTTCGTGACGCCATCGGGGCGCTGAACGAGTTTCGAACGTCCCTGCCTGCCGATGCGTTGACGGCGGCGATGGCTCGGCCCGTCGCGCAGTTGGCGATACGCCTGACCTGGCGAGCGCTGAAAGACGCGGCCAAAGCCGCCAAGGACGACGAGAGCGATGAGTCGTTGCACGCGCTGCGTCGATCGGTGAAGCACGCGAACTATATGACCCGGTCGCTGTCGTACGTCCTCGGGCCGTCGTCGACGGAGTTCGCCGCTCGACTGACGACCTTGCAGAAGCTCCTCGGTCGACAGCACGACCACGTCATCGTGGCGGGCTGGTTACGCGACGTCGGCGACGATCACGCATCGCTGGAACCCCTCGCGCACGAGCTCAGCGTCGACGAGCGCCGGCGAGCCGACAAGGATGCCAGCGAGTGGCGGCGCGAATGGCGCTCAATTCGAGACCTCCACCCCAAGACGAGCGTGATGACGAGTTACTCCTTCTTCGACTGACCCGCTCGCTCTGTGGCGCGAGACGTCGCGTCCGCGCCATATCGTCAACGAGGCTCGCAGATCACCAACGGGATGTCGCGACGGGAGCGACGTTGGTAACGGGCGTAAGGCCGATAGGCCGCGGTGACCCGCGGCCAGAGAGCGGTCTTCTCCTGCGCGCTCGCGGGCCGAGCGTGGAACGCACGACGTTCGCCCTCGAGGGTCACCTCGACCTCGGGGTGCGCCAGCAGGTTGCGATACCAGTCTGGGTCGCGATCATCCCCGCCCTTAGAAGCCACTAAGACGAGCCTCCCGTCTTCGATGACCGGAACGGTCAACATCGTCACGCGCGTGGCGCCGCTTCGTCGACCGGTCGTAAAGAGGTCGACGACGGGCATACCGAAGGCGCGGCGACCCAGTCGCCCCCCGGTCGCGCGGTCGACGGAGTGATGAAAGAGGTTTAAGGCTCTAAAGCCGACGTCGACGAGCGAGTTATTTCGGCGCATCACTCGAACCTACCCGCCGCTCGGCGACGACAATTTACATAGCCACAACATTTACAGGTCTACAATCCGCATCTGGTCGATGTTTCGTCCGACGTGGAGGTGGGTATGAGTAACGCTGCGAGTTCGAGTGACGACGTGGTGCGTGCGGCGTTGGTGCAAACCAAATGGACCGGCGACAAGGACTCCATGATCAAAGCCAATGTGGCGCTCGCCCGTCAGGCGGCGGCCGAGGGTGCCCAGGTGCTCTGTTTTCAAGAACTCTTCTACGGGCCCTACTTCTGTCAGGTGCAGGACCCCGAATACTTCTCCTACACCGAGTCCATCCCCGGGCCGACGACGGAGCTGATGCAGGCGCTCGCCGAAGAGACCCGTATGGTCCTGGTCGCACCGATCTACGAGATGGAACAAGAAGGTGTCTTCTATAACACCGCGATCGTGATCGACGCCGACGGCACGTATCTGGGCAAGTATCGCAAGCACCACATCCCCCAGGTGCAGGGCTTCTGGGAGAAGTACTACTTCCGACCGGGCAACCTGGGCTACCCGGTCTTCGAGACCGCGGTCGGGCCAATTGGTGTCTACATCTGTTACGACCGACACTTCCCCGAAGGTTGGCGAGCGCTCGGACTCGCCGGCGCGAGGATCGTCTTTAACCCCTCGGCCACGAGTCGCGGCCTCTCGGCGTACCTGTGGAATCTGGAGCAGCCTGCGGCGGCGGTGGCGAATGAGTACTTCGTCGGTGCAATCAACCGAGTGGGCGTCGAACCCTTAGGCGAGAACAACTTTTACGGCTCGTCGTACTTCGTCTCGCCCCGGGGACAGCTCGTCGGCGAGGCGGCCTCGGACAGCGAGGACGAGGTGATCGTACGCGACCTCGACATGAGCGTATTAAAAGAAGTTCGTCACACGTGGGCCTTTTACCGAGACCGACGTCCCGACAGCTACGGCGAACTCGTGGTTCCCTAGTTTCAGTCAGAAAGGAGCATCGATGCGGACACTGATCAGCGGCGGCACCGTCGTGAACTCGAGCGGGCCCTTCGCCGCTGACGTACTCATTGAGGGCGAGACCATCGCCGCCCTCGCGGCCCCGGGCTCGTCGGAGACGATCTCCTGGCGGGCCAACGCCGACCGCGTGCTCGACGCGAGTGGCCTCTACGTCATCCCCGGAGCCATCGACGGCCACACCCACATGGAGATGCCCTTCGGGGGCACCCATTCGGTCGACACGTTCGAGACCGGCACCCGCGCCGCGGCCTTTGGGGGGACGACCACGATCATCGACTTCGCCATCCAGTCCCGGGGCAAGAGTCTGCGCGAGGGCCTCGACGCCTGGCACGCGAAGGCCGATGGACACTGCGCAATCGACTACGGCTTTCACATGATCGTCTCGGACGTGACGGAGTCATCGCTCAAGGAGATGGACCTCGTGGTCGATGAGGGCGTGACCAGCTTCAAGCTCTTCATGGCCTACCCCGGAGTCTTCTACTCGACCGACGGCCAGATCCTCCAGGCGATGCAGCAGGCATCGCGCAATGGCGCCACGATCATGATGCACGCGGAGAACGGCATCGCCATCGACGTCCTCGTCGCCCAGGCGCTGGCGAGAGGGGAGGGTGACCCGAAGTTCCACGGCATGACGCGGCCGTCGTTGCTCGAAGGCGAAGCGACGCATCGCGCCATCCAGTTGGCTCGCGTCGCGGGTGCACCGCTCTACATCGTTCACCTCTCGGCCGCCGAAGCGCTCGAGGAGGTCGTTTCGGCGCGCGACCGCGGACAGAACGTCTTCGCGGAGACCTGCCCCCAGTACCTCTTCCTCTCCGACGCCGACCTGGCGCGCGAGGGATTCGAAGGCGCCAAGTTCGTCTGCTCGCCGCCGCTGCGCAGCGAGCACACCCACGCCGACCTCTGGCGAGGACTGCGCACCGACGACCTTTCCGTCGTCTCGACCGACCACTGTCCGTTCTGCTTCAAGGAGCAAAAGGAACTCGGCCTCGGGGACTTCTCCAAGATCCCCAACGGTATTCCCGGGGTCGAGCACCGCGTCGACCTGATCTACCAGGGCGTCGACCAAGGGGAGATTTCCCTGGCGCGCTGGGTCGAGGTCACCTCCACGACCCCGGCGCGCCTCTTCGGTCTCTTCCCGAGAAAGGGCGTGATCGCGCCGGGCGCCGACGCGGACGTCGTGCTTTATGACCCGACGGCCACCCAGACGTTCTCGGCGGCGACCCATCACATGAACGTCGACTACTCGGCCTATGAAGGAATGTCGATCACCGGTCAGGTCGCCACGGTGCTCTCGCGCGGGACCGTCGTGATCGAAGGCGGCCAGTACGTCGGACGAGCGGGTTGGGGCAACTTCCTCAGCCGTGGTCTCAACGGGTACCTGCGATGACGACGAGGCACTAGCGGTGGACTTCGGCCTCGTCGCCCAGACCAATGCACCCGCGAGGGACGTGATCGCCCTGGCCCAACGGGCCGAGGCGGCGGGTTTCTCTCACTTTTGGACGTTCGATTCCGTGGTGCTCTGGCAAGAGCCCTTCGTGATCTACTCCCAGATCCTCGCCAACACTTCTTCGATCATCGTCGGGCCAATGGTGACCAACCCCATCACCCGCGACTGGACGGTGACCGCGTCGCTCTTCGCGACGCTGAACGAGATGTTCGGTCCCCGCACGATCTGCGGGATCGGCCGGGGCGACTCCGCGCTACGCGTGACCGGCGGTACACCCGCGTCGCTCGCCACCTTGGCCGCCGCGATGCGCGTGATCAAGGACCTCGTCGAGGGCCGCGAGACGACGGTGAACGACCGGCTCGTCACGATCCCCTGGGTGGAGGGCGGCGCGTTCGACGTGTGGATGGCGGCCTACGGCCCAAAGGCGCTCGATCTCGCGGGTCGCTCGGCCGACGGACTCATCATGCAGTTGGCCGATCCCTTCATCGTGAACTGGGCCATCGAGACCGTCCTGGCGGCCGCGCGCGACGAGGGGAAGTCCACCGAGGACTACGACGTCTGCGTCGCGGCGCCGGCCTACGTGGGAGAAGACCTCGCGCACCAGCGAGACCAGGTCCGCTGGTTCGGCGGGATGGTCGGCAACCACGTCGCCGACATCGTCAGTCGCTACGGCGAGGACGACGCCATCGTGCCCCCGGCGTTGACCGACTACATCAAAGGGCGCAAGGGCTACGACTACGCCCACCACGGCAAGGCCGGCAACCCCGACGCCGAGTTCGTACCCGACGAGATCATCGAGCGCTTCTGCCTACTCGGGCCCGTCGAGCGTCACCGTGAGCGACTCGCTGAGTTGGCCTCTCTCGGGGTCCGTCAGTTCTCGCTGTATCTCATGCACGACGACCCCATGGGGACCATCGACGCTTACGAAAAGGACGTCATTGGCTCGCTGTAGCTGAAGGCGCGGCGACTGACGTCGCGCGCGGGCGAATCCCGATCAGCACGATGAGCAACGCCGCCACGACGAAGCCCACACAGATCAGAAACGACAGCTGATAGCCCTGCACGAGTTGTCCGTGCGCGCTGGCCGTGCGCGCCGCGGCAATCGTCGCAAGCGCGGCGAGGCCCACCGCCGAGCCGACCTGGAGCGCGGTCACGAAAAGTCCACCGGCGAGTCCGCGGTCCTGCGGTGGGACGTTCTGGGTGACCGCGACCGCCACGGCGGGAAAGAGCAGTCCGATCCCGACGGCGGTGAAGAGTAGCCCGCCGAGCACGTTCACCTGGTAGCTGCCGGTCGCGCTGATGTGAAAGAGCCAGAACTGGCCGAGACCGAGTGAGACCAGTCCGGTGAGGAGCACCTTTTTCATGCCGTATCGCGCGAGGAAGCGTCGCGTCAAGATTGACGAGACGATCATCACCGTGCCCGTCGCGGGCACCAGCGAGAGTCCGGTCAGGATCGGACTGAAGTGCAAGACGCGCTGGAGGTAGAGGGAGATGAAGTAGACGTAGCCCGCCAACACCGCGCCGAGCAATGTCATCACCAAAAGGGCGGTGCGTCTCGTCACGTCGGAGAAGATGCGAAAGGGAACCATTGGTGCAGCGGCGCGGCGTTCGGTGACCACGAAGGTGGCCGCGAGTGCGGCCGCGAGCACCAAAGCGATCAGGGCCACGGGTGAAGAGAAGCCCTTTTGCTGTCCCTGGCTCAGACCGAAGATGAGCGTCGCGATGGATGCCGTGGCGAGCACGGCGCCGGCGACGTCTAGACGGGCGCCGCGCCGTTCGCCATCTCGTGGAAGAAAGCGCATCATCATCACCACCAGCACGATGATGATGGGGGGGTTGACGAGAAAGATCGCGCGCCACCCTATGTACTGGGTCAAAATGCCGCCGAGCACGATGCCCGCACTCGCGCCACCGGCGGTGGCCGCTTGGAAGAGACCGAGCGCCCTGGTCCTCGGGGCTCCTTCTTCGAAGAGGTCAGAGATCGTGGCGAGCGCTTGAGGCGCGACCATCGCGGCGCTCGCCCCTTGGGCGAACCTCGAGGCGATCAGCACGAAGGACGTCTGAGCGAGACCCGCGCTCAGTGAGGTCACGCCGAAGAGCACCAGCCCGATCATCATGAGGCGACGGTGTCCCGTCAGGTCCCCCAGTCGGCCCCCGAAGAGCAACAAGGAGCCGAAGGTGAGCGCGTAACCCGTCACGATCCACTGCAGGTCCGCCGGCACGAGGTGTAGTTCGCGCTGAATAGTCGGCAGGGCCACGTTCACGATGGAGAAGTCAAGTTGCAAGACGAACTGCGCCGCCGCGACGAGCGTGAGAGCCGTGCCCCGTTTCGTTGCGGCGTCAGTCATTCGTCGGACCCTAGCGGTCTGAGCCTCGGGCTACTCCGCCGCGGGCGGCGCGGCGGAGGCGATTTAGGGTGGGAGAATGGACGACTACAACGACGGGCGGATCGTGTGCGACGCGAGCGCCCTGCGCATCCGCATGTACTACTTTCCTTTCGGCACCAAGGTCATCTCGTATCACTCGATCAAAGGGGTTCGTCGATTCGAGATGACGCCGCTGCGTGGTCAATGGCGCGTGTGGGGCACCGGGAACTTCAAGTACTGGGCGAATCTCGACACGAATCGACCGTCGAAAAAAGCCGGTTTGCTGATCGACGTGGGAAAGTCCGTACAACCATTCATCACTCCCGACGACGCCGACGCGGTCGAATCGCTGATCCGCGATCGAGCGAAACTCGGTCCCGAGGATGGGACGACCATGAAGAGTCCGTTCATTTAGAGCGGACGCTCCTCGCGCTCGTCAAGGATCCGGCGCGTGCCCATCACGAGTAAGACGGCGAAGGCGATGCCCGTGACGAGCTGGCTCAGAAAGAGCACGTGCAGCACGCCGAAGAACGTGAGCGCCGCAAGGACCAGGCCCGCGTATTGGATGAAGAGCGCGGGAGCCATGGTCTTCGTCGCGCGGTAGATCCACAGTGACGCGGCGGACTCAAAGACGATGATCGCGACGCCGACCGCGATGTGGAGGTCCTTGAGCCCGACGTTCAGTGGGTAGGGGTACGTCGTGACCAGCGTCAAGAAGAGCAGCCCGCTGTAGAGACGGAGCAGCGACACGAACCGTTTCGCCGCCATCGACGTGGCGACGGCCTGACGAGCGACGTCAAGGGTGAGCAGCACCGGTGCCAGCAACGCCACGGTATACGGGAGTGCCGTCTTGACGTGAATGCCGTAGTTGCTCATCCCGCCCTCGTCGACCTTCAGGACGAAGCCGGGGTGCAGCGCTACGCACAGCCCGATGAGCAGTGCGAAGGTGACTTGGCCGGCGGCCACTCGTCGCGCCAGGGCGCCCGCGTCGTCGCCCCTTCGGAGACGGGTGGTGCGAAGTCGCGTCACCGCCGAGAATCTCGCGTACGACGTGACGCCAGGCCGTGGGCAACGAGGGCGAGCGAATCGGGGTGGGGGAGTGCTTGACTGAGTGACGTCGGCGCAACCATGGCCGTCACGCTAGGTCAGAGGCGATCCGGCGATGAAGGGGGCAACGTGAGAGCGGTGATCGTGCAGGAGTTCCTCTCGCTCGATGGCGTGATGCAATCACCGGGCGAGGCGAGTGAGTTCCCCCGAGGCGGCTGGCAAAAGCAGTTCGTCGGCGAGGATCATCTGCGAATCATGAACCAACAGATGCACGAGGCCGACGCGTTGTTGCTCGGTCGAAAGACGTACCAGGCCTTCGCCGCGGTGTGGCCCACGGTGAGCGAACTCGGGGTGCTCGGGAGTCTCGCAAAGCGGATGAATGAGATGGAGAAGTTCGTCGTCTCGCGCACCATTAACAAGGTCGAGTGGAACGCGGCGCTGGTACGTGGCGACGTCGCCGAAGCGGTCGGCGAGTTACGAGAGCAGCCCGGTAATGGCCTCCTGGTCGTGGGGAGCCGCGACCTCGTGCGCTACTTGCAGCGTCGCAATCTCGTCGACGAGTACCGTCTCTGGATTCACCCGGTGATCGTTGGCTCCGGGAGCCACCTCTTTGACGCCGGTCTCGACACGGCGACGTGGGCGATGAAGGACGTCGTTGTAACGAATGAGAGCGTGGCGATACTGACCTACGTGCGTCCGAGTGGGCGCTAACGTGGCGCACCGGCAACGCAGCTCGAGACGACACCAGGAACGAAGGGACGCTCATGGAATTGGTGGCTGATCACATTACGGTCATCGGCGCGAGTTGGTGCCCCGACTGTCGGCGGGCCAAGGAGTTCCTCGGCCAACAGCGTGTGGCTTATGACTGGATCGACTTAGAGGTCCACCCTGAGGCCACCGAGATCGTCGAGCGGATCAACGGCGGCGGTCGGTCGATCCCAACCATCATCTTTCCCGATGGGTCGCACTTGGTCGAACCGGGCAACGACGAACTCGCCGACAAACTCGGCCTCTCGCGTTCAGCCAAGTCCGAGTGCTACGACGTGATCATCGTCGGCGGTGGTCCGACCGGACTCACCGCGTCGATCTACGCCGCGCGAGAGAACCAGAGCGTACTCATCGTCGAGAAGTCCGCGCCCGGCGGGCAGGCCGGCGTGACCGAGCGACTCGATAACTACCCCGGTTTCCCCGACGGCGTGGCGGGTCACGAGCTCGCCGATCGCATGCGCCGTCAGGCCGAGCGCTACGGCGTCGAGATCCTCGAGGCGCTCGCCGTCAGCGGCCTCAAGACCGACGGTGACTGGGTGGCCGTGACGACCGCGAGGGGTGAGATCTATCGAGCCCGCGCCGTGCTCATCGCCACGGGATCGGTCTACCGCAGAACGGGGGCCGAGGGCGAGTCCGACCTCATCGGTGCGGGGATTCATTTCTGTGCCACGTGTGACGGTCCGTTCTACCGAGGAGCTGAGGAAGTGCTGGTCATTGGTGGCGGGAACAGCGGCCTCGAAGAAGGTCTCTTCTTGACCCAGTTCGCCGACCACGTCACGGTGGTTGAATACTCGGAGAAGTTAAAGGGCGGGCGGCTCCTCCAGGACAAGGTGAACGCCCACCCGAAGATGACCGTCGCCACGAACACCAAGGTCGTGAGCTTCAAGTCGAACGACAGTGGAAAGCTCGACCACGTCGAACTCGAGGATCGCGTGTCGGGGGAGCGACGGAAGCACCCGGCAGCGGGCGCCTTTGTCTTCATCGGGCTCGACCCCAATACTGCCTTTTTGAATGGCGAAGTGGAACTCGACGACTACGGCTTCATCGTGAGCGACGAGCAGTTCCGCACGAACCTGCCCGGGGTCTTCGTCGCCGGGGACGTGCGACACGGATCAACCAAACAACTGGCGTCCGCGGTCGGCGAGGGTGCGGCGGCGTCGATTCAGATCCGCTACCACTTAGACAAACTCGCAGCCCAGGAAGAAGTCGCGCTCACCCCATCGTCGTGAGGTGCGCGCCGACGGCGAACTCTTCTCGGCCCTTGGAGGTGAGGCGCCACACGCTCTGGTGACCCTGAACGGTCCACTCCGTCGGACCGCCGACGAGGGCGGTCTTTTCATCCACACCCACAATGGTCATGGTCGTCTCGTCGGGCAGCACGAAGCGCGTCAAGAGGTCGGGCACGCGCGCGGCGAAGGCGTCGAAGTGGGGGACGACCCCGAGGTGTTGGAGAAGACCGAGCCCCTCGGTGCTGCCCTTTTTCGGGTGGCGGAGGGATGGAATCCACGCGCCGAGCGCCATGGCCCCCGCCGAGCATCCCGCGAGCGCAGCGCCCTCGCGCCACGTCGCTTCGATCGTCGACCAGACGAGGGAGTCACGCAGTGTCTCGGCTAAGTAATTGGGGTCGCCACCGGAGAGGTAGATGAGACCCGCGCCGCGAATCAGATCGGCGAAGTCGGGGTTGTTCGCGTCCTCGTGGTCGTTCACCGGGACGATCACGGGTTCGACACCGAGACGTTCCGCTTGCTTGATGCCGAGTTGGTGCCAGTGATCGACGACGGAGGGCCCGTCTTGAACCGCGGCGGTGGCGAGTTGGACGTAACGCGCAGCGCGCCCGGCGATGAGACTCGCTTCGAGGTCGGCCATCTCGGGTAGGTACTCACCCGAACCGACCAGCGCTATTGGTCCGGGACCTGGTTCAACGCTCATCACCCTCCAGTGCCCCGTCGATTCACTAAATCTACCGTTCGACACCTAGTCTCAAACGGGAAACCGCTCGCGACGAACAGCGCAGTCGAAAGTCCTAGAGCAGCGTGGTGCAGAGGTCGTAGATCTCGCGCGGCACCTTGCGTTTGCCGGTCGCAATGGAAGAGATCGGTACCAACACGACGTTGTCGTCGCGCACCACGGGGATCATGCCGAACTTACCGGCGACGACCGCGTCGTAGGCGGCGTCACCGACGCGCGTGGCGAAGATGCGGTCGCGCGCGCTCGGACTGCCCCCTCGTTGGAGGTGGCCGAGGACCGTGGTGCGAACTTCGAAGCCACCGAGCTCTTCGATCTTGGCGGCGACGAACGGACCGACGCCCCTCGTCGCGTGGCGAACACCGCCGATGCCTTCGCTCGAGAGTTCACTCAGTTCGATGCCACCGAGTGTCGCCAGGTTGACCCCTTCGGCGACGACGACGAGTGAGTACTTGATTCCCGCCGCGCGACGCCGATTGATGTGGGAGATGATCTCGTCCATCGTGACCGAGAACTCCGGGATCAAGATGAGGTCCGCCCCGCCAGCGAGACCACCCATCGAAGCGACCCAACCGGTGGAGCGCCCCATCGTCTCGACCACGATGACGCGGTGGTGGGAGATGGCCGTGGTGTGGAGTCGATCGAGTGATTCGGCGACGATGTTGATAGCGGTGTCAAAGCCGATGCAGAAGTCGGTACCAGGAAGGTCGTTGTCGAGTGTCTTGGGGACCCCGACTACTGGAGCCCCACGTTCCGCTAACCAGTTGGAGATGCGTTGGGTGCCGTCGCCCCCGATGGCGACTAGGGCGTCAAGGTGCTCGTCGATGGCCTTTAAGACCAAGTCCCGGCCGCCTTCGGGCTCATCGAGGTTGAAGCGGGCTGTCCCGAGCAGGGTACCGCCGTGACCAATCACGCCGCGCAGATCAGCCGCCGTGAGCAAAGTGCCGTCGAAGTCGCCCGCGAGGCCGGCCCAGCCGTTCGCGATACCCACCACTTCGTGCCCGTCGCGCAGCGCAATCTCACCGATCGCTTTAATCGCGGCGTTGAGCCCGGGCGCGTCCCCGCCAGCCGTCAAGACACCAATGCGCATTACTGCTCCCTCGCCAAACCCAGACCCGTGTTCAGTCTAGGTACGTTGTGTTGCGAGGTACTGGACGCCCCTAAGCGAGCGCCTCTTCGCGCACGACGTCGGCGCGTGTGAAGAGCAGCGTGAGCCCGAAGCTCAACACCAGCGCCAACAACACCCCGAGGTTGGCGTAGGCCCAGTTACCACTCTTGCCGCCGAGGCCGATCGGGCCGAGCAGGTAACCCTGCCAGCTCAGCCACGACGCCGCCGAGTTGGTCACGAGACCGAGGCCGAGCACCGAGGAGACGATGGTGATCAGAATCGGTACGACGCGAAGATCGCCGTAGCGCCCGCGGGGTTGGTAGAAATCACCCTCGGCGTAGTCCTTACGACGAAGCGCCATATCGGCCAAGAAGACCCCGCACCACGCGGCGATGAGCACGCCGACGGTAATGAGGAAACCTTCGAACTGACCGAAGAAGTTCTTGTTGACGAAGAGGATGTAGATCGTGCCCAGCAACATGATGACGCCGTCCACCCCGGCCGCGGCGTAGCGCGGGATCTTGAGCCCCGCCGAGAGCAACGCGAGGCCCGAGGAGTAGATGTCGAGCACCGCTCCACCCACCAGACCGAGTATGGCGACGATGACGAAGGGCACGAGGAACCACGTCGGCAGCAAATTGGCGAGCGCACCGACCGGATTGTCGCCCACCGCGCTCTCCAGGCTGGACGACGAGCCGGCGAGCAAGAGTCCGAAGAAAAGCAGCACGAGCGGCGCGATCGATGAGCCGAACGTGGTCCACCACACGACCCCGCGAGAGGAGGCGCTGCGCGGTAGGTAGCGCGAGTAGTCCGCAGCGACGTTCACCCAGCCGAGGCCGAAGCCGGTCATGACAAAGACCAGCGCGCCGACGGTTGCCTGAAATGATCCGCTGTGCAGATGACTGACGGTGTGCCAGCTGATGTGCTTAATCGTGAGACCGATGAAGACCACGGTGAGGATTGCGGTGACGACCGTGATGATGACCTGCATGCGCATGATGAGGTCAAAGCCCATGACGCCGCCGGCGATGATGAGGGCTGCGATCACAATCATGGCCACGACCTTCGTCGCGTCGCCGCCGCTCCAGCCGATGCGAGCGAAGACCGTCGAGGTGGCGAGCACCGCGGTCACCGTGAGGGCGGTCTCCCAACCGACGCAGAGCAGCCACGAGATTCCCGACGGCAGGCGACTCCCGCGCACCCCGTAGGCCGCGCGGCTGAGCACCATGGTGGGCGCGGATCCACGCTTGCCGGCCGTCGCGATGACGCCGCAGAGCCAGAAACTGAAGACAATCCCGATGGCCCCGACCACCACCGCCTGCCAGAAGGAGATACCGAACTCCAAGACGAAGGCGCCGTAACTGAGACCGAGCACCGAGACGTTCGCCCCGAACCAGGGCCAGAAGAGGTCGCGCGGAGAACCCTTGCGCTCGTTCTCGTCGATGACGTTGATGCCGTTTTCTTCGATGCGGAGGGCGCTCGCGCCACTCTTCTCCGTGCGTTCTGCTAAATCGTCGCTCACCGGGCCTCCTCGCGACTACCCCGTGAGTCGCTGGCAATGATTGTAGGAGGTGACGAACGGACCCCCACACAAATGAGTTGGCACCCGCGAGGCAGTTCACAACTGTTATTAGGGTGGTGAGGCATGAGCGACACGCCTCGGCTCTTCTGCCTCGACACCGTGTTGGTCGACGTGGTGCTCAAGGTCGCCGCGTTGCCCGAGCGCGCGGGAGACACCGTCGCCCAAGAGCAGCTCATCACTACCGGTGGCGGCTTCAACGCGATGAGCGCCGCGGCGCGCCACGGCCTCGGCGTCGTCTACGCGGGGCGACTCGGCGAGGGTCCCTTCGCCTCGATGGCCGAAGCCTCGCTCAAGGGCGAGCGCATCGCCACCCCCATCGAGCGCAATTCGAACCTCGACACGGGGATCTGCGTCGTGCTCGTCGAGCCCGACGCCGAACGATCCTTTGTCTCCTCGCGCGGCGCGGAAGACACTCTGCGGGCTGCCGACTTAATGACCCTGGACGTACGGAAGGGTGACTACGTCCTGGTGTCGGGATATAACGTCATGTATCCCGGTGCGGCGGACGTCGTGTTGGCGTGGTTGGCGCAACTGCCTGGCGAGGTCGTCGTTGCCTTTGACCCCGCGACCCGCATGGTCGACATTCCCGCCGCGAACCTTGAAACCATGCTGGCCCGGACGGATTGGTTGATCTGTAACGCCACGGAAGGGGTGAGGCTCGCGAAGACTCCCGACGTCGTAGAGGGTGCGTCGCAGCTCGCAACCATGAGCGACCGATTGAACGTACTCATTCGCAACGGCGAAAAGGGCTGCGTGGTGGCGACCAATCATCGTGTCGCGTCCATCGTGGACGGGTTTAGAACGAACGTCGTCGACCTCAACGGGGCGGGCGACGTCCACAACGGCGTCTTCCTCGCAGAGCTCGCCGAAGGCCAGTCGCCCTACGACGCTGCGCGCTGGGCTAACGCCGCCGCCGCAATCTCGATCAGCCGCTTCGGCCCGGCCAGTGGGCCCACTCGCGATGAGGTCGCGGCGTTCATCACGAACGACTGATCACTTCGCCGCTTCTCACTGCCTAGAAGTAGTTCTCACCGAGTTCTTCGCTCCACTTCGCCACCCGGAGCTCTCCGCGAGGTCCACTCCAGGAGTACACGGGCTTGATGTCGAGTACCTGCGTGTCGTTGATCGCGTCGAGGCCCCGCACGACGAGCGAACGCTTGTCGACGTGCTCGAGGGCCACGACCGAGAGCATGAGTCGGTTGGGTCGGTCTTTGTTGCGCTGGGCAAAGATGCCTACGTCGGGCCAGTCCTTATTCCCGCGGGGGCGTCGATGCCAGGGCCCGGGCGGCACGTTCTGCGCCAAGCCCGCGAAGAAGACGATCTCGACGTGGGAGAACTCCTCGAGTCCCCGCAGGGCGGACGTCGGTACGTCGTCGGCCAACTCAATGGTAGAGACGAAGTCATCCCAGTTGTCGTCGGCCAGTTCACGTCGCTCGTTTCGCACGTAGGCCACGGTGCGCATGAGCGGTTCCACGGACCCAATCTAGTGAAGTGAGTAAATACTCGTCTCGATCATCAAAAGTGCGGAGGCGAGAGCGATATGGTTGGGCGTTCGAGAGGGGGTGAGATGGCCGAACTGACCTTTACCTACGGCACGATGGCCGCTGGGAAGTCGACCCTCGCGCTGCAGTTGTGTTGGCAACTGCGCGAGAGTCGCAGTGACGTGGCACTGTGGACCTTCGGCGACCGCAGCGCCGAAGGAATGGTGACGAGTCGCATCGGCATCGAGGCGGCGGCGGAAGCCGTTGCGCCCGGTGAGTCGTTGGAAGGTCCGATCGCCCAACTCCGAGCGCGCGGGGTCGCCACGCTGGTGGTGGATGAGGCGCAGTTCGCGACGGTTGGACAGGTCGATGAGCTGGCCGTCCTGGTCGACGAGCACGGCGTGGACGTGCACGCCTTCGGCCTCTCGGCCGATTTTCTTCTCAACGTGTTCCCGGCCTCGGCGAGACTGTTCGCGATCGCGGACTGGTGCCACGAACTGCCCTTGACTTCGTCGTGCTGGTGTGGGCAAAAGGGCCGCTGCAACGCGCGGGTGGTTAACGGGGTCGTGGCGCGCGAGGGATCCCAGTTCGTCACGGGCGACGTCGCCGACGGAGCGGTGCACTACCAAGTGCTCTGTCGCACCCACTACCGACTCGGCCAACTCGCGCCGACGTAGATCGAGACGGAAGAGTGAGTGGACAAATTGTCCATTTTTTGCCCATTGATGAACGTTTTGTTGACGGTCAGTCGTGCAGACTGTGACGATGTCGTTTGAGATCAAAGCCACGCCGAGCGCCCTCACCGAGGTGGGCGAAGTCTGCTCGAGCCCGTGGGGGATCTTCGCGGGATGTCCGCGTTGCGCCACGGCGCTCGGCTCCGGGCACGCGCGCTTTCGCTGCCTCGCCTGTGGATGGCGCGACAGCAGCGTCGATTAACCCTCGATTCGCCTCGAATCGTCGTTAATTACTCGATTTCTCTTTGATTTCACCTGCGAAGTGACTGCACTTCACGCCCCGTTTACCTTCCATTTCTAGGTTGCTTCTGACAACACGTTCGAGTGTCGAATCGTCGCGTCAGCAGTTCAATCTTTCTTTAGGAGGAAAGTTCAGAATGAAGAAATCACTCAGACTTCTTGCGGCGGTTTCTCTCGCTGTTAGTGGTCTCATTACCGTGGCGATCCTGCCAGCCAGTGGCGCGGCGAAGTCCACGAAAGTGGTGTGCTACAAACTCAGCGGCAGCGCGGTGAAGTCCGCCAAGTTCGCTGGCCACTGCCCGAAGGGTTGGTCGAAGACCAAACCCAAGACAGCAGCGCCGAGTCTCATGGGCTCCAACAAGGCGGGTGACACCGACCTCGTGGTGCCCGGAAAGACCACGCTCAACATCAATGGCTCGTCCTTTGACGCGCCCTTGGTGGGCGTGACCACGTCGGGTTCGACGGCTTACAGCGCGGGCGGCAACGTCAGCTTCAGCGCCTACCCGGCCGGCGGATCAGGATCGGGTCGCACCGGCATCACGAACGGCTCACTGCAGATCGGCTTCTCCGACGTCCCGATGACCTCCGGCGCGGGCACGTTGCCCAGTGGTGTCACCGAAGCGAACTACGTCCAGGTGCCCTACCTCTTGGGCGGCGCGGTCGTCGGATACAACCTCGGCGGTGGCTTTGACGGACTGAAGTTGACCGCGGCCGAAGTGGCCAACATCTACAACGGGACGATCACGCAGTGGTCAGACCCCACGATCGTGGCGACCAACGGCGGCGCGTCCTCGACGCTGGGCAAGGCGTTGACGCTGCTCGGCACAGCGAACGAGCCCAAGGACACCATCAAGGTGCTCTACCGCGCGGCGAGCTCCGGCACGACCGAGGCCTTCACCTACTGGCTCTACGACGCCGGTAACTCGGGCATCGCGCCCAGTGGTGGATCGGTCATGGAAGGTTCCGGCGGCGCCTGGAAGGCGACCAACATCGACGGTGTCGCGAACAACGCGGGCATGGCCACGACGCTCGACGCGACGCTCGGCGCCATTGGCTACGTCGAGTACAGCTACGTCTTGATCCCCGGCAACAACCGGATCCAGATCGCCTCACTCCAGGACAAGAACGGCCAGTGGCTCCAGCCGAGTTTGACGAACATCGGCAACGCGGCTGCGGCCGCGGGGACGAGTGTCACACCGGACAACTTCGCCATCGTGAACGAGCCCGGCAACAACGTCTGGCCCTTCGCAACCTACAGCTGGGCGATCATCCCCAAGGTGGAGACCAGCGAAGCGACCTGTGAAGCCGCGACGAAGTATCTCGACTGGGAGACGCACTACGGACAGAGCGCCTTGGCCAAGGGTGAGGGCTACGTCCCACTGCCGGCGGCGGCAGCGGCCTACGCCCGAACGCAACTCGAGACCGTTACCTCGGGCGGCACGGTCTGCGTGACCCAGAAGTCGTAAGTAAGAACAACTAAGAGAGGGTGTTGGTAGTTCACAGCATGGACCAGGTAGCACTCGACATCCTGCGGGACGAGGAGGTGGTGGCGGAGAACACTCCCGCCGCCACCCCTCGTTCGTGGTACGCCAACGTCTTGCTCGTGGCCGCGGCGCTCTTCGCGGCGGTCAGTGTCGGTTTCGTCGGCACTATTTTTTGGAGTTCCCTTCCCACGTGGGTGCACCACGGTGGGACACTGCTGACGAGCAGCAGTTGGGTCTCACCCGCGGGTCCCTTTGGTGGACTCGCCATGATTTCGGGGACCTTTGAGACGTCGATCATCGCGCTGGTCATCGCGGTGATCATTGGCCTCGGGACGTCGATCTCCATCGTCTTTTTCATCCCTCGGCGTTTTCGCACCGTCGTCGCCACGTTCGTCGAACTCCTGGCGGCGATTCCGAGTGTGGTCTATGGCCTCTGGGGTCTGCTCGTCATCGCACCGTGGATGGAGACGACCGTCAACCCGTGGCTCAACAAGTGGCCGTTCGCCAAGGCCATCTTCGGCAACTCCGGCCAGGAGTTCGGTACCTCACTGCTCCTCGCGTCCGTCGTCCTGGGCATCATGATCCTGCCGACCTTCGTCGCCATCAGTCGCGAGGTCATCGCGGTCGTGCCCCAAGACCTTCAAGAAGCCAGCCTCTCCTTGGGTGCCACACGCTGGCAGATGATCCGTGAGGTCGTACTCCCCACCGCCAAGATTGGCCTTTTCGGCGCGACGTTCTTAGCCCTCGCGCGCGCCACCGGGGAAACCGTCGCGGTCGCCCTCGTGGCCGGCAGCGTCGCCAACGCGCAGTTCCATCTGCTCTATCCCGGCACCTCCATCGCGGCGTGGATCGCCACGGAGTTCGGCGAAGCTCAGGGTAACGAGATCTCCGCTCTGATGGCGCTCGGGGTCATCTTGATGGTGCTGAACGTTGGCTTGGCGCTCATTAGTCGGGCGTTGGTGAGCCGCCAACGAAAGGTGCTGGCCCGAGTATGAGCGACCTCATCGAACTCGAAGAGCCCGCCGAGCCGAGCAACTCCTCGCGCGAGGAGATTCGTCGAATCTCCGACAACGCTCGTGCTCGTCGCATCGCAATCTCGCGTGTCATGGTCGCACTTTGTGGCGTAGCGCTGCTGATCGCGGCGGTGCCGTTGGTCGCGCTCCTCTACCAGTTGATCAACAAGGGCGTCGGGCAGCTCAATCTCGACTTCTTCACGAAGCTCCCCGAGACGCCGACGTTGATCGCGCCGAACGCCACTGGCGGCATCTCGAACGCCATCGTTGGGACCATCGCCTTGACGCTCTACGCGTCCATTCTGGCCATCCCCGTCGGGGTGCTCGTGGGGGTCTACCTCGCTGAGACCGACTCCAAGTTCGCCACGACGCTACGCGTCATCGCCCAGACCATGGCCGGCGCGCCGTCGATCTTGATGGGGCTGTTCGCGTTTTCCTTCGTCGTCCACGACCTCAACATCGGCTTCACGGCGATAGCCGGCTCCTTCGCGCTCGCGGTCCTGATGTTGCCCGTGATCATCATCTCCACCGAGATAGCGGTGCGCAACGTGCCCAACTCCCTGCGCGAAGCGGGCCTTGCGCTCGGCGCGAAGCCGCACAAGGTCTCGACCAAAGTGGTGCTCCCTTCGGCCGTCACCGGCATCGTCACCGGCGTGATCCTCGCGATCTCGCGGGCCGTCGGTGAGACCGCGCCGGTGTTGCTCGTGATCGGTGGCGGGTTCACCAACTCCTGGCAGCCCTTCAACCCGGTCTCGGCGATGCCGCTGGCGATCTTCGAGAACGCCAAGTCGGAGTGGCCGAGCCAGCGAGCCCAGGTCTGGGGAATTGCGTTAGTCCTGGTCGCCTTCGTTTTTGTATTGAGCCTTACCGCCCGGATTTGGGCATCGAGAAAGCAGCAGGTTAGAAACTAGACATGGAGCGAGAAACAGAGATCATGACCGAGATCCAAGCCCAGCCCACTACGACCATCACGCCCGCGTTACGCGGACCCGTCGCGATGCAGTTGCGCGACGTCGCGGTGTCCTTTCACGGACGCACCGCGGTGCGCGACTGCAGCTTCGACGTGGTGAAAAACCGCGTCACGAGTCTGATCGGACCCTCGGGCTCGGGCAAGACGACGTTGCTGCGCGCGCTCAATCGACTCCACGACCTGACGCCCGGCGCGAAGGTGAGCGGACAGATCCTCTTAGAAGGCACCGACATCTACCGCGGCAATCTGACCGTCACCGAGTTGCGCACGCGCGTCGGCATGGTCTTCCAGCGACCGAACCCGTTCCCCACGATGTCGATCTACGACAACGCCGTCTCGGGACTTCGCTTCAACGGCATCAAGAAGAAGTCACTGCTCGATGAAGCGGCCGAGTCGTCGCTCCGTTCGGCCGCCCTGTGGGACTCGGTCTCTAGTCGCCTCAAGGTGGCGGCTTCGAACCTCTCGGGCGGAGAGCAGCAGCGTCTGTGCATCGCGCGAGCGCTAGCACTCGAGCCCGAGGTGCTCTTGATGGATGAGCCCACCTCCGCGCTCGACCCCGTCGCGACGCTGCGCATCGAAGAGCTCATGACGAGCTTGAAGAGCCGGGTGACGGTGGTCATCGTGACCCACAACATGCAACAGGCCGCTCGAATCTCGGACGACTGTGCGTTCTTGTTGATGGGGGAGGACCGCGCCGGGGAACTCATCGAGTTCGACACCACGGAGAAGATCTTCAACAATCCCGTCGACTCACGCACCCTCGACTACACCCTCGGCCGCTTCGGTTGATCGGGCCCCGTTGGGGCATGGCAGACTAACCAGAACCGTCGTTCTGGAGGGTGCATCGTGGGCAATGAACTGTGGCAGGAGTCGGCGACGACGCTCGCCAACTTGATCCGTAGTGGGCAGACCTCCTCGCGCGAAGTCGCCGAAGCCCACCTCGCGCGCATCGACGCGGTGAATCCCGCCGTTAACGGCGTCGTCGAAGTACGCCCGGAAGAGGTCCTCAAAGAAGCCGACGCCGCCGACGCCGCGCAGCGCGACCACCAGGCGCTCGGGGCGCTGCACGGGGTTCCCTTCACCGTCAAGATCAACCTCGACGTCGCGGGCTACGCCACCAGCGAAGGTTGCGTCGCCTTAAAGGACTTCGTCGCCACCGCCGACGCGCCGATCGTTGAGCAGATGCGTCGCGCGGGCGCGGTCGTGCTGGCGCGCACCAATATGCCCGACCTCGGTCTGCGCATCAATTCGGTCTCCTCGCTCTACGGCGCCACGCACAATCCCTGGAAGCACGGCTATACGGCCGGCGGTTCCTCGGGCGGCGAGGCGGCGTCGATCGCCTCGGGGATGAGCCCCATCGGACTCGGGAACGACATCGGCGGTTCGCTGCGCAACCCGGCGTATTGCTGTGGGGTCGCGTCGATCAAGCCATCGCGCGGGCGCGTCGCCCAGGGCAACCCGAGCGCCCTGTTCGACATGCCGGTCAACTCCCAGTTCATGCTGGCCGACGGCGTGCTCGCTCGCCACGTCGGTGACGTACGTCGGGGACTCGAAGTCGTCATGGGCGCCCACCACGGCGACCCGCAGTCCTTCGACGCGCCGCTGCACGGGCGTCCCGTCGCGAAGCGCGTCGCCCTCGTGGCCGAACCCGGCGGCGGGACCACCCACCCCGACGTCGCCGAAGGTGTGCGGATCGCCGGACGCGCCCTCGAGGCGGCCGGGTACGAAGTTGAAGAGATCGAGCCGCCGTTGCTCATTGAGGCGTACCTCTCCTGGGCGGAGTTGATGATGACGAGTCTCGCGGTGGCGCGACCCCTGATCGAGCCGGTGATGGGTGAGGAGGGTCGTCGATTCTTGGACCTGAGCAGCGTCGAGTTCCCGCCCGCGACGCCAGAATCGACGGCGCTGATGTTCATGTTCCGCTACAAGGTGGCGCGCGCCTGGCGCGAGTTCTTGACGAACTACCCCTTAATCGTCGGGCCAACCTGGACGCAGCCGCCCTTCGAGTTGGACTTCGACATCCAAGACGCCGAGTCGGCCATGAAGGTCGTCGAACTGTTTCGCTTCGTGTTGCCGGCCAACCTGCTCGGCCTGCCCGCGGCCTGCGTCGCGACCGGTGTCGCCAGCGGCTTACCCACGGGCGTGCAAGTCATCGGCGACCTGTTGCGCGAGGACCTCTGCCTGAACGCCGCCGAGGCGATCGAAGAGAGCGTCGGCGTCCTCACGCCGATTGACCCGCGCGCGTAACGCGTGGCGGCCCTGATTCGTCCGATCGAGCAGCGCGACCTTCGCGCCGCGTCGCTCGTCGTCCAGGGCGGCGCGAATTTTCCAGACGAGGAACACGAGGACGACGTCGAGGCCTACTGGTCCGCCGTCACCGAGACGCGCGCCCGTCGTGGTGAGGTCCTCGTCGCCGACCTTGACGGTGAGGTCGTCGGCGTGCTCCAGGTGATCGTCTTTCAGCACTTCCAACACACTGGTGGCTGGTGTGCGGAGTTGGAGAGCGTCCACGTGCGAGAAGACCAGCGCAGCGCGGGTATCGGCGGCGAACTACTAGCTGCCGCGGAGGACGTCGCGCGACGCGCGGGTTGTTACCGCGTGCAACTGACGAGTCGCAAGTTCCGCGTCGACGCACACCGCTTTTATTTGGCCCACGGCTTCGAAGCGACGAGCGAAGGCTTTAAGAAGCCCCTCTAGGGGACCGCGACCTCGCGCAGCGCGCCATCGTCCACGTCAAAGACGAAGCCGCGAATCTCCTGGCCATCGACGAAGGGGCTCGCCCGCAAGGTCTTGACAGTCTGGCGGACGTCCTCGTCGACGTCGCGGTAGGCGCCGAGTCGAAACGGTGGTCGTTCGCCGAGGGTGTCGGTGATCTCATCTATCAAGGTGGCTTCGTCGAATGACTCCAGGCCGCAGCGCGTGTGGTGGATCACCATGACCGCGCGCGTACCCAGGAGCCGCTGACTCAGCAACAAAGAGCGCACGGCGTCCTCGCTGGCGAGACCCCCGGCGTTTCGCACCAGGTGCACCTCGCCGAGGTCGAGACCCAGCGCGCCAAAGAGGTCGAGTCGAGAGTCCATGCAGGTCAGCACCGCGAGATGCAGCGCCGGGGTGGTGGGAAGTTCGCGGTGCCCGTGGGTCGTCACGTAGCGCGCATTGTGCTCTAGGAGTTCGTCGATGACGGTCATCGGACCATCTTAGAAAATCGTCGCATTCACCCCGTCTCGGCGTGAGTACGCTCGCACCAGGAGGTGCCTATGGAGCATATGGACGAGGTACGTGAGGAGTTACGTCAACCCGCACTCGACCTGCACGCGCTGATCCCCGACGTGATGAAGGGCTACGTCGCGCTGTCGAGTGCGGCCTTCGCGGAAGGGGAACTCAGTAGTGGCGTGAAGGAGTTGATGGCGCTCGTCATCGCGGTCACCCGCGAGTGTGACGGGTGCATCGTCGCGCACGCGCGCGGCTGTGTTCGCTCGGGCGTCTCGCGACAACAAGTCGCCGAGGCGATCGGCGTCGCCGTGGCGATGAACGGTGGACCGGGCACGGTCTGGGGGCCTCGGGCCCTTCGCAGCTTCGACGAAGCGATGGTGGCGCGAACGGCCTAAATGTCGTAGGGCAGGTGCTTGATGCCGTTGACGAAACTCGAGGCGAGTTGGTCCGGTGGCCCCGTGGGGTGGATGTTCGGTGCCCGCGAGAGCAACTCGCGCCACATCACCCTGATCTCGCGGCGCGCCAGGTGCGCGCCCAGACAGAAGTGGGGACCCGGCGCACCGAAACCGTAGTGGTCGTTCGGGGTTCGTCCGAGATCGAAGACGTAGGGGTCGGCGAAGACGTCCTCGTCGCGATTGGCCGAGTTGTAGAACAACAACACGCGGTCGCCGGCCGATAGGTCAAAGCCCGAGAGGGTGTAGTCACTGGCCAGTGTTCGGCGCATCCAGATCACCGGTGACGCCCAGCGAACGATCTCCTCGACGGCGGTCTTAGCGAGTCCGTCGAAGTCCGCCGCCCACCGGTCGCGCTGCTCGGGGTACTGGCCGAAGGCGTTGAGCCCGTGGGCGAGGGCCGTGCGCGTCGTCTCGTTACCCGCGGCGACCAACAGGACGAAGAACGAGGCCAACTCCTGCTGGGTCAGTTTCTCCGATTCGATCTCGGCGTTCACGAGGGCGCTCGTGATGTCGTCGATGGGCTGGTCGCGGCGGTACTTGCCGAGTTCTTCCATGATGCCCGTGACGGTGGCGGCGGCCTCGAGGATCGCCAGTATCGGATCGGTGCCCTCGGCGATGTACTCGACGTCGCCGTTGGAGAGGATCACGTTCGAACAGCGCAGCACGGTCGCGTACTCACTCGGCGGCACGCCCATCATCGAACAGATGATCTCTAAGGGAAAGGGCGCGGCGATGTCCAGCGTGAAGTCGCCGGTTCCTTGGCGCAACGCCTTCGTGACGAGCCCGTCGGCGACGCGCTCGATGGAGTCTTCAACGGCACGGATGTTGCGCGGGTTGAACGCGTTCGAGACAATACGACGCAGGCGGGCGTGCTTGGGGTTGTCGGTTGAGATCATGCCCGAGAAGTACTCGACCATCTCCGCGGGGAGGTCCACCAGCGAGACCGCCCCGGGACCGGACAGGAAGACCTCGGGATGCTTCGACGCCTCGGCGACGTCCACGTAGCGTGTGAGGGCGTAGTAGCCATTGCCCCGAGGGATCTCGATGACCGAGTCCACCATGACCGGGTCGTCGTAGTGACTGATCGGTCGTTCGGCCCGTAGCGACTGGAAGGCGCCTTCGCGCTCGGCATAAGGACGGCGCCAGAACTCGACGTCCGAGAGGTCGATTTCCTCGACGCTTAACACACTGACGGGTTCGTACACGCAAGACATCGTAGTGAGCGGGGAGCGCGCGGGCACGCGGGGCTCGTTTCACGGCAGACTGAAGGAGTGGAACTCACCGATCAAGAACGCGGCAGCCGACTCAGTGCGTTGAATGCACTGATAGAGCTCATGCGACCCTCGGTCCAGGCCGACGGTGGGGACCTGGTCCTCGTGCGCTGCGACGTCGAGACCGGGGTCGTTGAAGTACAGCTCGGTGGTGCGTGTTCGAGTTGCGCGATCTCGACCGACACCCTCCAAGGGGGCGTGACGAGAATCCTGACGGACCGGCTCCCGTGGGTGACCGAAGTCATCGGCGGTTTGGATGACTCGCTCGACCCTGAGGACTCCTCGCTGCTCGGCACCGGCGGGTACGTGCCGCGTTACCGCCAACTTTGACGCGTTAGATCGACGCCGGAATCGTCACCCCGGTCAGGCCCTCGGCGACCGACCACAGACGTGCCGCCACCTCGGGGTGCCGCGCCCGTCGTGGGGTGGCCACGAGCGTGGTCGCGCCGGTGAGACCCAGTGGTCCTCGGGGTCCGTAGTACGCACCATTCGTCGCATCGGGACTCGTGGCGCCATAGAGCATCGGCTCGGTGCCTTGTTCCACCCCCTGGGCCGGCAGGTAGCGAAGGTCGCCGAAGAGCGAACGCTTGGGTCGCGTGCGACCGAGGTTCGCTCCCGCGTCAAACAGGTTGGTGCGGGTGTAGCCGGGGTGCGTCGCGTTGCTCATGAGGTCCCAGCCACGCTCGTTCGCGACGAGCGCCAGGTGCTGAGCGAAGAGGAGATCGGCGAGTTTGGACTGCGCGTAGGCCGTAAACGGGCGGTAGTGGCGCTGACGCTGGAGGTCGTCGAAGGTGATGCGCCCGTATGCGGCGGCGCTGCTACTCATGGTGGTCACCGTCGGACCAGCCGCGGCGAGTAGCAGGGGGAGTAGACGTAGCGTCACGGCGAAGTGTCCAAGAAAGTTGGTCGCGAACTGCAGCTCGAACCCGTCGACCGACTCCATGCGCGTGGGGGGTGCCATCACCCCGCCGTTATTGAGCAGCACGTCGATGGGCACGTTCTCCTCCACCATCGCCGCAGCGAAGCGCTCGACCGACGCGAGGTCCGCCAAGTCAAGTTCTCGCACGGTCAGCGTCGCCGCGGGGAACTGCGCCGCGATCTCTCCGAGTGCCGCCGCGCCCTTGTCGAGGTTGCGCACCGCCAGGACGACGTTCGCGCCCGCGCCCGCGAGGCGCCGCGCCGCTTCTTTGCCCGTGCCGCTGTTGGCGCCGGTCACGACACAGAGCTTGCCGTGTTGGGTGGGAACTCGGTACACGACATCTCCTTTCGCGATCGCGGCGGCGCCTCGGTGTCGAAGCGTACCGGCCTTCGCCCGTCGGTCCCAAGGAACCGCCGAGGGCGATCGAAGGCGGGGCTTAGGTGGTGACGCGGGGCTCTTTGGGTAGCCCGAGCGCACGCTCCCCGATGATGTTGCGCTGGATCTCGGCGGTGCCGCCCCAGATCGTCTCGGAGCGCGCGAAGAAGAACGCCGCCTGGAGTTCCGAGACCGGGTAGTCCGAGCGACCTCGGCGAAACGACCCCGAGGGACCAGTGAGCGTACCTTTTCCGGTGAGGATCTGGCCTTCCATGCCGACGATGTCGATCGCCAACTCCGTGGACGCGCGGTGCGCCTCGGACCAGAACATCTTGTTGCACGCGCCGAGCAGCGCGGCGTTGTGGGTGTTGTTGAGGGCGTCGGTGAGCGTTCGGAACCCATTGATCTCCATGATCTTGACCTTCGACCACGCCTTGACGAGTGCGTCGCGCACCAGATCGTCCCCTAAGCGATTGACCCGACGGGCTTCACTGACGATGAACTCCCACTCTTTTAAGAACCGGCGGTACCCCGTGGTGGAAGAGGACCCCCGCTCGAAACCGAGTGTCGTCATCGCGACCTTCCAGCCGTTGTTCACGCCGCCGATCACGTTGGCCTTCGGACAACGGGCGTTGGTGAAGAAGACCTCGTTGAACTCGGCCGTACCGTCGACCTGGGTGATGGGACGCACGTCGACGCCCTCTTGATGCATGGGCACGAGGAGGTAGCTGATGCCCGCGTGCTGGGGGGCGTCGGGGTCGGTGCGGGTGAGGAGGAAGACGTAATCGGCGTGCTGGGCTTGCGTGGTCCAGACCTTCTGTCCGTTGATAATCCACTCGTCGCCGTCGAGCACGGCGGTCGTCTTCAAACTCGCTAAGTCCGACCCCGAGTTGGGCTCGGAGAATCCCTGGCACCACGCGATGGTGCCATGCAAGATGCCCGGGATGAACTCCTTCTTCTGTTCATCGGTACCCCACTGGAGAATCGTCGGACCGACCAAGGTGTCACCAAAGAAGTCCGCGCGCATCGGCGTGTTCGCCTTGGCGAACTCCTCGTTCAAGACCACCTGGTCCATCAGAGAGAGTCCCTTCCCGCCGTACTCCACGGGCCACCCCGCGCAGATCCACCCGCCGGCGAAGAGCTTCTCGGTCCAGGTCTCGTTAAAGCGAAGGCGCTCTTCAGCGCTCAAGGAGAAGTCCGGCTCGAACCAGCCCGTGGGCAGGTTCTCTTCGAGCCAGGCTCGGATCTCCTTACGAAAGGTCTCGGCTTCTTGGGGATACGTGAGGTCCATAAGGGGAAAGCGTAGCCACTGAACGCGGCCCCTTACCCTGTTTGTGTCCCCCTAGGAATTGGACGAGAATAGGTAACCCTCGTCGTAAGAAAGTTGCTCTTGTCCCGCTCCCTCGCCCAGACCATCGCCGCGACCAAGGCCTCGTGGGCGCGTTCCAAAACGATCGTCGTGCCCGACTCGGTGCCCGCCCGTGCGGCCGAGCCCGGCAAGTACCGCGTGGCCTTCCTGGTCTACCGGGGTAACCCCCGCTGCGGAGGACAGGGCGTCTACACCCGTCACCTGACCCGCGAACTCGTCGCGCTCGGCCACAGTGTCGAGGTCTTCGCTGGTCCGCCCTGGCCCGAACTGGATGAGGGCGTGGGCTTCACCCCGGTGCCCGGCCTCGACCTCTACCGTGACCCCGACCCGTTTCGCATGCCCGCCCCACGCGAGTTCACCTCCCTCCCCGACGTCACCGAGTTCGCGGTCATGATGAGCGCCGGCTTTGGCGAGCCCCTCGCGTTCTCCCAGCGCATCGTCAAGGTGCTCGACGCCCGACGGGGGGACTTCGACATCGTCCACGACGACCAGTGTCTGGGCACCGGTATCTTGACGCTGCATCGTCGCGGGTGGCCGCTCTTAGAGACGCTGCACCACCCCATCACGGTCGATCGCTCCATCGCGCTGGACCACGCCGAAACCTTCTGGAAGCGCGTCGGTACGCGCCGGTGGTTCGGGTTTCTGCGCATGCAGGTGCGTGTGGTCAAGCGACTGCCCGCGGTGTTGACGGTCTCGCACAACTCCAAGGCCGATATCCACACGCAGATGGGCGTCGCGCTCGAGCGGCTCACCGTGGTGCCGGTCGGCGTGGACCACGAGGTCTTTCGCCCCTACGACGACGTCGTGAAGAAGAAGGGCCGACTCATGGTCACCTCCTCTTCCGACGTGCCGATGAAGGGACTGGTGCCCCTCTTAGAGGCGATCGCCAAGTTGCGCGTCGAACGCGACATCGACCTGGTCGTCATCGGACAACCGCGACCCGAGGGCCGCGTCGCTCGCACGCTGGAGCGTCTCGGGCTCTCTGACATCGTCACCACCATCAGCGGGGTCAGTGACGAGGCGCTCGCGCGCCTCTACGGTGAAGCAGAAGTCGCGATCGTCCCGAGCCTCTACGAGGGATTCTCGTTGCCCGCCATCGAAGCGATGAGTTGCGGTGTGCCCGTCGTCGCCACGACGGGCGGTGCGTTGCCCGAAGTCGTCGGCACCAGCGGCGAGACCGGTCTCTTAGTCGAGCCGAACAATCCCGAGGCGCTGGTCGAGGCGATTGGGCTGTTGCTCGACGACGCCGAATTGCGTGCGCGACTCGGCGCGGCCGGACGCGAGCGGGTCATGGAGCGATTCACCTGGCAGGTCACGGCCCGCGGCACCGCCGCGTGTTACGACGCGATTCTCACCGGGCAACCGTTGCCCGACTCGGTGACCTTTAACTGATGCTGACCGCCAAGTACGACGACTTGGGACTGCGCCGCGGCGACAAGGTGCTCGACCTCGGCTGCGGTTTCGGTCGCCACGCCTTCGAAGCACTGCGTCGAGGTGCCCACGTCGTAGCCCTCGACGCCGGACGCGACGAAGTAGAAGGTGTCGCGGCGATGTTCTTAGCGATGGTCGAGGCGGGCGAGCTCGTGGTCGGCACGGTGCAGGCGACCGTCGTCCAGGGCGACGCGCTGCACCTACCGTTCCCGGACGCGACGTTCGATCGCGTGATCTGTTCTGAGGTGTTGGAGCACATTCCCGAGGACGTGGCGGCGATGCGCGAGCTCACCCGGGTCCTGCGCCCGGGGGGCACGATGGCGATCACCGTGCCACGCTTCGGCCCGGAGTTGATCAACTGGGCGCTCTCTGATGAGTACCACAACGTCCCCGGCGGCCATATCCGGATCTACCGACGCTCGGTGCTCGCCGAACGACTCACCTCGACGGGCCTGGTCGTCACCGCGCACCACTACGCCCACGGGCTCCACAGTCCCTACTGGTGGCTGAAGTGTTTCGTCGGCACGACCAACGACGAGCACCCCTGGGTCAAGCGTTACCACCAGTTGCTGGTATGGGACATCATGAAAAAGCCGGCGCTGACGCGTTACGCCGAGGCCGTCCTCTCGCCGCTGATGGGCAAGTCCATCGTCCTCTACCTCGCCAAGCCCCAATGAGCCAGGTCACCAGTTCCCTCGGTGGGGTGCCGGGGATCTTGACTCGTGACGAGTTGGCGCGAAGCGCTTCGTACCTGTGTGACTTACAACTGCCCAGCGGTCAGATCCCGTGGTTCACCGGCGGCCACAGCGACCCCTGGAACCACGTCGAAGCCGCGATGGCGCTCACCGTGACGGGGTACGAGGAGGAGGCTCGAGCGGCGTATCGGTGGCTCTCCGCCACGCAACTCGGCGACGGGAGTTGGTTCAACTACTACGTGGGGGACCGCGTGCGCGACACGCGCCTGGACACGAACGTCTGCGCCTACGTCGCGGCGGGGGTGTACCACTACCTTCGCGTGACCGGTGACGTGGACTTCGCGGCGGAACTCTGGCCCGTCGTGGACGCGGCGCTCTCCTTCGTGCTGCGCTGGCAACTGGCCGACGGCACGATTCGTTGGTCCCTCGACGCGCAGGGACGGCCCGAGTCGTACGCGCTCTTGACCGGATCGTCCTCGATCTTTCACTCGCTTCGTTGTGGGGTGGCGCTCGCGGATCGACTCGGCGTCGCCAAACCCGAGTGGGAGCTCGCCGCCGGACGCCTCGGCCACGCCGTCGCGCACCACCCCGGGGCTTTCGCGCCCAAGAACGAGTTCGCGATGGACTGGTACTACCCGATCTTCTCAGGCGCCCTGCGCGAGCGCGCGGGTGTGCAGCGAATCGGCGACGGCTGGGAGCGACACGTGATGGAGGGACTCGGTGTGCGCTGCGTCTCGACGAACGACTGGGTGACGGCCGCCGAGACGGCCGAGTGCGTCCTGGCGCTCGACGCCCTCGGACTCACGACGAAGGCGCTCGATCTCTTTGCCTGCACCCGACTGCACCGCCGAGGTGACGGCGCCTACTGGACCGGCATTGCCTACCCCGACGGGGTGACCTTCCCCGACCGCGAGGTCACGTCCTACACCGCCGCCGCCATCATTCTGGCCGCGGACGCGCTGACTTCGTCCTCGGCCGCGTCGGGCATTTTTCGCCACGACGAGTTCGCGACTCCGCTCGACCTGCCCGAGCCGGGCTGTCCGCTGGCGCGCTAGCCGCGCTCGAGCACGGCCAGCGAACCGACCCTCGCGCGCTCAAAGAAGTAGCCGCCCGCGAGCGCGGCGAGATAGATCTCGTAGGGCGGTCGACCCCCGTCGTTGGGGTCCTCGAAGACGTCGTGGATCATCAAGAGTCCCCCCGTGACGATCTTTGGCGTCCACGAGTGGAAGTCGGCCCACGCGACCTCCTCGCCGTGACCACCGTCGATGAAGAGCAGATCGAGAGGCTGGGCGAAGTGCGAGGCCACCACGACCGAGGGCCCGACGAGGCCGATGACGCACAATTCGAGCTGCGCGTCGGCGATGGTGCGCTGCCAGGCGGGCAGGGTGTTCAGCCGTCCGTCCTTGGGATCGACCAAGGTCGCGTCGAAGTGCTCCCAACCCGCCTGGTTCTCCTCGCTGCCGTGGTGGTGGTCGAGGGAGTAGAGGACCGAGGAGGTCGCTTCGGCGGCCGCGCCGAGGTAGACGGCGGACTTACCGCACCACGCGCCGACTTCGAGCCACGTGCCCCCGGGTAGCCCGTCGCCGAGTTGGCGAGCGTACGAATAGAGCGCCACTCCTTCGTCGCGGGGCATGAAGCCCCGTACCGTCTCGGCGAAGGCGAGGAGTTCCTCGCTGCGAGCGCTCATCAGAGGCGGACCAGGTTGTAGACGCCGAGGGTCGCGAAGATGACGCCGCCGCCGCGACGGATCCACTTGATGGGCACGACGCGTTGGAGGTACTGGCCCCCGAAGGCGCCGAGGAACGCGATGAGCACCAGCGCCAGGGAACCCGCGAGGTAGACCTCGAGGGGCTGGTGCGTCTTGATGGTGAAGTTCACCGCCTGGATCTGGGTGAGGTCGCCGAACTCGGCGACGAAGATGACGCCAAAGGCCGTGGCGATCTCGCGAACCCGCGTCGCGGCGCGTTCACTCGCGCCCCGGCGCTCGCCGCTCTCTTCCTCGTTCTTCTCCGGGACGAAGAGCAGGTACGCGCCGCCACCTAAGAAGAGGACCGCGACGATGACGTCCTTCACGTGGACGGGCAAGAGCGTGAGCAGCCCACCCGCGCCCACCGCGATACCCATCTGGACGAGGAAGGCGCCCGCGGCCCCTAAGAAGATCGAGAACGGCCGAGCGCGCGTGGACATGACGATGATGGCGATCATCGTCTTGTCGGGCAGCTCCAGGACGAACATCAGGGCGAAGATGCCCAGGAACGCCCCGACGGTCACGGCAGTTTGTTAAAACTGACGGCGCACGGCGTCAGCGAAGACGACCCCGTAGCGCATTCGTTCGAGCGCCTGCTCCACGGTTCGCTGTCGCCCGACGATGGGGTGACTCGTGTGGAAGGCGTCGACCTCGGCGGCGAAGGCGGCGTCCTTGACGAAGGTCGACAGGCCCAGGGTCGAGCGATCCATCGTGTCGGTTGGAAACTTGGCGATTGCCTCGTCCCAGCGTCCCGTGAAGTATCGCCAGACGGCCGGCCCGGTGACTTCGTTGCGCGAGAGGATCCCCAACTCGGTGGAGGCGTCTTGGGTGCGGAACTCCGAGAAGCACTTCTCGGCGGCGTCTAAGGCCACGGCTTCGTCGCGGAACGCGCCGAATCCGAAGCGCAGGTAGCGCTGCGCATCCTGGGGCGTCGGGGCGCTTCGGTAGCGCTCGAGGAACGTCTCGTAGTCCCCGGGGCGGTCCTGGCTCGCGACGATGCGCAGGATGTTCCCGGCGAGGTCCCCGTCGAGGTCGTTCGCTTCGAAGCGACGCACGGCTTCGCTGCGAATCGCTTCGTCACCCCCGATGGTGCCGAGGATGCCGATCACGATCGAACGAATCTGGGGCGTGAGGTCGTCCTCGCCGGGAACCTTGTCCCAGCCGAGTCGCTCGAACTGAGGAAGGAGGAGTGCGCGCACGTCCGCCACCAGCGTGGCGCGCTGGGTGTCGCTGAGCGCGCGGTAGGTGAGATCGATGGCACTCGCCACCGGTGTCCACGCGGCCGGTTCGTCCTTGTCGCCGAGTCCGCGCGCGATCGCGTAGAAGTCCGACCAGTCGCTCTGGCCCGCGAAGAACGACGCCCACCCGTCGGCCACCAGCGTGGCGCGCTCTAACTCTTCTAACTCATCGATGTGGTCACTCAGCGCCGCCAGCTCGGCCTTGGCGTAGCGCGAGCGAAAGACGCCCGAACCCCCGGCGTTCACGACGACCGGCGGCTCGTCGGTGACCGCCAAAGGCTCATCGCGCAGCAGGTGTCGCGTCGCCGCGCCGCCCTTTAGGGACCGGGTGAAGATCGGCACCGCCCAGGATGACCCGATGGCGCTCGTTCCTTCGGTCGTTCCGTAGGCGAAGGGCTGTTGACTCAGAAATCCGTTCTCCAAGGTCACGAGCGGGTGGCCTCCTTGGAGGATCCAGGTGTTCATCACCTCGCGTACCGGCTCCTTCGAGATCTCCTCGAGCGCGTCCCACAGGTCCGAGGTGACGGTGTTGGCGTAGGCGTGCTTGGTGAGGTAGTGACGGATGCCGTCGCGGAAGGTCTCGGCCCCCAAGTACTGCTCGAGCATGCGGAGCACCGAGCCACCCTTTTCGTAGGTGAGCAGGTCGAACATTCCGCGCATGTCGTCGGGCGAGATGACCTCGTACTCGATGGGTCGCGTCGAGTGCAGTCCGTCGAGTTGGAGGGCCATGTCGCGGTCCGTGCCGAAGCCGACCAGCGTCTTCCACGTGGGTCGGTAGGCGTCCGTGCAGAGGACCTGCATGAAGGTGGCGAAGGCTTCGTTGAGCCAGATCCCCTCCCACCACTCCATGGTGACCAGGTCACCGAACCACATGTGGGCCATCTCGTGGTCCACCACGTGGGCGACGCGCTCGATCTCGGCGTGCGACGCGGTCACCGGATCGATCAGGAGGTCCGACTCGCGAAAGGTGATGCACCCTAGGTTCTCCATCGCGCCCTGGGTGAAGTCGGGGATCGCCAGCATGTCCAACTTCTCCCCGGGGTAGGGGATGTTGAAGTAGTCCGAGAAGAAACGCAGCGCGAACGCGCCGGCGTCCTTCGCGAACTCCGCCAGATGGCCCTTGCCGATGGGGTAGATCACGCGCAGCGGCACGCCGTCGACGTCGATCGCCTCGGTCTCGCCGAAGGGGCCGACCACGAAGGCGACTAGGTACGTCGACATCTTCATCGTCGGAGTGAAGCTCAAGGAACGTTGACCGTTGCCGAGGTCGGTGTCGGTGGCGACGGGGGAGTTGGAGTACGCCGCCAGGTGGCTGGGGATCGTCAGGTTCACCTGGTAGGTCGCCTTGAAGGCGGGCTCGTCCCAACACGGGAACGCGCGTCGCGCGTCGCTGTTCTCGAACTGCGTGGTGGCGATGGTGTGTCGCACGCCCTCGGTGTCGACGAAGCTCGAGCGGTAAAAGCCCACCAACTGGTCGTTGAGCGTGCCGTCAAAGGCGATCTCGACGACCGCGGGCCCGACGGGCAGCGTGCGCTCGAAGACGAAGGTCGCGGTCTCGTAGGTCTCATCCAGCCGGTGCTCTTGGGAGCGGTAGCTCGTGCCGTCAGCGGTGACGGTGGCGGCGCCGAGTTCGAGGTCGAGTGCGTTGAGGGTGAGTTCACTGACCTCCTCGTCGATGTTGACGTCGATCTCGACTCGCCCGGCGAAGGTGAAGTTCTCCAAGTCCGGGGTGAGGAAGATTCGATAGGCCGAGGGGACGACGGTGCGGACGAGACGATAGGGGTTTGTTGGGGTTTTCATTGGTCGTAAGCCTAGGACGAAATTGTCTAACCTTCCTCTGTGACTTCCACCCCTACGCCCGTGTCGCTGCGCATGAAACCCGGTCCGCACCGCCTGGCCGTGACCGGTATCGGCAACGCGATGCTCGACATCATCACCCAAGACGAACACGAGATCTACCACCAACTCGGGCTCGTGAAAGCCGCGATGTCCCTCATCGACGAGGACCAGTTGGAGCGCTTTCTTGCCGCCATGGGCCCGACCATCCAGATGTCGGGGGGCTCCGTCGCGAACTCCATCGCGGGGATCGCCGCTCTCGGTGGGACCTGTGGCTACATCGGCAAGATCGCCGACGACGAGTTCGGCGAACGGTTTCGTCACGACCTCACCTCCTTGGGCGCCGAGGTCGACCTCGCGGTGGCGAAGCCCGGCGAGGGCGCGACGGGGCGTTGCCACGTGTTCATCACCCCCGACGCCCAACGTACGATGGCCACCTACCTCGGGGCGTCGAACAAGTTGAACGTGGACGACATCAAAGAAGACCTCATCGCTCGCTCCGAAATCACCTACGTCGAGGGGTACCTCTTCGACCTTCCGCCCGCGAAGGACTCGGTGCGCAAGGTCGTCAACTTCGCCCACGAGCACGACTCGATGGTTGCCCTGTCGCTCTCGGACATGTTCTGCGTCGATCGACACCGGCGCGATTTTCTAGAGCTCGTCACCACCGACGTCGACGTGCTGTTGGCGAACGAGACCGAGATACTGTCGCTCTTTCAGTACGAACACCTAGAACAGGCCTTCGTCGCGCTTGACGAACTTGGCGTGTTGGCCGTCGTGACGCGCGGACCTAAGGGCGCCGACGTGGCGACCGTCTCGGGCGTGGTCAGCGTGCCCGCGGCCGAGGTCGAGCACGTTGTCGACCAGAACGGCGCCGGCGACATGTTCGCCTCAGGCTTCCTCTATGGTCTCGCCCTCGGCGCGGACCCGGTGGAGGCGGCAGAATTGGGTTCGCTCTGTGCGGGAGAGGTCATAACGCACCTTGGCGCGCGACCGGAGTCGGACCTCGAAGAGCTCGGTATCGAAGCCGGTCTGCTCTGAGCCCGATGCTCAAATACCTTGGGCGTCGAGAATCGCGTCGAGCTCGCGCGTACGTATCGTCTCCCACTTGACCCACATGATGGAAATCGGGATGCAGGCGAGCAACATCAACGCGTCGCCGCCGATCCACATGATCGCGCCACCGAGTCTGATGTTCGACAGTCGCCACACCGCGCTCGAGCCCGTCGGCGCCATCCCGGCGTAGTTGGAAAATGGCACCCGCGAGGACATCGAGAGCACCAGACCGGTGAAGGTGTCGACGGGGACCGCCGCCATCACGAAGACCAGGCGAAGTCCGGGGTGGATCTTGACTCCTCGCTCGAGACCGAACGCGGCGCGAAAGAAAAGGTAGCCGACGACGAGAAAGGCGATCTGTTCGAGGTGATGGATCCACATGTGCTGCATCATCAGGTTCATGAAACCCGTGAGGTGGGTGAGGGGGATGAAGACGAAGTAGAGCGCGAACGCGAAGAGTGGGTGGGTGATGCGCGCCATGAGCGGACTGTCGAGCCAACGCCGCATGGTGTCGCTGCCCGCGGCGTAGGCGAGATCGAGCGGGGCGCTCAGGGCGAACAGCGGCGCCGCGACCATGATCAACAACAGGTGCTGGATCATGTGGACGCTGAAGTACTCCATGTCGAAGGTCCCGAGAAACGACTCGGTCGCGAGGAAGGTGATGAGCAGGCCCAGGGCGAAACAGACTGAGCGGACCCTCGGCCACCCGGGCGTCCGGCGCACGTACTGGGCGTAGATGAGCGCGGCGCAGAGCAACAAAATAATGGGAATTACGCCGAGGTCCCAGTGATTGATGTGATGCCAAGTGAATGGCGCGTTGTACATCGCGGGCACTTCACCATCCTACGACGCCATTTTCGCTACAGATTTCGGTCGGTAGGATGACCAGGTGCGCTCCAAGTATTTTTCTCTCCGGGCGATTGGGCTGCACATCGCGCTCATCACCTGGGTCGTGGTCTGCGCTCTCGCGGCGTGGTGGCAGGTCGGCCGCGCGGTCCAGGGCAACTCCTTAAGTTTCCTTTACTCGGTCGAGTGGCCGGTGATCGGGGTGCTTGGAATTCTCGGGTGGTACTCGATGCTCAACATGGAAAAGACCACCGAAGAGAAGGAAGTGGAGCGTCGCGCCTACGAAGAAAAGATGCGCGCCGACGCACTCGCGGCGCGCGAACGGGCCACTGAAGAGGACCCGAGCCTCGCGGCCTATAACGACCACTTGGCGAACCTCTCACACGTTCCAAAGAAACGACTCTGGGGCCACTAGGTGGAGGCAACCTTTCGGCGGTACCGGGCGATGTCCTTCATCACCGGTACGACGTTGTTGGTTCTGTTCGTCACCCTCTTGCTCCACACCGTCGACTTGACGCTGTGGCACCACCTGTCGTGGTTCGTGAAGATCGTCGGTGTCGGCCACGGCATTGTGCTCTATCCGATCTACATGATTATGTGCTTCAATCTCGTGCTGCGCTTTCGTTTGAACGTCGGGTTGCTCGGCCTGATGCTGTTCGCGGGCTTCGTGCCGGGTCTGGCCTTCTACCTCGAGCACCGCATGCGCCTCAAGCTCTACCCCGAGGGTCTGCCCCGCAAGTGAGTCGCTGGACCGAACGGCGGGTCATCGCCTTCGCGCACCAGGGTGGCTCCTTCGAGGGGCCCTCTTCCACCTTGGCGGCCATCGAACACGCACTCGACGTCGGGGCGAGCGCGATCGAGTTGGACGTGCACGCCACTCGAGACCGTCACGTGGTGGTCTGTCACGACGAGACGGTCGATCGAACGACGAACCAACACGGTGAGATCGCGGACCTGACCTTGGTCGAACTGCGCGAGATGGACAACGCGTACTGGTGGATCGAGGGCGAGACCGTCACGCCGGGTCGTGACGATGGCCAGTACCTTCTGCGGGGTCGCGCGCCGAAGGACCGTCGCTACGGCATCGTGACGTTAGAAGAGGTCGCGACCGCATTCCCCGGCGTGTTGCTCAACCTGGACCTCAAGCGCACCGCTCCGGACGTTGAGGCGTACGAATCGCTGCTCGCCGAGGAGCTGCGACGTCTCGAGATCACCGACTCGGTGATGGTCGCGTCCTTTCACGACGACGCCATCCAACGCTTCCGCAGTGTCGCGCCGGGCGTAGCGACCTCGGCGGCGACGAATGAAGTCGCGGCGTTCTTCTTCTCGCTCAGTGACGCGTCGCCCGTCGTGCCACCGGTGGCAGCGTTCCAAGTGCCCGCGAGTTTCTCGGGCATCGACGTCGTAACGGAGTCCTTCGTCGCCGCGGCGCACCGTGCGGACGCGGCGGTGCACGTGTGGACGATCAACGACGAGCACGAAATGTCCCGGCTGCTCGACCTCGGGGTGGACGGCCTGGTCAGTGACCGGCCGTCGCTGCTGGGGTCGCTGTTAGCGGAACGGGGCTGTGCGTGGGACGGTCGGCTGGAGGCCTAGCCGCGACCGCAGTTCGGCCGCTTGCCGTGGTTGGCCTTCTTTTTGGCGCGCAGCTTGCGCTTGTTGGTCCGCTTTGACATAGGTGACAATGTTAGTGGGCGGAGCGCTTCGCGAGCCAAACGAGGATGAACGTGGACGAGACCAGGCCCGAAGGACAGTTGGTGCTGGTCGCGACGCCGCTCGGGAATCTGGGCGATCTGTCGCCACGAGCACTGGAGTTCTTTCGACGCGCCGATGTGATCTACTGCGAGGACACCCGGCACTCTCGCGTGCTCTTCAGTGCGAACGGCATCGCGAGCGGTGGTCGCCTCCAGGCGCTGCACGAGCACAATGAAGTCGCCCAGAGCGAACACGTGGTCACCCGGGTGCGCGAGGGTCAACTCGTGGTGTTGATCAGTGACGCGGGTACGCCGGGCATCTCGGACCCGGGCACTCGCGTGGTCGCGGCCGTGGCGGCGGCGGGACTGCGGGTCTCGACGGCGCCGGGCCCCTCGGCGGTCGTCGCGGCGCTCTCCATCAGCGGCCTTCCGACCGAGCGCTTCATCATGGAGGGGTTCTTCCCGCGCAAGGCGAACGACCGAGCGCGACTCGTTGCGAGCTGGGCCGAGGAGGAGCGCACCATTGTCTTTTACGAGTCGCCCCAACGACTCGCGGGCGTGCTCAGCGAACTCGCGCAGACCTTCCCCGATCGACGGGTGGCCGTCGTGCGCGAACTGACCAAGTTGCACGAAGAGGTCATTCGCGGGACGACGCGGGAGGTCGCAGCAGTACTCGAGCAGCGTGTGATTCTCGGGGAGATTGTTGTGGTACTCGAGGGTGGAGAGCCCGTCATCGACGTCGATGATGAACTCGTGCGCCGAGCGCTTCGTGAGCAGTTCTCCTCCGGCGTCTCGACGAGGGACGCCGTGGACTTCGTATCCGAGACGCTCGGCGCGTCCCACCGCGTCGTCTACCAGATGGCCCTCGAGGTCAAGAAGGACGCAACGTCGTAGTCAGTATTCTCGTTAAGTGGCCCGCTTCTACATAACGACGCCGATTTACTACGTGAACGACGCGCCCCACGTGGGTTCGGCCTATACGACGGTGAACGCCGACGCGCTCGCGCGCTGGCACCGACTCGCCGGCGACGAGGTCAAGTTCCTGACCGGAACGGACGAACACGGTCAGAAGATGGCTGACGCCGCCGCAAAAAACGGCGTCTCGCCCCAGGAGTGGACTGATCGGACCGCCGCGCGATTCCGTGAAGCGTGGGACGTGCTCGAGATCAGTTACGACGATTTCATCCGCACGACCGAACCTCGTCACTACGAGACCGTCCAGACGTTCCTCTCGACGATCTACGAGAACGGATACATCTTCAAAGACGTCTACAAGGGTCTCTACTGCGTGAGCTGTGAGGACTACTACACACTCGAGGCGAGCGACGATGGACGTTGCCCTATCCACCACAGCGTCTTGACGGAGATGGAAGAGGAGAACTGGTTCTTCCAGCTGAGCGCCTTCGAGGACCGGCTCCTCGAGTTCTACGCGAACAACCCCCAGTTCGTCACTCCCGAGACCAAGTACAACGAAGCGCTCTCCTTCATCAAGGGCGGCCTGAAGGACATCTCGATCACTCGCACCTCGATCGCCTGGGGCGTGCCCGTTCCCTGGGACGAGCGACACGTCTTTTACGTCTGGTACGACGCGCTGATCAACTACCTCACGGCCATTGGCTACGGGCGCGACGACGACGAGGTCCAGAAGTGGTGGCCTCATTCGAACCACCTGATCGGCAAGGAGATCCTGCGTTTTCACTGCGTCTGGTGGCCGGCGATGTGCATGGCGGCTGGGCTCGACCCCGTCCACCACGTCCACGTGAACGGCTGGCTCTTGATCGGTGGCGAGAAGTTGGGTAAGACAATGGCCGCCGAGGGCGCGGTGAAACTCACCGACATCGCGCCGATCACCTTGACCGAGGAGTTCGGCGTCGACCCCTTGCGCTACTACTTGCTGCGCGAGACCGCGCTCGGTAACGACGGCGAGTTCTCACTCGAGGGGATCGCCGCGCGCTACAACACTGACCTCGCGAACAACCTGGGCAACCTCGTCGCGCGCGTCGCCGCGGTCGTAGCCTCTAAGTGCGAGGGCGTGGGTCCCGCCCCGAGTGCGACCTCTCCACTGCGCGAACACGCCGAGAACTCTACGCGCGCCGCCGCGGCGTCCTGGGAGCTCTTCGCACCCCAACGCGCTCTCGAATCGACCTGGGACTTAATCGGCGCGACCAATGGGTATCTGGAGACCCACGCGCCGTGGAAGATGGAACCGGGAGAAGCACTGGACGTGGTGCTCGGCGACGCCCTCGAAGCGATTCGCCTGGTCGCGATATTGATCTCACCGGCCATGCCCGGCGTCGCCGACGAGATCTGGCGACGGCTGGGGCTCGCCGGTTCACCGAGCGCCGCGCCCTTTTCGGTCTCCTGCGCCTGGGGTCTCTACCCGGGGGGACTGCGAGTCGAAAAGGGAGAACCGCTCTTCCCCCGGATTGCGATCGACCAATGAGCGGTTGGACTGACGCCCACTGTCATCTCCAAGATGAGTTCTTGGAGGAAGGCGGCGACGCCGCCATCGAGGTTCGAGGGGTGCTCGAGCGCGCCTACGACGCGGGCGTGGACCGTGTGGTCGTCATCGGAACGGGGGCGAAGAGTTCCGAGGACGCGCTCTCTTTGACCGCTACGCACTCGCCAGTCGAGATCTACGCGACGGTCGGACTGCACCCCCACGCGGCGAGCGACGACTTAGCGCCCGTTGCGGCGCTCGCTCGCCAACGACACGGTCGCTTGGTCGGGATTGGGGAGTGCGGTCTCGACTACTTCTACGAACATTCACCCCGTGACCAGCAACGACGCTCCTTCGCGTCACAGATCGGCCTGGCCTTGGAACTGGACCTCGCCTTGGTGGTGCACGCGCGCGACGCCTTCGAGGACCTCTTCGCGATCTTCGAGAGCGAGGGGGTACCACCGCGCACGGTGATCCACTGTTTCACCGGAACGCCCGAGGACGCCGAGGGCTGCTTGGCGCGCGGCTGTGACGTGTCGATATCAGGGATCGTCACCTTTAAGAACGCGGAGGCGCTTCGAGAGGCTGCGCGGCTGGTGCCGCTTGACCGCCTCCACGTCGAGACCGACAGTCCCTTTTTGGCACCCGCACCCCATCGCGGCACGAAGAACGAGCCGTCCTTCGTCTCGGTGGTGGGCACCTTCGTCGCCGAGTTGCGCGGTGAGGACCCGGTGGCGCTGCGCGAGGCGACCTCGGCCAACACCGCGCGCCTCTTTCAATTTTCGCAGCACTAGGCCGTAAAACCTTTAATTTGCAAGGTTTTTGCGGTGAGTTGCCGCGAGGTCGCCCCTCTTCTAGCGTGGTGAGTCGGGCGGGAGTGGTTCCGCAGTCCTGGCGGAGGACAGACATCTGAGGACACATCAACGTAGGGCGCAGTGGCGCCCGCGTTCTCTTCGTACCACGCTGGCCGTGTTGGCCACCTCGGTGGTGCTACTCACGCCCCTCTCCGCGGGCGCCGCGGGTAAGCACGCCCCGGTGCGTATGCCCGATCTGATCGGGCGCACTCGGGTACAGACCTATCGCGTGATGCGCGCCGACGGGCTCTATTTCGTCACCCGAGGACCGGGCAGCGCGAACGACCACTGGGCCGCCGTCGCGGCGCAGTCCCCGCGACCAGGGACGCTCATCGCCTGGCACGGCGAGGCGAGCGTGACGGTGACGACGATTTCACCGCGGGGACCCCGCCCCGTGCCGCGCCTCGTGGGGAGGACGCGAAGCGAGGTGTACGCGGCGATGCGCGCGGCGCAGCTGTACTTTAAGACGGTCGGACCAGGGAGTACGAATAGCACCTGGCTCATCGCGACGGCCCAGTCGCCCGCCCCGGGGACCCGGGTCGCCTGGCACAGCGAGATCACGCTGCACGTCGTGCGGGTGCGACCCCGACCGAAGGCCCCGACGAAGAAGAAAGTCACCCAGGTCGTCGCCTCCGGCGTCGTCATCAGTGGCCCGGGCTACAAGATCGGCGTGGCGACCTGGTACAACTACGTCCCGGGTCAGTGCGCGTCGCCCTTTTTGCCCAAGGGTACGCGCGTGACGGTGCGCGACGAGACGACGGGCCAGGCGATCACGTGCGTGATCACCGACCGCGAGAACGCGGGCGGGAATCACGTCGTCGACCTCTCCGAGACGCAGTTCGCACAACTAGAACCCCTCTGGCGTGGCGTGATCAGCGTCAAAGTCACCTGGTGACCCACACCAAGACCGAGCTCAGCGCGCTGCTCAACGAACACGGACTGCAGCCATCGCGCGCGCTCGGTCAGAACTTCGTGGTCGACCCCAATACGGTGCGTCGTATCGCTCGACTCGCCGACGTCGGACCCGGTGATCAGGTCTTAGAGATAGGGGCGGGTCTTGGATCACTGACGTTGGCGCTGGTCGAGACCGGCGCCGAGGTCATCGCCCTCGAGGTCGACCGCTACCTCATCGCGCCGCTCACGGCCGTCCTCGCCAATACCACCGTGCGCGTCGTCGAGGCCGACGCGCTGCGCGCGGACTACGGAACGATCGTGGGTGGTCGCTCGACGGTGGTGGTGGCGAATCTGCCCTACAACGTCGCGACGCCGCTCGTGGTCCACCTGCTCGAGAGTGAGCCACTGATCACGCGCATGCTGGTGATGGTGCAAAAAGAAGTGGGCGAGCGTCTCGCGGCGAATGCCGGCGACGAAGCCTACGGGGCCGTCTCCTTGCGGGTCGCGTACTTCGCCGACGCCAAGGTCGTCGGCAAGGTGCCCCCCACGGTCTTCGTGCCCAAGCCCAAGGTCGATTCGGTGCTCGTGTCCCTGGTGCGTCGCCAGGCCGTGCGCATCGACCCCGCGCTCGTCGCCGAGGACGAGCTCTTCTCGGTGATCCGCCTCGCCTTTGGTCAACGGCGGAAGATGCTGCGTCGTTCACTAGCTGGTTGGACGAGCGAGGGGGTCTTCGAGCGTGCCGGGGTTGAGGAGACCCGTCGACCCGAAGAACTCACCATTGAGGAGTTCGCTGCGCTGGTGGCGGCGAAGTGATCGAGCTGCTGGCCCCGGCCAAGGTGACGTGGTCCTTGGAGGTGACCGGCCGACGCGCGAACGGACTGCACGAACTGCGCGCGGAGATGATGAGCGTTACCTTTAGCGACCGTCTCGAGCTCGACGAAGACGGCGACTCGTTACGCCTGGAAGGGCCCTATTCGGGACTGCCCGTGGATGAGGACAATCTGGTTCACCGGGCGCTCCGATTGGTCAAACGCAACGCGGGCGTCGTCGTGCACAAGTCGATTCCCCCCGGCGGGGGGCTCGGTGGAGGCAGCAGCGACGCCGGCGCGATTCTGCGCTGGGCCGGTGGCGTGAGTGCCGACGAGGCCCTGAGCCTCGGGGCGGACGTGCCATTTTGTCAACTCGGGGGTCGCGCCCGGGTTGAGGGCGTCGGTGAAGTGCTCACGGAACTACCCTTCGAACCTCGCGCCCTCACCCTGGTGTTACTCAGTTTCGGGGTCAGCACGGCGGCCTGTTACGCCGCCTACGACGAACTCACGGCGAGCGGCGAGCGACCGGGTGGCCGCAACCACTTAACGGCGGCGGCGCGCCGCGTGGAGCCCCGCCTGGCCGTGACGATGGACTGGCTTGAGGCGACCCTCGGCAATCGGGTCCGGCTCTGTGGGTCGGGATCGACGCTCTTCATCGAGGGTCACCTCGAAACCGGAGTGGATGCCTGGGACGTCGAGGGTCCCGAAGGGTTGGTGCAGTTTCGCCAGACCACCACGACGCCACGAACGGCGTCGTAACAGCTATTTACCAGCGGCGCGACGCTGGAAGCGGGTTCGCTTCAACATCTTCTTGTGCTTCTTCTTGCGCATGCGCTTGCGGCGCTTCTTAATTAGTGATCCCATGGCTCGTAGAACACTACTAGGTTTCGGGTGCCGCTCTTTTTGGGGGTTCTCTGGTGCCTTGGCATCTCGATCACGTGCAACTCGCCGTTCCACCCGGAGCCGAAGCACGCTGTGACGAGTTCTACGTCGACGCGCTCGGTTTCGTGACGCTCGACAAGCCCCCGGTGCTAGCCGCACGAGGGGGTCGCTGGTACCGGCGCGATGACGCCACGGTGCACCTCGGCGTTGAAGTCGACTTTCGTCCGGCGAAGAAAGCCCACCCGGCGTTGGTGGTGGACGACTACGAGACGCTCCTCGAGCGACTGCGACTGCGCGGTGTCGCCGTCGTGCCCGACGAAGACCTACCCGGCGTGCGGCGCTGTTACGTGGAGGACCCGGTCGGCAATCGCCTCGAGCTCATCGACTCGACTACGACTCTTTGACGCGTTCGAGACGCAGCGCCTGACGGGGACAGCCCCGCACCGCCAACCGCGCGGACTTGAGCACCGCCGCGTCGATCGAGGCGACGGGTTCTGAGCTAATGATTGGGTAGCCCCACTCGTCCATCTCCACGAGTTCCGGCGCTAATTCGTGACAGTGTCCGAAGCCGTCGCACGCGATGGGGTCGACCCTTAAGACGAAGGCGACGACGCGACCCTTCACTCCCACACCAACTCGTGCTCTTGTTCCAGGCGCGGCACCGAAAGGAAGTGCCGCTTGGTCTGCGCTGCGGCGCAGGGTTCTCGGCGGGCGTGCGCCGCGACGTCGTCCGCGAAGACGTCGAGCGCCGAACGCACGAGGCGAACCACGCCGTCGGGGTGGTGACAGGCACCACGACCGATGATCGCCGCCCCGCGCTCGATGAGGCGCTCGTGTGCGAGCTTGGCGTCGCGGGTCGCGGCGCTGAGTTGGGCGAGGTCCTCACCCATCGCGGGAAGCCCGAACGCACAGGGGCCACACTGACGCGCGCTCTCATTCGCCATCCACCGCACGACCCGCTCGGTCTCGACGACCCCGCAGCCATCGCGACCGAGCACGCAGAGCACGCCGGCGCCCACCGAGGCGCCGATGCTCGCTAAGGACTCGTTGTCGTAGTTGAGGTCCACGCGCTCACCGGGGATCCACGAGCCGCCGTAGCCGCCGAGCAACATCGCGCGCGGCGCGGGGTCCGCGCCCGCGAGACTTAAGACCGTTCGCAGCGGCGTGCCGAGCGCGACTTCGATCACCGTGGGCCGCTCGACCGCGCCGGTGACCGAGACCAACGTCGTCCCGGGTTGGCGCTCGGTGCCGAGCGCGCGATACCACGGGGCGCCGAAGCGCGCGACGAGTCCGACGTTGGCGCAGGTCTCGGCGTTGTCGACGAGGACCGGGTGGCCGTTCACCTGGAGGACGTCGGGTCGCTGGGGCCGGTACTGGGGCAAGGACTCGTGGTCGTTCAGCCAGTGCACGAGGGCCGACTCTTCGCCCGCGACGTAGCGCCACGGCGGCGTTTGAAGTTCGAACTCGATCCCGCGCAGCCGGCGACGAGTTCGCTCGTGGATCGCCCGGTTGACGTGGGCGACGACGCGGTTGTCGTTGCGTGCGACGCACACCACCACCCGTCGCGCCCCGATGATCGTGGCGAGGATCTCCGCACCATCGAGCACCAGATGGGGGTTCGTGCTCAGGAGCAACGCGTCTTTGTGCGAGGCGGGTTCGCCCTCCATAGCGTTGACGATGACGCTCTTGTGGTGTCCGCGTTGGCTCCGTACGAGTCGGGCCTTGCGCGCGGTGGGGAACGCCGCGCCGCCGCGACCAGTAACCCCCGCGGCGTCGAGCTCGTCGAGCAGTGAGGTGACTTGGGTGGTCGTCGCAAAGGCCGCCTGGTGCTCGCTCCAGCCCAGCGGTGTGCCCGGGGTACCCCGGAGCAGTCGCGGGACGTCCTCGGCGTGGATCATCGTCGCCACACGTCCGAACGTCGCGCCGCGGCGTCGGCGCGCTGCGTGGCCGCGCTCGCCTCGCCGCTGGCGGTGGCGGCGGCCAGGGGTGAGAGTGCGGTGCGACCCGCGGCCCGCGCGGGGCGAGCGAAGAAGCGCCATAGGGCGCTCACGAGCACGCCGAGGGTGCACGCCGCGACCAGTGCGAGGCCGACGTCGTCCTTGGCGTCCGTGCCCGTCATGTACGCGTGGATGACGGCGCTCGCGAAGGCCAGCCAACTGAACCAGTGGATGAAGCGCCACGACTGGTTCTTCACGCGCACCTTCAACAGGCTCGAGACCCACACGGCGATCATGAGGTCGAAGGCGACCGCCCCGAGGGCCACGCCGACGCGGCGGTAGTGCGAGAGGAAGGGAAGAATCGGCGAGAGCCAACCGGTCGCCACGTAGGAGTCGAGCAGTGTCGTGAGGATGTGGATGACGAGGAACGCCATCGCGACCATGGTGATGGAGCGGTGGAGTTCGTTGAGTTCGAAGCGGCCGATTTTCTTGCCCCCGACGCGGTTGGCGACGAGCGTGCCGAGGATGATCACCAGCGTGAACAACACCAGCGTCACCATGCCCGTCACCCGGGTCGTGTACCAGAGATAGGGCGAGGTCAGCGCGAGCACGCGTACTCCTCATCAAGGGGCCAACCGCCGACGTACTCAACGGTGCCGTCGCGGCGGATGAGACGCGCCGCCATACCCGCTTGGGCGACGTGGTACCCAGCCTCCTCGCCCCAGAGCAGCGCCGCGGTGGCGAAGGCGTTGGCGACCGCTGCGCTGCTCGCCGAGACGGTGGCGGTGGCGTAGGGACCGTCCGCGCAGCGACCGGTGCGCGGGTCGATCACGTGGTTGACGACGCGACCGCTCGCGCGCCAGGTGCGCGCCGTGATCGAAGAAGTCGCGATCCCGCCGTGTTCAATACCGACGCGCGGCTCTCGGCCGGTGAGGTGCAAGGAGTCGCTGAGTCCGATGGCCCAGAGGCCCTGAGCGCCGCGTCCGCGTACGGCGACGTCGCCGCCGACTTCAACGACGACCCCGCCGCTCGAGGCGACGTCGTCGGCGACGACGTCGGCGACGAGGGCCTTCGCCGTCGCCCCGAGGTCGAGTCGGCACCCCGGGCTGAGGGTCGCGGTGTGTTCGCTGAGGTCGAGCACGACGGCGTCGACGCCACCGGCCGCAACGGGTGCGTCGGTCGATACGTCGCGGCGAGCACGGAGCTCGTCGAAGTCGACGTCGTAGCCGAGGGCGAGGAGCGCCGGGAGCACGGAGGGATCGCACAGCCCATCGGTCGCGTCACGCGCGTCGAGCGCGCAGAGCAGCGCCCGTTCGAACGTGTCACTGATCGAGACGGTTTCGCCCGGGTGATCGTTCAGCTGGGAGAGTTCTGAATCGGCACGGAATCGATTGCACGCGGCGTCGAATTCACTGAGGCGCTGCCAGAGACACTTCTCGGCGAAGCGCAGCTGTTCGGGACGTTCCGTCGCCAGTGAGCCACTGAGACCCCACACCCGAAAGGTGACGGCGTCGTTAGTCACAGCTGACTTGTCCCGACGCCGTCGAGGTGCAGATGGTCGTCGTCGTGGTCGGCACCGTCGAGGGCGTCGTCGTGGTGGTGGGTCTCGTGGTCGTTGTCGTCGTCGGCTCCGACTTCACCGTCGTTGGGGTCGTCCCGCCCGAGGATGCTTGGGTCGTGGTCGTCGCGGGCTTCGACGTGGTCGTCGTGGGCGTCGTCGTGGTTGTCGTTGTCGACGTCTCGCCGCTGGTCGTGGTCGTCGTCGGCACCGTCGTCGTGACGGGCTTGGTGGAGGCGCCCAAGTAGGCGACCCCGAGACCCGAGGTGACCGCAGAGCCGACGAGAATCGCCCCGGTCAAGCGCCGCACGCGGGTGAAACGTCGATCGCGCTGCTCGGGGGTACGGGGAGTGGGAGTCATGGGCTTCTCACTCAACAGTTTTGTCGTCGAAACTAAGGATGAGACCTCCGGTTCCTAAGAACATTGACAAATACTGCTGCGGGGCCTGTTTCGAAGGTCAGTCGAGGACTTCGGGTAGTTCAATCGTCACTCGCGCACCGCCGAGGGCGGGGTCGCGCTCGACCGAGACGGTGCCGTCGATCTCGGCGACGACTTGGGCCACGATCGAAAGTCCGAGTCCCGAACCGGGAAGCGACCGCGCGGAGGGCGAGCGCCAGAACCGGTCGAAGACGAAGGGGCGATCGTCGTCACTGATGCCCGGGCCGCTGTCGGCGACGCTCACCGTGCCGTGGGCGCTGCGCACCGCAATGGTCCCGCCGACGGGCGTGAACTTGACCGCGTTGGTGAGCAAGTTCGAGATCGCCCGGTTGAGTCGATCGTGTCGAGCCCGCACGCGCGACGTCTCGACGTCGACGTCGATGGTGATGTCGCGGATGCGCGCGTAGGTTCTGGCGGTCTCGACGCATTCGTCGATGGCGTCATCAAGTCGTAGAACTTCGAGTTCACCTTCGGATCGTTCGCCACGAGCGAGCTCGCCGAGGTCGCTCACGAGGGCGGCTAACTCGTCTACCTGGGTGACCATGTCGTCGGTGATCTGGCGCAACTCGACCGGGCTCAACTCATCGGCGCGCGAGAGGACCTGCGCGTTGGTGCGCAGCGACGTGAGCGGCGTGCGCAGTTCGTGACTCGCGTCGAGGACCAACTGGCGCTGCAGCGTCTGGCTGCTTTCGACGGTGTGCAGTAGTCGGTTGAAGACCCGCCGCAACCGCCCCAACTCGTCCTCGTCACCCTCCTTCAAGCGGTACTGCAGGTCGTTCGTCGTCGCCACCGTCTCGATCTCGTTGGTCACCTCGACGAGGGGGTGCAGGGCTTGGCGGGCGAGGAAGAAGCCCAGCGCCAACGCGAGCAGCAGTCCGCCCGCGGCGACGAGCATCAAGGTCGCAACCAGGTGGCTGAGTTCGGTGACCTCGCCGGTGATGTCGACGATGTAGAGCTGCGCCGAGGTCGTCGAGATCTGACAGACGCCCGTCGAGCACGCCACGACCGAATTGGCCGGCAGCGGGGCGATGAGTTCGCGGTAGTCCTGCCCGTCGAAAGAGACGGTGCGGATGACTCGCTTGCTCTTGCCTTTGGCGACGCTCATGATCGCGGCGTCGACGGGCACGTTGGACGAGGGGAGCGTCTGCCCGTTGGGCAGCACGATCTCGGAGTAGGAGCCGACGGGTCGGTAGTCGTAATGCGGGTTGGGGGTCTGCTCGGAAGCCTCGATGAGCGACTCGTCGACCGAGTGGAACAGTGCGCTTCGGGTGGTGAAGTAGGAGGCGAAACACGCCAAGATCACCGCAATCGCCGCCGCGGCCACCGTGGCGGCGATGACCCGCGTGCGAAAGGTCACGTCGCGCGCAGCGCGTAACCCACCCCGCGCACCGTCTGGATCAGTCGAGGGGTGTCGTCCTCTTCGAGCTTGCGACGGAGGTAGCCAATGTAGACGGCCAAGGAGTTGGTGCCCGAGTCGAAGTTGTAACCCCACACCAGATCGAGGATCTGGTCGCGGGTGAGCACCTGGCGAGGGTGGTGGAGGAAGAGCTCTAAGAGGTCGAACTCGATCTTGGTCAGTTCGATGAGGCGGCTGCCGCGGTGCACCTCTCGCGTCTGGGGATTGAGCGTCAAGTCCTCGAAGCGCAGCACCGCGCCGTCACTCTCACCGACGCTGGTGCGACGCAGTAGTGCGCGCAGTCGCGCGAGCAACTCCGCCAAGTCGAAGGGCTTGACCAAGTAGTCGTCCGCGCCGACATCGAGGCCCTCGACGCGGTCGTTGACGGCGTTGCGAGCAGTCAGCATCAGAATCGGCGTGGTGTCGCCCGAGCGGCGAATGCGCCGACAGACCTCCAACCCGTCGATGTCGGGGAGTTGCAAATCGAGCACGATCGCGTCGGGCGCGCGCAGTTGTATGGCCCGGAGCGCGGACGATCCGTCCTCGAAGAGTTCAACGTCGTAGTTCTCCATCCGCAGCGCCCGGCCGAGTGAGGTGCGAATCGCGGTGTCGTCGTCCACGATGGCGACGTAGGACGTGGGTGTGTGGGCGGTGGTCACGGCGGGGCTTTCGTTGGCGGAGTACTCAGGCTCTAGTGTGGCTGCTTGGTGTTAAGCGTCCTCAGACATACTCTAAGAATCTCTGAAGATTGCCGCAGCACCAGTAGTGGCGGGTAGTTCAATTGGCAGAACGACGGACTTTGAATCCGTAGGTTGGAGGTTCGAGCCCTCCCCCGCCAGCGAATTCGTGGTCTCGTTGTCGAAAGAGACACGTCGATAACATCGGCCCTGTTCCTCGAGAACGACGCAAGCGTGACGAAGTGATGGCTGAGGTTTGACCCGGTGCCCCACTACGGTGTCGATGTCCGTGCGCCGAAGGTGCTTCACCGCTCACGACTTCGTGTAGTCCTGGGCGAACCACTTCGTGGGACGCATACGCGCGAGCACGTCACCATTCGCCGCGCTGGCGTCGCCAAAGGCGGTCGCTTCGGACTCGGGGTATCGGTTCGCGAGCGCCAGGATCTCCTCACGACGCGGCGAGGTGTCGATGGTCGCGTCGCCCGAGACGCTGACGTAGCCGTAGGGATAGCGATCGTTCTGAACGGTGAGCGTGAAGCCGCCGCTCGCGAGTATCAGGCGGCACTTCAGCGACGAGGGCTCCGTGAGCACCGTGACGTCGCCGCCGGGTACGTAGTTGTACCAAACGGGCGTCGCCAGCGGCGCCTTCCCATCGAGTCGATTGATCGAAATGATCCCTACGCGTGGCGTGGCGAGGAACTCCTCGCGTTCGTCCTCGGTCGTCTTTGATGTTCCCATCGCGCTCCTCCGCGTCGTTCCTAGAAGCACACGCGTTCGAGGATGTCGGCGAGCACCACGGGTTGGTCGCCCTGCACCGAATGGCCGGCACCGTCGACGCGCACGACCTGCGCCTCGGGGAGGCGTCGCAGTAACTCCGCCTCGTCCGCGTCGTCGACGACAGAACCCGTCGCCATTCCTCGCACCAACGTGACGGGCATGGTGAGCGATCCGAGCTGCTCCCACAGATTGCCTAACTCGGGCGCCGGTCGATCGGCGGTGACGTGTTGCTGGTGGCGCCACACCCACGTGCCGTCGGGGAGTTGGACGGCGTTGTGCAAGATGCCGCGTCGGAGCGAGGAGACCGAACGGGTGGGATTGTGTTCGATGGTGCGTGCGAGCAGATCGTCGAAGTCGTCAAAGGTCTTCGGGCCGTTGACGAAGTCGGTGATGTGGCGCGCCTTGTCCGCGTTGACACCGGGGGTGATGTCGATCAACACCAGTCGCGACACGAGGTCGGGTCGCTCTGCGGCGACGATGATGGACGTCATCCCGCCGAGGGACATGCCCACCAGCGGCCGTGGTGGCACGATGAGCTCATCGAGGGCAACGGCGACGTCCGTCGCGTGACTGGCGGCCGCGGACCCCGAGTACGGCGAACCATCGGAGTGTCCGTGACCCGGTAAGTCGAGGGCGAGGAGCGGACGCTCGAGCGCCAGGGCCACGGTGTCCCAGGTGTGGGCGTTCTGGGCGCCCCCGTGGATCAACACGAGTTCTGGTTCATCCTCGCCCCAGCGCAGACCACTGATCTGGCGCAGACCATCGACAGCGACGAAGAATCGCTGCACCGGAGGAATAGGGACCGAGAGTCCCCATTCGCGCCGATTCTCGTCGAAGAGCGAAAATTCGTCGTAGGTTTCGCGGGCCACGTCATGAATCGTAGGGGAGTCCTGCTAGAGATGGATGGGTGAAGCGTGCAACGTGTGTCGTGGTACTCGCCGCCGGCGAGGGGACCCGGATGCGCTCCGCGCGTCCAAAACCACTGCACCACCTCTGCGGTCGCGCGATGGTCCTCTACGTCCTCGACGCCGCCCAGCAAGAGGACGTGCGCGCGACGGTCGTCGTGGTCGGACGCGAGGCGACCTGGGTTGAAAAGGAGATCAGCGAGCGTCGAGCGCCCAACGCACGTCTCACCTTCGTCGAACAGCGCGAGCAGCTCGGTACGGGTCACGCCGTCGGGGTGGCGCTGTCCTCTCTCGACGACGCCTTCGGTGACCTTGACGGCGACGTGCTGATCCTGCCCGGTGACGCGCCGCTGCTGCGTCGCTCCTCGGTCGAGCAACTCTTGGCGGCGCACCGCGAACGACACGCCGCCTTGACGATGCTCGGCGCGAGGGTCGAGGATCCGACCGGCTACGGGCGCATGATCCACGCCAAGGACGGCAGCCTCCAGCGGGTCGTCGAAGAGAGCGACGCCACGAGCGACGAGCGACGCATCACCGAGGTGAACACGTCAGTGATGGTGGTGCGTCAAAGTCTGCTCGGCCCGGCGCTGCGTCATCTCGACCGCCATAACGCCCAAGAGGAGTACTACCTGCCCGACCTGGTTTCGGTACTCCACGACCTCGGTCACGTCACCACCTCGGTGATGCTCGAGGACGCGACCGAGGGCTCGAACATCAACGACCGTCGTCAGCTCGCTCGCGCCGAGGCCGTCATGCGCCAACGCATCAACGACCAGTGGCTGACCAGGGGCGTCACGATGTGGAGTCCTGAGAACACCTACGTCGACGCCGACGTCGAACTCGCCGCCGAGGTCTCGCTCCTGCCGGGCACGGTGTTACGCGGACGCTGCGTCATCGCTCGGGGCGCCGAGATCGGACCCAACGCGATGTTGCGCGACGTCGAGGTGGGCGAGGACGCGGTGGTCGGTGCCGTCGAGGCCACGAAGGTTCGCATCGGGGCCGACGCGCGCGTCGGTTCCTTCGTCGTGCTCGCCCCCGGTGCCGACGTGGCGCCCGGTGAAGTCGTCACACCTTCGTCACCGCGATTTCGCTGACACTCGGTTCGCGGATACGCTGGCGCCGTGGAGTCCCTCGCCAAGCGCCGCATGGTTATCGTCACGGGTCGCTGCCACCCCGCGCTCGCCGCGGACGTCGCGGACAAGCTTGGAGTGGAGCTCACGGAGGCGAATCTTCGCGAATTCGCTGACGGTGAGATTCACTGTCGCATCGACGAATCCATTCGCGGGGCGCACGTTTTTATCATGCAGACCCACGGTTCACCAGTGAACGACGCGGTCATGGAACAACTCATCATGATCGACGCCGCCAAGCGCGCGTCGGCGAAGAGCATCACGGCGGTCATTCCCAACTACGGGTACGCCCGCCAGGACCGAAAGACTGCGGGCCGCGAGCCCATCACGGCCAAACTGTTGGCCGACATGCTCCAGGTGGCGGGCGCCACGCGGGTCCTCTCGGTGGACTTCCACTCCGGCCAGATCCAAGGATTCTTCGACGTGCCGGTCGACCACCTCGTGGCGGCACCGGTACTCGAGGACTATCTCAAAGCGAACGCCAACCCGCACGAACTCGTGGTCGTCGCACCCGACGCCGGTCGCGTCAAGGTTGCCGAGCGCTACGCGCAACATTTGGGTTGCGACCTCGCGCTCGTGCACAAAACTCGCCCTCGGGGCGTGGCGAATGTCGCCGAGGCTCGCCACATCGTTGGTGACGTCGACGGTCGACACTGTGTCTTGATTGACGACATGATCGACACCGCGGGTACCATCGTCGCGGGCTGTGACCTCTTAAAGGCCCACGGTGCGAACGACATCTGGGTAATGGCTACCCACGCCGTCTTCTCACCGCCCGCCGTCGACCGTCTCTTCAACGCCCCCATCAGTCGGGTCATCGTCACCGACACCCTGCCGCTCGGACCCGAGAAGCGCTTTGAGAAACTCGAAGTACTCTCCATCGCGCCAATCCTCGCCAACGCCATCGCGGCCATCTTTGACGACACCTCGGTGTCGGACATCTTCGGCGGCGAGAACCTCCTCTAGGGGCGCGGTTTCCGGTCCTCGTCTCGTCATCGGCGCAATCGGCGCCCCCGTACTTGCAGCACCCCGGCTCCTGACCTAGAACTGTGGTGATAGCGAAGAGGAACCGAAATGCGCTTTAGTCCATATCCACCGTCCGCTCCCTTTGGAGGACCCATGCATGGCCGAGTTGGTTTTGGCCCCGGGGGCGGTGGCTCTGGACCCTTTGGGCTCTTCGTGCTGCTCGTTCTGATCGCCCTCGTGGTGCTCGTGGTCTTGATGCTGGCGCGACGACGCGAACGAGAGGGTGGGGGGAACGTCCACGGCTCCAGCGACGCGCTGCGAATTCTCAATGAACGACTCGCGCGCGGGGACATTGATCCAGAGGACTACAGCGCCCGCCGTTCGCTCCTGACGAGTCCGACCTAGCACACTCCCGATTTGAGTTGCGCCACGGCGCGCAGCGACGGCTTCTCAGTGTGGGTTCAGCGCACGCTCAGGGAGGGTGCGCGATTCGCCGCAACAATGGAGTCTCGTAGAGGCCGAGGGAGGGCACCGTGTCTGACCAACCGAGCGCCCGCGCGCGAATTCTGGTCGTCGACGATGAGCCGTCCATCGTCGACTCCGTGGCGACCGTCCTGCGGTACGAGGGATTCGACGTCGACGAGGCCAACGCGGGGCGGGTGGCGTTGCAAAAGGTCCAAGACGGCTCGTACGACCTCATCGTGCTCGCCGTCGCTGTGGCCGTCGTCCCCCTGATCTGGGCCATTTCGCACCACGAAGAGTGGCAGATCGCCAACGGGTACCAAACCGGTACCCCCGAAGTGGTCGCCGCGAGCGACGTCAACCTTGACGACGACCTGGTCTGGTCCACGCCCTACGGGCTGAACGACGTCGACGACTGGTCCGCGAACCTCCTTGAGGTTGACGCGCAACTCGTCTAACGACAGTTCTGTGGCGAGGTCGACAGCGTGGCCGACCTCGAGTGGTCGCGGGTCGTGTTGTGACCGCTCCGAGTGACCAGGTAGACTAGAACTCCTGTGCGTGGCCCCCGGGCCGCCCGTTCATTTCTCAGAGGAGTTCCTATGCCATCAGTTACGCTGCACGCCGACACCAGTCGCGCCCAGGGCTCGGCGAACTCGCGACGACTCCGTCACGCGGGATCCATTCCCGGCGTCATCTACGGCGAGGGCGTGGTCCCCATACCCGTCGCGGTCAACGCCAAGGACTTTCGCACCGCCGTCTCGGGCGACCAGGGCCTCAACTCACTCATCACCCTCGACGCCGACGGCACCACCTACACGGTGTTGGCGCGCGAGCTCCAGCGCCACCCGGTGCGAGGAACGGTCTCGCACATCGACTTCCAAGTCGTCGACCCCGACCAGCCCGTCGTGGCCGAGGTGCCCTTGCACCTCATCGGTGACGCGGTTGAAGTGCGTCACGCCGACTGGGAAGTGGACCAGCAGATGTTCAGCATCGAAGTGCGCAGCCGACCGAGTCTGATCCCCAACTTCATCGAAGTCGACATCTCCGAGCTCGTCGTGGGTTCCGCGATTCGCGTGAGCGACCTCAAACTGCCCAAGGGCGTCGAGGCCGCGGGTGACCCGACCGTCTCGGTGGTCGCCACTCACGCCGGACGCGCTGCGAAGCCCGTCGCGGCCACTGACGCACCCGCGGAGTAGGTCGTGGCGCTTCGGCGCACTCGCGAGCACGATCGTCGAGGACAACCGAGCGCGATGCTCATCGTGGGCCTCGCCAATCCCGGAACGGAATACGAGGGGTCGCGGCACAACGTCGGCGGGGACGCCGTTCGCCTAGTCGTCGAGCGCCGCGGCGGACGCTTCACACAGGAGCGTCGACAACGAGCGATGAGCGTCACGCTCGCGACCCCGCGAGGTCCCTTCACCTTCGCGGTGCCCACCACGTTCATGAACGAGTCGGGCTCCGCGTTGCCGCCACTGCTCCGTCGCACCTCCATTGACGACCTCGCCAACCTCCTCGTCGTGCACGACGAACTCGACTTAGAGCCCGGACGGCTGCAACTACGTTTCGCCGGTGGTCTCGCGGGTCACAACGGTCTGCGCTCGATCGCCCAGACGCTCGGGACCCAAGACTTCGCACGGTTGCGCATCGGCATCGGTAAACCTCGCTCGAAGGAACAAGGCGCGGACTACGTGCTGCGACGACCGACGGGCGCACAGCGCGAGGCGATCACCGCCGACGTCGCTCGAGCGGCCGACGCGATTGAGACCCTGCTCGAGTACGACTTCGACGAGGCCCAGCGACGCGTCAACGCCTCGTGAGCGCTCCGGGCGGTCTGCGCCGCGTCCTCGAGGTCGTCGCGCCGACGATGCGCGCCGCGTTGCACGCGGGCTCCTTCGTGCCCTCTGGATACGCGACGCCCCTCGCTATTGCGTCCTTGGCGATCGAGACCCCCTTGACGGTGGCGGTGACGGCAACCTCGAGCGACGCCGAACACGTCACTGACGCGCTACGGGCCTGGCTCGGTGACGACGCCGTCGCCCTCTGGCCGGGCTGGGACACTCATCCGCTGGAGCGGGTCAGTCCCGACGCCCAGGTGATGGCGTTACGCACCGTCCTTCGCTGGCAGATTCGTGAAGGCACCGCGCCGCGGGTCATCGTGGCGTCGGCGCGCTCGCTCGCACAGGTGCTCTCACCCGAAGGTGTGCAGGCGCCCTTCGTGGTGCGGCGAGGCGTCGAACTCGGTCGCGACGACTTCGTCGCTGGTCTCGTCGCGCTCGGTTACCGCCGCGAGCACGCGGTCGAGCACCGCGCCGAGCTCGCGGTGCGCGGCGGGATCGTCGACGTGTGGCCCGCGCAGAACGACGAGCCCATCCGCCTCGACTTCTTCGGTGACGAGGTGGAGCGCCTCACCAGTATCGATATCGCCACCCAGCGTTCGACCGGCGACCTAGAGGTCGCCCTCGTGGCGTCGGCGCGCGAGTGGCTGCCGAGCGAAGGAACGCGCCAGCGCGCTGATGAACTCGCGCGCCGCTACCCCTGGGCGTCTTCCACCTTCGAGCGTCTGGCCACCGGCCAACTCTTCGACGGCATGGAGGGGTGGATGGGCCTCTTCGTCGAGGAACCGCGCACCTTGCTCGACGAGGTCGCGGGCGCTCGTGTGCTGGTCGTCGAGCCCGACCGCGTTCGTGCGAGGTTGACCGAACTCTTAGAGGAGGAGCGCGAACTCACCGACGTCGTCGCGGCGACGTGGCAGGCGACCACCGATGTGCCGTTGCTGCACGTCGGTTACGACGAGGTGCTCGCTGATCGCGTCGACGTCGCACTCGAAGGTACCGCGAGCGCCCTCGGGGCGACCGGTCAGCTCACCTCGCCCCCACCGGTCCAGGGCGACGCCGCGCGGATCGCGGCGCACGTGCGCAGTTGGTCGCCGCGACGGCGAGGGGTGGTCCTGACCTCCAGCGAGGCCGCCATTGGTCGCATGGCCGAGCAACTACGCGGTGAGGGTCTCGAGGTCACCACCGATCCCCAGCGCGCCCTCGACTCGCGCATCACGGTGCTCGAGAGCGCGTTGCCGTCGGGCTTTGCGCTCGATGACCCGGAGGTCGTTGTCTGGAGCGAGAGCGACTTGACGGGTCGACGCAGCCAACGCCGCGTCGCGCGCGCCAGGAGTCGCACCGTCGACGGGTTCTTCGACGACCTGAGCGTGGGGAGCTACGTCGTGCACCGCCAGCACGGCGTCGCGAGGTTCTCGGGCACCACGACGCGCGCGATCAACGGCGTCACGCGCGACTATCTCATCCTCGAGTTCAAAGACGGCCGCAGTTACTGGCCGACCGAGCAGATCGACGCGCTGACCCCCTACACCGGCGGCGACGGACCGGCGCTCTCGCGTATGGGCGGGGCGGAGTGGCAAAAGACCCGGGCCAAGGCGAGAGCGGCGGCGTTCCTCGTCGCCCAAGAGCTCGTCGACCTCTACCGGTTGCGTAGCGTGGCCGAGGGCCGGGCCTTCTCGCCCGACACCGCGTGGCAACACGAGATGGAAGAGCTCTTCCCCTTCACCCTGACGGCCGATCAGGCCCAGGCGATCCTTGACGTCAAGGCCGACATGGAACAGCCCCGACCGATGGACCGCCTCATCTGCGCGGACGTCGGATTCGGCAAGACCGAAGTCGCCCTGCGCGCGGTCTTCAAGGCCGTCCAGGACAACACCCAGGCCGCGATCCTCGTCCCGACGACGCTGCTCGCGAGTCAGCACTTCGCCACCTTCAGCGAGCGATTCGCGGGCTTCCCGGTCAAGGTGGCGTTGCTGAGTCGCTTCGTCGATGAGACCGAGACCCGCGCGACGCTGCTCGGCCTGCGCGAGGGCACCATCGACGTCGTGATCGGTACGCACCGGTTGCTCTCGGAGAACGTGGCGTTCAAGAAGCTCGGTCTCCTCGTCGTCGACGAGGAGCAGCGCTTCGGCGTCACCCACAAAGAGGCGATCAAGTCCCGCTCGGTCGGGGTCGACGTGTTGACACTGAGCGCCAGTCCGATCCCTCGCACGCTCGAGATGGCCTTCACCGGCATCCGCGACCTCTCGATGATCACGACGCCTCCGGCCGACCGCCGCCCGATTCTCACTCACGTCGGCGAGTACAACGAACCGGCCGTCGTCGAGGCGATTCGCCGCGAGTTGCTGCGTGAGGGTCAGGTCTTCTTCGTCCACAACCGCGTCTCGGACATCGACCAGGTCGCGCGCCGACTCGGCCAGCTCGTGCCCGACGCGCGCATCGCCGTTGCCCACGGCCAGATGGACGAGGGCACGTTGGAACGAGTGATGGTCGACTTCTGGGAGCGCCGCTTTGACGTGTTGGTGTGTACGACCATCGTCGAGTCGGGTATCGACCTTCCCTCGGTCAACACCCTGATCGTGGACCGCGCGGAACGTCTGGGCCTCGGCCAACTCCACCAGTTACGCGGGCGAGTGGGCCGCAGCGGTCAGCGGGCCTACGCGTACCTCTTTCACCCCGCCGACCAGGTACTCTCTGAGACCGCCTACGAACGCCTGCGCACGATCGGTGACAACACCGCGCTCGGTAGTGGCTTCAAGATCGCCATGCGCGACCTAGAGATTCGAGGCGCGGGCAATCTTCTCGGTCACGACCAGTCCGGGCCCGTGGCGGCCGTCGGGTACGACCTCTACGTCCAACTCGTCGCCGAGGCGGTCGCCGACGCCAAGGGACTTCGACTGCCCGACGTGGTACCCATCAATCTCGACGTACCCGGCGAGGCGCACCTGCCCAAGGAGTACGTCGAAGCCGACGACGCCCGCCTGGAGGCCTACCGTCGTCTCGCCAGTGTCACCAGCGAGGTCGAACTCGACGACCTCGCCAGCGAGTGGATCGATCGCTACGGTGCCCTGCCCGCCGCCACGCAAGGTCTCCTCGAGTTGGCGCGGTTGCGACTCGCGTGTTTGCGCTTGGCGGTGACGTCGGTCGCGGTGCTACCGGCGCGCGTGGGCGTGCGATCGAAGCCCGTCTTAAAGATGGGACCGCTGAGTTTGACGTTGAGTCAGCAGCTTCGCGCGCGCCGCACCCACGGCTCCAGCGCGTACAACGAGACGACGAAGGAACTGCGACTCGAACTCGCCCCGAACGCCGCGACGTCCGCGGCGATCCTCTCCCTGCTCGAAGAGCTCTACGCACCCACGATGAGCGCCAACGGTTGAATCGGTAACATAGTCACGTGCGCCGCCTCGTCGTCTTGTTCGTTGTGGCCCTCGTCGGTGCCACCATTTACGGCGTCAGCGGCCTCTCCTCGGGGCTGAGTGTCAATCACCAAAACGTCAGCGCGGAGACCTTCCGTGCGGAGTTGAGCGCGATTGAGTCGCACCCGACACTGTCGTGTTACCTCAACGCCCTCGATCCGACGAGTTACGCCGCGGGCGTGGGGAACGACTCGATCGCGGCCGAAGGGGCCGCCACCTGGTCCAACCTGCGCGTCGAGGGTCTGGCGATCAACCAGTACGTCACGACCACGATGAAGTTCGTGCCCACCGCCGCCCAACTCGCCGCGGCCAAGGTCTCCCTCGAGAGCGAGCTCACCGAAGCCGTCGCCGAGCGTTCGGCGAAGTGCACGGGCACGTCAAAGGAGGCGCTCGCGGAGATGCCCGCCGAGATGCGCGCCACCGAAATTGAGGACCAGGCCACGTCCCTGCACCTCGTCGCGAAAGTCAAGACGGCGATTCCGCTCACCGCCGCGTCGATCAAGTCCTACTACGCCGAGCACACCTCGTCCTACGACACACTGTGCGTCTCGATCGCCCTCGTGCTCCCGAGTGACGTCGCGGCCTTCGCCAAGGGACAAGCCGCCGGGCTGAGCGTCACGCAGTTGGCCCAAAACTTCTCGAAGGACCCCTCCGCCAAGACGGGCGGCGCGTACGGGTGTTACGCGCCGACGAGCAGTTCCTACGCCGGGATACGCAGCGACGTGGGCACGACCGCGATCGACACCTTTCCCGCGACGCCACAACTTATCGAGTACAACAGTGCCGAGTACGCCCTCTACGTCGCGGTCACCAAGCGCACCGTGACGCCACTGGCCGACGCCGAGACCGCGGTGTTGAACGACCTGCGCACCCTGAACGCCGATACCGCCAGCAACGTCAAGAACGGAATTCTCTACCGGGCCGCCGTTCACGTCGACCCGACCTTTGGTCAGTGGGGCTTGAGTACGGCGGGCTTCGAGGTCATCGCGCCCGCCGCCCTCGCCGCGACCAACGTCCTCGGGGCGAAGCAGTTGACACCCAGCGCCGCCAGCGCTAAGTGAGGCCAGTCGTCCGGGTCGTCGGTCTCGGCCCGGGTACCTCAGCACACCTCACCGTTCGTGCGCTGGCACTGCTCAACGAGTCCCCGGTCGTGCGGCTGCGCACCCGCCGCCACCCCGCCGCCGCGGCGTTCACGGACGTAGTCAGTTACGACGAGTTCTACGACGAAGCAGACTCCTTTGACGAGCTCTACACGGCCATCGTCGAGGACCTGGTTGCCGTGGCGACGCACGCCGCCGGCCACGAGGTCGTCTACGCGGTGCCGGGTTCACCGACGGTCGCCGAGCGCACCGTCGAGCTGCTCTGGTCGCGCGAGGACGTGACGACCATTCTCGAACCGGCGGTGTCGGTGATCGATCTCGCGTGCGCCACGCTCGGGCGCGACCCGATGAGCGACAGCCTCACCATCGTGGACGCCCTCGGCTCAACGCAGGACTTCCGAGGTCCCGGGCCGTTGTTGGTCTTGCAGGCCTACTCACCCGAAGTACTCGCGAGCGTCGCCGATCGACTACCCAGCGACGTCTCGGTAACGGTGTTGCACCACCTTGGACTCGAGGACGAAGAAGTCGTGACCCTGCGCGCGGGGGACCTCACGACGTTTCGTGCGGCCGATCACCTGACGTCGCTCTGGGTTGAGGGGTTCCGCGACGCCTCCGTCGCGTTGGGGGACCTGGTCGAATTCGTGGCGCGACTTCGAGCGGAGTGCCCGTGGGACCGCGAACAGACCCACGCGTCCTTGACGAGGCACCTGCTCGAAGAGGCCTACGAAGCCATCGACGCCCTGGAGACCTTCGCCGTCGCGCTCGCCGAGGGCGACGCCGACGACACGATCATCGATCACGTCGAAGAGGAACTCGGTGACGTCCTCTTCCAGGTGTTCTTCCACGCCGAACTCGGCGAGGAGGAGGGCAACTTCACTATTGCCACGATCGCGGACACCCTGCGCGACAAGCTGATCGGTCGTCATCCCCACGTCTTCGGTGACGTCAGCGTGAGTGGCGCCCAAGAAGTCGCTTCGAGGTGGGAGGCACTCAAAAAGATCGAAAAGGGTCGCACGAGCGTCACCGACGGGATCGCCTGGCAGTTGCCGGCGCTGACGCTCTACACGAAACTCCTACGAAAGGCGGCGCTGTTCGAGGTGTCGGTCGATGATCCCTCGAGTTCGCGCGATCACGCGATCGCAGCACTGGCGGCACTCGAATTGGACGAGGACGCCGTTCGTGACGCGACGTCACTGCACGACGTCGACGGAGCGTGGGGCGACGCGCTCACGTCGCTCGTGGCGGCAGCGCAGGCCGCGGGCGTTGACTTAGAGGGTGTGTTGCGCGAGCGCGCGACGCGCCTGCGCGACGCGATCCTCGAAGTCGAATCGGCCTCAGAGTCCTAAGCGCCGTTGAGTAGCGTTGGAAGCGGAGAACGAAGGAGTCGCCATGAGCGCCATTGAAGTTGTCCTCGGCCGTCAGGTCCTGGACTCGAGGGGCAATCCCACCGTCGAAGCCGAGGTGCACCTCGAGTCGGGCGCCATCGGTCGGGCCATCGCACCCTCGGGCGCCTCCACGGGGATGCACGAGGCCGTGGAACTACGAGACGGTGGTGCTGATTGGATGGGCAAGGGCGTCATGAGGGCCGTCGGGTACGTCAACGGCGAGATCTGTGACGCGCTCGAAGGTTTCGAAGCCGAAGACCAGCGCTCGATCGACTTCGCGATGATCGATCTCGACGGCACCGACAACAAGGCCCGTCTCGGGGCGAACGCCACGTTGGCCGTCTCCTTGGCGAACGCGAAGGCCGCGGCGATGGAGACCGATCTGCCGCTCTATCAGTACCTCGGGGGAGTGAATGCGCACGTCTTGCCGGTACCGATGATGAACGTGATCAACGGCGGCGTGCACGCGAAGAACACGATCGACTTCCAAGAGTTCATGATCATGCCCGTTGGCGCGGCGTCCTTCAGCGAGGCGTTGCGCTGGGGGGTGGAGACCTACCACGCGTTAAAGGCCATCTTCGATAAGCGCGGACTTTCGACCGCGGTCGGGGACGAGGGTGGCTTCGCGCCGGACCTGCCCAACTCTGAAGCGGCGGTCACAGTACTGCTCGAAGCGATCGAAGCGACGGGCCGCACGCCCGGGAGCGACATCGCTATCGCGATGGACCCCGCGACGAGCGAGCTCTATCGCGACGGTGCCTATTACCTCGACGGCGAGGGCCGCGTGCTTTCGAGCGCGGAGTTGGTCGATTTCTGGGTCGACCTCTGTGGTCGATACCCGATCGTCTCACTCGAAGACGGCATGGCCGAAGAGGACTGGGATGGCTGGGCGTCGTTGACCAAGCGCCTCGGCGCCACGGTGCAGTTGGTGGGCGACGACATCTTCGTGACCAACACCGACCTCGTGCAAAAGGGTATCGACCGCGACGTAGCGAACTCGGTGCTGATCAAGTTGAACCAGATCGGCACGTTGACCGAAACCCTCGACACCGTGCGATTGGCCAACCTCAATCGCTACAGCGTGGTCATCTCGCATCGCTCCGGCGAGACCGAAGACGTGACGATTGCTGACGTTGCGGTGGCGACGAACGCTGGTCAGATAAAAACTGGTGCGCCGGCGCGTTCGGACCGAGTAGCGAAGTACAATCAGTTACTACGCATTGAAGAACAGCTCGGTGATCAGGCCCGTTTTCTAGGGCGGTCGTCACTGTCGGGAGCTAAAGGTGTCAGCAACTCATAGCGCTACCGCACGGACTCGCAACCACTGGATGATGCCCCTCGCCCTCGTGACGGCCGTCGTCATGCTCGCGGGGTGGTTTCCCTTCAAATCGCTCTGGCACCAACAGGCCCAAATTGACGCGACCAGCGCGCAGATCGCGGCGATCCAGCGTCAAGAACAGTCGCTCAAGAACCAAGAGTCGACGGTTGACACCAAGGCCGCCGCCACCGCCCTCGCGCGCGAGCAGTACCAGTTGGTGAACCCGGGACAGAGCCTGATCCAGGTGTTACCGGGCGACTCGTCGGGACAGGTGTCGGCCAGTTCGGCCGACCCCGGGCTGCAACCACTGGTCGCACCGTCGTCGATGGCGCCCACCACCCCCACGACGAAGACCACGCACCACACGACGAATCACTACTTCTCGCGGTTGGTTCGTACCCTCGAGTTCTGGCGTTGAGCTTTCACGACGCGTCCCTCGACGATCAAGCGATCGTCGAATCCTTCCTCGGTCGTCCCCTCGCTGGTCGCTTCGCGGTGGTGGTGCGTCGCCTCGACGGTCGACCGGTCGTCATCGAGAACGAGCCACACCTGCGTGACGGCACGCCCATGCCCACGCTCTACTGGTTGGTCGACCCCGAACTACACGCGGCGGTCAGTCGTCTCGAGAGCGAGGGCGGGGTGCACCGCTTCGAAGGACTCGTTGACCCCGAGGAGTTGCGGCGCACCCACGAGGAGTACGCCCGTCGACGTCGCGCCGTGACCGAGCGCGCCGACCTCGTCGACGCCGAGGGGGGCGTCGGTGGCACCCGCGTCGGCGTGAAGTGCCTCCACGCACATCTCGCCAACCACTTGGTGGGCGCGCAGGACCCGGTGGGCCAACTCGTCGCGGCGGCGATGACCGTGCCGCCCCTGCGCGTGGTGGACGTACGTGGCTGAGCCCGTTGCGGCCTTTGACTGCGGGAGTAACTCGACGCGTCTCTTGATCGCTTCGCCCGACGGTCGCGCGCTGGCGCGCGAGATGCACATCACGCGTCTCAGTCAGGGCGTCGACGCCACGGGGGCGCTGAGCCCCGAAGCGATGGAACGAACCCTCTCGGTGTTGCGCGAGTATCGCCGGCGCTGTGATGAGGCGGGCGTCGAGCGCGGGTTGCTCGTGGCGACCTCGGCGGTGCGCGATGCGAGCAACGGTGCGCTGTTCCTCGATCGAGCGCGCGAGGTGACGCGTGTCGAGTCGCGGGTGCTCTCGGGCAACGAAGAGGCGAGATTCTCCTTCGCCGGGGCGAGCGCCGACTTAGCGCAGAGCGCGTTGCCCACGATGATCGTCGACGTCGGGGGCGGCTCGACGGAACTGGCCAGCGAGGTCGAGGGCGCAATGTTGAGTTACTCCATGCAACTCGGCTGCGTTCGGGTCACCGAGCGGGCTCTCGGTCGCGACGTCGTGACGCCCGAACGAGACGCGGCGACGAGGGCGATGATCGCCTCGGAGCTCGAGCGCGCCTTCGACGCGGTGCCCGCGTTCGATTCACTCGTCGGCAAGGTCCGTCTCGTCGGCCTCGCGGGCACCGTCGCCACGTTGGCCCAACTCGACGCGCACCTCAGTGTCTACGACCGAGTGGTCGTGCACCACCGAGTTCTCTCGCGCGCGACGGTGGGCTCCTGGCGCGACCGCCTGGCCCGCGAACCACTCGACGTGCGACTGACGCATCCCGGGATGGTGCCGGGGCGCGAGGACGTGCTGGCGGCGGGGCTCTACGTGCTGGCCGCGGTCATGGACCGATTCGAGGTGGAGGAACTGCTCTCTTCGGAGAGCGACATCCTTGACGGCATCGTGTTTTCGCTGCTGTAGCCGAGATTGCGGTGTTACCCCCAACCTGTAACGATGGAGGGGTGAGATTGTGCTCATGGTGACGACTCGAAGCCCCCTCTACACCCCCATCTCCCTGCACGGGCGCCGCGTGGTGTTGCGCACGATGAACGAGCAGGACTACGAGCCGTGGTACGAAGTGCGCACGAGGTGCCGCGACTGGCTGTTGAAGTGGGAGCCGCGCTCCGCTCACGCGTCACACCTGGCTGAGGACCACCGCAGTTTCGTGAGTCGCTGCTCGATTCGCGAGCGCGAGCGTCAACTCGGTACGGGATTCGGGTTCGGGATCTTCGTCGAAGGACGCTTCGTCGGCGAGATCACGCTCTCTTCGATTCAACGAGGACCGCTCCAAAGCGCCTACATCGGCTACTGGATCGACCAGGCCGTCGCCGGTCAGGGCCTGATGCCCGAGGCCGTCGTCACCATGCTCCAGTACGCGTTCGAATCGTTGCGACTGCATCGCGTGGAGATCAACATCATCCCGCGCAACGCGCCGTCGCGTCGCGTCGTGGAGAAACTCAATCTTCGTTTCGAAGGTATCTCCGAGCGCTACCTCGAGATCGACGGGGCCTGGGAAGACCACGCTCGCTACGCAATCACCGCCGAGGAGTGGAGCGATCGTGCGCCCGAACTCGTGACGACGTGGCTGTTGCCCCAGCGCGACTAAATCGCCTCGTAGCTGCGCGCTCGTAGTTCATCGATGCCGGCGGTACGGAGTGTTCCCTTGAGACCGGCCGCGACCCCGGCGGCACCGAGGGCGTCGTTTCGTCCCACCACCAAGAGCGCATCCTCGTCGCCGCGCGCGAGTACGAGACCGTGCAGGCGAGCCTTCGCCGCATAGTCGGCGATCGCCTCGGTCGTGACCGATGCGGCCAGTACGACGACGGGGTTCTCGTAGCGGGTGCGCGCGAGGGACTTGATGTCGCGCAACATCGCTCGCGCGTCACGACCCGGCCGCACCGAGGAACCCACGACGTCGCGCCACGTGACGAGCAGCGGTCGCACGCTCAACTCAAGTCGATCAGCGAGATAGAAGAGTTCGACGTCGAAGGCGAAGCCGTCGACGAGGGCGAGTAGGGCCAGGAGTCGCGCGGCGCCGAGTTGAAATCCCTTACAGCCGCACTGCGTGTCGCGCTGGGTCGTCTTGGTGTAGTGGCGCACCAGTCGGTTAAAGACGTCACCGGCCCAGGTGCGAAGGTGCGCGTCGTAGTTGATGTGACCCTTGATCGCGCGTGACCCCGGGACGAACGCGCTGTCGCGTAGCGACGTCATAAAGAGGGGTAGTTGCATCGGGTCGATCGCCATGTCAGCGTCGATGGTGACGACGCTCGCACCGGTCGCGAGCCCCATGCCGAGTCGCACGGCCGCGCCCTTGCCCAGGTTGGCGGGTTGCTGGACGAAGCGCGTGTGGGGGAGGTGCCCGTAGACTTCGTGGGCGCGCTGCATCGTCTCGTCCGTCGAGCCGTCGTCGATGACGATCACCTCGACGTTCCCTTCGTCGAGCACCGCAAAGACCGGGCGGAGCCGTTCATACCCTTCAGCCAGGCGTTCGGCCTCGTTGTAGGCCGGGATGACGAGGGAGAGCTCGAGCACGGTCGCCTAGGGTCGCGCGGCGCCGATGAGCCCGGCGGTGAACAGTGGCGCGAGGGCGACGTCGGTGCCGGTGTGGGCGGCGGCGATCGTGGTGTCGACGCCCCAGGGGCCCGACCCGACGTACATCACGACGTGGTCCACTTCATGGTCGCCGTCGAGGTTGTAGTAGAACAACAAGTCGCCCGGCTGGAGGTCGGTCAAGGTGACGTGGAGCATGTCGGGCCACTGGGTCTCGGTCGTTCGGGGGATCGAGATGCCGGCGTTCGACCACGCCCACTGCACGAGGCCCGAGCAGTCAAAGCCGACCCCGGGCGTCTCGCCACCCCAGACGTAGGGCACCCCGATCTCCTTTTCCGCTTCGGCGACGGCCTTCGCGCCCTGGGCGGTGCCCGCGACCTCGGCGATGGTGACGGTCGTGACGGCCTGTTGGATGGCCTCAATGACCAAGTTGGCGGCCGTCTGGCCACCGACCGCCGACGCCGCGGCGATGGCTTGTTCCTCCCCCGCGGTGTTCTTCTCCTTGGCCGCGGTGATGCCGGCTTGGATCTCGAAGTTGATGATCTCACTCTTGAGACGAGCGGTGACGGTGTCGAGCGTGGCTTGGGTCTGGTTCTCTAAGGCGATGTTCTCTTCGAGCAGGTTCTTCATCTCAAAGGTCGCGTGTTGGGCCTTCGCGCGTTGCGCCGCCACCTTCGCCACCGTGCTCTGGAGGGACGCCTGCTGGCGAGCGTAGGTGTTCTTTAGTTCATTGAGGTCGCCGGCGACGACGTTCTGGTAGACCTTCGCCGCGTCGGATCGGGTGACGTTCTGGTTGAAGAGTTGAAGGATCTGGTCCTGGGCGGCACCGAGCACGTAGGCCCGCACGACCGCGACGACGAGTTTTTTAGACGTGCTGGCGATGGCGATGCGCTTGCCGGCCTCTTCGCCCTGGAGTTTGACGATGTTGGCGTTGATCGAGACCAGGTTGGATTTGTCCTGGTCGTACTCGTTCGAGGAGATCTCGCTGCGCTGGTCTTGGCGGTTCAGCGCCGCCGAAAGGTCGGCGATCTGCTTTTGGGTGGTGGCGATGGAACCCGCCCCGGCCCGAGCCGGCACGAGGAGCCAGATGAGGCTGAGCGCTGCCAGGAGCACCAGGGGGGTCGTTCTTGTCGTGCCCCGACGACGCACGCACAACATGGAACAAGCCTAACTAGATAGGCCCGAGAAACTGGTCGTTTCAAGGATTCTTATCATTGAGTTAGCGTTACGGCGCGACTTGGTTGCGTGGGGGCGTAGCCCAATTGGCAGAGGCAGGGCGCTTAAACCGCCTCCAGTGAGGGTTCGAGTCCCTTCGCCCCTACGCAGCGAGTCGCCCGCTCAATATTTAGTAGCGTTGTAGGGTGGCTAAAAGCAATTCGGGTAAGTGGGTTTCGCGCGTCGGTGCGGGCGGTGGCGGGAAGACCTACCAAAAGAGTCGACCGGCGAACTACTACGGTGCGCTCGCGGCCATTGTGGTACTCGGTCTGGCCCTCGTGGTCTATTCGCGCTACGAGTTTCAAAATCCGGTGAAGCATCACACGAACGTCGTCCAGCCGGCGATCGGCACCACGCGCTACGCGGCCTTCTCGATTCAGGCCTGCGGGGAAACCCTGCCGTATCTCACCTCGGACCCCACCGCCACGGGTGGCTACGTCGTGGGACCTGACGACATCATCAGGGTTTCACCGAAGACCGCGTCCGAAGCGGGCGACAACGCCACGCTCACGACGTTCGCCTCGGAGTTCAAGGGCCTCATCGTGAGCACCACGGAACTCGCGGTCCCCACGACGAAGGGCGCCGCGGACGCGGCGACGACGTATAAGAACGGCCAAGTCTGCGCCTCGACCACCAAAGACGCGGGCAAGACAGGAAAAGTCGTCTACGCCTACTGGTCGACGCTGGCCCAAAAGACTCCGACCCTCACGACCAATCCCGCGAAGATCAAGTTCGCCGTGGACCTTCGAGTGACCCTCGCCTTCGAACCAAAGGGCGTCACGCCCGCCGCGCCCTCGGCGAAGAGCGTCGATGAGATGGTGCTCAACGCGACCACCGCGTCGACAACGACGACGACCGCCGCGACGACCGCGACCACCACGACGACGCCGACCTCATCGACATCGCCGCCGACCACCACGACCACCACCGCGAGTACGACGACCACGACTAAGGGTTGAGGTTGCAGTCGATCATCTTGGTCGGAGGCAAGGGCACGCGACTGCGGCCCCTGACCTACGAGACGCCCAAGCAGATGTTGCCCCTGGTCGGGGTGGCCATGATCGAGTGCGTGCTCGGCGCCCTCGCCCGTCATGGCGTCACCGACGCCGTGCTGTCGCTCGGTTACCTGCCCGACCGTTTCATTGAGGCCTATCCCGAAAACGTCATTGCGGGCGTCAACGTCACCTACGCGGTGGAGCCAGAACCTCTCGACACCGCCGGGGCCATTCGCTTCGCCGCGAACTTTGCCGGGATCGACGAGACGTTTCTAGTACTCAACGGCGACGTCGTGACCGACCTCGACGTGACCGCGCTGCTGGGCTTTCACCGCGAGCGCGGTGGCGAGGCAACCCTGGCGCTGCATCCCGTCGAAGAGCCGTCGCACTTCGGCGTGGTCGACACCGACGAGGACGGGCGCGTGCTCGCGTTCATCGAGAAACCGCCGCCGGGTACCGCGCCGACGAACCTGATTAACGCCGGGACCTACGTCTTTGAGCCCGCCGCGCTCGATCGCATCGCGCCCACGGGCCGCGTCAGTGTGGAACGAGACACGTTTCCCAAACTGGTCGCGGCGCACCAGCTCTACGCAATGAGTGATCACGCGTACTGGCTCGACACCGGAACCCCCCAGCTCTACCTGCAGGCCAACGTCGACGTCTTGAAGGGCCGCAACTCGCAGCACCGTTTCCAGGGTGTCGTCGACGGCTCGTGGAGCCACCCGAGCGCCACGATCGATCCGACGGCGTCACTGAGCTACTCGGTCGTCGACGCGGGCTGCTTCGTGGGGGCGAACGTCATCTTGGAGGACGCGGTGCTGCTACCGGGAGCGGTCGTCCAAAGTGGTTGCGAGATCCGTTCATCCATCATCGGCCCCGAAGCCGTCATCGGCACGAGCTCGATACTCGGACCGACCTGCGTGGTGGGCGCCAAGGAACACGTGGCGGCCGACTCGCGATTGGCGGGCGACGTTCGCCTCGGCGGGGTCTAGCGAGCGACCGCACTCACTGTCACACGCGGGGCCTAATCTCTGCGGCGTGGTGGAATTTTCCGACCAAGACCTCGCCGGTGCGCGATTCGATCGTGTGGACCTCACGGGAGCCGTCTTTGACCACGTGGACCTCACCGACGCCCGCCTGCGCGCGGTTGACTTCAGCGGGGCACAGATTCGTGGTGCCGGGTTCGTGGGGACGCGACTCCTCGACGTGGAACTCATCGACGTCGAGATCGGTGGTGACGTGCGCAACGTGACCATCAACGGCGTCGACGTCGCTCCGCTCATCGAGGCCGAGTTGGACCGCCGTAGCCCGGATCGGGTGAAGATGCGCCCCGAGCACGCGGACGGCTTTCGTGAGGCGTGGACGATCCTGGAACGGCTGTGGGAAGGGACGATCGCGCGCGCGAGGACCTTCCCCGAGACGGCGCTCAACATCCGCGTGAATGAAGAGTGGTCCTTCATCCAGACGATACGGCATCTCAACTTCGCGTGCGGCGCGTGGGTGAACCGAGCGGTCCTGGGTGACCCTTCGCCGTATCACCCGCTGGATCTTCCCTGGGAGGACGCGACCGGGCTCGACGGCGTGACGTGGGACGTGGATGCGCGGCCGTCGCTCGAGGAGGTGCTCGCGGTGCGACGCGAACGCGACGCGACGCTTCGCGAGGTCATGTTGTCACTCAGCGAGGAAGAGCTCGCTCGTGAAGTGACTCGACACGAGCGCGGGTGGCCCCAGTTGGAGGACTATCCCGTTCGACGGTGCCTGCGTACGATCCTCAACGAGGAGTGGGAGCATCGGCGCTACGCCGAGCGAGACCTCGACGTCTTAGAGGCCGCGTCGCAACGCTGAGACCCTCACGCGAGCGTGAGGAACTCCGCGGGACCCTCAGCGAAAGAGATCCTCGTGCTTAGAACGCACGATGTTCTCACCCACCGAACCTGGACCAAAGAACGACTCGTCGAGGCCCCGAATCAACGCGAAGGGCGTGGCCGCGGCCTTGTGCAACACCAGGTTCGCCGCGCCCGCGATCTCGTCGGCGATGGCGACCTCGGTCGCCTCGAGGAGGCGGCCGTTGGCGTCAACGGTCCCGCGCAGGTCCAATACGGGTCGTAGCCCCGCCGACCCGAGGGCGACGTCGGTGACCCCTTGGCGCCACACGCGACCAAAGGTGTCGGTAATGAGCACCGCGACCTCGACGCCGCAGCGTCGTTCGATCTCGCTCCTCAGTCGCCGGGCGGAGCGATCGGGGTCCTTGGGCAACAGCACCGCGGTGCCTTCGTCGGTGTTCGAGAGGTCGACGCCGGCGTTGGCGTTGATGAAGCCGTGTCGGGTCTCGGTGATGCGCAGCGTGCCCCGTCGGCGCAGCACGCGGACCGATTCGCCCTCGACGATGGCGACCTTGTGTTCGTCACTTCCGTCAAACGGCACGACTTGACCTTCGGACTTCGAGACGACCTTGCTGGTGACGACCACGAGGTCGTGGTGCGCGAGCACTTCGCCGGCCTCGGCGACGGCGGCCAGCAGCAGCGTCACCAGGTCGTCGCCCTGTTGCACCATGGTGCTCGTGGCGAGAGGGACCAGGCGCAGTTCGCTCACCCCAACACCACCTGGGCGAGACGTCGAGCGTTCTGCGGATCGGCCATGATGGTCGTCGTTACTTCGACGTGTACGCCGCGACTGGTGATCGCCTCGACGAGGTCGGCGTCGGCTTCGTCGATGATCCACGTGCCCACGAGTCCTTCGTAGAAGTCGACGACCCCGAGCGCGGTCGCGTTGTGGCCGAGTTCGCGAAGTAGACGATCGGCTGGACCCTTTAACGCCACACCCGCCACCAGCGGCGAGACCGCGACGACGTCGCTACGACGATCGCGCAAGACCTCGCGAACGCCGGGCAATTGCAGGATCGGATCGATGGAGATCAAGGGATTCGACGGCGCAATCACGACTCGACTCGCGTCGGTGAGTGCGGCCATTGCCTCCTTGCTCACTCGCGCGCTCGCCGCGCCCGTCACCTCGACGGCGCGCACGACCACGTCGTGGTGGCGGCGCACGAAGTACTCCTGGAAGCTCATGCGACCTTCGTCGGTGATGAACTCCGTCGCGATAACGTCGTTCGTGACCGGGAGCAGCGTCACCTCGACACCGTGTCGCACGCGCAACTCGTCAGTCACCTCCGTTTTCGTAGCTCCCTCAGCGAGCCGCTGGCTGCGATAGAGATGCGTCGCGAGGTCACGGTCGCCGAGTCGAAACCACGCTTCACCGCCCAGCGCGTCGAGTTCATCCATCACGCGCCAGGTTTCACCGCGCAGTCCCCAACCGAGTTCGTCGTTGCTCAGTCCGGCCAACGTATAGGTGATCGTGTCGAGGTCGGGACAGATAGTGAGGCCGTGGAGCACGAGATCGTCGCCAACGTTGACGACCGCGGTAAGTTGCGCCGGGTCAATCTCGCCAGAGAGCGCGCGAAGTAGTCGGGCCGCTCCCACACCGCCGCTGAGCACCGTTATCACCTTCGAGACTCTAGGGGGGCGTCGGTATCATTGCGTGTTGTGAGCAATGACCTCGACGAGGCCTGGGCCGGGTCGTTGGCCTACGTGGTGTTGCGCCTGGACGGTGGTCGGGTGGAGCGCGTGCGCGAAGTCGGGGACCTCGATGCGGTGCGGCCCTGGGCGTCGATCTCGAAGATGGCCGTGGCGCTGGCTTTCGGTGTCGAACTGGACTGGAATCTTCACGCCTACCACGAGGTGGTGGGACCCTCGGGCGCGAACTTCGCCAATCTCCTCTCGCACTCGAGCGGCCTAGGGCTCGAAGAGGGTGACCCGCGCGTGCCAATCGCGACCAAGCGGGTCTACTCCAACTACGGCGTCGACCTCGCCGTCTCGAGCATCGTCGGTGAGAACTCGCCCGCGCAGTGGCTGGACTATCGCGTCTTCTCACCCCTCGGCATGAGCACGACCGCACTCCTTGATCGTCCCGCCGCAGGGGTCTCGGGTTCGACGAATGACTTGGCGACGATGGCGGTGGCGTGGCTGCGCGGTGACGGCGTCACCGTGGAGACGCGTGACCTCATGATTCGTCCCTACCTGCCCGACCTGGCCGGCATCGTGCCGGGCTTCGGACGCTTCACGCCGTGTCCGTGGGGGATGGGCCCCGAAGTGCGGGGTGACAAGTCGCACTGGATGGGCGACTGGCCGCCATCGAGTTTCGGGCACTTCGGCCAGAGCGGGTCGATCCTCTTGGCCAACGCGCACGAGAAGATCGGCGTCGTCGCCACCACTACGGAGCCCTTCGGTCGTTGGGCCATCGAACTGTGGCCGGCGTGGACGAGCGCGCAGCGCGCGATCGCGCTGGCTTCGTGAGCGAGGAGCGACTGCGCGTCGGCTTCGACCTGGACGGTTCGCTGGAGTCGCTCGGCAACTCGATGACAGACCTGGCGGACGCGCTCGACGCGACCGGGGAGTGCTCGCTGGTGCGATTTCGCAGCCGCACCGCCCCCGCCGCCGCCAACGAACGACGTCTCGCGCTGCGATTCCTATGGACGCCGCTGTGGCGTCGCAGTCTTGGACCCGCCATCGATCGACGGGTGGGCCCCCTTGACGTGATCCACGTTGCCGGTCGCGCGACGCCACCGACCAGATCGACGCCGCTGATCATCTCGGTCGACGATCTTCGCCCGCTGCGCGGCGAGAAGGGCGAACATCCGCGCATTACCCAACTGCGCCGCGCCGTCGCGACCGGCGCCGTGCTCGTCGCCTCCACTCGTAGCGCGAGTCACGAGGTGCAGCGCGTCCTCGACGTCAAGCCGGCCCGCGTGGTGGTGGTACCCCCCGCCGTGCCGCTGGTGGAGCCCACCCACGACGGCACCGCCCTCGTGGTGAACTTGACGGGCGTCGTCACGCCGTTCCTGCGCATGGCGCCGGAGTTGGTGGACTTCGCGCGAGAACATCACGCCGAGGTGGTCGCGGTCACCAGCGCCGCCGTGGCGCAGCGCATCCGTGCCGCCGGCTTAGAGGTGACGGTGCGCTCGCGCGCCGAAGCGCGCAGCGCGCTCACCGGGGCGCGCGTGGTGTTGCACGTCAGTGATGGCGCGCGGTTCCCTTCCTTCGCCATCGCGGCCTTGGCTGCCGGTGTACCGACGATTGCTCGAGCGACGACGATTAACCGCGAACTCTTAAGTGGTGCGGCCGTCCTCACCGAGAGTGACGAGGAGGTCCTTCCCGCGCTCCGTGAGCTCTGGGAGAGTCCGACGCGACGCGCGATCACCATCGCGGCCGGGCGCGCCCGGGCCGAGGACTTCGCGCCGGCGACCGCCGCGCGGGCCTACCTCTCGCTCTACCGTGACGTCGTGCGAGGCTGGAGCTCGTGACTCGCACGATCACCCTTTCGCTCGACCAGTTCTACCGACCCCAGCCCGGGGGCATCGCGACCTACGTCCGCGGCCTGGTGCGGGGTCTCTCCTCGCTCGACGATCCGTCGTTTCGCGTCCTGGGCGTGGCACCGCGTGGCGCCGCCAGCGAGGGCGTAGCGGACCTCGAGCTCACCCGAGTCACGACCGCACCCCTGCGGGTGCTCAACCGGGTGTGGGCGCGATGGCCCCTGGGCGTGCCGGCGGAGAGCGACGTGGTGCACGCCACCTCCCTCACGGGTCCCTTCGCGGGCGGTCGCTCGAACGCCATTCACTCGGTTGCGCTGTTCGACCTCTTGTGGCGCGACGAGCCCGCTTCGAGCACGCGACGCGGTATTGCCTTCCACGAGCGCCGGCTCCAGTTACTCAAGGCTCGGGGGGACGTGCGACTGTTCTGCGCGTCGCCCGGACTCGCCGCGCGCCTGGGCGCGGAAGGATTCGCGTCGGAGCGACTGCACGACGTTCGCCTCGGCGTCGATGACGTGACGCACCCCGAGGACGAAGTTGCGGTCGCCGCGGCGCTCGACGTTCGCGGCGTGCGTGGTCCTTATACGCTCTACGTCGGCACGCGCGAACCTCGCAAGAACCTCGAGCGACTGGTCGCCGCCCACGCCCGTGCCCGCGCCGAGAGCGACGCGCTCGGTCCCTTGGTGCTGGTGGGACCCTTGGGATGGGGCGACGTCGACGTCGCCGACGCGGTGGTCCTCGGCAAGGTGTCGCGGTCGCTGCTCAAAGGCCTCTACCGCGACGCGAGCGTGGTGGCGTACGTGCCCCGCGCCGAAGGCTGGGGGCTACCCCCGGTCGAGGCCTTGGCCCAGGGCAGTCGCGTGGTCGCGAGTTCGAACACGCCGAGCGTTGCCGCGAATACAGAAGTGATACTGGTTGACCCACTCGATGTCGAGGACATCGCGGGCGGACTACTCGCCGCCCTCTCGGTGCCCACTGACGAAGGCGCTCGGGCTCGTCGCCGCGCGAGCGTGGCGGAACTGACATGGCGAAACGTCGCCCTCGACCACCTGGCGGGCTGGCGGTGAAGGTCGCACTCGACGTCTCCGCGGTGCCGATACGGGTGGCGGGAGCCGGACGCTACATCGTCGAGCTCGCGGCGCGACTACCGGGCAACGGTGTGGCGACCACGTTGGTCACGCGGCGCGAGGACGACGAACGCTGGCGCCGTACGTCACCCGCGGCGAGTATCGCCAACATCGTTCCCAATGCGCGGCCCGCCCGGCTCACCTACGAAGCGTGGATGCTCGGGACGAGTCACACCGCCCACGACGTCGACGTCTGGCACGCGCCGCACTACACGATGCCGCGCCGCGGATCGACGCCGACTGTGGTGACGATCCACGACCTCACCTTCTTTACCAACCCCGAGTGGCACGAGCGCTCGAAGGTCACGTTCTTTCGCCGCGCGATCGCGCACTCGGCGCAGCACGCGCGAGTGCTGGTGGCGGTGAGCGATTTCAGTGCCCGCCTCCTCGAGCGGCTAGTGCCGGTCCACGCGCCGATCGTCGTCGCGCCGCTCGGCGTCGACCTCGCACACTTCCAACCACAGAGTCGCGACGACGCGTCGATCCTTCGAGAGCACGATCTGCCCGAGGACGTGCGGTACGTATTCTTTGTGGGCACCGCGGAACCAAGAAAGGGCTTGGATGTGTTGATCACCGCCTTCAGGGAGGTTGCCGAGCGCGACGACGACGTCGAACTCTGGCTCGCGGGTCAGGTCGGCTGGGGCGTCAACGCGCTCGAAGAGCAGTTGTCCGCGCACCCCTTCCGCGATCGGGTTCGCCGACTGGGTTTCGTCGACGACGAGTTGCTCCCGGCGCTCTATCGCAACGCCCGGGCGGTGGCGTACCCGTCTCGTGGCGAGGGGTTCGGCCTCCCGGTGCTCGAGGCGATGGCCAGTGGTGCCGCGGTGGTCACCACGGCAGAGACGGTGATGGCCGAGGTCGCCGGGGACGCCGCGCGGCTGGTGAGCATCGGTGACGCCGGGGCGTTGGCCGCAGCGTTGCTCGACGCGCTCTCCTTGAGTGCATCCGAACGCGTGAGCGAGGGCGAACGAGCTCGGGCCCGCGCGCAGGAGTTCACGTGGGAAAACTGCGTGGCGCAGCATCTCGTGGCCTACGACCTCGCGCTTGGGGGCTGAGGTGCGCGCACTGGTCACCGGTTCGAGCGGCTTCGTCGGGAAACACCTGATTCATCACTTGCGCGAGCGCGACGACGAGGTCTACGGCATCGACCGCGAGCGTGACGTCACCGACCAGCGCAGCATGCGCGAGGTCTTTGAGTGGTTTCGCCCCGACGTGACGTACCACCTCGCCGCTTTGACGCACGTGGGCGACTCCTGGGACCACGCCGAAGAGTTCACTCGGGTCAACGTCGTGGGTACCCAGCGCGTGCTCGACGCGTCCTTTGGCGCCAACCCCGCGGCGACCACGGTGCTCGTGAGTTCCTCGGAGGTCTACGGCGTCACGCGGCCCGAGGATCAGCCGCTGCGCGAGAGCTTTCGGGTGGCGCCCGTCAACCCCTATTCGGCGAGCAAGGTCGAGGCCGAGCGCGTCGCGCACGACGCGCTGCGTCTTCGCGGCCAGCGCGTGGTGATCGCGCGACCCTTCAACCATCTCGGACCCGGGCAGTCCGCGACCTTCGTGGTGCCCGCCCTCGTGAGCCGCTTACTCGAAGCGGTGGCGAACGGCGACTCGTCGATACCTGTCGGGGACCTCACGACTCGCCGCGACTTCAGCGACGTGCGCGACGTCGTGCGCGCGTACCGGCTCCTCGCCGAGCACGGCGTGGCTGGCGAGGCATATAACGTCGCGAGCGGTGTCGACGTCGCGTTGCGCGATATCGCGGACCAATTGGTCGCCGAACTCGCACCTGAAATTGAACTCATCGTCGATCCCGCGTTGCTTCGTCCCGTTGAGTTGCCCGTCTCGCGCGGGAGCGCGCAGAAGATTAACGCAGCGACCGGTTGGACGCCGATGATTTCGCTCTCAACCTCTTTGAAGGACGTCATCGACGATCAGCGAGAACGGGCGCGACAAACCTAGGGTTTTCTTCTAACGCCAAGTTTTGACGCGTCGCGCGGGGCGAGTGCGCGCGGCATGGCGAACTAGCCTTAATGGACTGATGGACTCTCGTGCTCCGGCCGTTGTTGCCGTCATCGTTACCACGGGTTCCGGGCCGGGACTCGAAGCCGCGGCGGCTTCGCTCGCGGCTCAGGACTACGAGGAACTCAGCCTGCTCGTCGTGGCGAACGGGGAAGCTCCCCACGTCGCCGAACGAGTCGCCACCGTGGCCCCGAACGCCTTCGTCAGCCTGCTCGAGGAGAACCGCGGTTTCGGCGCGGCCTGTAATGAGGCGGCGCTCATGGTGGAGGGCTCCGCGTTCTTCCTCTTCTGTCACGACGACGTGCGCTTAGAGACCAACGCGGTCCAGCTCATGGTCGAGGCGGCCTTTCGCACCAATGCCGGGATCGTCACACCCAAGGTCGTCGCCTACGACGACCCGCTCGTGCTACTCCACGTCGGACAGACCTGTGACCGCTTCGGGGTCGTGCACGAGCGCGTCGAGGCCGGCGAGATCGACCACGGTCAACAAGACCTCGAGCGCGACGTGTTCGTCGCACCCGGCGGGGTCACCCTGGTACGCGCCGACCTCTTTTCGACGTTGCGCGGCTTCGACCCGTTGATCACGATGCTCGGGGAGGACCTCGACCTCTGTTGGCGCGCGCAGGCGGCGGGCGCGCGCATCGTCGTGGCCCCCCTCGCCAAGGTCGCCCACCGCGAGACCGTCGCTCGAGGCGAGCGTGCGGTCACCGCGAGTGGCACCCGCCGCGCGAGTCGACGGGACCTCCAGCGTCGCCATCAGCTCTTGGTCGTCGCCACGGGCTGGGGCCGGCGCATGAGCATCGCGACGCTGTCGATGCTGATGGTGATCGACGTCTTCGAGGTCGCCCTCGCGCTCGTGGGCGGGGACACCGACCGGGCCGGAGCCATCGTCTCGTCCTGGCGTTGGGTGCTGAAGCATCGCCGGCGGGTCCGACAACGTCGCCGTCAACTCCACGCGCTGCGCGTGCTCAGTGACGCCGATCTGCACCGACTCCAGGTCGGCGGCGCGAGTCGCCTCAAGCACTTCTTCATCACGCTCCTGCGAGAGGGCTACGACAAGGCTCGCGGGATCTTGCCCGCGGAGGCGACCGAAGAGTCGCGTGAGGAGGACGAGGAGGCCGGCGTCGGATTCGGGGCGGCCTTTTCGGAGGCGGAGGAGTTCGACGAGATCGCCGAGAGCGGAATCCTCGACGCACGAAGTCGCCCCTCGCGACTCCTTACCTCCTTTCGCGCCCAGGCCGCGGTCGTGGCGTTGGTGGCGCTGCTCTGGTTGATCGGCGCGCGCAACCTGGTCGCGATGCCGCTGCCCCTCGTCGGACGGCTCGCGCCGCTCGACTCGTGGTGGTCGACGTGGCGTCACTTCTTCGCCTCCTGGTCGCCCAACGGCGTGGGCACCGGCACGCCGGGTATGCCGGGCTACGGCGTCTTGGCCTTCGCGGGCACCTTCGTCGTCGGTCGAATGGGCGTGCTGCCGCGACTGGCGCTGATTTTCGCCGTCCCCATCGGCGCGGTGGGGATGGGTCGACTGCTCAAGGACCGCGCGAGTAACCGCGCGCGCGTCGTCGGGGCCCTCGCCTACGCGGCGATGCCCCTCGGGCTCAACATGATTAGCCAGGGCCGCGTTGACGTCCTGGTGGTCGTGGCGGGCCTGCCCTACATCGTGCGCCGGATCTTCGAGCTGATGAACGTGCCGGGTTTTCGACCTCGCCCCTACAGCGCGCCGGTGCCCTTCGGTCACGCGGGCTGGCGCACGACGGAGGCCGGACAGCGAATGCTGCTGATCATGATCATCGCGCTGGTGTGCGCGATGGCGCCGGCCGCGCTGGTCGCGGTGGGTGTCGTCGTCCTCGGGGTGATGATCGCGCGATTCTTAGAGCCCGATCCGCTGAGCACGTACCGGCACTCCTGGCGTCTCCTCGGCGCGTTGGTCTTTAACGTCGCGATCTTCCTCCTGCCGATGACCATCGACGTGCTGCTCGCCGGACGCCGGGCCCTCGAGATCTTCGGACTGCCCCGTGGTCCCTGGTCGGTGGCGAGTTTCAGCTTCCTCGTGCGGGGCGTCGACGGCAGTTTCGGCGCGTCGTGGTGGGGCTGGCTCCTGCCCGGGGCGGCGCTCCTGGCGTTGCTGCTCTGCCAGGGGGAGCGACGTCGCATCGCCACCAAGTTGAGCGTCATCGCGGCGCTCGCCCTCGTCATAACGGCCCTCGCGTCGCGACACTGGATGGGTTCGTTCTCGCCCGACCTCGACGTCATGTTGGCGCTCTACGCCACGGCCCTCGCCGCGCTGATCGGCCTCGGCATCGGCGCGCTCGAACAGGACCTGCGCGACGTCGGCTTTGGGTGGCGACAGATCGCCGCGGGCGTCTCGGTGCTCACCCTCGTGGTCGCGGTCCTGCCCTTCCTCGCGAGTTTCGGCAGCGGCCGCTTCGACCTCGCGACCACGAGCGTCGCGGAGTCCCTGGGCGCACTCGCGCCATCGACGGCCGGTGGGTACCGCGTGTTGTGGTTGGGCGATCCCTCCGTCTTGCCGATCGCCGGCTGGACGGTGGCCCCCGGACTCGAGGCGGCGACGTCGACCAACGGCCTGCCGGGCGGCGACACCCTCTTCGCGCCACCCGACTCGGGCACGAGTGATGTGATCATGTCGGCCATCCAGAGCGCGATGGCCGGGCACACCGTGCGCCTCGGGGAACTGCTCGCGCCGGCGGGGATCTCGAGCATCGTCGTCATGAACTCCTCCGCACCCGAGATCGCGGGCGTGCAGCATGTGCCCCTGCACCCGGTGCCGAAGGTCCTCCTCGACGCGCTCGAGGACCAGAGCGACCTCGCGTTAGAACTGACGACGCCCTCGGTGGAGGTGTACTCGAACTCGCTCTTTCACGGCATCGTCGCCGCGACCACCCCGGGATCGACGACGTTGACTCCGGTGTTCTCCTCGACCTCTAACTCCGGTCCCTTGACCTCCGGGTCGACGGTGGTGGCGGGTCTGGCGCCGGCGGGGGCCTTCGCGCTCGACGTCAACGGGCACCCCGTTCCGCGCACGACCTTTGAGACCTGGACGCCGTACTACAACGTTCCCTCGGCAACGGGGCGTCTCACCGGCACCATCGTGCTCCACCAGTTCCCCCTGAACGGTCTCATCGCGTTGTTCACCTTGGGGATGTGGGCCGTGGTGTGGTTGGGCTTTGGCTGGATCCACCGACTGGAGTGGCTCTTCACCGGTCGACGACGTCGCGCCGCGCCGACGTTACCCCCGGAGTCTGATGAGTAGGTCTCGGCGCTTCCCCGTGCTGGTGGTGGTCGCGGCCGTCCTCGCCGCGACGGCCGTGGCGGTGACGCTGACGCACCCGAAGAATCCCTCGGGATCGCCCAGTGGACTCTCGGTGACCATTAACACCGAGTCCTCGGCGCTCTACTGCACGGGACTCTCGAACGGCCCCGGCGCTGCGGGGCGCGTCGATTTCTACAACACCGCGAACGGCCCACGGAACTTGAACGTGAGCGTCGTCTCCTCACAGGACACCACCTGGTCGGGCTCGCTCGAACTCGGCGCCCACCAGGGTCAGTTCATTCAACCGAGCGTGCTCGATAAGAGCACGAAGAACGCCACCTACGGCGTCGCGGTCCAGATCAGTGGCGGCGGGGTGGTGGGCGAAGAGATCGAGGGCGGCGACCGCGCTGAGGCGCCCTGCGTCAATCAGGGTGCGACGCGGTGGTACGCGACGGGCTTTGACACGTTGGTCGGCTCGAGCGCGGACCTGAGCGTCTATAACCCGACCGCGACGGCGGCGGTGCTCAACGCGTCGATCTACAGCGCGACCGGCGTGTCGGAGCCGCAGTCCTTTCAGGGCATCTCAGTGCCCGCGCACACCCAGAGCACGATCGATCTCGGCACCGAGGTCGTGAACACGCAGAACGTCGGAGTCGAGGTGCACGTGCTGCGCGGCTCGCTCGAGATCGTGGGCGTCCAGGACTCCAACGGCTCGATCTCACTCGACCCCGGACAGCGTCAGGCGAGCGCTGCGGCCTGGCTCCCCGACGTCACCACCGTGCAGAACGCCACCGCGCAGTTGCGCCTCGCGAATCCGAGTGACCGGCTCGCCAACGTCACGGTGTCGGTCGCCCTCGGTCAGTTCAAGATTCCCCCACAGCGCGTCACGCTCTCGCCCTTTTCGACGGGTTCGATCACCATCACGCCCAATCCCGCGATACCCGCCTCGGGCTACGCGAGTCTCACGGTGCGCTCGAGCGTGCCCATCCTCACCACGCTCGCCACCGGGAGCGGCTCCGTGGTGCTCTTGAGTTCGCCCTCGGCGCCGGTCGGCGAGGTCTTCGTACGTGACTTCACGGCGCTCGGCTTCGATGCGGCGACGGTGACCAACACGTCGGCGCGCGCGGTGCGCCTGACGCTTTCGACCTTTAACTCCGCCTCGCCGAAGACGGTCACGGTATCGGGCGGCATCACGTTGCGCGGGGGAGCGACGACGAACCTCTCCTCGCTCTTTCCCACCTTCACCGCCGCGGGCGACGCGTTCTTACTCAGCTCGTCGAGTCCGACGATCGTGGTCTCGCTCACGCTGCCCAGTCGACCGCGCGGGGTCGACGTGGTGTCGCCGCTAAACGGCCGGTAGCGTCGGCGGCTGCCAGCCCGGCGCCACGCTGGGCGCGGGAACCGGCGAGGCGGCGGCGGGTGCGACGGGTGAGGCCTCCTTGACGGGTGCGGTCTTGCCCACACCGGTCAAGGCACTGACGGTCTTGGTGCCCGTCGGGTGCACCGGTTCGCCGTTCGCTTCGTCGATCAGCCGGGCCGCTTCGGCCCCGTCGATGGTCTCGTTCTCGAGCAGTGCGCGCGTGAGGGACTCGAGGCCGCGGCGATGCAGCGTCAACACTTCAATGGCGCGCGACTCTTGTTCGCGCAGTATCCGCTCGATCTCGTCGTCGATGACCTTCGAGGTGTGATCCGAGTAGTCCCTCGTGTGCATGAGGTCTTCGCCCAAGAAGACCTGGTTGTTCGAGCCCCAGGCCATGGGGCCGATCTCCTTGGACATGCCCCACTCGCGCACCATTCGGCGCGCGAGCTCGGTGTTGCGCTGGAGGTCGTCGGCGGCACCGGTGGAGAGATCACCGTAGACGAGGAGTTCTGCGACGCGGCCACCCATGCGCATGCAGAGAGAGTCTTCGAGGTGCTGACGCGACATGATGTGGCGGTCCTCTTCGGGCAGGGTCATCGTGACCCCGAGCGCCATCCCGCGCGGGATGATGGTGATCTTGTGCAGGGGATCGGTCTTCTCTAACACGTAGGCCAACAGCGCGTGGCCGCTCTCGTGAAAGGCGATGCGCTCGCGCTCGTCGTCTTGGAGCACCATGGTGTCGCGCTCTTGACCCATGAGCACGCGGTCGCGCGAGGACTCGAAGTCCTCCATGCCGACCGTCGTCGAGTTACGACGCACCGCGTGTAGCGCGGCTTCGTTGACGAGGTTCGCCAAGTCCGCGCCGCTCATCCCGGGCGTGCCTCGTGCGACCATCGTCATGTCGACCGACGGGTCGAGCGGTTTACCCTTGGCGTGAATCAACAAGATCGGCAGTCGCTCTTCGAGGTCGGGCAGCGGCACGACGATCTGTCGGTCGAAGCGACCCGGACGCAGTAGTGCCGGGTCCAGCACGTCGGGACGGTTGGTCGCGGCGATCACCACCACGCCCTCGGTCGGCTCGAAGCCGTCCATCTCGCTCAGCATCTGGTTCAAGGTCTGTTCGCGCTCGTCGTGGCCCCCACCGAGGCCGGCGCCACGCTTGCGCCCGATGGAGTCGATCTCGTCAACGAAGACGATCGCCGGTGACTGCTTGCGCGCGGTGGCGAAGAGGTCGCGCACGCGGCTCGCGCCCACGCCGACGAACATCTCCATGAAGTCCGAACCCGATACCGAGAAGAAGGGCACGCCCGCCTCGCCGGCGACGGCGCGCGCGAGCATCGTCTTGCCCGTCCCCGGGGGACCGACGAGCAAGATGCCCTTGGGAATCGTCGCACCGATGTTCTTATAGCGCTGGGGGTTCTTTAAGAACTCGACCACTTCGCTGATCTCTTGTTTGACGCCGAGGTACCCGGCGACGTCGGCGAAGGTGGTCTTGGGACGGTCCTCATTGAACTGCTTGGCCTTGGAACGACCAACCGACATCATGCCGTTCATCTGACCGCGCGCCTGTCGACTCGCGTAGTACATGAATCCACCGAAGATCAAGATCCATATCAGGTAGGGGAAGAGCTCTCCGGCCAAGCTGGACGGGTTGGCGAAGGTGACTTGAACATTGTCAGTGCGCAGCGCGTTGACCTCGGTGGAGAGGGCCGGGACCGGACCGTTCGAGGTGTAACTGGTGCCGTTGTCCAACGTCCCGGTGATCACGCCGCTCGAGTTATTGATGCTGGCGGTGTTCACGCGGTTGGCCTTGGCCTGTTTGAGGAGCTTGGAGTACGTGATGGTTTTGACGTCGGTGCGCGAATAGAGCGAGTTGATGACCAAGATGCCGAGCACGAAGGCGATGATCCCAATGGTGATCATGCGACGGCGCTGTTGCGGCGCGATGGGCCGGTCCCCGCCTGGTAGGAACTTTTTCAACCCATTTTGATCATTTGGTGCATCAGCCACTTCTCTAATCTAGAGGTGAATAGCGACAAGTCGTCTGCGCCTGTGCATAACCTCAAGTTGAAAGCGTTCACCGTTGAGTCCTCTCTCCGCTGCATCTCCGATGAATCGACCACGCGTCGTGGCCATCGTGGTGGCGAGTTTTATTGGATTCTTAGTCGGCGAGATCCTCGCACTGGTGCTGGAAAGTCTGGGCGCGCTCGCGGCGAACTTTCCCGGCGGCGTCGACGCCCTCTCCAAGGTGGCGAACCCACCGTGGTGGGCGAACGCGCTTGGTTTGATCGGCCTGTGGATTGGCTTTTCATCAGCCATCTACTTCGCCCACCACGAGGGGCGACTCGCGACGCTCCCCAACCAGTGGCGACCGAAATTGAGCGACTTGATCTACGTCGTCCTCGGCGTCGCGTTCCAGTTCCTCATCGACCTCGCCTACAAGCCCTTTCACTTCAAGAGCCTCAATCATCCCGTCAACCATCTCTTTAAGGCCACACACGGCGCGGGATTCCTCGCCATCGCGGTCATGACGGTGCTGTTCGCGCCGTTCTTCGAGGAGTGGTTCTTTCGCGGCGTCATCTTTCGCGCCATCGCCGAAGGCGCGACGGGGATGAGTCGACGCGCCGCGCTCATCCTCGGGGTCCTCGTCAGCGCAGTGCTCTTCGGGCTCGCGCACGCCGAGGCGTTGCAGTTCGTCGGACTCGTCGCCCTGGGCGTCGTGCTCGCGATTCTGGTCCATCGCACGAAGCGGCTCGTACCGAGTTACCTGACCCACGCCTCGTTCAACGCGACCGCCCTCGTCGCGGTGATCCTCCAGCGCGCGGGACATTGATGCGACGACTGCGCGCGTTCTGGACGCCCATTCGCGTCCTCGACGCGTTGCTGGTGCTCGCGGTGATCTACGTCACGATCTGGGAACTGCACCCAAATCTGTTGTTCTCGACGTCCTTGATCACCGGCGGGGACACCGGTTCGCACCTCGCTCTGCCGGCGTACCTGCGCACCACCAACAATGTCTTTAACTTCACGCCGTGGTACCCGGGGTGGCTGGACGGGATTCCCGCCTACACGTACTACTTCGTCCTGCCCGACGTGCTGGCGACCTTCGCGAGCTACGTGATCGGCTTCGCGGTGGCGATAAAACTCGCGACCGTGCTCGGCTCGGTGCTCATGCCGATCACCGCCTACACGATGGGCCGGCTCTTTAAGGCTCCGCGTCCGGTGCCGATCGCCCTGGCGCTGGCGACGCTGCCCTTTCTCTTTGACGCATCCTTCACGATCGACGGCGGCAATCTCTTCTCGACGATGGCGGGGGAGTACGCGTTCTCCCTCTCGCTCGCCCTGGCGCTACTCACCATTGGCCTCGTCGCGCGCGGCGTGCGCACCGGTCGGGGTTACTGGTTGGCGGCGCTCAGTCTGAGCGCGACCCTCGCCGCGCACGTCCTGCCGTGGTTGTTCAGCCTCGGCGCGATTACCGTGGTCGTCCTCTTCGAGCTCTTCGCCCGTCGGGGCCACGGTGACCCGCGCGATCGAGGTCTCCTCAAAGGCGACTTCGCGAGGCCGCTGCGGTTTGCGACCGGCGCCGTGCTGCTCTCGTTGGGACTTTCTGCGTGGTGGCTCTTCCCCTTCGCCACCACGCAGTCGCTCACCGACTCACTCGGGTACACGAAGATCGTCGGTCTCCACGCGGACTTGATGACCATTGGTTGGCTGAACGCCACCGGCGGGGCTGGCGGTGACCGGTGGGTCATCATCATGGCCGCTCTCGCGGTGTTGGTCGCGTTCATCGTGCGCGACCGTCTGGGGATGGTGCTCGCGACGGTGAGCGTGCTGTCCTTGGCGGCCTTCATCGTCGATCCCCAAAGCGCCATCTGGAACCAGCGGCTCATCCCGTTCTGGTTCATCTCGATCCACCTCATCGCGGGCTGGCTCGTCGGCTACCTGGCGTGGCGCTGGGCGCAGCGTGTGCCGACGCGGGTCCACGTGGCCCAGCTCTACGAACCGGGCGACAACATTTGGCGCGAGGACGACGACGCCGACGAGCGCCACGATGCGCCAGTCGACATCGAGGTCGCTGGCGCTGTCGCGCTCGACACTGCGCCGGAGTCTGCGTGGCGAAGCCGACGCGTCTATCGCGCGACCTGCGTCGTGGCGTTACTCGGTCTGCTTTCAACGGTGCCGGGCCTCATCACGCCACTCGCGAACAAACTCCACCTCAACACCGGTGGCGATCAGGTAAGCGTCTGGGCGCAGTACAACTACTCGGGCTATCAGTCCAAGCCCGGCTGGGCGGAGTACCACGACCTCGTTGACACCATGGAGCGGGTCTCCGCGCGCTACGGCTGTGGTCGCGCGATGTGGGAGTACAGCTTCACCCAAGAGAACCTCTTCGGCACGCCCGAAGCGCTCATGCTCCTGCCCTATTGGACGGACAACTGCGTTGACTCTGAAGAAGGACTCTTGATGGAGTCCTCGCCGACGACGCCCTACCACTACCTCGACCAGGCCGAACTTTCGGCCCAGCCCAGTAACCCCCAGGTGGGTCTTAACTACGGACCACTCGACGTGGCGCTCGGCGTGCGCCACCTCCAACTCCTCGGCGTGAAGTACTACATGGCCTTTAGCCCGTCGGTGATCGCTCAGGCGAGCGCCGATCCGCAGCTACAGCTCATCGCGAAAACGAAGGTCTATCCCGCGCCGGGGGCCCAGTGGCGCATCTACCTCATCAAACACAGTCCGATGGTGACGCCCCTGCAACACCTGCCCAATGTCGTCGCTGAGGTCTCGAGCCAATCGTCGTGGTTGCTGGCGAACCAGACCTGGTGGCTCAATCCCCGACTCCAGGCGGTCTTTGGCGCGATGAGCGGGCCGGCGAACTGGCCGCGCGCGACGAGCATCACCGCCATGACGACCTCGGCGCCATTAGCGAAGGTCAACGTCAGCGAGGTGAAGGTGGGTCTTCAGACGCTCTCGTTCCACGTCAGTCGCGTCGGTGTGCCGATGCTGGTGAAGATCTCTTACTACCCGCGCTGGCACGTCACCGGTGCCGACGGTCCCTACCGCGTGAGCCCGAATTTGATGGTCGTCATCCCCACCAGTCGGGACGTCTCGCTTTCTTACACCAGTACTCCGGCGCTCAGTGTGGGCAATATCGTCAGCGACGTGACGGTGATCGCGGGACTGATCGTTGCGGCTCTCGCGCTCAGGAGACGTCGCCGGGCCCACCGGTAGGATGGACCTTCGTGGACACGTCGGAGATCTTTAAGGCATACGACGTGCGCGGTACCTACCCGGACCAACTCGACGAGCGACTCGCCGAAGCGGTCGGTTCGGCCTTCGCGACCTTCGTCGACGGACCCGAGATCGTCATGGCGCGCGACATGCGCGCCTCGGGCGTCACCCTCTCTGAGGCCTTCGCGCGCGGCGCGCGTTCGGTCGGCGTCGCGGTCGTGGACCTCGGTCTCGGCTCGACTGACTTTCTCTATTTCGCTTCGGGCTATCTCAACTTGCCCGGCGTCATGTTCACCGCGTCGCACAATCCGGCTAAGTACAACGGCATCAAACTCTGTCTCGCCGGGGCGAAACCAGTGGGCGTGGAGTCGGGGCTCAAAGAGATCGAGGTTCTCACCAACGAGTTCTACGCGACGCCGGCGACCGGCGCGCTCGCGGAGTACAAGACCTTGGACCTCACCAACGAATGGGTTGCCCACGTTCACTCCTTCGCCGACGTCGAGGATTTTCGACCTCTACGCATCGTGGCCGACACCGCCAACGGCATGGGTGGGTTCGTCGTACCACTCGTCTTTGCCGGACTACCTTTCGACGTCGAGATCCTCTTTCCCGAGCTCGACGGCAACTTCCCCAACCACCCGGCCGATCCCTTAAATCCGGCGAACTTGAAGGACCTCCAACGCCGGGTCCTCGAGACGGGCGCTGACGTCGGCCTGGCTTTTGACGGTGACGCCGATCGCGTCTTTCTGGTCGACGAGAAGGCCCAGCCGATTAGCGGTTCCACGACGACGGCCATGGTCGCCTCGGTCATGCTCAAGCGCTTTCCCGGTGCGACGATCCTCTACAACCTCATCTGCTCCAAGGCCGTGCCCGAAACCATCAAAGAAGAGGGCGGCGTCGCCGTGCGCACTCGCGTTGGGCACAGTTACATCAAGGGCGTCATGGCCGAGACCGGCGCGGTGTTCGGTGGCGAACACTCCGGCCACTACTACTACCGCGACAACTACCGTGCGGACTCGGGCATCATCACCGCCTTCGTCGTGTTAGAGCTCATGAGCCGCGCGTCGGTGCCGTTATCGCAACTCGCCCGTCCCTTCCAGCGTTACGCCGACTCGGGGGAGATCAACACCGAAGTTAAGGACCCCGCCGCGACCGTCGAACTCGTGCGGGCGCGCCTCGAGGCAGAAGGTGTCGCAATCGACCTCCTCGATGGTCTGACCGCGGACTATGGCGACTGGTGGTTCAACCTTCGACCCTCGAACACCGAGCCCCTGCTGCGCCTCAACGTCGAGGCCGCCAACGAAGATGCCGTGCAACAACGCGTGAAGGAAGTCGTCGCGCTGATTAAGGAGACCGCCTGATGCCCCTCGACGCCTTTTTGCTCGACCTGCTTGAGGACCCGATTGACCACGAGGCGCTGCTCTACGTGCCCTCGAAGGACGTGCTCTTCAACCCCCGTCGAAAAGTCGCCTACGAAGTGCGCGACTCGATCCCGGTGATGTTGCCCGAAGAAGCTCGTAACGTCAGCGACGATGAGGCGAAGTCCTTCACCGACGACCCCGACGCACGGCTCACGGGCACGGGTGCCTAAGTACACATCGATCTAGAAACGGAACGGGTGTGGCCGCGTGACTGACGTCGTCGTGTTGGTCGCGGCGGCGGCGGTGGTGGTCTTCGTCTTTTACTGGTCGGGCCGCTACGGGGACCGAAATCGCAGCAAGGGGACGTCGCTTCGCCGAGGTCCCAGTGCCCACACAACCGCAACCGGTCAGGCAAAAAAGGCCTACGCCACGCGTCACGAGGCCGAAGTGGCCGCGCAGTCACCGACCAAGCACGGTGGTTCATCGATGAGCGTCTACCGATGTGGCAGCTGCGGCAAATGGCATTTGGGCCATTAGCGAGGTTGATGTCGCGCTCGTGAACGAACTCATTCGGTCTCCTCTCGACGGCGTCGTTCTGGCTCTCGACGTTGACGGCGTGGTGCTCACAACGAGCCAAGGTGAACAGCGAGACTGGAAGAGCACGTTTGGCGAACGTTTCGACGTCGATGCGGAGCAACTTGTAACAGAGTTCTTCGCACGGGCGTGGCCGGAGGTCATCCGCGGGAACGTGGCCATCGAGCCGACGATGGGAGATGCCATCAATCGCCTTGGCTGGACGATGAGCGTTGACGAAGCGCTCGATGCGTGGTTCGAGGCCGACTTCACTCCTGACCTCGAAGTGGTGGCCGCGGCGAGGGAGTGGAGCGATCTCGGAGTTCGGCTCGTCGTGGTGACGAATCAAGAGCACCGGCGAGCGGCGTACCTACGGCGTCGTCTCCTCGAAGTATTACCCGTGGAGGACGTTTTGTACTCCGCGGCCCTCGGCTACGTGAAGGACGAACAAGAGTTTTACACGGCCGCAGATGCTCAACTCAGGGAGCGGTGGGTTGATCCTTCGGTGGTATTCGTTGATGACACGCTCAAGAACGTCGTCGCGGCGCGGAACCACGGTTGGCGCGCGATTCATTTCGAGCAGTCATCGCTTTGGCGATCGTTGATCAACCAGGCACTTATAGAAGCCGCCGGGGGAGCGAACGGCTGAAGTGCAATCCTCAAGCGAAGCGACTGTCAATACTCAGGCTTCGTCGTCGAGCGAGAGGCACGAGGGATGTACGACGCAATCGAACAGCACGCGCGAGTGAGGTTGAACCTCCTCCGGTCGTGATCCAAGGGTGACAGCAGAGTGAAATGTTGTAGAAATCGCCCTACAGAGTGACCAGGCGCCACGTCCGTCCGCCATCGAAGGTCATGATCATCGAATCGTCGCCCACTCGATGCTCAATCAGCGCAACGCCTTGGGTCGGACTCGTAAAACTCAGAAACGTCGGCTCGCCACGGTAGACGATGCTCCAGGTGCGACCACTATTAAAACTCGCCATCAAGTTGTCGACGCCGCCGGGGCCACGGCTCATCACTAAAACGCCCGGCGCGGGAGAAGCGAGCACACCGTCGAAGTAGAAGTTACGAGGCTCCAACTCGGCACCGCTACGAAAGGTGAGGCCGCCGTTGGCGGAGAAATAGAGCCAGTTGGACCCCAGAGTGGCGCCCGGGGGAGAACTCGGGGACAAGGAGTACGCGAAGCCGCCCATCTGACAGAGGACGACGAGATCGAGCGGCGAGGATGCGGCGGGCACCGCGTAGCTGTTGCCGACGCTCTCACACGGCGGCGTCCACGTCGCCCACTTGCCAGATGACGTCAGTCGAAGGCTGGCCGACACCCCACGGTCGTTGCCCGCGACGAGCCATCCATGTGAGCCGGACAGCACGATCGAACCGCCGGGCAGCGCCCCGCCCGCCGGTAACCAGAGCTTCTGCGTGGGCACGACCCGCCAGTGGTCCTCGCCAACCGGTGAGCTCGACAAGGTGACCAGGTAGGAACGGTTCATCGTTTCCGCATAGACCATGCCGTGGCCGGCTTCGAGATCGAAGACCGACGGGTCCCTCGGCATCCAGTCGAGGTGAACTCGCCGCCAGGTACGCCCCCCATCGTGGGTTGACCACAGAATCGGCCCGTACTGTACGAACGCGACTCCGTCCGACGGAACTTTTCCCGGCAACGTGCCGTAGATCCAGCCGTCGTTCTCGTTGGCGAAGCGAACATTGAGGGAGGCGTCCCCATAGATGGCCGCCGCCGTGCCAGCGAGGTTCCGGTCAGCGTCGGCGAGCAGCGGTGCGGGCAGCGATTTCGTCGCCCACGTTCGGCCGCGATTGGAAGTTTCGACCAGGGCCAGGCAGTTCTTCGTACCGCACGACTCGGTTCCGAGAACCCAGCCGTTGGTGGTTGAGTCGAATGACACCGACGTCGGACTGACCCGCGCAGAACTGACCTTCGCGCTCGCGATGAGTGCCGTGAAACCCTGCGGCTTCGCGGCGTCCTCTCGAATAACGAGCACGCCGCCGATCGCGACGACGACGGTGAGAAGGACAACGAGCGCGATGCGGAGTTTCACGAGGTCACGATAACGCTCGAGGTAATGCCAATATCTTCGGAAAGGGAATTGCAATGGGATTGTCACGTCGCGCTAGTGCGGCGACCAAAAGACTGCCTCAGTGTGAACGAGGCTCGATGACCAGAGGCAGCGGTGGGATGCGACGCGGTCCCATCCCCTCGATGTCAACAATCGCGTCAATCATCCAGTCGCCGGGCGGCACGACGTATCCGAGGTGACGTTTGAATGATGCGGTCTCAATGACGAGGGGAATCTCCATGGTGCGATGCGGCGCAATAGTAAATCGTCTCAACGGAATCGCTTGAGCGCCAACAAATCCTCCGACGACTTCCTCCGTGGACGGGTTGATGATCCGCGCGGTGAGACCGCCGTTCGTCCTCAGAATCACCTCTTCCGTCCCGAGATTCGTCATTTTCAGAGGACCGTGCCATCGGCCACCAGAAGGGACCGAGACGCTGCCCGCAAAGGAACCCTCGAGCGTCGCGGTCAGCGGAATCGTCGGACGTACGTCGCTCTTCTCGGTTTCGGCTATGAGCGAGGCGTCCACTGCCATTGGATAGGAAAATGCACCCACCTTCAACTCCGCGGCGTCGCCGTATTTCGCGAGGAGTATCGCGGCAAGCCGTTCTTGATCCGCCGCCACATCGATGAAGAGGCGCCCGCGTCCGACTCCCCATGAGTTGAATGTTCCGGGACCGCTCGAGCGGGCGAGTGCGGTGACCTCCGCGCTGAAGGCTTCGAGTTGAGTGCCGGAGTACTTGGTTTGACGCACGACAAGTTTGTCCCGGTGCTCAACGAGACTTCGAAGAGCCCGCTCGTGCGCGGCGACATCGTCGCCCGCGAAGAGCGCAACCAGTTGCACGGTCGGTTCATTCTCGAACAGGACGTCCGTCCAATCGTCGGGATGATCGTCGCCGTAGGAGCGGATGATCTCGATATCCCTTTGCAACGACGCGTGTTCGAACTCGCGATCACTCGATGTCGTTGGTTCGCTCACGTGTCCATTCTGGAGCAAGCATCGCGTGCCTATCGGAGCGGCCCGGCAGGTCCGGTCTCACGAAGCCCACGGCGATGTGGTCGCCCGTTTAGGACAAGCGTTCGACGATCATGGCCATGCCCTGGCCCCCGCCGACGCACATCGTCTCGAGACCAAATCGCTTGCCGGAGTCTTCGAGCGAGTTGATCAGCGTCGTCATGATGCGCGCACCGGTCATGCCGAAAGGGTGTCCGAGGGCGATGGCCCCACCGCGGATGTTGAGCTTGTCCATCGAGACACCCAAGTGCTTCGCGCTCGGCAGCACTTGCGCGGCGAAGGCCTCGTTGATCTCGACGAGGTCGATCTCGTCGATTGTCAAGTTCGCGCGTCGCAACGCCTGGCGTGACGCCTCGATGGGACCGAGCCCCATGATCTCGGGATTGAGACCGCTCACGCCGGACGACACAATGCGCGCCAGGGGCGTGATGCCGAGTTCTTTCGCCTTGGTGGCGCTCATGACGATCACGCCCGCGGCGCCGTCGTTCAAGGGACACGCGTTACCGGCCGTCACGGTGCCTCCTTCGCGAAAGACCGGCTTGAGTGACGAGAGCTTCTCCAAGGTGGTCCCGGCACGCGGGCCGTCGTCTTTGGTCATGACCGTGCCGTCGGGCAGGG
>Ga0302198_10000058_pt1 | contig 100744 bp, 90 predicted proteins | sample II_Bog_N2_2_FD_193521 | JGI IMG/M metagenome (GOLD analysis project Ga0302198, IMG submission 193521) | Peat permafrost microbial communities from Stordalen Mire near Abisko, Sweden - II_Bog_N2_2 | ecosystem: Environmental > Terrestrial > Soil > Wetlands > Peat | place: Sweden: Abisko...
AGCGAGGGCAGCGACGATTGCGGCCGCGACCTGTGGAAGAAACATCAGCCCGTACAGGGTCGGGCTCAGCCCGTAGTAGCTCTTCGCGCTGAGGATCCCACTGGCTGCAGGAAAGGTGACGAGCACGATTCCCTGAACGACTCCCGTCGCGTAAACGACGGTGCCCTGGCGCTTCGCGTCAGCTGAGGCGGCTGGCAATGTGGTCGCTGACCCGAATCGCGTTCGCAATGATCGTGAGGGTCGGATTCACCGCACCGATGGATGGCATGAATGATCCGTCGACGACGTACAGGTTATCGATTTCGTGCGAGCGGCAGTTGACGTCGAGTGCCGAGGATGAGGGGTCGGTGCCGAAGCGAACCGTGCCCGCCTGGTGCGCCGTGGCTGAGACATCCATCGCCTTGCTGAGGTAGAGGTTTCGCTCGAACGACTTCGAGTGCATTCCAAGATCGGTGAGCATCCCGTCGAAGGTGTGCCGCAGCCGCTCGAGGCCCTCGGAGTTGTTGTCGGGCTGGATCGTCAGCTTCACGGAGCCGTCCGGTCGCAGGGTCACCCGGCTGTCGGCGAGGGGAAGGTCTTCGCTCGCAAGCCAGAAGTCCAGCGAATGCTTCCCCACAATGCCGTACGCGGCCGGCGGTGCCCAGCCCAGCCCCTTCGGCGCCTGCCCTTTGACCTGCCAGTCGTCGGACTTTCCGAGCATCTGGATGTTCCCCATCGGGTATTCCCATTTCTCGCTCGGCCCGTAGAAGTCGTTGATCGTCAGGGTCTTCTGGAACACGGTGTCGTTGCGATCCTTCGAGAAGGCGATGAGCGCGAGATTGTTGTGGCGCATGTAGTGCCGTCCGACCACATCGGACCCGTTCGCCAGGCCATTCGGGTGGGCGTCGTTGGCCGACGCAAGCAGCAGTGCGGCGGACAGGATCGAGCCCGCCGAGAGCACGACGATGTCTGCAGTGAATGTGGTCTGGTCCGCACCCGAACTGGTTACCACCCCGGTCACGGTCCGCCCGCTCGAATCGGTGAGGAGTTTTGTGACTGTGGTGTTGGTGAGCAGCCGCAGGTTCGGATGCGCAGCGAGCGCCGGTCGGATCGCAACCACTTCCGAATCCGCCTTGGCCTGCACCAGGCACGGGAACCCGTCGACACGGTCGCATCGGATGCATGCCGACCCGTGGGAGGCGGTGCCGTCCTCGTTCTGGATGAGGTTGACTCCGATAGGCAGGTGGAAGGGATGCAGGCCCATGCCGCTCAGCCCATCGGACAGCTCCTGGATCCGCGGCTCATGCTTGACCGGCGGGAACGCATACTCGCTGCTCGAGGCGCCGGCAAACGGATCTTCACCATGCTTACCGTGAACCCAGTACAGGTGCTCGGCCCTCACGTAGTACGGCTCCAGATCGTCGTAGCTGATCGGCCATTCGGGCGAGATCCCGCCTGGATGACGCACGCCGCCGAAGTCGGTGGGATTGAGCCGGAACAGTGCTGCGCCGTACATCTTGGAGTTGCCGCCCACAAAATAGTGAAGTTCGGGCCTGAACGGCTTATCGTCGATGTCGTAGAAGGTCTCCTGGGCGACGTAGCGGTTGTCAGCGAACACGGCCTCGGATTCCCAGTTCGCACGCTCCCTCGGCAGGAAGTCCCCGCGCTCGATGAGCAGCACACGCTTGCCGGTCTTGGCAAGCTCAGCTGCCGTGGTGCCGCCGCCGGGGCCGCTTCCGATCACGATGACGTCGTACCGGTCGCCCGGCGCCGCCGTTGGGTCGCTCATCTGGTCATCCCTTTCTTTGGGTCTTGCGCAGGATCAGGTGGGCGACAAGTGCCGTCCACCCCGTCTGGTGCGAGGCGCCGAGACCCTCGCCGGTGTCGCCATCGAAGTACTCGTAGAAGAAAAGGTGGTCGCGCCACCGGGGATTCGCGGACAGCAGCGGATAGCGGGCATCCGAGGGCCGCGGGGCTCCCGCCTCGGACTGGAACAGCGAGATGAGGCGATCCGACAGGGCGTCGGCCGCCCGGTCGAGCGTCATCGTCGCGCCGGAGCCCAGCGGAAACTCAACGAGCAGGTCGTCGGGCGAATGGGAATCGTAGGCCCGAAGGGCCTCGATCACGAGCACGTTCAGCGGAAACCAGACGGGACCGCGCCAGTTCGAGTTGCCGCCGAACAGCCCGGTGGTCGACTCTGCGGGTTCATAGTCGACGCTTGCCGCGACCCCATTCACCTCGACAGTAAACGGGTGCTCTCGATGGATAGCGGAAATGCTCCGGATGCCGTGCGGCGACAGCATTGCCGCTTCGTCGAATACCTCGAGCAGGATGCGGCTGAGCCGCTCGGGAGAGACCAGGGCGAGCAGCTGGGTCTCGCCGACACCTTCGCCGCGATTGTGCACCGAGGCGGCGAAGTCCGGGTTGTTCTCGATGAACCAGTCCAGTCGCCCTCGAAAGTACGGCAGGCCCTCGACCTCCGACTTCTTGTAGGCGAGCGAAGCGATCACCGGCACAAGCCCCACCAGCGAGCGCACCTTGAGCGGCACATCCTCCCCGGTCGCCAGATGCAGGATGTCGTAGAAGTACGCGTCGGTCTCGTCCCACATGCCCGATGCGTTGACCGATGCGGCGATACGCAGAAAGTGTTCGGCGAACTTCACCGCGACATCCTCGTAGGCGTTCTCGTGGCGGGCGAGCCGCAGCGCCAGGTTCAGCAGGTCGAGCGCGTACATCGCCATCCAGGCGGTCGAGTCCGCCTGTTCGAGCGTGCCGATCGAGGCGGGCAGGGTCGAGCGGTCGAGCGGCGCGATGTTGTCCAGCCCCATGAACCCGCCGTCGAACAGGTTCGTGTTGCCGTCCTCCTTGTTGTTTGTCCACCAGGTGAAGTTCATCAGGAGCTTGTGGAACACGCGGGCGAGAAAACCGAAATCCTTCTCGCCGTCGATGGCAAAAATCTGGAGCGCCGCCCACGCCTGCGTCGGCGGGTTCACGTCAGAGAAGTTCCACTCATAGGCCGGGAGTTGGCCTCCCGGGTCCATGTACCACTCCCGCATGATCAGGAGCAGTTGGGCCTTCGCCAGCTCCGGGTCGATGTGCGCAATGGTGACGCAATGAAAGGCCAGATCCCAGGCGGCAAACCACGGGTACTCCCAGGCGTCGGGCATCAGGATCACGTCGTGGGCGTTGAGGTGCCGCCAGTCGCCGTCGCGCACCGCGCGGCGCTCGGGTGGCGGCGGCGGGAAGGCCGGGTCGCCGTCCAGCCAGCGCTGCACATCGAAGTGGTAGAACTGCTTCGACCAGAGCAGCCCGCTCATCGCTTGCCGCACAATCGCGGCCTCTGATGCATCCGCAACGCCGACACCGGACCAGTACTCGTCGGCTTCGCCCTGTCGACCGGTGATCACGGCCTCGAAGTCTGTCCCGAGGTCGGCATCGGTGATCGGATCCGCGGCATCGGTCAGGCGCACTCGGATGACCGCGGTCGCGCCCGCCTCCACGGTCAGTGTGTAGTCAAGCGCAGCCTTCGTGCCGACCTGTTCCGAGTTCACGGTTGCCGCGCCGGTCACGACGAAGTCATTGATGCCGTCCTTCGGAAATGGGGTCGCCGACGGTTCGCCGAACAGCCTCTCCGTGTTGGTCTCGTTCTCACAGAACAGCAGGGTGGGGTTCCCGTCCCCCGCGAGTCGCAGCGTTCCGGCCTTCGCCGAGTCGCCGACCACCTGGCCGGCCTCCGCGCGAAGGGTGGGTTTCTCAATCCCTTCGTAGCCCCACGACCAGGTGTTGCGGAACCACAGCGTCGGAAGCACGCGGATGGTGGCTGTCTCGGGCCCCGCATTCTCAACCGTCACCTGCATCAGCAGGTCGTGCGGGCCGTCCTTTGCATAGTCGACCGTGACTACCCAGTAACGGTCGTCGTCGAACACACCCGTGTCGGCCAGTTCATACTCCGGGTCGAGTTTTCCCCTCGCGGCATTGGTGTCGACGAGATCGAGGTAGGGAAACGGTGCTTGCGGGTAGTGGTAGCGCCACGAGTTCCACGAGTGCGTGGGGGTGGCGTCGTCATACCACCAGTACTCCTTCACGTCTTCACCGTGGTTGCCTTGCGGGCCGGCGAGTCCGAACATCCGCTCCTTCAGGATCGGGTCGGCACCGTTCCACAGCGATAGCGCGAGGCACCAGTTCTGGTCAAGATCGCAGAAGCCGGCCATGCCGTCTTCGTTCCAGCGGTACGCGCGGCTGCGTGCGTGGTCGTGCGGGAACGAATTCCAGGCGTCGCCGTCGGCGCTGTAGTCCTCGCGCACGGATCCCCACGCGCGCTCCGCCAGGTATGGTCCCCAATCGCGCCACCCCATGTTGCCGGAATTGGCGCTTGCCAGGCGCGCACGTTCGGCGGCGACCGCCCTGGCGTTCTGCGGACTCATCGATTCCCGTCGGATTCAGTGGACGTGCTCCACTCCCATTGTGTGTGCAAGCGGGCGCGATAGTCTGCAAATTGGATCGATTTATTGCGGCAATCGTGTGAGGAGCCCATCGTGTTACTGGACGGCAAGACCATCATCGTTACCGGCGGAAACAGCGGAATCGGGGAAGCTATCGTGCTCGCCGCGGCCGCTGAGGGCGCAAACATCGTCATCGACTATGTGGCCAACCCCGACGAGACCACGACGATCATCGACAAAGTCGAGGCTGCAGGCGGTCACGCTGTCGGAATCGATGCGGATGTCAGCAAGCCGGCCGACCTGCACAAGCTGGTCGAGGCCGCCGTCACGTCGTTCGGACGACTTGACGTCATCGTCAACAATGCGGGTGTGGAGACGCGCACGTCGATTCTCGACACCGACGAGGAGCAATACGATCGCGTCCTCAACATCAACCTGAAGAGCGCGTTTTTTGGGACGCAGTTCGCGGCGAAACAATTCATCAAGCAGGGCGGCCCGGGACTGGTGATCAATATCTCGTCCGTGCATGAGGAGTGGCCGATGCCGGGAAACGTCGCCTACTGCGTCTCCAAGGGCGGTACGAAGATGCTGACCCGAACCGCGGGAGTCGAGCTCGGCTCGCACGGAATTCGAGTGGTCAATGTGGCGCCTGGTGCTGTCGCTACGCCGATCAACACCTCCACAATGGATGACCCGGCGAAACTGAAGCAGCTGGATGCGGCAATCCCTCTTGGTCGCATGGCCAAGCCTTCCGAGATCGCTGACACCGTCGTCTTCATCGCCTCAGACAAAGCGGGGTATCTGACCGCGACAACGGTGTTCATCGACGGGGGCATCATGCAGGGCAGCGTCGGGCTCTAGTTCCGGCAACCGGAGGACGGAACCCTGTCACACGTAAAGGTTGCGCCAGGATCCCGGTGTCAGGCCGGTTTCGCGCCGAAAGAATGCTGAGAACGCGGACGGATCCCCGAATCCGAGGCGCTGCGAAACCTCCTTGAGGGAACATCCTTCGTGCACGAGGAGCCGTTGCGCTTCGAGCACGACCCGTTCGGCAAGGTAGGACTTCGCGCTCTTGCCCGTACCGCGATATGCGGCCCGTGAGAGGGTTCTGGGCGAGTAGCTGAGGAGACGGGCGTAGTACTCGACGTCGTGCCGATTTCCGAGGTCCGCCTCGACCGCTGCCCGGAATTCCTGGAATACGGTGTTGGCGGCGGCGACGAGTTGATCCTCGGGCGAGGCCCGCAGGATCAACGCCGAAAGCAGGCTGCCGAGTATCTCCGGCGGCGATGTCGGCGCCTCCAGTGTTTTGTGGAACTCGGCCCCCAGATGCAGCATCGCCTGGTCCAGCAGTTCCCATTCGTCTGCGACGGCGCCCCAGGCGGCCCCGATACCCGGCATCGTCGTCAGCACCCGGGCTGACGGTGCAACGGGAGCCGTCGGCGGGAAGATCACGAGATCGCCGTCAAGGTGGGTGATGTCCACCCACTGGTGAACCACTCCGGATCCGATCCAGACGATGCTGTGCGGTTCGAGCAAAACAGACCGGAAATCGAGCGCCACTTCCCCCCGGCCGGACCGAACCAGCGCGGCCACAAGGAAATCGCCTCGCTGGCTTTCGCCACGATCCAGCTCCCGGAGCCGCGCAAAGGTCATCGCCTCGACACGTGCCGGAATGCCCTCAGGCGGGAGGTAGCTCATCTGTCGGATGGATGCCATGTGTCCAGTTTTCACCACGATGGGTCGATTGCTGCCAATGCACTCCGGATCGTGGGCGAGTGAACTTGGTCAGGTACCGACCAGACGGTCATCCACGCATTTATCTGTTAGGAAGTTACCCAAAATGGCACAGTCACCGACAGTCGTTCTCGTTCACGGGGCATTCGCTGACGCATCCGGATTTGCTGGAATTATCACCGAACTACAGGCAGCAGGTCACCGCGTTTTCGCGCCGGCGAACCCGCTCCGCAGCCTCAGCACTGATGCGGCAACCCTGAGATCATTCGTGTCGGCGATCGATGGCCCGGTCGTTCTGGTCGGCCACTCGTATGGCGGCGCAGTCATTTCCCAGGCCTCCGCGGAGTTGGACAATGTGACCGGGCTCGTCTACCTTGCAGCCTTCGGCCTGGATGTCGGCGAGAGCCTGCAGTCCGTCCAGGAACCCTTCCCTGTCACCCTGCTCGGCCAGAACATCGCGTTCACGGGGTACGACGCCGTGGGCGCGCCGGGCGGGCCAGACGTCTATGTCGCGAAGGATTTCCACGAGACGTTCTGTGCTGACCTCGACGACCAGGTTTCCGCGATTATGGAGGCCACGCAGCGCTATCTCAGTGCGGCCGCGTACACGGAGCCCGCGACCGCGGCGGGTTGGAAGACCATCCCGAGCTGGTATCTCGTGTCCGAACACGACAACTCGATCTCACCGGATGCCGAACGGTTCATGGCGGATCGCATGAAGGCGACGACTGCGTCAATCGATGGCTCCCATGTCGCGTTCATCGCGAAGCCGCACGAGGTGGCCGCGTTCATCACGCAGGCTCTCGGGTAACCGGGAAGGACGGAGCCTCCGCCGGGGCCTTGCCTGCCGCGCTACGCCAGGGCGTACAGGTTGCGCAGCACGCTCTCGACGGTCGGGAAGGTGCCGCGGAAGCGTGACTCGCCGTCGCGCAGCACAAGGCCGGCGGAGGTGCGCATGATCGTGCCCGCGAACTCGTCGGTCAGACTGTGGCGCACGGTCCAGCGGCCTTCGCCAGCGTCCTCAAGGTAGAACATTTCCGCGTAATTCATCGAGTGATCCCCAGTTCGAATGGATGCGACGGTGTACGCACCAAGACTGGGCCGTAAGACCACTGTGGCAAACCGAACTCAGGTGAACGACCGGTGAATGTTTGAGTTGGAGAGCCCCGGGCTAGGAGTCTGCGGCTGTGACGGTCGCGGTTTCTCCCGTGGGGGTGGCGGTGCCCGCCCCCACGGTTACACCGACCGGTGCGGGTGCAGCCATCGGGGCGACGGTCGGTGGGGGAGCGGTCGCGAGCCCGGGGGTGGGCGTTATTACCGTGTTCGCTGCGGTGGAGGTGGGCGGCTCAACGGGGGAGGGCGCCCACTGCTGGTGCGCTGCGGGGTCTGCGGGGGTCTCGACCGGCTCCGGCGTCCACTCCTTCGGCGCGGGGACGGCTGGCGAGCCATCTTCGTAGCGCCACTGCTGGAGGTCGGACGCGAATAGCTTGCGAGCGCGGCCCGGCTTGAGCTGCCAGTCGAGCAGCCGGTCCCGGTAGTCGACGAAGGTCTGGTCGGCCTGGAAACTGAACGAGGCCGAATTCTTTTTCATATCGGCCAACTGGTGGGCGGCCCAGTCCGCGGCCTGGCTGGCTCCCGCGACCGGAATGAGTCGAACGCGGATGTCGGCCTCGGTCATGAGACTGTCGACATGCTGGCGTTCATCCGCACCGAGCGATGTCCAAATGGATGCTTTTCGCCCCACCACGATGAGGGCGATGATCGCGGCGCCCTGGAGTTCGCGGTCTTCATGTGCGAGCACGCGAGTCGCCGAGCCACGACCGATTGCGGCGGCGACGACGCCGGCGACCACGATCGCGAGAAACGGCAGGATAGCGCTCAGAAAAACGCGCGAGCCCGTCGCCGAATTGAACCACGTCACAATATCGTTCCACCACGCCATAAATCGCACCCTACCCGCGTCCCGACGAACCGCAAGGCCCTGCCGGGGGTGTCACGTAAGTGAAATTGATTCAGGGAAACTGGCTCAACTGAACCGGAAGCAATCGATGGCGTCGTCGATGCTCCAGAATTCGCCAAGAGGCATCGACGCGCGCCGGGACGAAAACATGCGCTTCGCACGGAATCGCCGGGCACCCGACTCATCGAAGCATTCGATGTAACCGAGCACTTCGCCTGAGCGCCGAGTCACTCGCCACAGTTCATCGTGAAGCTGCACAAGCGCGATGCCAAATCGGTTGACCTTGTCGTTTGCGACAAAGGAACGCGTTGAAACGAAATCGAGTGTGGTCAATTGCAGAACTCCAAAAGTGCAGCCGGCCCGACTGGTTAGGACACTTTCAGGTTAGGTGGAACCCCCGACATTCGAATACGTGTTCGAATCAGCTCCCGGTGCGCTCCACAGCGAATGGCTCGATCGCGGCGATCTCGTCGGCGGTGAGCGGAGGCTTGGCGAGTGCTCCGAAGTTGTTGTCGAGCTGGGCCACCGACGAGGCACCGATCAGTGCCGACGTCACCTGCGGCTGGCGAAGAACCCAGGCCAGCGCGAGCTGGGCGAGCGACTGGCCCCGGTCGTTCGCGATGTGGTTGAGTGCTCGAACCCGGGCGAGGTAGTCCTCTGTGATGGTCGAGGAGTTGAGCCACCGTCCCTCGGCTACCCGTGAGTCAGGCGGGATAGTGCCGTCGAGATAGCGGTCGGTGAGCAGACCCTGTGCCAGCGGCGAGAACACGATGCTCCCTGCCCCGACCTGGTCGAGCACGGGGAACAGACCTTTCTCGATATGGCGGTCGAACATGTTGTACCGCGGCTGGTGGATCGTCAGCGGGATTTTGTGCTCGGCGAGGGCCGCAGCGGCGGCCAGGGTCTGCTCGGGATCGTAGTTCGAGACACCGGCGTAGAGGGCCTTGCCCGACTGCACGGCGGTGGCGAGGGCGCCCATGGTCTCCTCAATGGGCGTGTTCGGGTCAGGGCGGTGCGAGTAGAAGATGTCGACATAGTCGACGTCCATCCGCTTCAGGCTCTGGTCGAGCGACGCAAGCAGGTACTTGCGCGATCCCCACTCGCCGAAAGGCCCGGGCCACATGTCATAGCCCGCCTTGGTCGAGAGGATCAGTTCGTCGCGATAGGGGACGAAGTCCTGGCGGTAGATTGTGCCGAAGTTGGACTCCGCCGATCCGGCGGGCGGGCCGTAATTGTTCGCGAGGTCGAAGTGGTTGATACCGAGGTCGAATGCCCGTCGAAGAATGGCCCGCTGGGTGTCGAGCGGCCGATCGGTGCCGAAGTTGTTCCAGAGCCCGAGCGAGACGCCGGGAAGCTGAAGACCGCTCTTCCCCACTCGCTTGTATTCGGTCGTGTCGTACCTGGTGTCTGCGGCGGCATATGGCATGGGTTAAGCGTAGGGCGAGCAGCGATCCCCGTGCGCGACGCCGACCACGACCGGTGGGCAAACCGGCACACCACTCCTTCCCCGGCCGCGCGGGCACGGGTGAGTCCGCACGTGTGGATGATCAGCCCAGACCGCATCCGCGCAGCGGGCAAGGTTGAATCCGATGGGACCGGATCGGCTTCCCGGCACGAGTGCCGACCCGGCCCCGTCGCCGGTGGACGGCCAGTCACTCGCCGCTCGAGCGCACCGTGACCTGGCCTCGCTCCCACATCCTCACCGCGGCGACGCGTGGGTTCGAGTGCTCGTCGTCCACCAGGTCGAGTGCGATGTACAGGCGGGCGAGCATCGTCTCGACGGCACGCACGGTTGTGCCCCGGTGATCGGCGAGTGCCTTCGTGGACGCCCCGCCCGCCAGCATCCTGAGTACCTCGGCCTGGGCAGCCGTGATGAAGTGGGTGCCATCCACGGGCGTCGACGACCGCGCAGGGAGCCCCGCAATCGACCGCTCGACGGCATCCACCAGGGGCTCTATGCCTCGAAGCTGTGTCTTGACCAGGTAGACCGCTCCGGGCGGCAGGTCGTGGCCGTCGGCTACGGCAAGCTCGGGCGACATGTGCGACGTCAGTACTACGAGGCCGACCCAGGGAAACTTCTTCTCGACCCTGCGCAGCAACTCCGCCCCGGATGCCTCCGCCTCGAAATTGAGATCAGTGACGAGCGCATGGGGGTCCCAGGACGAGACGAGGTTCCATGCCTCCCACGCGGTGGGTGCGGACCGCACGTCGAAGCCCATTCCGCGAAGCCCATCAGCCACAAGCGACGACGTAAATGTGTCATCGTCGGCCACCACGATCCGTCGGGCGCGCGACTCGGATGAGGATTTATCGCCCATGACCGGTCCTGTCGCCGCTCGTCGGCAGGCTCGCGTGCACTGCCTCGAGGAGCGTCTGGGTCGTGAACGGCTTGGAGAGAAAGTGTCGCACACCCCAGGCGCGCGACCGGGCGACCCCGCCATTCGCATTGAGGCCGCTCGCGGCGACGATAGGCATGCCGGGGTAGACCACCGACATTTCGGCGGCGAGTGCGGCGCCGTCCATGACCGGCATCATCATGTCGGTCAGGACGAGATCGATCCCGGACGGATTTCCTGCGAGCACGGCAAGGGCCTCCGCTCCGTTGCTGGCGCTCAGCGTGTGATACCCGAAAGTCTCGAGAGTCTGCTGGGTCAGTTCGCGCACGGCGAGTTCGTCGTCGACCACCAGGACCGTTTCGCCGTGCCCGATCGGCAACTCCTCGGGTTTCTCACTGTCATCCTTCACAAAGGCGGCGATGTCTTCCGGGGCGGCAGCCAGGTGGATCTGGAAACGTGAGCCACGACCCGGCTCGCTGTAGGCCTGCATGTATCCGCCGTGCGCGCGGGTGATGGCGAGCGAACTCGCCAGGCCGAGACCGGTGCCATGACCCGGCTCCTTGGTGGTGAAGAACGGCTCGAAAGCCTTCCCGGCAATCTCTGCGCTCATCCCGGTGCCGTCATCTTCGACATCGATTGCGATATAACGCCCGGGGTTCGCAAGGTGGCTGACAGAGGCATACGCGTCGGTGAGTTCCTGGTTGCTTGCGGAGACGGTGATCGTCCCACCGTCGGGCATGGCATCGCGTGCGTTGGTCACCAGGTTGACCAGCACCTGCATGAGCTGGGTCGAATCCCCGATGGTCTTCCAGAGGCCCTTGGCGACAGTCATTTTGAGGGAGATGTTGCTGGGCAGCGCTTCGATCGCAAACGAACGCAGTTCGCCGAGAAGATCTTCAACGTCGACGGGAGACCGTTCGCCCTCCATGCCGCGCGCAAAGGTCAGCACCTGGCGGATCATATCCGCGCCGCGCTTGACACTGGTTTCCATGGTCTTCAGCATTCGAGAGCGGCGCTCATCCGTCTCGGATCGTGACAGTGATTGCACGCCGAGGAGGATCGGTGACAGGACGTTATTGAGGTCATGCGCCACCCCGCCCGCTAGCGTTCCCAGGCTCTCCATCCGCTGTCGACGCAGCGCGAGCTCCTGTTCATGTCGCAGTTCGGTGACGTCACTGTTCACCGCGAAAATTGCTTTCGGTTTTCCTTCATCGTCACGCAGCAGGGTCCAGCTGCATTCGGCGATGATCGTGCGGCCGTCCTTCGTGCGCTGCTCGATATCCCCGGCCCACTGCCCGTCGCGGAGCACCGCACCGGTCGCGATATCGAACACTGTGCGATCCCCGTAGACCAGGTCGAGAACGGAACGTCCGATAACCTCATCGGGCGTGAAGCCGTACATTCGTTCGGCGGCCCGGTTGACATAACTGATGGTGTGGTCGAGGTTTCGAACGACGATGGCGTCCCGGGCAATGTCGAGGAGTGCGGCTTGCGCGCTGATCACCTCTGCCTTGGCGTCGCTGTCGCGGCGGATGGCTTCATCCTCGCTCACATCGCGGATGTAGACAGCCACTCCCGACGCCGTCGGGTAGGCCGTCGCCTCTAGCCAGCGGTCGATTATCGGGTGGTACTGGCGGGAGATTATTGTGCGCCCGTCATCCGCTGCGCTCCTCATCGCGGCGCCGAACGTTGACCTCACGGGCTCCGGGGCAATATCCCAGAAAACCGTTCCCAGCACGGAGTCGAGGTCGAGGCCCAGGATTTCGAGCGCCTTCGGGTTGAGATAGCTGTACCGCCACTCGGAGTCGAAGATGAGAAGGCCGTCAGAGAGGGAATCGAGCGTCGACTCCAGGCGCTCCTCAACAGCCGCCCGCGCCGCTCGCTCCGCCTCCTGCTCCGTGATGTCATGGAATGCACCCTCGATGTGGGTGATGCGTCCATCCGGCGCTCGCAGCGCTTCCCCGACCACCCTGACCCGAAGCAGTCGGCCGTCCGCATGGTGAATGCTCAGGACGTGGTCGAAGGCCGTCCCATGCGCGGCGCACTCCGCCATCGCTGCTGTGACGAGTTCGCGGTCCTCTGCCGGATACAGCGCGTACGCGTCGCCCACCCTGGGTGGTGCACCAGCCGGGAATCCGAGAATGTTGCAGAGCTCGTCCGACCAGAAGTTGGTTCCGGTTTGCACATCGAGCGACCATCCGCCGAACCTCGCCAGGCTCCCGGCCATCCTGAGCATCATCTCGGAACGGAGCCGCAGTTCCGTCGGGTCGGTTAAGGCGCTGAGGGGCTGGACCATTCGCGGTCAGTTTCTCGTCAGGGTTGACGCAATTCGTTGGACTGCGGCGAGCAACCGGTCGAGTTCCACCGGCTTGGAAAGAAAATCTTCTGGCGCCACACCGCGCGGTGGCGAAGGCTCGCCGCTCATCACGAGCACGCTGACCCCGTGGCCCAGCAGGAAAGCCCTGGTGTCATCGAAATCCGTGCCTGGCACGTGAGCGTCGAGGAGAACCAGGTGCGCGTCGACTGGTGCGTCCAGCGCGATGCGGCCCCCCGGGGCGCACGTCACCCGGTATCCCGCTGACTCCAGGGTCATCGCCATGACATCGCTGATGAGCTCATCGTCATCCGCGATGAGGATGTCCGTGCCTGCTGGAGCGGGCAACATCGCCATGCCGCCCAGCATAGGCTCACGGCGGCGCGCGTGGTCAGTTGACACCAGATCACATCTGTCCGAGGGCATCCAGTTCATCCATTGCGCTTGACAGGTGCTCGAGCACACTCGTGGTGATGTATTCGGTTCTGGCCGGGGTCGTCGAGCCGATCTCGGCAGCGTGAAAGTTCAGCGCCATGGCGCAGGCGGCGAGTCGGCCGCGAAGCGGACCATGCGTGAACGCGGCGACCTGGTTGCGAATCTCCCGACGGCGGATCTCGAGGTCCGACTCGATTTCTGTCAACTCGGAATCGATCTCGGCGATCTGTCGAACGATTCCCAGGTTCGCGTTTCCGAGCCCCACCGCGGCCGACAGGGTGCTGGCTGCGAGGGGGACCGCTATCGGAAGCAGCACGGCGAGGATGAGGTTCTGCTGGTTGGCAGGCTGCCAGGGTCCGGCAGCCGCCGCCGCGGCCGCTATGAAGCCGGCGACAAAGTACGCGGCCAGCGTCAACCAGACGCGCGCTCGCGAAGAGACCCGTCGCGCAAATCGCAGCGCGGCCAGGCACAGCACCAGAGAGATTGCCACGGCAACGAGTACCAGTGCCGTCGTCCCAAGACCTTCCGGGTGTGCATCCCTCGAGCCGAACGAGATCGCGACGGTGAGCGGAAGAAGAGCTACACAGGTGAGCAGTGTTGCCATCACCGGCCGGGAACGATCGAAGTCCAGGCCGGCCGCGAGTGGTGCGCTCGGTTGGATCGCAACCGCCTCCGGGCTCATAGCGGGCGTCGACGTGGTTTCGATTATGCGTGACGTTTCTTCGGAGACCCCCGACAAACGCGCGCCAAGGTCGGCCAGCCGACCCGCATCGAGCACCGGGCCGATCGACTCGATGCTCTGCGCGATCTCCACCAGGACCGGCCGGATGTTGTCGCGTATCGCCGAGACGATGAGCGCGCGAAGCTCGGCAATCTCCCACAGGGAGTCCCTCCGCACAGTCGCGGCGTTGTCTGCTGCGGTTTGCAGCTGTGTAAGCAGGCCCCTGCGACTGGCGAACTGCGCCGTGGCGTAGGTCGACAGGGGCAGCCAGATCAGGGCGGCGCCGGCCCAAAACACGGCACGGGCCACGTATTGCGGGTCCGCTCCGGCAAAAACGCTGGCCAGGATGCCCGCGACCACGCCATGGACGATCCCCACGGATGCCCAAAAAACCGCGCACCACAGGAGCGAAATGGTGCGAACGGGTCGTCGGAGGAGGCGCGCGATCACAATCACAACCGCTGATGCAGCGCACTGCGCCACGCAGGCGAGGGCCCCGATGAGCAGTGTCGGGTAGCGCACCCCGATTTCCTGGAAAGCGGAGAGAACGAGCGCCGGTGGCAGAAGCACCAGCCAGACCGCGAGGCTCGTCGCCCATCGGCCTCCGAGAGACTCTCTCGTTGACTCGGGAAGAACCGGAGTGGGTAATGCACTCACGGGACACACCTTACCCAGCGACTAGGCAGACCTGAGATGGTTGGGGGTTATGCCGCTCCATGCACACCCGAATGGCATGGAGCGGCGCGAGCCTACGACCTAATGTGATCCCCCGATGCACATCTTGCCCTCCCTAGGTGGCAAGTCGTCTGCTGTGTTTGAAGTGTGCCGCAGGGCCGCCCGCCGCGCAATCGCCGGGCGCGTGAGACGTTCGCAAAACGAACACCCGGACGTTCTACTCCTGCGCTGCCGCGGATTTCACCGGTTTTGCACCGTTTCTTCGCTTGGCGCACCGTCGGCCAACCGAGACTGGCAGTGTCGATGTCCAAAGCGAAGGGACACCAATGTCAGACACCATCACCCTCACCGGAATCGTCGGGACCGAACCCCGCGCGGTGACGACCAGCGAAGGACTCGCGATCACCAGTTTCCGGCTCGCCTCCACCCAGCGCCGCTTCGACAAGTCACAGGAGCGGTGGATCGACGGGGAGACCAACTGGTACACGATCACCTCGTTTCGCCAGCTCGCCACCAACTCGGCAGTCTCGGTCAAGAAGGGTGAGCGCATTCTCGTGACCGGTCGGCTGCGAATTCGGGAGTGGGAGAAGTCCGGCAAGTCGGGCACCAATATTGACATTGAAGCGGATGCGATTGGTCATGACCTGTCCTGGGGAACCGCCGCGTTCTCGCGAGGCGCCGGATCGACGCCAGTGGACACCGCGCCGGTATCGGCGGATGCAGTAGGAGGTTTCCCTTCCGAAGCGGAAGTTGTGGACCCTGCGGATGCTGGGGGAGCGGGAGGCGCAGCGGAGGACGCGCTCGAGCGCGCGCTCGTGACACCGTTCTAGGCGATGACCGACGCTGGCACACCCAGGGCGACCGCATAGCGCTCGTTGAGTTGCCGCCATCCGTGCTCAAGGGCAGCCATTCCACGGATGGGCGGCGCGGGATGCCCGCCGAGCACGCTGGTGGCGACAACCAGGCAGAGGTGCCAGCCGGCCGTGATAGCCGACGCCATGCGTTCATCCGCGAGCGTCTGGTGCAGTGTGAGTCGGGTCAAGGCACCTGCGACGCTGAGCCGCCAGGCGAGTGTATCTGCGGCCCAGCTGTGCTCAAGCAGTTGTGGCGGATCGGCAGCGAAAACCACGCACGCCAACTCGATTGGGCCGCTGGTGTCCTCGTCGATCATCCGCAGCACCGCTCGCCCGACCTGCGAGAGATCCCGGTCGGCAGTGAAGGGCGCCCAGGCCACCAGTTGTTCAGGACTGGTCAACAGTTGCCATACGCGCTCGCGGCTGGCGGAAAAATCCCAACTCAGCACAACCGTGGTTCGACCGTTGTTGTTTTCGCGGGAGACGGTGGCGAGCGCTGGTTCTGCCGTTGATGCTCGCTCAAGAGTCTGCAGACGCGCTCGCGAGCTCTGACGAACCATGCCGCATAACCTACGCTTGCGCGCCCCGGTCGTCTAGAAGCGCGAGCGGGCCCCAGCCCACAGCATTCCGCAGAGACGGCGCGTCTAGAATCTCCCCAGGGTGGCCGGGCAGACGACCACAGGTGGGGGTGAACCATGCGCGTGACTCGACGTGCGTTTGCATTCCCCGCAGGCGTCGTACTGGTGTTCGCGCTTGCCGGGTGCGTGCAGTCCACCAGTGTGGCCCCGAGCGTGGCACCGACCCTGCTGCCGACCCCGTCTGCTTCGTCGTCTGCGGCCAGCGCGGTACCCACCTACGATCCGAACGGCACCGCGCAGGACAACCTCGCGTATTTCGACAAGGTCGGCCATGCGCTGCTCGACAACAATCCCACGGCGAATGCGCAGGGTGAAACGATCGTCAACTGGTTCGTCGCTCACGGTTTCAACAAAGCGAACATGGAGGTCACCCCAGACAAGACCTCCATCGGCCTGGCCGCATGGAACATCGAGTTCTCGGTGAAATTCGGCACATCGTGCCTGCTCGGCCAGGCTGGCAACGTCGGATTCCAGTCCGCAGTCGTGCCCGTGCTGGCGACCGGCAAGTGCCTGATCGGCCAGACCAGGGCGATCACCTGGTAGCGTCCGCGAATCCCGGGCACCGGGCCGCCGATAGAATGAGGCTATGGCCGAATTCATTTACACGATGGTCCGCGCCCGAAAAGCGGTCGGCGACAAGCTCATCCTCGATGACGTCACCATGTCGTTTTTCCCTGGCGCAAAGATCGGCGTGGTCGGCCCGAACGGCGCCGGAAAGTCGACGATCCTCAAGATTATGGCCGGGCTGGACACCCCGAGCAATGGCGAGGCAAGGCTGAGCCCTGGCTACTCTGTGGGCATCCTCATGCAGGAGCCACAACTGGACGAGAGCAAGACCGTTCTCGAAAACGTTCAGGAGGGGGTTGGCGAGATCAAGGCGAAAGTCGATCGGTTCAACGAGATCTCCATGGCGATGGCCGACCCGGACGCCGACTTCGATACCCTGCTGGCCGAAATGGGCACCCTGCAGGAGGAGATCGATGCGGCCGATGCCTGGGATCTCGACTCCCAGCTCGAACAGGCGATGGATGCACTTCGCACACCCCCGGGCGATTCAGCGGTGAGCAACCTGTCGGGTGGGGAGAAGCGGCGGGTCGCGCTCACCAAGCTCCTGCTCCAGAAACCCGACCTCCTGCTGCTCGACGAGCCGACCAACCACCTCGACGCGGAGAGTGTGCTCTGGTTGGAGCAGCACCTGGCCAAGTACCACGGAGCCGTTCTCGCCGTCACCCACGACCGGTACTTCCTTGACCACGTCGCCGAGTGGATTGCCGAGGTCGACCGCGGTCACCTGTACCCCTACGAGGGCAACTATTCGACTTACCTGCAGAAGAAGGGCGAACGCCTCGAGGTGCAGGGAAAGAAAGACGCGAAGCTCGCCAAGCGTCTCTCCAGCGAACTCGAATGGGTTCGCAGCAATGCCAAGGGCCGCCAGGTGAAGTCGAAGGCGCGACTCGCGCGGTATGAAGAGATGGTGAGCGAGGCCGAGAAGACGCGCAAGCTCGATTTCGAGGAGCTTGTCATCCCGGTCGGTCCTCGTCTCGGCTCGCAAGTCATTGATGCCACCGGCCTCCAGAAAGGCTTCGACGGCCGCGTACTCATCGACGGCCTGAGCTTTACTCTGCCGCGCAACGGTATCGTCGGCGTCATCGGGCCAAACGGTGTCGGAAAGACGACCCTGTTCAAGACCATCACCGGTCTTGAGCCTCTCGACGGCGGCGACCTCAAGATCGGCGAAACAGTCGACATCTCGTACGTCGACCAGGACCGCGGCGGCATCGACCCCAACAAAACCCTGTGGGAGGTCGTCTCCGACGGCCAGGACTACATTCAGGTCGGCCGCACCGAGATCCCATCCCGCGGTTATGTCTCACAGTTCGGTTTCAAGGGCCCGGACCAGCAGAAGAAGGCCGGAGTCCTCTCGGGGGGTGAGCGCAACCGGCTGAACCTCGCACTCACGCTCAAACAGGGCGGCAACCTGCTGCTGCTGGATGAGCCCACCAACGACCTCGACGTGGAAACGCTTGGGAGTCTCGAGAACGCACTGCTTGAATTCCCCGGCTGTGCGGTGGTCATCACCCACGACCGGTGGTTCCTAGACCGGATCGCCACCCACATCCTCGCCTACGAGGGCACAGAGGAGAACCCGGCGTCCTGGTACTGGTTCGAGGGCAACTTCGAGTCGTACGAAGAGAACAAGGTGGAACGCCTCGGTCCGGATGCCGCCAAGCCGCACCGCAGCGCCTATCGCAAGCTGACGCGCGACTAGTCGTGCGCATCCACGTCCAGATCCCGCTCCGCTGGTCGGATTTCGACGCATACGCGCACGTCAACAACGCGGAAATGCTGCGTGTGCTCGAGGAGGCACGCATCCAGGCGATGTGGCGCCCGGACGATGGTTCGGTTTCCGAGGCGCCGACGGCCGTGATGGATGTGCGTCCCGGCGCCGAAACCCTGGCGCTCATCTCGCGGCAGGAGATCGAGTATCTCGCGCCCATTCCGTATATGCGCCAGCCGCTCGACATCGAGATGTGGGCGGGTTCGCTCGGAGGGGCGAACATCGACGTCTGTTATGAGGTGTTTTCGCCCATCGGCGTCGAGCCGCGCGTGTTGTACACGCGTGCGGCGACAAGCGTCGTGATGGTTTCGGCCGAGACGAACAACCCGACCCGCGTCCCCGCGGAACTGCGTGAAGCGTGGAAGCCGTATGTGGAATCTCCCGTCGTCTTCGGTAAGCGTCGCTAGCTACGCAGTTGACCGCCCACGAAAACTCAGGAGAACCGCACACTCCGGAGGCTATTCGCCGCTCGACTCGGCAACTCTCCTGAGTTTCTTGCGGGTGCCGCCGGAACGGATCTTAGGCGGACGCCTGTCGCGGTGCGCGAATGGTGCCCTCCTGGGCGACACTCGCCAGCAGCACGCCGTCGCGGCTGTAGATCCGCCCGAGTGCTAGCCCGCGGCCACCGATCGCGTTCGGCGATTCCTGCACGTAGAGAAGCCACTGGTCGACGCGCCCGAAGCGGTGCCACCACATGGCGTGGTCCAGGCTGGCGATCTTGAGTCCGGGCGTCGTCCATGGCAGGCCGTGGGCGCGCAACACGGACTCGAGCAGGGTGAAGTCGCTCAGGTAGGCGAGCGCCGCACGGTGGAGGTTGGGATCATCCGGGAGCTCGCGCACCGCCTTGACCCAGACGGCCTGGTGCGAAACGGCGGCGCCGTTGACGGAGAGCCAAATCGGCTCATCGACGTGGCGGATGTCGAACGGCCTGCCCCAGGCCCACACCCTGGCGACCGGATGGTCGACGCCTTCGAGAGACTCCGCCGCGGTGGGGAGACTTTCGGGGTCAGGGATGTCGTCGGGGAAGGGCTCCTGGTGATCGAGCCCCTCATCCTCCGTCTGGAACGACGCGATCATCGACAAAATTGGCACACCCTGCTGGAACGCCTGGGTGCGCCGGGTTGTGAAGGACCTGCCGTCGTGGATGCGATCAACTGAGAACGTGATCGGTAGGGCAATATCGCCTGGTCGAAGGAAGTACCCGTGCATCGAGTGGATCGGGCGGTCCTCCGGAACCGTGCGGGTTGCGGCGACGACGGACTGCGCGAGCACCTGGCCCCCGAACACGCGACCGTGGGGTTGCCACTCGCTGGGGCCGGTGAAAATGTCCTCTGTGGTCCTCGCCCCGGTGTCGGTCAGGTCGAGTGTGGCCAGAAGTCCCGACAATGGGTCGCTCATGCCCTGTAGTTTAGAACTCCGATGAGCCCAACACTTACCCTCGTTGATGCCCTCGCCCTTCGCGACCTCCAGGTTTACCTGTCGCGCGCGACTCGCATCGAGGAAGGATCGGTGCGCCTGATCGCCGGGGGCGGCATTCTGGCGGTGTATGTCGCGGTCATTTATCCGGCCGGATTGCTCGATGAGGTGCCTACAGTTCTGGGCCTGCGCACGTTTGCCCTCACCGAGCCGGTCGTGGTGGATTCGGTGGTTCCGATCCGTTCACTGCTCGAGCGCGTGAACCGGCTTAACGCCGATGTGCCCGACACGGCCCTGCCGGTTGCACTGACCGTGCCGATGGGTGTGAACACCGTGACCTGGGCCGCGATCTCCCCTCCCAAGGGCGGCTGGATTCCTCGCACGCCGACGACGACCGGGGTGCTGGCTGATGTCGCCAGGGCCGGTATCGCCGAGGTGGCGGAGGCTGTGCCGGCCGGAACCGGTGCGCAGCTCGTTCAGAAGGTGCGCTCAGAGGTGTGGGGACGCGATATCGAGGGACTCGAGGATGTCGCGGCAGGTGGGGCATTCGCTGCGCTCTCGCTGGGTTTCCTGGGCGACGAAGCATCCGACGAGGTGCGGATCTTCGAGTCCGGCCCGTGGACGCGCCTCACCTCCCAGCGCGGACACGTGCTCATCAAGCGCAAGGCGTGGCGCCTGGCCCGCTAGCGGCCAGCCGTCACCTCACAGTGGTGGCGGGAGAAACGGTCACGCGGGCGGAGCTGTCACGCCCGGCGCGCGCCCGGCACGAAGCGATCAGTCGACGCGGTTGAGCACAACGAGCGGGATCTTGCGATCGGTCTTCTCCTGGTAGGCGGCGAATCCCGGATTCTGCGCGCCGATCTCGGCGAACTTCGGGGCGCGTTTGCTCTCGGGCATGGGCGACGCGACCGCGTCATACTCTTCGATACCGCCATCCACTGCTGCCTCGACGTGTACCGACGGCTGCGCCATGAGGTTGTGGTACCAGCCCGGGTTTTCTGGAGCACCGCCCTTCGACGCTACGACGATGCGGGTGTCGCCATCCGGGAAATACATCATGGGGCTCACGCGCTTCTCGCCCGTCTTCGCGCCGACGGTGGTGAGAAGCAGCAGGTGCGCCCCGGCGAAGGGGCCACCGACCACGCCCTTGTTCTCGCGGAATTCCTTGATGATCTTGTCGTTCCAGTCGCTCATGATCTGAGCTTAACCGGCCCCGGGTGTGCGCCCGGCCCTGATATCCCGATCTGGGAACCGGGTTGGCGGGAGAAACTGCCCCGCGGAGGGAGTCGTTTCTCCCGCCACGTGCCCACATCTCCGCCCACTGCCTGCAGTTTCTCCCGCCGCAGGGTGCCAGAGGTGGCCGGGCAGGCCGTGAGCGCGCCTCAGAGGCTCGCGACCGCGCGGCCGGCAGTGCGGCCGCTAAACAGGCAGCCGCCGAGGAACGTCCCCTCCAGCGCACGATAGCCGTGCATCCCGCCGCCCCCGAAGCCGCTGGCCTCACCGGCGGCGTACAGGCCGGGCACCGGCCGGCCGTCGGCCCCCAGGGCCCGCGCCGACAGGTCGGTCTCGATCCCGCCGAGACTCTTGCGAGTGAGCACGTGAAGCTTGACCGCGATCAACGGCCCCGCGGAGGGATCGAGGATGCGGTGCGGTTTCGCGACACGGATGAGCCGATCACCACGGTATTTTCGCGCCTGCCGCAGTGCGGTGACCTGCGAGTCCTTCGTGAACTCGTTCTCGAGCTCCCGGTCGCGCGATTCCACCTCGTAGTGAACCCGTTCCCTGTCGATCGCAACGTCGGGGGAGAGCGCCTGCATCCCGGTGAGCAGCTCGTCGAGGGTTTCGGCGACGACGAAATCGACGCCCTGCTGCTTGAACGCCTCGACGGGCGCGGGGGCGCCCTTGCCGACCCGCTTCAGCAGCAGGCGGATGCTCTTGCCGGTCAGATCGGGATTCTGCTCGCTGCCCGACAGGGCGAACTCTTTCTCGATGATTTTCTGGGTGAGCACGAACCAGCTGTAGCCGTGGCCTGTCGCGACGATGTGCCTGAGCGTCCCCAGCGTGTCGAAACCCGGGAACAGCGGCACGGGCAACCTGGCGCCCGTGGCATCCAGCCACACCGATGACGGGCCGGGCAGGATCCGGATGCCGTGGAGCGGCCAGACCGGCGCATAGTTGGTGATGCCTTCGGTGTAGTGCCACATCCGGTCTTCGTTGATGAGGTGCGCGCCTGCCGTTGCGGCAACCGCGAGCATGCGCCCGTCGACGGATGCGGGCACGCCGCTGAGCAGGTCCGCGGGAGCTGCGCCCATTCCCTTCGGCCAGTTCGTGCGCACGAGTTCGTGGTTGCCACCGATTCCGCCGCTGGTCACGATGACCGCGGGGGCGCGCACCTCGAAATCGCCGATGCGTGTCCGATTGCTGGGCGCTCCGCGCTCCGCGGGGTCGGCCGCCAGCACTGATCCCCGCGCCCCCACCACTGCGCCATCCTCGACGATCAGGGACTTCACCTCGTGTCGAAACCGGATGTCGACGAGCCCTGCGGCGATTCCCTCGCGCAGCTTCGCTTCGAACGGCGCGACGATGCCGGGGCCGGTGCCCCAGGTGATGTGGAAGCGGGGTACCGAGTTGCCCGGACCCGTGGCCGTGTAGCCGCCGCGTTCGGCCCACCCGACGACGGGAAAGAATTTCACGCCGCGCTCACGCAGCCACGCCCGCTTTTCGGTGGCAGCGAACTGCAGGTAGGCCTCGGCCCACTGCCGTGGCCACGCATCCTCGTTCCGGTCGAATCCTGCTGTGCCGAGCCAGTCCTGGCGTGCCAGCTCCAGGCTGTCTTTCACCCCGAAGCGGCGCTGCTCGGGCGAGTCGATGAGGAAGATGCCGCCGAACGACCACCAGGCCTGGCCGCCGAGGCTGGCCTCGGGTTCCTGGTCGAGCACCAGGATGTGCTTGCCCGCGTCGATGAGCTCGCCTGCGGCGACGAGACCCGCGAGGCCGGCTCCGATGATGATCGCGTCCGGCGGGCTGGACTGGGGTTGAACCGGCATTTAGTGAAACTCCTTCGTTTCGGCACTGCCAGATTAGCTCGCGGAAGCCTGGCCGCTCACAATGTCGTCCGCGTTGTCCGCGATCCACTGCATGAGTGGGCGCAAGCGTTCGGAAAGCTCCACGCCGCGGCTGGTGAGGCTGTAGTCGACCCGCGGGGGGATGGTGGCCTGTGCGTCTCGTCGAACGAATCCGTCGCCCTCGAGAGTGCGCAACGTCTGCGCGAGCATCTTCTCGCTGACTCCCTCGACGACGCGGCGCAGTTCGCCCCAGCGGCGCGGTCGCTCAGAGAGCGCGGAGAGGATGAGCACGCCCCATTTGCTCGTGATGTGGTCGAGCACTGTTCTTGTCGGACACGCTGCGGGAAGGATGCCGTCGGTAAAGCCGGGGAGGGGAACGCCGAACCCGCGCGGCCTGGTTGTCGCTTGCATGGGTGCAGCTTACCTAAAGGTAGGTACTGCAGTTGAGGAAGTACAGTCGAGAAGAGCCGGCCACACCAAGCAGCTCGCTTCACGCCATCACACCGATCGAAGGAACCCATGACTATCGTCGTCACCGGAGCAACCGGACACCTTGGCCGTCTCATCGTGGACGCGCTCCTGCGCGAAGGCGTGGCCCCATCCGACATCGTGGCCGGGGGGCGCAATGTCGACTCGTTGTCCGACATTGCCGGGCGCGGGGTGAAGGTTCTTCGGATCGACTACGACGCCCCGTCAACACTGAAGGCAGCGTTCGAAGGCGCGGACACGCTCATGCTCGTCTCGGCCAGCGAACCCGGAAAGCGCGTTCCGCAGCACAAAGCCGCGATTGACGCGGCCGTCGCAGCCGGTATCACGCGCATCGTTTACACGAGCGCACCGAAGGCGAGAACGTCGCACCTGATACTTGCGCCGGAACACAAGGCGACCGAGGAACTGCTCGAGGCATCGGGGATTGCGACAACAATCCTGCGAAACGGCTGGTATACCGAGAATTACGCGGGCGCCGCTCGCCAGGCGGCCGAGTCCGGAGAGCTCGTGTCGAGCGTTGGCGACGGCCGGGTCGCCAGCGCGTCGCGCAAGGACTACGCGGATGCCGCGGCGGTCGTGCTGGGCTCGGCCGGTCACGAGGGCAAGGTTTACGAGCTCTCCGGCGATGTGGCGTGGACGCAGGCCGACCTCGCCGCGGCCATCTCGACGGTCACCGGCAAGACGGTCGTGTACACGCCGGTCAGCACCGAGCAGCACGAGGCAATCCTGAGGTCTTCCGGCCTCGACGAGGGCACGATCGGCTTCGTCACCACGCTTGACTCGAACATCGCGGACGGCGTGCTCGCCGAGACCAGCGGCGAATTGCGCGAGTTGATCGGACGCCCCACGACACCCCTGGTTGAGGGCCTGGCGGCAGCGCTTCAGAGCTGACCGCCGCGAGCCGGTCGACGTGAAACCGGGGCGCGCTTCATCGGAACTCCGACATCCGTGCCTCGCGGCGCGAGCCGATCCATTCGCGGCTGACCGCTAGTCCGAGCGCCCCTGCAATCGTGAGGTGAGCGTGTCGGCCGTCGCCGAGACAGCCGCACCCAGGCGCGGCAGGTCGATCTCGCCCACGCTGCGGAAGGTGATGCCCGCTGCGGCGATTGGGTACGTGTTGTGGTCGAGCACCGCGGCCCCCACCGAGCCGTATTCCGGCGTGATCTCGCCGTCTTCGCGCGCCCAGCCGAGACTGCGTGACTGCGCGAGGATGCCGTCCAGCTCTGCGAGGGTTCGCGGGCCCACACTGTGCCTGGTTATCAGGTCGTCGCGGTGGGGGTAGAGCGCGCGCACCTGGGCCACGGGCAGCTTCGCAAGCATCGCGCGGCCTGTAGCGGTCAGGTGGCTGGGGAGCCGCACGCCGATCGCCGATACGGTCGTCGGGGCTCGAAAGCCCTGCACTCGTGCGACATACATCACGTCGGCGCCACTCAGCACGGACAGGTGGGCGACCACCGGGAGCCCTGCCTCGGCGACCAGACGCTCGAGTAGTGGCTGTGCGAGGCGACCCAGCCGTGTCGTGCGCAATGACGACGCACCGATATCGGAGAGCAGGGTGCTGAGGCCGTAGGCACGATCCTGCGGATAGTGCACGAGGAACCCCTCGTCCATCAACACTGCCAGCAACTGGTAGGCCGATGATCGGGGGAGGCCCAGGTCGCGCGCGAGTGTGGATGCCCGCACCGGCCCCCCGCGGCTCGCGAAGTACCGCAGCACGCGCACGGTGTTGCGTGCGGCCCGTATGTCTGGCATTTCAGACACTTTATCGGCCCATGGTCTCCCGCGGGATCGAAGCCGCGACTTCAATGGCCTTGTGTTCACGACAATCTCACCTGTAGCCGTCGGTACCGGCGCCCTGTCCTCCGACGAGGTCGTCGCGGTCGCGCGGCGGGATGCGCGCATCGAGCTGACGCCGGAAGCGCTCGCCGCGATGACCGCGAGCCGCGCCATCGTCGACACCCTGGCCGCGGACAGCGCGGCGCATTACGGCATCTCGACGGGCTTCGGCGCCCTGGCGAGCAAACCGATCCCGGTCGAGCGGCGCGCCCAGTTGCAGCGTTCCCTTGTGCGCAGCCACGCCGCCGGGTCGGGGCCCGAAGTCGAACGGGAGGTCATCCGTGCACTGATGCTGTTGCGGCTGTCGACGCTTGCGACGGGTCGCACCGGCGTTCGTCCTGTGGTCGCCGAGACCTATGCGGCGCTTCTCAACGCCGGTATCACCCCGGTCGTCATGGAATATGGCAGCCTCGGTTGTTCGGGGGATCTCGCGCCATTGGCGCACTGCGCGCTTGCCGTTCTCGGTGAGGGTGACGTGCGCGTGGACGGTGTGCTCACCCCCGCCTCGGAGGCGCTCGCCCGGGCCGGTATCGAGCCGGTGATCCTGCGAGAGAAGGAGGGACTCGCCCTCATCAACGGCACCGATGGGATGCTGGGAATGCTGGTGCTGGCGATCAGCGACCTCCGCGCGCTCGTGACGACCGCAGACCTCGCGGCGGCGATGAGCATCGAGGGGCTGCGCGGAACGGATGCGGTGTTCGCGGACGACCTGCAGGCCCTTCGGCCGCATCCCGGCCAACGAGTCTCGGCCGCGAATATGCGGGCGGTGCTCGCGGGGTCGCCGATGTTGTCCCGCCCAGAAGGCTTTACCCGGGTACAGGATGCATACTCGCTGCGCTGCGCGCCGCAGGTTCACGGCGCGGTTCGCGACACCCTCCAGCATGCCGCCGCAGTGGCGGACCGGGAACTCGCCTCCGCGATCGACAACCCGGTAATCACCCTCGACGGGCGGGTTGAGTCCAACGGCAACTTTCATGGCGCCCCACTCGGTTACGTGCTGGACTTTCTTGCTATCGCGATCGCCGATTTGGCAAGCATGAGCGAACGGCGCACCGACCGTTTCCTGGACTCGTCCCGCAGCCACGGACTCAACGCGTTCCTTGCGGATGACCCGGGAGTTGATTCCGGTCACATGATCGCGCAGTACACGCAGGCCGGCATCGTAAGCGAGCTGAAGCGGCTCGCGGTGCCGGCGTCCGTCGACTCGATTCCCTCCTCGGCGATGCAGGAGGACCACGTCTCGATGGGCTGGAGTTCGGCCCGCAAACTGCGCCGCTCGATCGACGGCGCGCAGCGGGTCGTGGCCATCGAACTTCTGACGGCGGCACGCGCGGTCGACCTGCGGTTTCCGCTTACGCCCTCGGCCGTTTCGGCCGCGGTGGTCGCCACGCTGCGGGAGAACGTACCGGCGCCCGGCACCGACCGGTACCTCGCGCCGGAGATCTCCGCAGCTGTCGCCGCGGTACAGGACGGTTCGCTGCTTGCCGCGGCGGAAGCAGCGGTCCGACACGCAGGAGGAGAACTCGTATGACATCAGTAGCTCGGCCGGTGAGCGCCTTTCGCGGCTCCGACCTGCACACCCTGGGCTGGCCGCAGGAAGCGGCGCTGCGCATGCTGCAGAACAATCTCGATCCGGAGGTCGCCGAGCATCCCGACACGCTCGTCGTCTACGGCGGCACCGGCAAGGCGGCCCGCGACTGGAACAGCTTCGACGCGATCGTGCGGACCCTGACGACCCTGAAGAACGATGAGACCATGCTCGTGCAGTCGGGCAAGCCCGTCGGGGTGCTTCGGACCCACGAATGGGCACCCCGCGTGCTGTTGGCGAACTCGAACCTCGTCGGCGACTGGGCGAACTGGGATGAATTCCGCCGCCTGGAGCACCTCGGGCTCACCATGTATGGCCAGATGACGGCTGGATCGTGGATCTACATCGGCACCCAGGGCATCCTGCAGGGCACCTACGAGACGTTCGCCGCGGTCGCCGCCAAGAGGTTCGGTGGCACTCTCGCCGGTACGATCACGCTGACCGGTGGCCTCGGGGGGATGGGCGGCGCGCAACCGCTCGCAGTCACGATGAACGACGGCGTCGCGATCTGCGTCGATGTCGATCCCTCGCGCATAGCGCGGCGCATCGAGCATGCGTACCTCGACGTCGAGGCGAAGTCGATCGACCAGGCGCTCGAACTCGCCTATGCGGCGCGGGATGCGAAGAAACCTCTCTCCATCGGGCTTCTCGGCAACGCGGCATCCGTCTTCCCGGAGCTGCTCGCCCGCGGCGCGGAGATCGACATCGTGACCGACCAGACCAGCGCGCACGATCCGCTGGCCTACCTCCCGGTGGAGTACTCGTTCGAGGAGTGGAACGCTCGCCGCAGCGCGGATCCCGAGGGCTTCGCCGATGCGGCGCGGCACTCGATGGCAGCGCAGGTCGAGGCGATGGTGGGGTTTCAGGGGGCGGGCGCCGAGGTTTTCGATTACGGCAACAACATCCGAACGGAAGCGAGGACGGCCGGCTACGCGGACGCGTTCGCGTTCCCAGGGTTCGTTCCGGCGTACATCCGCCCACTGTTCTCTGAGGGCAAGGGACCGTTCCGCTGGGCGGCGCTCAGCGGCGACCCCGAGGACATCTACAAGACCGACCGCGCAGTGTTGGAGCTGTTCCCGGAGAACGAGTCGCTCGCCAAGTGGATCAGGTTGGCGGGCGAGCGAGTGCACTTCCAGGGTCTCCCCGCCCGCATCTGCTGGCTCGGGTACGGCGAACGAGACCGAGCCGGGCTCAGGTTCAATGACATGGTGGCGTCGGGAGAGCTTTCGGCACCGGTCGTGATCGGCCGCGATCACCTTGACTCGGGATCGGTTGCGTCTCCTTATCGCGAGACCGAGGCGATGAAGGACGGATCGGATGCGATCGCCGACTGGCCGTTGCTCAACGCTCTCGTCAATGCGTCCTCCGGGGCGACCTGGGTGTCCATCCACCACGGCGGGGGCGTCGGCATCGGCCGCTCCATCCATGCGGGCCAGGTCACGGTCGCCGACGGAACGGCCCTGTCGGCCGAGAAGCTCGCGCGGGTGCTGAGCAACGACCCGGCGATGGGCGTGATCCGGCACGTCGATGCTGGGTACGATGAGGCCATCGCGGTCGCCGACGAGCGTGGCGTCAGGGTGCCGATGAGGGAGAACTGATGGCGCTGTCGGTCGACCCGCGCTGGCCCCGTGCCGGCGATTGGCCTGTTGTGGCCGACGGTGCGGTCTCCCCGGATCTGGCGCTCGTCGGCATACCGACTCACTCCACTTCCCTCTCGGCGACGGGCGCCGACCAGACTCCCTCGGCGGTCAGGGCTGCCCTGCGCTTCTATAGCGAATTCACCGATCGACCCCTCGGTGTTTCGTTCAGCGACTTCGGTGATGCCGTCGACCCGGACGGGCACGAAGATGCCGCAGCGCTGCTGGTGTCCCGGGCCGCCGCGGTCTCCCGCCTTGTCGTCACGCTCGGCGGTGACAACTCCGCGACAGTGCCTGCCGCACTGGGAACCTGGGGTTCCCGGCTCGCGAGCGCGGGCCTGGTCACCCTGGACGCCCACCACGACCTGCGGGATGGCCGCTCGAACGGGTCCCCGGTGCGCCGTCTTGTCGAGGCGGGCCTCGCCGGAACCCGCATCGTGCAGGTGGGGATCGCCGATTTCGCGAATTCCGCCGACTATGCGGCGCGTGCCGCAGACCTCGGCATCACGGTGGTCCGGCGCGGGGTGTTGTTGTCGCGACCGGTCTCCGACGTGATGAACGAAGCCATCGAGCTCGCCGGCTCGGGCGGCGGTCCCGTGCACGTCGACTTCGATGTGGACGTCTGCGACAGGTCGGTCGCCCCCGCCTGTCCGGCATCACTGCCAGGCGGCATCGCTGCACACGAACTGCGAAGCGCTGCTCGTGCGGCGGGTGCGCATCCGGCGGTCGAATCGATCGACCTCGTCGAGGTGGATGCCTCCGCGGACTCCCCGGACGGCCGCACCGTGCGACTGGTCGCTCTCTGCGTGCTCGAGGCCGCCGCCGGGTTGTCAGAGCGGTGAGCACACTGGTTGCGGGCATCGGGCTGCTGGTTGCCGCGGACGGCGAACGTCGCAACGCTGCGCTCGTGGTCGACGGCGGGAACATCGCCTGGATCGGCGACGATTCGGACGCTCCCGCGGCCGACGACCGCATCGACGCGAACGGTGGTTGCGTCATCCCCGGATTCGTCGACGCCCACAGCCATCTCATTTTTGAGGGAGACCGCGTGGCGGAGTTCGAGGCGAGGATGGCAGGTCAGAGGTACACGGCCGGTGGAATCCGCAGCACGGTTGCGGCAACCCGGGCCGCTACCGACGAGGAGCTGCTGCGTAACGCGCGTCGTCTGGTCGCCCAGATGCGCGCCCAGGGCACGACGACCGTCGAGATCAAGAGCGGATACGGGCTCACCGTGTTCGACGAATCGCGGTCTCTCAGGCTCGCGAGGCAGTTGACACCGGAGACGACCTACCTCGGTGCACACGTTGTCCCGCCGGAGTATTCCGACGATGTCGCGGGCTACGTCAACCTCGTGACCGGGCCCATGCTCGATGCCTGTGCGCCGTATGCCCGCTGGATAGACGTCTTCTGCGAGGACGGTGCCTTCGATGCCGACCAGGCGCGCACGATCCTCGAGGCCGGAATCGCGCGCGGCCTTGGGGCACGGATGCATGCCGGGCAACTGGGCGAATCTGCTGGCGTTCGGCTCGCCGTGGAACTCGGCGCCTCCTCCGTCGACCACTGCACATTTCTCGCGGAGGCAGACGTGGATGCCCTCGCAGCGGGCAACACGGTTGCGACTCTCCTGCCCGGCGTCGAGTTCTCGACCAGGCAGCCCTATCCGGACGCTCGCAGGCTGCTCGACGCGGGGGTGACCGTTGCTTTGGCGACCGACTGCAATCCCGGGTCGAGTTTCACGTCGTCGATGCCGTTCTGCATCGCGCTCGCCGTGCGCGATATGGGGATGACTCCCGGTGAGGCGCTCCGCGCGGCCACGAAGGGAGGCGCTGCAGCTCTCGGCAGGGACGATATCGGCGAACTCGACGTCGGCAAGCGAGGTGACCTCGTTGTGCTTGACGCCCCCAGCTACAGCCACCTCGCATACCGCCCGGGGGTGCCTTTGGTGTCGAGGGTGGTTGCGGCCGGCTGAGCCAGGCAACGGATGCGCCGGGCTGCCTGGCGGCGATCCGCGGCACTGGGTTCGCTGACCGGTCGGTTGTTCGAATCGGGCCGTCGCCTGTGCGTCAGCTTGCACGGGGGGTACCGCACCGGTAACGTCGCTCCTACCCCGGACAACGGCGCCCGGGTCGACTTAGGGCTTACCCGGCTACGGTCATAGAGATCGTTCTCGCTCCCGGTTTACCAATCGGCCCCGGGGCGTTATCACAGGGAGCTATCGTGCGCACTGGTCTTACCGAAAAAACCTCAGCAAAGCCCTCCACAATCATCGATCAGCAGGTCGAGCCCCAACCGATCCAGCTTCTGACGCCTGAGGGCGTGCGGGTCGAGGCTCCTGAGTACGACAGCTGGGTCGAAGACCTCAGCACAGAAGAACTGCTCCGCATCTACGAAGACCTGGTCGTCGTTCGTCGCTTCGACAACGAGGCGACTGCGCTCCAGCGGCAGGGGCAGCTTGGCCTGTGGCCGCCGCTCCTCGGCCAGGAGGCGGCGCAGATCGGTTCCGCCCGGGCCCTGCGCCACGATGACTTCGTCTTCTCGAGTTACCGCGAGAACGCCGTAGCCTATGTTCGGGGTGTCCCGCTCGAGGACATGACGAGGGTCTGGCGGGGTACGGCCAACTCAGGCTGGGACCCGTTCAGCGTGAACATGGCGACGCCCGCCGTGATCATCGGCGCCCAGACACTGCACGCCACCGGATACGCGATGGGATGCCAGCGAGATGGTGTCGACTCGGTCGCCGTGGCCTACTTCGGCGACGGCGCGACAAGCCAGGGCGATGTCAACGAGGCCATGATTTTCGCCGCCAGCTTCAAGGCGCCCGTGATCTTTTTCTGCCAGAACAACCAGTGGGCGATCTCTGAGCCCGTCGGCGTGCAGGCCGTGCGTCCGATCGCCGACCGCGCTCCCGGCTTCGGCATCCCGAGCCTGCGAGTTGACGGCAACGATGTGCTCGCCGTGATGGCTGCTACCCGTGTCGCGCTCGAGCGAGCGCGGACCGGTGGGGGAGCGACCTTCATCGAGGCGATCACCTACCGCATGGGGCCGCACACCACGTCGGATGATCCTTCGCGCTACGAAGACCTGGCCGAACGCGAGGAGTGGGCTGCGAAAGACCCGATCCTCCGCTTCGAGCTGTACCTCGACGGCCTCGGGCTGCTGACGGATGAGGTGCGTGCGTCTGTTAAGTTGGCATCGGATGACGCAGCGAAGCGATTCCGCGCGGCCTGCATCGGGCTGCCCGATCCCGAGCCGATGTCGGTCTTCGACCACGTCTACGCCGAGCCGCACTCCAATCTCGAGCGCCAGAAGCGCGAGTTCGCGGCGTACCTGTCGTACATCGAGGGGGGCACTCGATGAAAATGGGCACAGCCATCGAGGGGGGCACTCGATGAAAATGGGCACAGCCATCGAGGGGGGCACTCGATGACGGAGTTGACCCTTGCGAAGGCCATCGGTGCGGGGCTTCGCCGCGCCCTCCAGGATGACGACCGTGTGTTGCTCATGGGCGAGGACATCGGCGATCTTGGCGGCGTGTTTCGCGTCACGGACGGACTGAAGCACGAGTTCGGCGCCGACCGGGTTGTGGATACCCCGCTCGCGGAGTCGGGAATCGTCGGCACAGCTGTGGGACTGGCCTTCCGGGGGTACCGGGCGGTGTGTGAGATCCAGTTCGATGGCTTCATCTACCCCGCGTTCGACCAGATCGTGGCCCAGGTGGCCAAGCTTCACGCCCGCACCCAGGGTGCGGTTCGTGTACCGCTGACCCTTCGTGTGCCCTACGGCGGTGCCATCGGCTCGGTGGAGCACCATTCGGAGTCACCGGAGGCGTACTTCGCCCACACGGCGGGCCTGCGCGTGGTGAGCCCGTCGAATCCTCAGGATGCCTATTCGATGCTGCGTCTTGCCATCGCGTCAGATGACCCCGTGATCTATTTCGAGCCCAAGCGTCGTTACTGGACCAAGGGCGAGGTCGACCTTGAGGCGACTGCGCTTGCGCTCGACAAGGCGCGTGTGGTTCGCGAGGGTACGGATGTGACGCTGATCGCGTATGGACCGCTCGTCGCGACGGCCCTCGATGCGGCGGACGCAGCGACCGAAGAGGGGATCTCGATCGAGGTCATCGACCTGCGTTCGCTTGCCCCCATTGATTTCGACACCCTCGAAGATTCGGTGAACAAGACCGGCCGGGTGGTTATCGTGCATGAGGCAGCCCAGTTCGGCGGACTGGGGGCCGAGATCGCGGCCGTCGTCACTGATCGCTGTTTCTACGCGCTGGAGGCGCCGCCGCAGCGGGTCACAGGGTTCAACGTGCCGTATCCCCCCGCGAAGCTCGAGGAGCATTTCGTGCCTGACCTCGATCGAATGCTTGATGCGGTCGACCGGGTGATGGGCCGGGAGAATTCCCTCACAGGCTGGGTGGCCCGATGAGCACCGATTTTGCGATGCCCGACCTCGGTGAGGGGCTCACGGAATCGGAGCTCGTCGCGTGGCATGTGACGGTCGGCGAGCTCGTGGAGCTGAACCAGCCGATCGCGGAGGTTGAGACAGCGAAGGCCATCGTGCAGTTGCCGTCGCCGTTCGCGGGAACCATTTCGCAGCTGTACGTTGAGCCGGGAACCATCGTTGCGGTCGGTTCGCGCCTTGTGGCCTTTGACCTGGCCGATGAGGCGGATGCCCCGGTGGAACGCAATTCGGTTCTGGTGGGATACGGCCCGACTATCGAGACGGGCACTCGTCCGAAGCGGAAGGCCCGGGGCGCCGGCAGGGCGGCTCTTACTCCCCAGGGCACCGTGCCGAGCGTTGCCTCGCCGAGTGCCGGGATGCCGAGTGCCGAGACGCCGAGTGCCGGGGCGCCGAGTGCCGGGTCGCCGAGTGCCGGGGCGCCGACTGTCGCAGAGTCTCCTGCCTCGCGCCCGGTGCGCACGACCCCACCGGTGCGCAAGTTCGCGCGCGATCTCGGCATCGACCTGTCGACGGTCCGCCCTACGGGTGATGGTGGCCTTATCACGAGGGCGGACGTTGTGGCGGCAGCGCCGGTATCGGCAGCCGCGGCCGCGATTGCCCCGGCCGCGATAGCCCCGGCCGCGATTGCCCCGGTCGGCGTTGCCCGAACTGCGTCAGAGTCGAAGGCGGCTCGTGGCACGCGCCCGCGGGAGACGCGCATCCCGATCCGGGGTGTTCGCAAGGCGACTGCTGAGGCCATGGTGCGCAGCATTACGGATTCGCCCCAGGCCACGGTGTTCGTGACGATCGATGCGACGGCCACGGTCGACCTGGTCTCGCAGCTGCGCCAGCGCACCGGGCAGAAGGTCAACGTGCTGGCGATGACCGCCAAAGCGGCGTGCCTCGCGCTGGCGGATCACCCGACGCTCAACTCCCGGTGGGATAGCGCCAACCAGGAGATCGTCGAGTACGGTTACGTCAACCTGGGCATCGCCGTCGCAACTCCGCGGGGTCTCATTGTCCCGAACATCCCGGATGCCGATCTTCTCAACCTGTCCGAGCTGACGACGGCGATCGCCGAACTCGCCGAGACGGCGCGCGCGGGGACCACTGCGCCGAAGGCGCTGACCGGGGGAACGTTCTCGATCACCAATGTGGGTGTATTCGGGGTGGACGCGGGAACGCCCATCCTGAACCCGGGTGAGGCGGCCATCCTGGCGCTGGGTGTGGCCCGCCGCAGGCCCTGGGAGTACCGCAACGAGATTGCGCTTCGCGACGTGCTCACACTGAGCCTCACGTTCGATCATCGCCTCGTCGACGGGGAACAGGGCGCGAAGTTCCTGGTCGATGTCGGTGCCATCCTGGGGAACCCCGGGTTGGCTCTCACACTCGTCTAAACACTCAGCGCGGCAAGCGCCATGGATTCGAGCAGGCTCCGCACGGCCTGCTTATTCGATGTGCGCGCGCTGTGCGGGGTGGAGTTGATGAGTCCGAAGGTTGCGCGGGCGCGGATGCGCAATTCACTGATCGGGATTGAGGGGTTGATGCGCGCCAGCACACCGGCCCACGCCTCGATGTAGCCGAGTTGAAGTGATCGCACGAGTTCACGATCCTCTGGCAGGAGACTGCCGAGGTCGCGATCCTGCACGACGATGACGTCGGGGTTGTTGAGGGCGAACTCGACGTGGAACGCCACCAGGGCGTGCAGGGCGGATTCGGCGCTGGTTGACTCTGTGATGACCACGTCGGCGCCCTCGACGAGTTCGCGGGATACGTCGACGAGTAACGCGGAGAGCACCGCCTGCTTGCTGGCGAAGTGCCGGTAAACCGCGGGGCCGCTGATGCCGACGGCTGCGCCGAGGTCCTCGAGGGAGACTCGTTCGAAGCCGCGTTCGGCGAAGAGGGCCGCGGCAGCGTGCAGCAGGGCGGATCGCCGCTGGGCTTTGGCGTGTTCCCGGGTCGTTCCTGCGGTGGACATTCCAGTTAATCTACACTAACCTAAATTCAGTTACTCGTGATTAACTGAATCTGAGGAAGAATCGTCGATGGAGACGTTGGGCACGCGCGTGGATCGATCAGACCCCGCGTTCCAGACCAACGACGAAGCGCAGCGTCGGCTCGTCGGCGAATTGCGCGAACGCCTCGCGGCCGCCGCGCTCGGCGGTCCGGCCGCATCGCGTGAGCGCCACATCGCGCGCGGCAAACTCCTGCCGCGTGAGCGCATCGACGAACTTCTGGATGAGGGCAGTCCCTTCCTCGAACTGTCCCCGCTCGCCGCGAACGGCCTCTACGGCGACGAAGCGCCCGGTGCGGGGCTCGTTGCCGGCATCGGTCTCGTTCACGATCGCCCTGTCCTTGTCATCTCGAACGATGCCACCGTCAAGGGCGGAACCTACTACCCGCTGACCGTCAAGAAACACCTGCGGGCCCAGCAGGTCGCACTGCAGAACCGCCTGCCCTGCATCTATCTCGTCGATTCGGGAGGGGCCTACCTTCCCCTGCAGGACGAGGTCTTTCCCGACGCCGATCACTTCGGTCGCATCTTCTTCAACCAGGCCAGGATGTCTGCCGCGGGCATCCCGCAAATTGCGTCCGTCATGGGCTCCTGCACGGCGGGGGGTGCCTACGTTCCCGCGATGAGCGACGAGACCGTCATCGTCCGTGGGCAGGGCACGATCTTCCTCGGCGGCCCGCCACTCGTGAAGGCGGCCATCGGCGAGATTGTCACCGCGGAAGAACTCGGCGGGGGAGACCTGCACGCTCGCACCTCGGGCGTCGTCGATCACCTCGCTGACGGCGACCAGCACGCGCTCGGCATCGTGCGCGACATCGTGTCGACCCTTCCGCGGCCCGCCAAGCCCGCCTGGGAGGTTCGCCCCAGCCGGGAGCCTGTCGCCGACCCGGACGAACTGTACGGAGTTGTACCCACCGACGTGCAGAGTCCATACGACGTCCGTGAAGTCATCGCGCGGATCGTGGACGCGAGCGAGTTCGCCGAGTTCAAGCCCGAATACGGCACGACGCTCGTCACCGGGTTCGCGCACATTCATGGGCACCCGGTCGGCGTCATCGCGAACAACGGTGTACTTTTCAGCGAGTCAGCCCAGAAGGGCGCACACTTCATTGAACTCTGCGACCAGCGCGGCATCCCGCTGCTCTTCCTGCAGAACATCTCGGGTTTCATGGTCGGCCGGGATGCCGAAGCCGGCGGAATCGCCAAACACGGCGCAAAGATGGTCACCGCCGTCGCGACAACCCGGGTGCCCAAGCTCACGGTGGTCATCGGCGGCTCATTCGGAGCGGGCAACTACTCAATGTGCGGGCGCGCCTACGACCCTCGCTTTCTGTGGATGTGGCCTGCCAGCCGTGTGTCGGTAATGGGTGGACCGCAGGCAGCGTCTGTGCTTTCCACGATCCGTCGCGAGCAGGCCGACAGCCGTGGCGAAACCTGGAGCGCCGATGACGAGAAGGCGTTCGCCGACCCGATCCGCGAGCAGTTTGAAACCCAGGGCAGCCCCTATTATTCGACCGCGAGGCTGTGGGACGACGGCATCATCGACCCGGCAGACACCCGGGCCATCCTTTCCCTTGCGCTCGAGCTGTGCGCAGCGACCCCGCTGCCCGAACCGGCCCTCGGGCTCTTTCGGATGTGACCCATGTTTGAGTCAGTGCTTGTCGCGAACCGCGGGGAGATCGCATGCCGTATCATCGCGACCCTGCGCACCATGGGCATCCGGTCGATCGCCGTGTACAGCGATGCGGATGCGAGTGCGCGCCACACACGGCTCGCCGATGTCGCCGTCCGCGTCGGACCGGCGCAGGCTTCCCGGAGCTACCTCGACATCGATGCCGTGCTGGCGGCGGCACGGCTCACGGGTGCGGAGGCGATTCACCCGGGCTACGGTTTCCTGTCGGAGAACGCCGACTTCGCGCGAGCAGTCGAGGCTGCGGGACTCATGTTCATCGGGCCGGCCGTCGCCGCCATCCGGCTCATGGGAGACAAGATCCGTGCCAAGGAGCACGTCGCGGCTCTCGGCATTCCCGTGATCGCGGGGGTGGGAGCCGCCGGGATGACCGATGCCCAGCTGGTCGACGCGGCGGCGGGCATCGGCTTTCCCCTCCTGATCAAGCCGTCAGCCGGTGGTGGCGGCAAGGGCATGACAGTCGTGCGGGACCCCGGTGAGCTGCCCGGCGCGCTCGAGGGTGCGCACCGGGTCGCGACGGCGGCGTTCGGCGACGACACCCTGCTGCTCGAACGTTACGTCGATCGTCCCCGGCACATTGAGGTGCAGGTTCTGGGCGACTCGCACGGCGAGGTGGTGCATCTGGGTGAGCGCGAATGCTCCCTGCAGCGAAGGCACCAGAAGATCATCGAGGAGTCCCCGTCGCCCCTGCTGACCCCGGTGCAGCGGGCGCGCATGGGGGAGGCGGCCTGCGAGATCGCTCGCAGCGTGGGCTACCGCGGTGTCGGTACCGTGGAATTCCTCGTGTCCGACGCCGCGCCTGACGAGTTCTTCTTCATGGAGATGAACACCCGGCTGCAGGTCGAGCACCCCGTCACCGAGCTCGTCACTGGGATCGACCTCGTCGAGCAGCAGGTGCTGGTCGCCGCCGGCGAGCAGCTCTCATTCGGGCAGGCCGACGTCGTGCTCTCCGGCCACGCGATCGAGGCGCGCCTCTACGCCGAGGACCCGGCGCGCGACTTTGTTCCCGCCACGGGAACGGTCGGTTACCTACACGAGGCCAGCGGCGAGGGCATCCGGGTCGACAGTGGCCTGGTGCTGGGCCTGCCGGTAACGACCGATTACGACCCCATGCTGGCCAAGATCATTGGGTTCGGAGCCGATCGCACCTCGGCACTGCGCAGGTTGGATGCCGCGCTCGCCGACACGGTCGTGCTGGGCCTGCGGACCAACCGGCAGTTCCTCGTCGCCCTGCTCCACACGCCCGAGGTGCGTGCCGCTGCACTCGACACCGGACTCATCGAGCGCACCCCGTTCGACTATGCGGCCCCATCCGACGCCGTCTTCGCGATCGCTGCGCTCGCCCAAGAGCGGGCAGTCCACAAGTCGACCCCCTGGCGCCACTACCGTGGTTGGCGCATCGGCGACCATCGTCCCGTGAGGTACGAATTCCGCGCCGGCGATGTCACCTGCACGGTGCGCGTGGGCGAGCAGTCCGTCGCCGTGGGCACCACGGCGGCGACAGCCGCCTCTCTGCAGCGCGACGGTGCAACCGCTGGCCTGCTCTACGACGGTCGACTGACCACCGCGACGATCCTCGAGGCGGGCGACCACACCTGGATCTCGGTCGGACCCGAAACGTTCGACCTGGCCCTGCGCAGCCGCGAGCAGCAGCTCGCTGATCACCGCGCCGGGCTCGATCGCCCGGGTGCAGCGGGCGCGGGGGTGGCACCCGACCTCCGCACACCAATGCCCGGGACGGTCGTGGCGGTGTCCGCCCGCACGGGCGACCTCGTCCAACCGGGCCAGCTGCTTGTCACCGTTGAAGCCATGAAGATGGAGCACAAACTCCTCGCCGCAGTAGCCGGAGTCGTCACCATCGGCGTCTCACCCGGCGACCTCGTCGCACTCGACCAGGTCGTCGCATCCATTGTCCCGGGCACCACAAGCGCCAGCGAAAACGGTGCAAACAGCACCGCTCCACCCAGCACCAATCCTCACAAAGGAGCAGCATGACCTACGGAATAACCCTCGAAAAGTCCGCCGAGTACGGGCTGACCGACGAAGAGCTGAAGCTGGTCGCGCAGGTTCGCGACTTCGCCGACACCGTCGTCGCCCCGGCCGCGTACGAGTACGACACCAGGCGAGCACTACCCTACGAAATCATCGCGCAGATGGCCGAGATGGGCCTCTTCGGGCTTCCGCTTCCCCGCGAATACGGCGGCCGCGGCAAAGACTACTTCCAGCTGTGCCTGGCCATCGAGCAGCTCGGCCGGGTTGACCAGTCGATCGCCGTGACGCTCGAGGCGGGTGTGGGGCTGGGCATGATGCCGATCTTCCGTAACGGTTCAGAGGAACAGCGTCTGCGCTGGCTTCCCGACCTTGCAGCCGGTCGCACGCTCGCGGGCTTCGGATTGACCGAGGCCGACGCGGGTTCGGATGCCGGTGGCACGAAAACCGCAGCCGAGCTCGTCGACGGCGAATGGGTGATCAACGGCTCGAAGCAGTTCATCACCAACTCGGGCACGGCAATCACCAGCCTCGTCACCGTTACGGCGGTCACGGGTGAGTCGACCCGCGCCGACGGCTCGACCAAGAAGGAGCTGAGCGCGATCATCGTTCCGAGCGGTACTCCCGGATTCACTGTCGAACCCGGCTACGACAAGGTTGGCTGGCACACCTCGGATACGCACCCGCTGACCTTCACGAACGTGCGAGTTCCCGCCGACCACCTGCTGGGGGAGCGCGGGCACGGGTTCGCGAATTTTCTCAGCACGCTCGATGAGGGCCGCGTCGCGTTCGCCGCGCTGTGCACCGGGGCCGCGGAGGGCTGCCTCGAGGAGGCACTGCGGTACGCGAAGTCACGGAACGTGTTCGGGCATCCGATCGGCGAGAACCAGCACATCGGATTCACGCTTGCCCGCATGCAGGCGCGCACCCACGCTGCCCGACTCGCCTACTACGATGCTGCGCGTCGCCTCGTCGCCGGGCAGCCCTTCACCATGCAGGCGAGCCTGGCAAAACTCATCGGCAGCGAGGCCGCCGTCGACAATGCCCGGGATGCCACCCAGATCTTTGGCGGCTACGGGTTTCTCAACGAGAACCCGGTCGCGCGCCATTATCGTGACTCCAAGGTGCTCGAGATCGGCGAAGGCACGACCGAGGTGCAGCTGATGATCATCGCTCGCGAACTCGGGCTCTGACATGGCGGCCGGGGCAATCGAGCAGCGAGGGCTGTACTTCGACGAGTTCGAGATCGGCACGCGCTACCTCCACCGCCCCGGTCGCACCATGACCGAAGGCGACAACTCCCTGTTCACGACGCTCACCCTCAACACCCAGGCGCTGCACCTGGACGCGGCGTGGTCGGCCACGCAGCCGTTCGGCCAGCGGCTCGTCAACTCACTGCTCACCCTGTCGACGATGGTGGGGGCGTCCGTGTCGCAGCTGACCCAGGGAACCCTCGTCGCCAATCTCGGATTCAGCGAGGTCTCGTTTCCGGCGCCCGTCTTCATCGGCGACACGCTGTACTTCGAGACCGAGATCGCCAGCAAACGGCTGTCGTCGTCGAGGCCAGGCCAGGGGATCGTCGCGATGACCCACCGGGCACTCAACCAGCACGACGTGCTCGTCGGCGAGACACTCCGCTCCGCCCTGGTGTGGTGTGAGGGGGCTCGCCCGTGACGTTCGACCTGGGACCTGCCCTCCTCTTCTGCCCTGCGGACCGGCCGGAGCGCTTCGGCAAGGCGCTCGACCGGGCGGATGCGGTCATACTCGACCTTGAGGATGCCGTCGCTGCCGGGAGCAAGAGCGAAGCGCGTGAGGCGCTCGTGGCGCATCCGCTCGATCCGGCCCGGGTGATCGTGCGGCTGAACGGCTTCACGACGGCCGACTTCGAGGCCGACCTCGCTGTGGTACTGCGGGCCGGTTACACGCGCGTGATGCTCCCCAAAGCGAGCAACCCCGGCGAACTCGAAGCACTCAGGGGGTTCGAGGTGATCGCGCTCTGCGAGACGGCCGCCGGCGTGCTGGCCGCTCCCGCGCTCGCCGCAGTCGACCATGTTGTCGCGCTGATGTGGGGCGGGGAGGACCTCGTGGCATCACTCGGCGGCACGTCGAGTCGCCGCGACGACGGAACCTACCGCGACGGAACCTACCGCGACGTCGTTCGATTCGCCCGGTCATCGGTGCTGTTGGCCGGGGCAGCCCACGACACCGCCGTCATCGATTCGGTCCACCTCGATATCACCGATGAAGCGGGCCTGAGTGCAGAGGCGCGCGATGCCGTGGCCAGCGGTTTCGCTGCGACCGCGTGCATCCACCCCTCCCAGGTTGCCGTCATTCGTGCTGCCTATCGGCCGACCCAGGCGCAGGTTGACCGCGCCCGTGCCGTACTGGCGGCGTCAGTGGGCGAGCGCGGTGTCTTCACCTTCGAGGGCCGGATGGTGGATGAGCCCCTGCTTCGGCACGCGCGCACGATCATTGCGCGAGCGAGTGGATGACCGGGGAGTCCCCTGCGGGACCAGACCCTGCTACTCGTCGAACGTGTTGACCATCGCAAACGCCGCGCGCTCCAGGTAGCCCCAGAGCATCGCATCCTGTAGCGGGGCGAGCGCGAGGCTGTCGACCGCGGAACGCATGTGCAGCAGCCACCGGTCACGAGCCGCAGGGTTGACCTTGAACGGCTGGTGACGCATTCTCAGCCGCGGGTGGCCGCGCTGCTCGCTGTACGTGCCCGGACCGCCCCAGTACTGCTCCAAAAAGCCGGTCAGACGCTGGATCGCACCCTCGAGATCGTCCTCCGGGTACATCGGCCGAAGGACCTCATCGCTGGCCACGCCGGCGTAGAACTCCCGAACGAGTTTCTCGAACGTGGGACGCCCGCCCACCTCGCGCCAGAAGTTACCGGTGACCGCCTCGCCGTTCTGGCTTGATCTCAGAACCAGTGGATTCTTCTCGTCACTCATCGCCACCCCAGTCTATTTGGGCTGTTCGTGCGGACGCCCCCGTATGCGGGATACCGCGACGCATTCGACGCCGATAGTTTGGGCATGCGGGGAACCGCACGGGGGAGCAAAAAATGGAAGCCAGCAACGAGTGGGCGCCACCGACCATCGGTGATATCCGTCTTCCGGATCGCGACCTCGGTCGCCGTCTCAGTCGCCAGCCTGACGTGGAAATCCGCGCCAAGATGCTCGGACTCGACTGGACCACCCTTAAAGCCTCGCGTACTCGCCTTCTCGTCGGGGCCTGGATCATTTCGAGCGTCCTTGCGCTGACGGCCATCCTCGGTGACCTCGGCCAGGTGAGCTTCGGAGTGACGGTCGTCGTCGTTCTGGTTTGCGCTGCAGCGTCGATGCTCGCGCTGCGCGAATCCAGCCGCCTGCCGGTATTGATCGCACGCAACGACCCGTCGACTGCGGGCCGCTACGGCGTGCTCGCCCGGATGTCACCGCGCCAGTCGCTGCTCGGTTACCGGGTGCGCTGGATTCTGCTGCGACACACGCTCTGTGCGGCCTGCTCCATCGCGCTCGTCGCGCTGATGGCGCGCGGCTTCTAACCCGCCTAACCGGTCGCTACGCGTCCCGCCGTTTGAGCAGCACTGCGGCAGCGACGAACAGCACGACGAACCAGGCCAGCAGCACGAGGCCACCGGTGTGCGCATCGAGCGATACGACACCGCTTGTGGTCGACGGCGCACTGCTGACGTAGGCGTACAGCTTGCCTCCGGCGTTCGTCGGGGCGAACGCAACCAGGTTCTGGGCCCACGTCGCACCCGTGGTGGCTGCGACGATATCGAGAATGGTCGGCGCGACCAGGATGAGGCCGATCGCCGCGGCGATGCCCCCGGCCGTGGTGCGGATCAGCGCGCCGATGCTGAACGCGATGAGACTGATCACCGCGAGGTAGCCTGCCGCGCCGAACAGCGCCAGCTCCAGCTTCGAGTCGCCCCAGTTCGGGTGCACGTGAATGCCCGGCAGCAGGGGGAAGATGATCGCCGCGGTACCGAAGACCGTCACCAGGCCGACCACGAAGGTGGTGATGCCGAGCACGATCGCCTTGGCGAACAGGGTAGGGAGGCGCTTGGGCTCTGCCGCGAACGTCGATCGGATCATCCCGGTGCTGTATTCACCCGAGATCACGAGCACGCCGAGAACCGAGAGTACGAGTTGGCCGATCCCGGTGCCCACCGTCGCGTCGCGTACCGCAGTCGCCTGTTGGGCCGCCGTTGTGGGGCTGGGGTTGACTGGCACGCCAGCGCGTGCCGGGGCCTGCACCGTCGCGAGAAGCAGCCCGATGCCGACGGACAGCACGATGACGATGACGCAGCACCAGAAGGTCGAGCGCAGCGTCCACAGCTTGATGAACTCCGACTTCAGCACCCCACGGAAGGTAAGCCGAATCGGGTGGGTTGGCGTGGTCACCGGGCTCGGTGGGGTCACCGTAGCCGGTGGGGTCGTCGTAGTCACTGGACTGGCTCCATCGGGGTCGTTGGTTCGTCAAGGTTGGCGGCGTGATATTCGACGTCATCCTCCGTAAGTGCGAGGTAGGCGTCTTCGAGCGATCCGGCGAGCGGGGTCAGTTCGTGCAGCACGACCTGCGAGCCTGCGGCCAATTCCCCGATTCGAGCGGCGGGCAAACCGTTCACCACGATCAGGTCCGGTTCCGTAATTTTGGTCGTGACATCCGGCCGGGCCAGCAGTGTTGCGAATCGTGCGGCGTCCGGCGTGCGCACCCGCACGGCGTTGCCCGCAGCCAGGGCGATGATGTCGCCGACCGGCGCATCAGCAATGATCTTGCCGCGTCCCAGGACGATGATCTGGTCCGCGGTTTGGGCCATTTCACTCATCAGGTGAGATGACAGAAAGACGGTGCGGCCCTCTGAAGCCAGGTGCCGCGCGAGGGTACGAACCCAGATGACACCCTCGGGGTCAAGGCCGTTGACGGGCTCGTCCAGGATCAGGATGCCCGGGTCTCCCAGCAACGCGGTTGCCATGCCGAGTCGCTGGCCCATCCCGAGAGAGAACCCGCCGACGCGCTTGCGCGCGACCGACTCGAGTCCGGTGAGCGCGATGACCTCGTTCACGCGCTTGCGCCCGATCCCGTGCGTGGCGGCAAGGGCAAGCAGGTGGTTGTATGCCGTGCGACCCGTGTGGACTGCCTTGGCATCGAGCAGGATGCCCACCTCGTGCAGGGGCGCCTTGAGATCGACGTACCTCTTGCCGTTGAGTTTCACCGTGCCACTCGTCGGCCGGTCGAGCCCGACGATGAGACGCATGGTCGTCGACTTGCCTGCGCCGTTCGGCCCGAGGAACCCGGTGACCCGGCCGGGCTGAACCTGAAAATCGATCCCATCGACGGCGGTCTTAGCGCCGTATCGCTTGGTGAGGCCGATCGCTTCGATCATGACTGCGTCCTGAGTTCGCCAGCTGTGTGAGTCACTACTCTGCATCCTTCTTTTGGGCGAGCAGCGCGCGTTCGACGCCTGCCAGATTCTCGCTTACCAACCTGCGAAGTGCCGGTATGCCGGGATTGGCCCCGAGCCAGGCTTTGGTTGCCTCGACGAGCTCGGCCGACGCAAGCGGTGTCGGATAGAGCCCGATCACGATGTACTCGGCGATCTTGTAGCTGCGCGTCTTCCAGATGTCGGTGATCGCGTCGAAATACGGCTGCACCAGTCCATCAAGCGCTGCCGGGTCATTCGTGTGGGTGTAGCCCGCGCCAATACTGCGCACGATGACGTTCGACTTGTCGTCTGCGCCGACAAGAGACTCGAACGCCGCCCTCTTCGCGTCCGCGGTTGGGATTGTGGCAGTCGCCCGCGCGGCCGATTGCTGGCCGTTCGCCGTGTTGTCTGCTGCCAGTGCCGCATCGATCTCCTGCTGACCGGCCGCGCCGTTCAGCACGAGTCCCTCGAGCAGCTCCCAGTCCAGGTCGGCATCGATGTCGAGACCCTTCAACGAACCTGTCCCCTCGCGCAGCGCAGCCAGCGCCGCGACGTGGGATGGGGTCGAGGCGATCGCCGCGAACACCTTCACGAACTGGAACTGCTCGTCCGACCCGGCCCTGGCGTTTTGGGCGAGCTCCCACAGGGCGTCGCCGACCCTCTCGATCACGGCGGCTCGCCGCGAAGGGGCTACGTAGAAGCGCGCGGCCGTCAGCAACTGCGACAGGGTCACGCGGATCGTGGTTGATTCGGTCTCGCTCGCGATATTGCGCAACACCAGGTCGATGTAATCGCTGGCCCGAGTCTCGCCGTCACGCATCGCATCCCACGCCGCACCCCAGACGAGGGCGCGGGCGAGTGCGTTTTCGATGTCCGCGAGGTGCTCGGTGGCGACCGCCAGCGACTCGTCATCGAGCCGGATCTTGGCGTAGGCGAGGTCGTCGTCGTTGAGCAGCACGAGGGCTGGCTTCTTTGTTCCGATGAGTTCGGTGACGCTCGTGATTTCGCCCGCGACATCCAGCTCGACCCGGGACACTCGCAGCAGCTTGCCGTGCAGCGGGTCGCTCGCGCCTTCCAGGTCGTAGAAGCCCACCGCGATACGGTGCGGTCGAATGGTCGGATAGTCGGCCGGTGCGGTCTGCAGGATGTCGAAGCGCGTGATGACGCCGTCGGGGTCGGTCTCGATCTCCGGCCGCAGCGTGTTCACCCCGGCCGTCTCCAGCCAGACCTTCGACCACTCGGTGAGCTCGCGGCCCGAGGTAACCTCGAGCTCGGCGAGCAGGTCTTTCAGTTCGGTGTTGCCATAGCGGTGCTTCTTGAAGTACGCGGCCACTCCGGCATAGAACGCGTCGATGCCGACCCAGGCCACCAGCTGTTTGATGACCGAACCGCCCTTGGCGTACGTGATGTGGTCGAAATTGACCTGCACGTCTTCGAGGTCGTTGATCGTTGCGACGACCGGGTGCGTGGACGGCAGTTGGTCCTGTCGGTAGGCGCCGCTCTTCTCCATCATCGCGAAGGTCGTCCACGCCTCGGTCCACTCGGTGACCTCGGCACTCGCCATTGCGGATGCCCACTCCGCGAATGACTCGTTGAGCCACAGGTCGTTCCACCACTTCATGGTCACGAGGTCGCCGAACCACATGTGCGCGAGCTCGTGCAGGATCGTAATGACCCGGCGCTCGCGGATTGCATCGGACACCTTCGAGCGGAAAACGTAGGTCTCCGTGAAGGTGATGGCACCCGCGTTCTCCATCGCGCCCGCATTGAACTCCGGCACGAAAAGCTGGTCGTACTTGTCGAACGGGTACGCGTAGTCGAACTTGTCCTCGTAGAACTCGAAGCCCTTTCGGGTGATGTCGAAGATGTACTCGGCGTCGACGTATTTCGTGAGCGACTTGCGCGAGTAGATCGCGAGCGGGATCGTGCGACCGTCGCGGGACACCAGGGAACTCTCGATCGCCTCGTATGGGCCGGCGATGAGAGCGGTCACGTAGCTCGAGAGCACCGGGGTCGTCGCGAAGGTCCAGGTGCGGGAGTCGCCATTGTGCACGGGCTCGGGTGTCGGCGAATTGCTGATGACCTTCCAGGCGGCCGGAGCGGTCACCGTGAACTGGAAGGTGGCCTTGAGATCGGGCTGCTCGAAGACCGCGAAGACGCGACGGCTGTCAGGCACCTCGAATTGCGAGTACAGGTACACCTCGCCGTCGACCGGGTCGACGAACCGGTGCAGGCCCTCACCGGTGTTCGTGTAGAGGGCATCCGCCTCGACGACCAGAACGTTGTCGGCTGCGAGATTGTCGAGCTGGATTCGAACGCCGTCGCTGACGACCGAGGGATCGAGCAGGTCGCCGTTGAGGATCACGGCGTGAACGGAGTCGGTGATCGCGTCGATGAAGGTGGATGAGCCAGGCGTCGCGCTGAAAGTCACCGTCGTCGTCGATGTGAAGGTGCGCTCACCGGCGGTCAGGTCGAGAACGACCTCGTAACTCGCGACATCCACAATGGCCTTGCGGTCCTGGGCTTCGACTCTGGTGAGGTTCTCTCCTGGCACTGCGTTGCTCCTCTTCGATACGGATCGTGTCCGTCGAAGAGTCTACGGCGCTTGCCACGCAGGGCCGGCGGAGCCGGTGCTAAACGAGTGAGGGAACGCGTTCCCCGGCCGGAACCGGTGCCAGGATCGCGATGCACTCGTCGATTGCGGCTTCGAGCAGGCGGGCGAGCCGGTCATCAGCGTCTGGTACGCAGGCGTCGGCGATGCCGATGACGGAGGTGCGCAGCACCGCTTCCTCGTTGATCGTCAACTGCCGTGCGCCGCGCGGGGAGACCTGGCGAAGGAAATCCCTGGCCCACTCCTCGGTGCCTGGAGCCAGCAGGAATGCGGTGCGGATGCGCAGGCGTGCGCGCTCGATTTCCGGACCCTCCCACTCATCCAGCAGTCGCTCGCAGCGCACCAGCCCCGTGGCGAGTGCGCTTTGCCTCATGCTGCTCGCGATCGGCAGGGCACTGGTAGCCGCAAGCACGGCGACCAGGACGGGCACCCGCGGGTCGTCGCCGGTGAGGCCGACCACTGAAGGGATGAGGGTACTGAGCCGCGACCTCGTGTCATCTGAGGTCAGGTCATTCACCAGCCGCGCCAGCGAGGCGAGAGCGGGATGCGTGCAGGCCGGACGATCGCTCCAGCGCTCCCCGGCGAGGTACGAGGCGTATTCCATAAAGCAGGCGCCGCGCTTGGCGCTCCTGTGTCGCCCGGCCGACAGGATGGGCAGGAAGCCTTCGGTGGATTGTGCGGTCATGATGCCTCCTCATTACAGAGAGCGGTGGAATCCATCCTCCTCCTATCGGACGCGCGCTGTCGAGAACCCGCCCGCCACCGATTCCTCCCGTTTGGGTCGAGTTCGCCCCCGCGCGCGGACGAACTCGACCCAAACGGGAGGAATTAGCCGGTAACGGTGTTCCCGGAGCCCGCAAGGCTTACGGCACCACCTTGTTGAGTACCAGGGGCAGCAGGCCGTAGATCTCCAGGAATGCCACACTTGCCGCGGCGCAGACCGCAAAGCTGATCGCAATGCGGGCCGGGGTCTTCAATCGAACGACGGCCAGTGCGACAAACAGGATTGCTCCAACGACCAGTGAGATGACCGGGTAGAGACTGCTGAGCTGCGGAAGCCTGGCCAGCATGAACACTCCCTCGCCGATGAGGACAGCACTCGGCGCAGCCACAGCGACCTCCTGCAGGCGCGGGTTGCTTGACCGCAGCCAGGACGCGCACAATCCGATCACCGGGCCCACGCAGAGGGCGATGAACACCCAGAACGCGAGGTAGCGGTGCGGGTAGTAGCCACCGAGGGCGTCGAAAAAGAGGTAGAACGTGACATCCATCACGACGAGTGCGGCGGCCGCCAGCGCGGCAGCGCGCCACCCGCGCACCCGGCTCGCGGAGACGAGCACGAAGGTGACGATCGTCCACGGACCGGACGAATTCGCTGCCGAATTGATCGAACGAGGCAGCAGATGCTCGCCGAGCGGCGTGAGCGATCCGACGAGGGCCGCGGCGAGAACAACGATCAGCACCCGGAGCCAGACGCTGCTTGGGTTTAGTGCGCTCGTGCGCGAAGCGACGGTCATACCAACAGCCTGCAGCGAATGTGAGGACCCGTCATCCTCCGAGCGGATGAGGTGGTGACGATCGGCGCGCCTCGTTGGTGTCGTCGCCCACTTCTAAACTGGACACTATGCGCATCCACATCGGCACCGACCATGCCGGGCTCGAATTCAGCAAAGACCTGCAGGCCCACCTCGCACAGGCCGGGCACGAGGTGGTGGACCACGGTCCCCAGTCTTTCGACCCGGAGGACGACTACCCGAGCTTCTGCATCAACGCCGCCCGTGCCGTCGTGCGCGACCAGGCGGCGGGTGTCGACACTCTCGGCATCGTCTTCGGTGGCTCCGGCAATGGCGAGCAGATGGCGGCCAACAAGGTGCTCGGCGCGCGAGCGGCCCTGGTCTGGAGTGTCCCCACCGCGCAACTGGCCCGCCAGCACAATGACGCGAACCTGATCGCCATCGGTGCCCGGCAGCACACCGTCGAGGAAGCCATCCTCTACATCGACACCTTCATCCAGACCCCGTTCAGCTTTGCCGAGCGCCACGAGCGCCGCATCGCGCAACTCGCAGAATATGAGGCCACCGGGCTCATCGCGGGCCACGAGATCGACTGAGCATGCCAGAAGGCCATTCCGTCCATCGAATTGCGCGCCAGTTCGCGCTGCACTTCGTGGGCAACCGCATTGCCGTGACCTCACCGCAGGGGCGCTTCGCGGCCGGCGCCGCCCAGCTCGACGGGCACGTCATGACCGATGCGAAAGCCGTCGGCAAGCAGATGTTCCTCGAGTTCGACAACGGGTTGTGGCTTCGGGTGCACCTCGGCCTCTACGGCGCGTGGGACTTTGCGGGCGACTTCACCGCAGACGCGACGACGGTCTCCGCCAACGGGCGGATGGGGCAGACCAACCAGCGCGGCACGGTTCTCGATTCACGAGGCGAGGACTCGCTCGCCAGTATCGGGGCGCCGCGAGTGACCAGGCTCAGGATGTCTGAGCAGGAGACTGCCGCACCCGGGTCGGATACCTTTCCACCCGACCCCATCGGCGCCGTGCGCGTTCGACTCCTGACCGAATCCACCGTGGCCGACCTGCGCGGTCCAACCGCGTGCGAGGTTCTGACCCCTGACCTCGTGCAGGCTGCTATCCGAAAACTCGGACCCGATCCGCTCATCGACTCTCCCCGGGTGGGTGAACAACGATTTGTCACCGCAGTGCGCAAGAGTTCGATGCCCATCGGCCTGCTGCTCATGGACCAGTCCGTCGTCAGCGGGATCGGCAACGTCTATCGCGCCGAACTGTTGTTTCGAGCACGGATCGATCCACACAAGCCCGGCAAGCAGCTCACCGATGAGCAGGCCGCAGCATTGTGGAAGGACTGGACGAAGCTCCTCAAGATCGGCGTGAAAACCGGGCAGATGCTGACCATGGATGGCCTGAGCAAGAAGAAATACGGGGCGGCGCTCGCTAACCGTGAGGATCGACACTGGGTTTACCACCGCACCGGCGAGCCGTGCCGGGTGTGTGGTACCCCGATCGTGATGGAACTGGCGGCGGGTCGAAAGCTGTATTACTGCCCGCACGACCAGGTGTAACGACTAAAGAGGGCTGTTGCACGTAACGCACGGTTGCGCGGTGCAAATTCCGACTGCCCTCGTATAGTGACTCGATATACTGGGGTAATGCGTTACACACCACACTTCCTGCTCACCGACGAGGCAGAGGTCAAGCGTCTCATCCGTGAGAACCCCTGGGCCACTATCGTCTCGAACACAGCCAATGGACTTGTGGCCTCGCACTACCCGGTCATCCTCGAGGAAAAGCCCGAAGGCATCAGCATTGTCAGCCATGTCGGCCGGCCGGATGAGCGCGCCCACGAGCTGGGGCAGCACGAGGTGCTCGTGATCATCGCGGGTGCGCACGGCTACATCTCTCCGGGCTGGTACGACAACAGCGAGTTCGTTCCTACCTGGAACCACGCAACGGCCCACCTCTATGGCACGCCGGAGATCCTGAGCGACGAAGAAAACTTCCGTGTTCTCGGAGAGCTGGTCGACCACTTCGAGAAGAGGATGCCCGAGCCGGTCAGCCTCTCCATCGACGAGAAGACGGCGCAGCGGCTTGCAACGGGCACGGTCGGCATCCGCATTCCGATCACCCGGTTCGATGCTCGCCTCAAGCTGAGCCAGAACAAGTCCCCGGAGGTGCGGGAGCGAATCATCGCCGCTCTCGAGTCAGACGGGCCGTACTCGTCCCAGCCGCTCGCCGACGAGATGCGTCGCCTGCCCTCAGAATGATCCTTCGCAATGCTCGGCTGGGGTCGCGACTCGTTGACGTGCGGATTGCGCACGGCGACATCGTCGAGCTGGGCCGGCACCTGGGCACAACTGGCTCGGTGCGCGCACGGGGGAACGAGGAGGCAGAGGACGAGCTCGACCTCGACGGCCGGTGGCTGACGCCGGGCCTCTGGGACAACCATGTTCATTTCAGCCAGTGGGCGCTTCGTTCCCGGCGCCTTGACGTCTCATCCGCAACGTCAGCAGCCGAGACGGCCCGCCTGGTAGCGAGGGCCGCCTCGCTCACGCCTATGCCGTCGAGCAACGTTCCACTTATCGCGGTCGGCTTCCGCGACGGATTGTGGCCGGATGCCCCGAACCTCGCTGCGCTGGACGCGGCATCCGCACACCCCGTGGTGGTGGTGAGCGCCGACCTGCACTCGGTATGGCTCAACTCCGCGGCGCTGCGTCTCTACGGTGTGGCCGACAGCGAATCCGGCCTGCTGCGCGAAGGCGACGCGTTCCGTGTCCTCGGCCTCGCGGACACCGTCGACGACACTGTTCTCGACGGCTGGGCTGACGATGCGGCCCGCGCCGCGACCGCTCGCGGTGTTGTTGGGATCGTCGACTACGAGATGGCGTGGAACCGTGAGGCCTGGTCGCGCCGGCAGTCGAGGGGTGCGGACCGGTTACGGGTTGAAATAGGCGTGTACACCGAGCACCTGGATCGTGCGATCACGGAGGGCCTGCGCACCGGCGACCGGATCGGCGACCTGCTCACCATGGGTAACTTCAAGATCCTGATCGACGGCTCCCTGAACACGCGAACCGCGTACTGCTGGGACGAATACGCCGGTGCGCCCGGCGAATTCGGGCTGCTCACGGTCGAACAGCACCAGCTCGTCGACCTGATGGTGCGCGCGTCCCGCGCGGGCATTGAGCCCGCCGTACACGCGATCGGCGATCATGCGAACACGATCGCACTGGATGCGTTCGAGGCCGTCGGTTGCCGTGGCCGGATCGAGCACGCGCAGCTGCTCACCGCTGCAGACCTGCCCCGGTTTGCGCAGCTGGGAGTCGCGGCAAGCGTCCAGCCGGACCACGCGATGGATGACCGGGATGTCGCCGACCGCTACTGGGCGGGTCGCACCGAACGGGCTTTCCCGCTGCGTTCACTGCTCGACGCGGGCGCGACGGTGCTCCTGGGCTCAGATGCGCCAGTCTCCGTGCTTGACCCGTGGCTCACTCTCTCCGCCGCTGTTGGCCGCGCACGGGACGGCAGGCAACCGTGGTATCCGGAGCAGGCGATCGGCGTTGCAGAGGCGATCGCGGCTTCGACCCGATCCGTCATTGCGGTCGGCCAGCCGGCCGACCTGGTGGTCACCGAGCGCGATCCGCTGGGCTCCTCGGGCGACCGGCTCCGCGACATGCCGGTCTTCGCGACGCTGCTGGGCGGCCGGTTCACCCACGGTCCCGCGTAGGTGGGTCTCGCTCCTCCATCGCGCCCTTGCCTCGCCGGTCGAGCGTGGCAACACTTGAGCCATGACTCCCGATGCCCGATTCACCAGCCTTCTCGACGACCTCAGGATGCTGGGTGTAACCCAGAGCACGTCGTTCGGCCGCCGAGGCATCATGGCGGACGGCAAGGTTATCGCCTGCTTCCTCGACGACTCGGTCGCATTCAAGCTCGGGGCGACAACTCCCGAGCACGCGACCGCGCTCGCCTTGTCAGGGTCGGGGCTGTGGGAACCATCGGGTCGCGGCGTGGCGTTCAGGGACTGGGTGCGTGTCACCGATGCTCACCAGGACCAGTGGGGGCGTCTCGCCGAACAGGCGCTTGCTCACATCCGTCAGAAGCTGTGAGCACGGCGACTCCCCTGCCGGAGGGGGGGGATACCCCCACTGTGGATTGGGGCGGGAGCAGGATGCCCGGCAACCCCGCCGGGCGACAGGCTTGAATCATGACCAGCATTCCCACCGCAGGCACCCCATCCATACCGGCACGCCGCGCCCTGTACCCGAGACTCTGGCGGTCGATGCCGCGCGAACTCGCGTTCCTGCTGTTGGGCTTCCCGATTGCAACGGTCGGCTTCACGCTGACCGTCGGCCTCTTCAACGCGGGACTCGGTACCATCATCCCGATTTTTGTCGGCGTTTTTCTCGTCATCGCGTCCCTCTATGTCGCGCGGGGATTCGGCACGCTGGAGCTGACTCGCCTGGACTGGGCGGGTCGCCCGCCGATCGCCCGCACCGACTGGCAGGCTCCGCGTGCGCGGACGGGATTCTGGGGCTGGCTGCGCTCAGTGCTGCTGAATGGGCACTACTGGCTTGCTCTCCTTCACACTATGGTCATCAATTTCGCGGTGTCACTCGTCAGCTGGATTGTCACGGTGGTCTGGGTGGCTGTGGGACTGGGCGGGCTCTCGTACTGGTTCTGGAGTCGCTTCCTGCCACACCCTGCCCGCGTGCTCTATCTCTCGCAGTGGATTCTGTCCGGGCGGGGTTTCACTTCGGCCAACCCGGCCTACCAGGCGGCCGAGAGCATCCTCTACCTCGTGCTTGGGGTTGCACTCGTCGCGACCCTGCCGTTTGTGACCCGTGGCCTGACCAACCTGCACTGGGGTGTCGCCTACGGTGTGCTCGGCGCCTGGAAGTCTGAGACGCTTCGCCAAACCGTGCGTGACCTGAGCGACGCCCAGGGTGCGGCCAGTTCCGCCGAGGGTCATTCGCTGCGTCGCCTTGAGCGTGACATCCATGACGGGCCGCAGCAGCGCCTGGTGCGGCTGCAGATGGACCTGGCGTCGGCGCAGCGCCAGCTCGATGCTGACCCGGAGAAGGCGCGTGGACTCATCGCCGAGGCGATGCAGCAGTCGAAGGATGCTCTTGAGGAGCTCCGTTCGCTGTCGCGCGGGTTCGCTCCGCCCATCCTGCTCGATCGTGGGCTGGTCGCCGCACTGCAGTCGGCCGCGACGCGGAGCCCTGTTTCAGCGACGGTGATCGACGAGTTGCCCGATGGCGTGTCTCTCGGGCAGGAGGTCGAACGTAACGCGTACTTCGTCGCGAGCGAGGCGCTGGCCAATGCCATCAAACACTCGGGCGCGAGCCAGGTCGAGATCACTGTCTCCGCTACCGCGACCCACCTCCTGCTCTCGGTGCGGGATGACGGCAGTGGCGGCGCGATGACGGTGTCCGGCCACGGCATCGCGGGCCTGCGCGAGCGGATGCGGGGTGCAGGGGGCAGTCTCGAGGTCCACAGCCCGGCGGGTGGCCCGACCCTGGTCACGGCGCGGCTTCCGCTAGGTCCTTTCGTGCCGGCGGGCGCGTAGCAGCTCGATGCAGCCATACGCTGGTGGCATGGCTGGTCTTCGGGTTGTCGTCGCCGACGATTCGGTGCTGCTGCGCGAGGGACTGGTGCGCGTGCTCGATGAATCCGGTGTGTCAGTCGTCGCGTCCTACCCCGATGCCGAGCAACTCCTGGCCGCCCTCGATGTCGATGCGCCCGACCTGATTGTGCTCGACGTGCGCATGCCGCCGACTTTTCGGGATGAGGGCGTGCGGGCGGCCATCCGTGCCCGCGAACTGCTGCCGAAGGTCGGCATTCTCCTGCTCTCGCAATACGTCGAGGTGGCATACGCGCAGGAGCTTCTCTCGGCGGGCACCGGGGGAGTGGGTTACCTGCTCAAAGACCGGGTCGCTTCGCTCGAGGAATTGCGGGACGCCATCGACCGTATCGCGTCGGGCGGCACGGTACTCGATCCGGAGGTCGTCGCCCAGCTGATCGGTCGCAGGCACGATCCTCTCGCAACTCTCACACCGAGGGAGCGCGAAGTGCTCGCACTGATGGGTGAGGGTCGCACCAATCAGGCAATTGCGAGCGCGCTCGTTATCGGCACGGGAGCTGTCGAGAAGAACGTGACTGCGATTTTCCAGAAACTAGGCCTGGATGATTCGGGCACTGACCATCGCCGCGTACGTGCGGTCCTGGCCTGGTTACAGCGCTAGGTGTGTCCCGAAACCGTGGGTGTTAGAAACGCGGTCGCGGCAGTACGGGAGCCAGCGCACTCGAATTGTGGTTCGTTGCGGTCTGGACTTCCGGGCGCGGGTATTCGAGGTGGTCCGTCCACTGGCGTCCGTTCCACCAGCGGAGCATTCCGCTGTTGGCGGGGTCTGGGTACCAGCCGAAAGGAGCCAGGTCGGTGTGGGTTGCTACAGACATTGGGTAATCCTGTATGTGCCCTGTCGCTGGGCTGTCCGGGGAGGCGACATTCAATTTGCCAACCGCGGGGCTGTTCGGGATGGTGAGCGGTTGTCCCCATAGTAGGGGACATATTCTCGTTTTGTATCGCCCCCCTTTTGGGGGTCACCAAATTATTCTGTCGGCCTCGGAAAAGTTGTTCCGGAAAGCTGCTCAGAAATGGTCCACAGCCGTTCCGAATCCGCCGGATTCAGGGCTCGCTTCGGCACCGTTGCAGGGGCCGGCCCGCCCGACAGTTCCTGGAATCCGCTGGGCCCGTAGTAGGCGCCGCCGACCGCCTCCACACTGGTCGCGGCGAAGAGCGCGGGCAGGATCCCCTGGTCGACATTCTGGTACAGGCCCGGCACCCGGTACTGCAGGTTGTTGAGCCGAACCCGCAGGCTGTCGGGGTTGCGTCCGAGAAGCGGTCCCGTCGACTGGAGGTTCGTGATGGTGGCGCCGGGATGCGCCGATGCGGCCAGGATTCCCCAGCCCGAGGACGCGCTTCGTTTGTTCAGTTCGCGCGCGAACATCAGGGCGGCGAGCTTCGAGAGCCCGTAGGCCCTGCCCGGGCGGTAGGTCTTCTCGCTCTGCAGGTTGTCCCACTCCAGTCTTCCGGCGCGGGCGTAAATGCTGCTCAGCGTCACCACCCGCGGCGCTTTCGCGGATCGGAGAAGGGGCAGCAGCTGCGCTGTGAGTGCGAAGTGGCCGAGGTAGTTTGCCTCGAATTGGAGCTCGAGGCCATCGCGGGTGACCTCCCGCGTCGGCGGCATCATGACTCCCGCATTGTTGATGAGGATGTCGACGGGCTCCGCCCGACGGATCGTGGCCTCAGCGAACTCGGCGACGGAGGCCAGCGACGCCAGGTCGATGATCTGAAGTTCGACGCGAGCATCCGGGTTCTGCGCCCTGAGCTGCGCGACCGCGGCAGCGCCCCGGTCCGCACTGCGCACGGCGAGCGTGACCGCCGCTCCTGCGCCTGCGAGGCGTCGAGTGAGTTCGAGCCCGAGCCCGCTGTTGGCGCCGGTCACGATGGCGTGGGTGCCGGCGAGGTTGGGGACATCCAGGAAGTGCGTTGTTCGGGGCATATCCCCATTCTCGCGGCACGCGGTCCAGAATTGAGCCATGGCAAACACGTGGGATCGCGTTCCGATCGAGCCGCAGACTGTCAATGCTCCGCTGTCGAAGGCCGCGGTCTTCCTCGTCGTGACAGTCGATCCCGCGGAAGACGCGTTCGCCGCGGTGCGTGAGGTAATCGCGGACATCGGCGGGCTCGTGCGCGCTGTCGGCTTTCGCGACCTCGGTGCGCAGTTGTCCTGCATCGTCGGTATCGGTCGTGCGGCCTGGGATCGCCTCGGGCGCGCGAGTCGGCCCGCCCAGCTCCATCCGTTCCCTGAAGTGCCGGGCCCGGCACACGTCGCCGTTTCCACGCCCGGGGACCTGCTGTTTCACATTCGAGCCGAAAGCGTCGACATGTGCTTCGAACTCGAGAAGCTGCTACTGCGCAAGCTCGGTGCGAATGTGCACGTCGAAGACGAGGTATCCGGGTTCCGGTACTTCGACGCGCGTGACCTCCTCGGATTCGTCGACGGCACCGAGAACCCGATGGGAGCCGCACTCGCCCACGACACGCTCATCGGCGACGAGGACGAACTCTTTGCGGGCGGCAGCTATGTCGTCGTCCAGAAGTACCTGCACAACCTTGATGCATGGGAGGCGCTGCCGGTGGCTGAGCAGGAGCGAATCATCGGTCGCACCAAGCTCGACAACGTAGAACTCGAGCCGGACGGCGGGCGACTCTCCCATAAGGACCTGAACACCATCACTGACACCGCAGGGGTCGAGCACGACATCCTTCGCGACAACATGCCGTTCGGCCGACCCGGCGCAGGGGAGTTCGGCACCTATTTCATCGGCTATGCGGCGGACCTGTCGACCATCGAGAAAATGCTGCAACGAATGTTCGTCGGTGTGCCCCCGGGTAACTACGACAGGGTGCTGGACTTCTCGACAGCTGTCACGGGTTCGACCTACTTTGTGCCGTCGAATGACCTGCTTGAGACCCTGGCCGACGGCGACGCCTGACGCCTGACAGTATCCCCGCGAGGCCGATCGCCAGCACGGCGAGTGCTCCGATTCCGATCGCGAGGATCGTCCCACGGTCGGCACTCACCGCGGCGAGTTGGTCGACTTCGGTCGCGTCGCCGCCCCCGACGAGACTTTCGGCCGTGAGTCCACCGGTTTTCGCGATGCTCGACCGGATCTCACGCACGGTCTGAAGAGCCTGGCTGCTTCCCGGATCGGCGTTGAGCCCAACAATCAGTTCCGTGCGATCGCGGTAGGAACCGGCGCGCGTGACCGAGTGCACGGTCTCGAAGTTCATTGCGAGGGTCGTTGGGGCGATCGTTGAGGTCTCGCCGGCGAACGAGTTGGGAACGAGCATGATCGCCTGGTTGCCATAGCCGGTGCCGAACGCGGAATCGATCGTCTTCTGTGCCCGCGCGCCCGACGGTGTGATGGCCAGGATGCCCGACCCCAGCTGGGCATCGACCACATCGAGCACGACCAGGCAGACGAGGGCGGCGGCGCTCGCTGCAACAAGCATTGACCGGCGGCGGTCCGTCATTGTGACCCTGCGGGGAAGGGGCGGTGCCGCATCCGATTGCGCCCCGCCGGACGGCCACACCAGCGGCGGCCCGATTACGACAAGAAGGGCGGGCAGCGCGCCGAGCACGAGAACTCCCAGCACGACGACGTCAATTGCGGTCGCGAGCCCGAATGCGCGGGTCGCGGCTCCCGTGGCGAACAGCAGCGCGAGCATCGCGATCGCGATGGCGATCGCCGCGGCACCGATCGTCGGGGCGACCCAGGCCAGTGCGGATCGCACGGCGTCCCGCACGTCTCGCCCGCTTCGCCGTGCGGAGCTCAAGCTCACCACGAGGGGGACGCAGGAGGCGGTTCCAAGCGCGGCGATCAAGCCCAGCACCAGGTCGCGCGTGCTCACCGACCAGGAAGCGCCGAAGCCCGCATTCACGGCTTGTGTGATGCGGATTGCCACCCAGCCAGCACCGCCGAGGACCACGAGCTGGGCCAGCCACAGCACCGGCCTGCGTGACCCCAGCAACAGGACGAGTGCGGCGAACACCGAGATGAGCACCAGGGCCAGATCGCTCCCGCCTGCGGGTGTGGGGGAAATCGACTCGGCGACTGTACCCGTAACCTGTGCGTCCAGGTCGGAGGGCAGCCCCTGGGAGGCCGACCCCCTGATCCTGCCGGCCAGCGCGGCGGGCACCGTAGTGGTTTGCGCGAGCGGGACCTTCAGCAGGATGGCGGTGCGGTCGGGGGCGGGCTCGGCGTGCAGCCTGGTCGAACCCGCGGAAAGGGTCGCCAGGGCGGTAACCCGTGAGGCGATCGCGGCATTGTCGGCGGCTGTCAGGTGGCCGTCGTCGTGGCGGCTCCAGACCACGACCGCGTACTGGTTCTCCGGCCGGGGAAACCGGGCGAGCAGGGCTGTGACCCGTGCGGACTCGGCGGATGCCGGGAGCCCCGTGCCCGCGGACGTACCGCTCGACTGCGGGAGCAGGGCAAGGGCGAGCCCGATTGCGACGACGCAGGCGGCGAGCGTTATCCAGGACGTGCGGCTGCCGGTCACAAAGGAAATGATGGCTCGCACGATGCCTCCGGAAATTTTCTTAGATCGTAGTCGGTCGCGCGTTACCGGGGACCCTCACGCGCGGCATAGCCTGTGGAGGTGCCAGAGAAAACTGCATCGCGAGGCCGGTTCGCCACTTGGTTGCTGAGCGGGCTCGCCGCACCCAGCAAGCCATCGCTCGGCCCGCACGCCAAGGTCATCGAGCGACCGGACCCGTGGTGGATGGTCATGTGCCTCACAGGCGTCGACTATTTCTCCTCTCTCGGCTACGCGCCGGCGATCGCGTTCCTCGCGGCCCAGTTCCTGTCCCCCCTCGCAACCATCGTGCTCGTCGCCCTGACCCTGCTCGGCGCACTTCCCGTGTACCGTCGCGTTGCGCAGGAGAGTTTCAAGGGCTCCGGGTCGATCGCGATGCTCGAGCGGTTGCTCCCGTGGTGGGCGGGCAAGCTGTTCGTGCTCGTGCTGCTGGGCTTCGCGGTCACCGACTTCATGATCACGATCACGCTGTCTGCGGCGGATGCCGCGCAGCATTTCACGCAGAACCCGCTGGTCCCTGCGTGGTTGCACGGACAAAACGAGCTTTTGACCTTTCTTCTGATCGCCGCCCTTGGCGTGGTTTTCCTGAGGGGGTTCCGCGAGGCGATCGGCATCGCCGTCGGGCTCGTCGGGGTGTACCTTGCGCTCAACCTCGTCGTCGTGCTGGTCTCGGGTGCGCACATTTTGCAGAACCCCGCGCTGATCAACGGCGCGCACGGGTTCTGGGCGAACGTGGCAAACCAGAAGGTCAATGGCCAAAGCAACAGCATCCTGCTCGCGGTGGGGTTCGCGTTGATCTCGTTCCCCAAGCTCGCGCTGGGCATGTCCGGATTCGAAACGGGCGTCGCCGTGATGCCGCATATCAAGGGTGACCCGGATGACACGGACGAGAACCCGGTTGGCCGGATCCGTGGGGCGCGGCGGCTGCTGACTGCTGCCGCGACCATCATGAGTTTTTTCCTGATCGCGACAAGTTTCATCACGAGTATCCTGATCACGCCGGCGCAGTTCAATGGCCCCGCTAACGGTCGTGCACTGGCGTTCCTGGCGCACGGCCTGCTCGGCCCCTGGTTCGGGTCGCTCTACGACTTCTCGACCATCGCCATCCTGTGGTTCGCCGGCGCGAGCGCCATGGCCGGCCTGCTCAACCTCGTGCCCCGGTACCTGCCCCGCTACGGGATGGCGCCGCAGTGGGCGGGGGCGGTACGCCCGCTGGTGCTCGTGTTCACCTTCATCGCATTCCTGATCACGTGGATCTTCAAGGCCAACGTCGACCTGCAGGCCGGGGCCTACGCAACCGGCGTGCTCGTGCTGATGACGTCGGCGGCGATCGCGGTTTCACTGTCGGCGCGCCGCAGGAAGCAGCGCGTCATGACGATCGCCTTCGCCGTGATCGCCCTGATCTTCGTCTACACGACGATCGTCAACATCATCGAGCGGCCCGATGGCGTGCGGATCGCTGCACTGTTCATCCTGGCCATCATCGTCATCTCGATCCTCTCCCGGGTCCGCAGATCGTTCCAGCTTCGCGCCACCTCGATTGTGCTCGACCAGCAGGCGGTCGAGTGGGTGAAGGCTGACGCGGAGTCCCAGGGTGTGCTGCGGATCATCGCGCACGAGCCCGACGTCGATACAGCGAAGGAGTACCGGGACAAGAGCCGCGACGAGCGTCATTTCAGCCACATACCCAGCAAGGCGCCCATCATCTTCCTCGAGGTGGTGCCGAGCGACTCCTCCGACTTCGAGGAAGAGCTCGTCGTACGGGGCCGGGAGAAATACGGTTTCCGAGTGCTGGAGGTACTGAGCAACAACGTGCCGGGGACGGCAGCGGCGGTTCTTCTCGAGATCCGCAACGTGACGGGGATCATTCCCGAGATCTACTTCGAGTGGACCGAAGGGAACCCGCTCAACAACATGTTCAAGTTCCTGGTCACGGGACGTGGTGAAATCGCTCCGGTGACCCGGGAGGTGCTGCGCGAAGCCGAGCCGGACGCGAAGCTGCGCCCGACGGTTCATGTGAGCTGAGCCCTCGGTTACTGGCCCGCCGTCTCCCGGCCGTCACGCGACTGGCCGGCGGAATCGAACACCGAGTCCGGCCGCCAATCAGTGCGCCCGGTAACGGGATGCACCGAGTGCGGTGACGCAGACGAGATGCTTCGACTCGGGATGGCGAGCAGGTCGCCGACCGCGATGCGTACCGGCAAATCGACGGCGAGCACATCACCGGTGCTCTCGATATCCGCGGTGCCGGCCCGTCGAACCAGGAGCGAGAGCGTGGAGCGTGCACCGGGCCGCGCTCCGATCAGCCGTGCCTCCGACCACACCAGGCGCAGGTTGTCCAGCCGTGCATCCACCTGGAGAACCGGGGCACCGCAGTCATGCTCGGCGATCGCGAGCACCCGGGTGACCAGCACCCCGGTGGCGCAGTCGGACGATGCCCGCTTTCCGCCGCCCGGGATCACGGACGCCGCACTGTGAACCGTGGGTGTGCTGCACACTTCCGCGAGTCGTCGCAGCGAAATACCTGCAATAACGATGTCGGTCTGCGTGACCGCCGTCTCTGCTGGCCAGTACTCAAGCCGAGGTTTCGCGGTCGTCAGGCCCAGCATGGCCATCCACCACCGGCACCGCGACTCATTCCGCGCATAGGACGAGGGTGCCTCCGCGAGCGCGCCCGCGCGGATTTCCTCATGACTTCTATACGGCAAACCGGTACGACCTAACGCTTTCCTAACAAGCGCCGCACAGGCTCGCCCCGGCCGGGCCTGGGCCGCCGTAAGAGTTTCGTTAGGGTTCCGGCCCATGCCGTAAGGACTTTGCGAGGGTTTCGAAGCCGAATCTGCGAAGGGTATCTACTGGGTCGCTGTGCCCCCCGGGGCACCGGGGTCCCGAACGGGATACCCGAAGAGTGGCATTCGGATGGAGTCGCCTTGTTAGACGTTATCTATGTAGTTGCCGCGATAGCCCTGTTCGGGCTCATCGCGCTAATTGCACGGGCGGTGGAAAAACTGTGATCGTCTTCACCTTTCTCAGCCTGGTGATCGGGGTCGCGGTTCTCGTCTACCTCGTGGTCGCCCTGGTGAAGCCGGAGCGCTTCTGATGAACAACACCTGGCTCTTCATACTCCAGGCGCTCACCATCGTTGTCGTCCTGGGGCTGGCCTACCGGCCGCTCGGCGACTACATGGCTCACGTCTACACGACCCAAAAGAACCTCAAGGTCGAACGAGGGTTCTATCGGCTCATCGGTGTCGACCCGGCATCCGAACAGACCTGGCCGGTCTACCTGCGCAGCCTGCTGGCGTTCTCGCTCGTCGGGGTGCTGTTCGTCTACCTCCTGCAGCGAATCCAGGAGTGGCTTCCCTTCTCGCTCGGCCTGCCGGCCGTGCCCGAGGGCCTGGCCTGGAACACCGCGATCTCGTTTGTCACGAACACCAACTGGCAGTCGTACTCGCCCGAGCAGACCATGGGCTACACCGTGCAGATCGCCGGTCTCGCCGTCCAGAACTTCGCGTCGGCGGCAGTCGGCATCGCGGTCGCGATCGCGCTCGTGCGAGGCCTGGCCCGCCGCAAGTCGCTGACCATCGGCAACTTCTGGGTGGATGTCACCCGCGGCATCGTGCGCATCCTGCTGCCGTTGTCCGTCGTCGCGGCCATCATCCTGATCGTCAGCGGCGTGATCCAGAACTTCAACCCGTTCGAACACATTACGACGATCACCGGCGGCAGTGCCGTCATCCCGGGCGGTCCGGTGGCCTCGCAGGAGGCCATCAAGGAGATCGGTACGAACGGTGGTGGCTTCTTCAACGCCAACTCGGCCCACCCGTTCGAAAACCCGTGGCCGTGGACGAGCATCTTCGAGATCATCCTCATGCTGGTGATCCCGTTCTCCCTTGCGCGCACCTTCGGCAAGATGGTGAACGACAACCGCCAGGGCTACGCGATCGTGTCCGTGATGGGGATCTTCTGGATCATCTCCGCAGCTCTGCTCACCTGGCTGGAGAGCGTGGGATCGGGTACGGCGAGCCAGCTCGCCGGCGGAGCGATGGAGGGTAAGGAGACCCGGTTCGGCATCGTCGGCTCTACGCTCTTTGCGACCTCGTCGACCCTCACCTCAACGGGCGCGGTCAACTCGATGCACGACAGTTACACCTCGCTCGGTGGTGGGTTGACCATCCTGAATATGATGCTCGGCGAGGTCGCACCCGGTGGTGTGGGCTCCGGACTCTACGGAATCCTCGCCGTCGCCATCGTGGCAGTGTTCGTTGCCGGCCTCATGGTCGGTCGCACGCCGGAGTACCTGGGCAAGAAGCTGGGCGGACGCGAAATCAAGATGGCGAGTATCTACATCCTGATCACGCCGACCATCGTGCTCCTCGGTACCGCGCTGAGTTTCGCCATACCTTCCATCGAATCGTCGGTCACCGGTACGTCCATGGACAATCCGGGACTGCATGGCTACTCGGAAGTGCTGTATGCGTTCACCTCGGCCGGCAACAACAACGGCTCGGCCTTTGCGGGTCTCACGGCGAACACACCCTGGTTCAACACGGCCCTCGGTGTCGCGATGCTGCTCGGACGCTTCCTGCCGATGGTCTTCATACTCGCGCTCGCCGGCTCGCTGGCCGCGCAGGACAAGATCCCCGTCACCGCAGGAACCCTGCCGACCCACCGTCCGCAGTTCATCGGGCTCCTCATCGGAACGATCATCGTCGTGTCCGCTCTCACGTACCTCCCCGTTCTAGCGCTAGGTCCACTAGCAGAAGGACTCAAGTAAGACCATGTCGACATCACTCATCACCCAGACCGGCACTCCCGCTCCTGGCCAACGGAAAGCCTCGTCCGCATTCAGCGCTGGCCAGCTCGTCGCGAGCATCCCGGGCGCGCTGAAGAAGCTCGACCCGCGCACCATGTGGCGCAACCCCGTCATGTTCGTCGTCGAAATCGGCGCCGCCCTCACGACGGTGCTCGCCATCGCGCAACCGTTCCTGGGCAAATCGGCGCAGACGACGGCATCACCGACGTCGCTCGCGTTCATCTGGTCCATCACAGTGTGGCTCTGGCTCACCGTGCTCTTCGCCAACATGGCCGAGGCGGTCGCTGAGGGTCGCGGCAAGGCGCAGGCCAAAAGCCTGCGGGAGAGCCGCACCAGCACCGTGGCCCAGCGGGTCGTCGCCTACGACGAGGCCGGGGACCCCGGCGCGGAGCGGGCGGAGTTCAGCGAAATCGCCTCCGCCGACCTGACCCTCGGCGATACGGTAGTGGTGACCGCGGGGGAGCTCATCCCCGGCGACGGCGACATCATCTGGGGGATCGCCTCCGTCGACGAGTCCGCCATCACGGGCGAATCGGCCCCGGTTGTTCGCGAATCCGGCGGAGACCGCAGCGCCGTCACCGGCGGCACCCGCGTGCTCTCCGACCGCATCGTCGTGCGCATCACGAGCAAGCCTGGTGAGACCTTCGTCGACCGGATGATCAAGCTGGTCGAGGGTGCGTCGAGACAGAAGACACCCAACGAGATCGCCCTGAACATCCTGCTCGCGAGCCTCACGATCATCTTCGTGGTGGTCGTGCTGATCATCAACCCGATCGCCAGCTACTCCAATGCCGCACAGAGCGTGCCGGTGCTCGTCGCGCTGCTGGTCTGCCTCATTCCGACCACTATCGGTGCGCTCCTGTCAGCCATCGGTATTGCCGGAATGGACCGGCTCGTGCAGCACAACGTGCTGGCGATGTCGGGTCGCGCCGTCGAGGCAGCCGGAGACGTGACGACCCTGCTGCTCGACAAGACCGGGACCATCACCTACGGCAACCGCCAGGCCGCCGAATTCACGCCCGTCAGCGGAATCAGCCAGCGTCAATTGGCCGAAGCGGCGAGCGCCTCATCCGTGAGCGACCCGACGCCCGAAGGCAAGTCGATCCTGGATCTCGCCGTCAAACTCGGCTACACCATCCCCGAGTCCGCGAACAGCACGGCTGTGCCATTCACGGCACAGACCCGCATGAGCGGCATCGACTACGCGGATGGCACCCAGGTGCGCAAGGGCGCCGGGGCAATGGCCATCGCCTGGGTCGAGGAGTCGGGCAAGCTTTCCGCAAAGCTCAAAGAGGAAGTCGACCGGCTGACGACCGATATCGCGCAGGCCGGGGGAACCCCGCTCGTTGTCGCCCGTCGCGACGCAGCCGGCAAGGGCCAGATCCTTGGCGTCGTCTACCTGAAAGATGTCGTCAAAACGGGCCTCGCTGCCCGGTTCGCCGACCTGCGCAGGATGGGCATCCGCACCGTCATGATCACGGGTGACAACCCGCTGACCGCCAAGGCCATCGCGGCCGAAGCCGGAGTCGACGACTTCCTCGCCGAAGCCACTCCCGAAGACAAGATGGCCCTCATCAAGAAGGAGCAGGAGGGCGGCAACCTGGTCGCGATGACCGGCGACGGGACCAACGACGCTCCGGCCCTGGCGCAGGCGGATGTCGGTGTCGCCATGAACACGGGTACCTCGGCGGCCAAGGAGGCGGGCAACATGGTCGACCTCGACTCTGACCCGACCAAGCTGATCGACATCGTCGGCATCGGTAAACAGCTGCTCATCACACGAGGCGCCCTCACGACGTTCTCGATCGCGAATGACGTCGCGAAGTACTTCGCCATCATCCCGGCCATGTTCGTGCACAGCTACCCCGGGCTCAAGGCGTTGAACTTCATGGAGCTGCACACCCCGCAGTCGGCGATCCTCTCGGCTGTCGTCTTCAACGCCATCATCATCATCGCGCTGATTCCTCTCTCGCTTCGTGGGGTGAAATACCGGCCCGCGACCGTCTCCAAGATCCTCGGTCGGAACCTGTGGATCTACGGCGTCGGCGGTCTCATAGCGCCCTTCATCGGCATCAAGCTGATCGACCTCGTGATCTCGTTGATCCCCGGCTTCTAGACAGCGCACAAGAAAAAGAAACGGAACCAAGACAATGAGTTCAGTACGCGGAACCACCAGGCAGTACTGGGTGGCGATTCGCTCGATGATCATCTTCACCGTGGCGCTCGGCATCATCTACCCGCTCGTCATCACCGCGATCGGGCTGCTGGCCCCCTCCCAGGCGAACGGATCCCAGCTGACGGTGAACGGCAAGGTGGTCGGGTCATCCCTGATCGGCCAAAGCTTCACCGACAAGAAGGGCAACGCGCTGGCGCAGTGGTTCCAGTCTCGTCCCTCCGCCGCCGGCACCGGCTATGACGCCACCTCCTCGGGCGGCAGCAACCAGGGAACCGAATCTCCGACGCTCATCAAGGCAATCGAGCAGCGCAAAGCGGCGATCGCCAAGAGCGATGGCGTCAATCCCGCCTCCATCCCGCCCGACGCGCTCACCGCATCCGCCTCCGGACTGGACCCCGACATCAGCCCGGCCTACGCCCGCCTGCAGATCAACCGGGTGGCTGCCGCTCGTCACCTCCCCGTCGCCGAGGTCACCAAACTGGTGAACTCCTTCGTCGTGGGACGCGAGCTGGGCTACATCGGTGACCCGACGGTGAATGTGCTCGAACTGAACATCGCCCTCTCGAAGCTGAAGGGCTAAGGGCAATGAAAAAGGGGCGGCTCCGCGTGCTGCTCGGGGCCGCCCCGGGCGTGGGCAAGACGTACGCGATGCTCGAAGAAGGCGCGAGGCTGGCGCAGGAGGGCAAGGATGTCGTCATCGCCATCGTCGAAACGCATGGGCGTGCCCTGACCGCCGCCCTCGTGGAAGGCCAGGAGGTCGTGCCGCGAAAGACGGTCACGCATCGCGGTGTCGAGCTCACGGAGATGGACCTCGACGCCGTCATCGCCCGGCATCCCGGAATCGCCCTGGTCGATGAACTCGCTCACACCAATGCGCCAGGATCCCGCAATGAGAAGCGCTGGCAGGACGTGCAGGACATCCTCGATGCGGGGATCGACGTCATCTCCACCGTCAACGTCCAGCACATCGAATCGCTTCGGGATGTGGTCGAACAGATCACCGGTGTGCAGCAGCGGGAGACCGTCCCCGACTCGGTGCTTCGCTCAGCGGACCAGATCGAAGTCATCGACCTCGCGCCACAGTCGCTGCGAGACAGGCTCGCCGAAGGTCACGTGTATCCAGCGAACCGCATCGACGCGGCGCTCTCGAACTACTTCCGGCTCGGCAATCTGACCGCACTGCGCGAACTCGCACTCCTGTGGCTCGCGGATGAGGTCGACATCGCGCTGAAGGCCTATCGCACCGAACAGGGGATCGACAGCAAGTGGGAGGCCCGTGAGCGGGTGGTGGTCGCCCTCACCGGCGGTGCCGAGGGCGAAACCCTCATCCGGAGGGGCGCGCGAATCGCTGCACGCTCGGCCGGTGGCGAACTGATCGCTCTGCACATCACCAGCCAGGATGGCCTCGCCGACGCCGATCCCGGCGCCCTGTCCGCGCAGCGGGCCCTCACGGAGAAACTGGGCGGCACCTATCACCAGGTCATCGGCGATGACATCCCGCGCGCCCTCGTCGACTTCGCCAAGGGCGCGAACGCCACCCAGCTCGTCATCGGGGTCAGCCGTCGAAGCCGCGCCGCCGCAGCCTTCACCGGGCCCGGAACGGCCGCGACCGTCATCCGCGAGTCCGGCAATATCGACGTTCACATCGTGAACCACGCTGCGGCGGGTGGCCGGTTCACGCTCCCGCACCTGGGCGGTGCCCTGACCATGCGCCGCCGGGTCATCGGGTTCATCGTCGCTCTGCTCGGCGGACCAGCAGTGACCGCCATCCTGTTCGCCTCGCGCAGTACGGATTCGCTCACGGCTGATGTCCTCGGCTTCCAGCTTCTCGTCGTCGGGGTAGCGCTGATCGGCGGAATCTGGCCGGCGTTGTTCGCTGCGATACTGTCCGGGCTGACGCTCGACTTTTTCTTTGTGAAGCCCTACTTCAGCATCACGATCGCTGTGCCGCTGCACTTCCTCACGCTCGTTCTCTATGTCCTGAACGCCCTCCTGGTCAGCTACGTGGTCGACCAGGCGGCTCGGCGGTCGCGATCGGCGCAACGTGCCCAGGCGGAATCCCAGCTGCTCGCGACGATCACCGGGAGCGTGTTCCGCGGGCAGGATGCGCTTCAGGCGCTCGTCAGCCGCACGCGTGAGGCCTTCACCCTTGACGGCGTTCGCCTGCTCGCGGGGGACGAGCTGATCTTCCAGGAGGGTGCAACCGACAGCGAGCCGGTGGCCTCGATCCCGACCGGCGAGCGCGGCACACTCGAACTGTACGGCGGCGACCTCCAGGCATCCGAACGTCGCCTGCTCAGCGTCATCGCGGCGCAGATCGACGCGGCACTGGAGTATCGGGATCTCTCCGAAACGGCCAAAGAGGTCGGCCCATTGACCGAAAACGACCGGGTCAGGAGCGCGCTGCTCGCAGCCGTCGGGCATGACCTTCGGCGTCCTCTCGCCGCGGCGACGGCAGCCGTCACCGGACTGAGGTCACCCGGCATGAAGTGGTCGGACGGCGACCGTGACGAGCTTTTGGCGACCGCACAGGAGAGCCTCGAATCGCTCTCCGCCCTCGTCACCAACCTGCTGGATGTGAGTCGCCTGCAGGCCGGATCACTGGCCGTCTCCGCCACCTCCATCGATGTTGCGGATGTCGTCCTGCCAGCGCTTGACGAGTTGGGCCTCGGCCCCGGCGACGTCGAACTCGACCTCCCCGCCGACCTGCCACCGATCATCGCCGACGCGGGACTGCTGCAGCGCGTCGTCGTGAACCTCCTCGACAATGCGACGAGGTTCTCGCCGGCCGAGCATCGCGTTCGGGTCTCAGCGAGCGGTTTCGCGGGGCGGGTGGAGATCCGGATCGCAGACGAAGGGCCGGGTGTCCCCGAAGATCGACGCGACGACATCTTCGTTCCCTTCCAGCGCCTGGGCGACACCGACAATCTCACCGGCCTCGGCCTGGGGCTCGCCCTGTCCAAGGGATTCACCGAAGGCATGGGTGGCACGCTCGAAGCCGAGGAGACCCCCGGTGGCGGCCTTTCCATGGTGATTACGCTTCCCGCTGGCGAAGACGAGGGCAGGGGGATGACGCTCCAGTGAAGATTCTGATCGCAGACGATGACCCGCAAATCCTGCGTGCCCTCAAGGTGACGCTGCGTGCGCGCGGCTACGACATCGTCACCGCGGATGACGGCGCAGAAGCCCTCGACGTGGCAGCCAGCCAACGGCCCGACCTCGTGATGCTCGACCTCGGTATGCCAAAACTCGACGGCGTCGAGGTCATCCACGCGCTCAGAGGGTGGACCCAGGTCCCGATCCTGGTGGTGTCCGGACGTACCGATGCTGCCGACAAGGTTGACGCGCTCGATGCTGGTGCTGATGACTACGTGACCAAACCGTTTGCGATCGACGAACTGCTGGCGCGCATCCGGGCTTTGACCCGTCGCGTCGTGAATCCTGGCGACGACCCGATCATCGAATTCGGGCAGATCAGCGCCGACTTCACGGCCAAGCAGATCACCAGGCGCTCCGGCTCCAAGCGGGAGTCGGTGCGGCTGACACCCACCGAGTGGCGAATCCTCGACATCCTGGTGCACAACCCGGGCAAGCTGGTCACCCGCGAGGAGCTGCTGACCCAGATCTGGGGTCCCCACCACACGAAAGACACCGGCTATCTGCGGCTGTACTTCGCGCAGCTGCGCAAGAAGCTGGAGCCGTTGCCGGCCGAACCGCGCTACCTCGTCACCGTGCTCGGTATGGGATACCGGTTCGAGCCCGATGCAACCGATTAGGGCCGTCAGAGTTTCGTTAGGTTTCGGTGCACCGGCGTCGGAACCTCGTTAGGGAATCCGGGGCACGCCAGCAAGAGGCGTAGACCGGTTGATGTGAATATTTCAGTTCCATCTGTGGGCCTCTCATGACCCTCACGCACATCCTGCCGTCCCTGCGCCGAAGCCTCGCCGACCCGCTGAACCGGGACAACTGGCCGGAGCACACGACCGCCAGCCCCTCGGATGTGACCGTCGCAGGCCTCTCGCTCGCCACCCTTGTGCAGTGGTGCGGCACACCCTGTGTCCACACGGCCGCTGCGGTTGTTCGTGGCACCAATGGCCGGCCATCAGAAACAGAGTTGGCCTCCGTGCTCGTCACGCGTGTCGTTTCCGTGTCGACTGCCGGCGAAACGCTGAGCGTCTGGCTCGACGCCGAACTGGATCGCTGCGCGGCGATCTGCAGCGAGGCGCGCCTCATCGGTCGAGTGTCAACCGCGCACGCGAAGCCCGCCGTGCTGTACCCCGCCTCGCCGAACGGCGCAGTGCACCGTGCCCTCGAGCTTCCGGTCGATGTCGCCGTAGGCGACCTCCTCGCGGTCCCGTGTATTGGCGTCACGCTGCTGCGGGATGTGCAGAATCGGACCAACCATGCGGAGCGGATTTCTGAGGACCGGGTTGACCGCGATCGCGACCTCTTCCCGTTCCCGGTCTGCGGGCGGTGATCGCACCGATGTCCAGCACCTCGCACATCAGCCGCGCGCATGCGCGGGCAGGGCGCCCCAGCCTTTCGCTGTCGCCGTACATCGAGGATCGCCAGTGGGGCCGACTTGAGCGGCCAGACCCGATGAGCGTCGCGCGAACAGGAATCGCGCGCTATCGCCTCAGCGTCTACGCGCCCGGCACCAGCGACCACGAACGTGGCGAACTCGTTGCCGCCAGGCGATGGTGGCTGGGGAGCACCGTGATTACCCTGGTGGCGGAGTTTGTCGTCCTGTCCTCCGGCGCCGGTTACCAGTCGGCAGCCGTCGTCGCACTGGGTGGCCTGGCTGCGTCATGGTATTGGCTGGCACGCACGCGGCGCATCCGCCGCAACACTCGCACACTCCGGGTTGCCGTGGTCGTCGCCGGTGAGCCGCGCGAGGTCATCGGTGACGCGACACTGTTTGCCGAGTGCTGCCGCAGGCTCGCGGTCGTCGACAACGGCGGTGCGAACGCGACAGTGATCAGCCCTGTCGACCGCGAAACCATCTGGGCCGAGGTCTACGAACGCCTAAAACGAGCGCACCCCGTCGCGCACTCGAATTGACGGGCAGTTCTCGCCAAAAAAATTGACGGGCAGTTCTCGCCAAAAAGAGGAGACCCCCGCACTGGGTTACCCGAAAACCCGGCGGGGGTCTCATCGGGTTTCGATTCGCTTACCCTAGTCATTCGAAACCCGACTGCCCTCAAGCGTAGCCGAGAATCCACCTGGGGTGTAACGATCGGTACACCCGGCGTGTCTCGCTCAGAAACGTGACGAGGATCGCTCGTGTCGGGAGCAGGAGAAGGCAAATGGAGGGGATGACCAGGATCGAACTGGCGTCATCAGTTTGGAAGACTGAGGCTCTACCATTGAGCTACATCCCCGCATTAAGGGCCAGGCCCTTGCGCGACGATCACTCTATCAAGAGAAACACAGCTCAGTGCTGCGGCCACTCCCACTTGCCATCGTGGAGTGCGAGTTCGGGAACCAGCTCTTCCGGCGTCGGCTTCTGGTGCCGGTCCGGCATGTAGACGTTGGTGCTCCAGTCGTCGCCATTCCACCAGCGGAGCTGGAACGGAACCCGCGGATCGCGATACCAGCCGGGTGCGGGCGTGCCAGCGCCCTCGTCAGTCGTCGCCATTTCAAATTCCCCCGAATGATTCGAATTGGTGGTCTAACCGACCGTAGCTGGCGCACAGGCCAAATGCGACACCCCACAATGGGTGCAACCGAACGCTATAGACTTGCCGAGGTCAATTTTCGGCGGGCGGCACGTCCCTTTGAGCTGGCTGCAGACACTGACAGCCCCGGGGCGTAGCTCAGCTTGGTAGAGCGCTCGGTTTGGGACCGAGAGGCCGCAGGTTCGAATCCTGTCGCCCCGACTCGCACGATACGAACACAAATCAGGAGAACCACAACGTGAAGACCACGGTTGAGAAGCTGAGCCCCACGCGCGCCAAGCTGACCATCGCAGTGACGCCAGACGAGCTCAAACCGAGCATCGACCACGCGTACAGCCACATCGCAGAGTCCGTCAACATCCCGGGATTCCGCAAGGGCAAGGTGCCACCCCAGTTGATCGACCAGCGTGTCGGTCGCGCGGAGGTGCTCAACCACGCCGTCAGCGACGGACTCGACAAGTTCTATCGCCAGGCCGTGCAGGATGAGAAGATCCGCACCCTGGGGCGCCCCGAGGCCGACATCGTTGCGCTTCCCGACCTGAAGACCTTCACCGGCGACCTGGTCCTCTCCGTCGAGGTGGATGTTCGACCAGACTTCGTCATCCCCGACTATGAGGGCCTGAAGCTCGAGGTCGACCCGGTCACGGTCTCCGCCGACGATGTGCAGGATGAGTTGGATAACCTGCGCAGCCGTTTCGGTACGCTCGTCACGGTCAACCGTCCGGCCAAGACCGGCGACTTCGCCCAGCTCGACCTCGTCGCCACCATCGGTGACGAGGAGGTCGACACCGCGAACAACATCAGCTACGAGATCGGATCGGGCGAGCTCATCGAGGGCATCGATGAAGCCCTCGATTCCCTTACCGCGGGCGAGTCGACCACCTTCGAGTCGACGCTGGTCGGCGGCGACAGCGCCGGCGAGAAAGCGCTCATCTCCGTGACCCTGCTCGCCGTCAAGGAACGGGAACTTCCCGAGGCCGACGACGACTTCGCGCAGATCGCCAGCCAGTTCGACACCATCAAAGAGCTGAAGGCCGACATCAAGGAACAGGTCGAGAAGTCCAAGACCTTCGCGCAAGTCTCACAGGCTCGCGACAAGATCGTCGACGAACTCGTCAAGAAGGTTGAGATCCCGGTTCCGCAGGGGCTCATCGACGACGAGGTGCACCGCCACCTCGAGAACGAGAACCGCCTCGAAGACGATGTGCATCGCGCCGAGGTCGCCGAGTCGAGCGAGAAGACGTTCCGCAGCCAGATCCTCATCGACGCCATCGCCGAAGCCGAAGACGTCAAGGTGAGCCAGGACGAGCTGACGCAGTACCTCATCCAGTCCGCTGCGCAGTACGGCATGGAGCCCGGCGAGTTCATCAAGGTGCTCGACGAGAACGGACAGATCCCGGCCATGATCGGCGAGGTGGCGCGTGGCAAGACCCTCGCGATCATCCTCGAGAAGGCCAATGTGGTCGACACCAAGGGCAAGAAGGTGGATGTCACACCGTTCACCGGAATCGTCAAGGGCGAAGACGGGGAGTTCGACACCTCCAGTGCGGCCGACCTGCTCGCGTCCGCCAACGACGACCACGCTGGCCACGACCACGAGGGTCACGACCACGCCCACTAGGCGTTAACTAGCCGCGGGGTCGCGACACGATTAGCACCAGCGAGCCGTCGAAATGCGGCGCGCTGCGTAGCTTGCCGTAGTCGCGATCCCAGGTACCGTTCTCGAGGTCGCTCGTCAGGTCGCGCACAAAGCGTTCCTCGACGTCGGGCCCGACGAAACTCCACGCCGAATTGGCGCGCCGTGCGCCCTCGTCGAGCAAGGCTTCTGGGCGACCGTAGTAGGCCTCGCTGAACCCATCCACGCAGCCCAGCGGAATGGGCAGCCGGATGATCTCGACGATGCCACCAGCTGTGTCACCGGCTGAGCCGCCGAGCGCCGCAGCAATTCGCGCCGGTGCGGGGTAGCGGCGAGCCTCCACCGCAATCGTCTCGGGCGCATACCTGGCCAGCCACGATCGATCCAACAACTCCGGATCGCACGTGAGGATGGCGATCGGCCCCGTGGTAACGCGGCGCAACTCGCGCAGTCCGGCCTCGAGATCGCCCCACTGGTGCACCGAGAATGTCGTCATCGAGGCGTCGAACTGGCCGTCGTCGAAGGGCAGCGACTCCGCAGTCGCGTCGATCGCCCGGGCGAGGTCGGCCGGGCGCTGCGCCCTCATCTCGGCGGACGGTTCGACTGCAGTGACATCCCGGTCGCGAGGCTCATAGGAACCGGCGCCAGCGCCGACATTCAGCACCGTTCGGGCGTCGCCCAGGATGGCCGCGATCGCGGCCTCGAACTCGGGTTCCGGCTGCCGATAGTTGCGGTAGCCGGGCCCAATGAGCCCGTAGTCTGCGTCGCCGGCCGAGCCGTCGGTCATCCGTGTCATTGTCCGAATCCCTTCACGAGGTGAGCCGCCCGACCGAATTGACCAGAGCGCGTCGCGGCATCACGCGCTCGGCGATCGTGGCGGCGACATTGGTAAAGCCGGTGACAACGCTGGGTGGTGGGTTGCGGCGATCCAGCGCGTGAAGGGCCGCGCGGACGACGGTTGCAGCGCTCTGCACCCGGCCCGTTCGCGCTTCGGGGCCGGCGACATCAAAGAATTCGGTCTCGGTCGCGCCTGGACACAGGGCGATCACCTTCAGTCCACTCGGCTTCGCCTCGAACCACAGTGCCTCCGTGAAGCTGAGCACGAACGCCTTGCTCGCGCCGTAGACGGCCATACGCGGGACAGGCTGGAATCCGGCGGTGCTCGCGACGTTGATGAGCACGCCGCTGCCGTGGGTCAGAAGCTCGTCGTAGAACGCCTTGGTCAGGTCGACGACGGCCGCGACGTTGAGCGCGACCTCCTGGCTGATTCGGCCAGCATCCTCCTGTTCGAACGGGTTGTGCGACCCAAACCCGGCGTTGTTGATGAGGGAGTGCACGGGCAGCCCGCGCCGTGTCAGCTCGGCGGCGAGAGCGGATGCTGCTCCCGCGACGGCCAGGTCGGCAACCACAACTGTCGCCGAGACGTCGTGCTTCGACTCAATGACGCTCTTCAACGCCTCCAGCCGGTCGGCTCGGCGAGCTACCAGCACCAGGTTTGCGCCCCGCGCGGCGAGCTGGCGGGCGAACTCGGCGCCCAGCCCCGAACTCGCACCGGTAATAAGAACGGTCGACCCGCGGTACTCGATCATTCGATAAAGCTACCGCCCGGGCGCGCCGCACTCTGCCCACGGCGAACATGCCAGTTTGAGGTGACGGGCTCCGATAGATTCGACAACAAGCGATAACTGAAACGGAGCGCGACAATGGCCCAACCGGCTTTGGTCAGCAGTATTTTCGACCAACTTCTGAGCGACCGCATCATCTGGCTCGGCTCTGAGGTGCGAGACGACAATGCGAATGAGATTTGCGCCAAGATCCTGCTGCTTGCTGCAGAGGACTCCAAGCGAGACATCTTCCTGTACATCAATTCCCCCGGCGGCTCGATCACCGCGGGCATGGCGATCTACGACACGATGAAGTTCGTCCCGAACGACATCGTCACCGTCGGCATCGGTCTGGCGGCATCCATGGGGCAGTTCCTGCTCTCTTCGGGTACCAAGGGCAAGCGGTACATCACCCCCAACGCCCGCGTGCTGCTGCACCAGCCGTCCGGCGGATTCGGGGGAACCGCAGCAGACATCCAGACCCAGGCGGGTGTCATCCTCGCGATGAAGCAGCGGATGGCCGAACTCACCGCCGAGCAGACCGGCAAGACGGTCGAACAGATCCTCATCGACAACGACCGCGACAACTGGTTCACGGCACAGCAGGCGCTGGACTACGGATTCGTCGACCATCTTCGCGAGTTCGCTGAAGACGTCGTCGGCGGCGGCGGCACCAACTCGGATCTCGACTCCAACGGCTCCAAGAGCAAGTAGGCAGGAAAAGCAATGGACAACTTCAATCTGGGCACCGGCCAGGCTCGGCCAACCGCCGAGGCCCGCTACATCCTGCCGACCTTCGAGGAGCGCACGGCCTACGGCTACAAGCGCCAGGACCCGTACGCCAAGCTCTTCGAGGACCGCATCATCTTCCTCGGCGTACAGATCGACGATGCATCAGCGGATGACGTCATGGCCCAGCTGCTCGTGCTGGAAAGCCAGGACCCCGATCGCGACATCCTCATGTACATCAACTCGCCGGGCGGGTCCTTCACGGCGATGACGGCCATCTACGACACGATGCAGTACATTCGTCCCCAGGTGCAGACGTTCGCGCTCGGCCAGGCGGCTTCGGCCGCAGCGGTGCTGCTCGCGGCCGGTGCTCCCGGCAAGCGGCTGGCGCTCCCGAACGCACGCATCCTCATCCACCAGCCCGCAGCAGGCTCTGAGGGGTCGAGCCAGGCGTCCGATATCGAGATCCAGGCCCGCGAGATCCTCCGCATGCGCACCTGGCTGGAGGAGACTCTCGCATTCCACTCGAATCGCACGGCCGCCGAAGTCAACAAGGACATCGACCGCGACAAGATCTTGAGCGCGGCCGAGGCTCTCGAATATGGGCTTATCGACCAGGTGCTGGCGCCGCGCAAGAGCGTGCCCGCGCTCGTCAAGTAGCGAGGCCGGTTCTTCCAGCGAGTTTTCCCGAATCGTCTGCTCCCCGCGGGGCGGATCGATTCGGGGAAACTCGTTGTCGGTTAAGCGCAGGCGTCGCGCGCTGCCCGTCAAGCCCGGGAATCCGCCCCAGGAATCTGCCCCAGGAATTCAGGCGCTGGTCTTTTTTGAACGACCCGCCAGCAGGATGACCAGGGTCAGCACCACGCCGAGCCCGACCACGCCGCCGCCGATGCCGAGCACAAGGCCGAGGTTGGCGGTCGGCTGCCGGGTGGGGTCCACGCCGAGGTTCGGATCGGGGGGAGCGGTGCCGCCGGATCTCCCATTGCAGTCCTGTGGATGACTCGCGCCAACCGCAGGCGTGAACGCACCCCGGGGTGCCCACGTGAACGAATACTGGTTGGACACGATGTGGCCGTCGGCCGACACGATCTGCCAGAAGACGACGTATTTGCCGGGAGCGCCGATGACCGGGGCGATCGTCATGCTGGGCCCGGTCACGGTCACACACCCGTTGCCATAGAAGCGATGCTTCGAATCCTCGATGTCGAACGCAAAACCTGCGCCGTGGCCGGAGAGATCGAGCAGGCCCTCGTTGGTCGTGATGATGAATTTCGAGGGCAGCTTGGTCAATGTCTGCCCCGCCGCCGGATCCGACGAGACCAGAAAATTGTGCGCGAACGCGGGAGCCGCAAGTCCAAGTACGGAGGCCGCAACCACTGTTGCACCGGCACCCAGCATGAGAATTCGCCGCCGAGCATCCACTCCCATGGCTTTCACGTTACGGCACGCCGAAGTCACAATTTTGCACTCTTGCTGGCAGTGTCGCCCACACGGGTTAGGCTCGAACCCACATAGTTTGACTGGTCTAGCAAGGGGAGAGCGACTGTGGCCCGCATTGGCGAGAGCGCCGACCTGCTCAAGTGTTCCTTCTGTGGCAAAAGCCAGAAGCAGGTGCAGCAGTTGATTGCCGGTCCCGGCGTCTACATCTGCGACGAGTGCGTCGAACTGTGCAACGAAATCATCGAGGAGCGCCTCGCCGAAGCCGGCGAAGAAAGTTCGAGTGAATTCGACCTCCCGAAGCCCAAAGAGATCTTCGCGTTCCTCGAGGAATACGTCATCGGCCAGGAGGCTGCGAAGATCGCCCTCTCGGTCGCCGTCTACAACCACTACAAGCGCATCCGCGCCCGCAACACCCTGAGTTCGGCCGACATCATCGACGATGTCGAGATCGCGAAGTCCAACATCCTGCTCATCGGTCCGACCGGCTGCGGCAAGACCTATCTCGCCCAGACCCTTGCGAAGCGGCTGAACGTTCCGTTCGCGGTGGCGGATGCGACGGCACTGACCGAGGCCGGGTACGTCGGTGAAGATGTCGAGAACATTCTTCTCAAGCTCATCCAGGCGGCCGACTACGACGTCAAGCGTGCCGAGACCGGCATCATCTACATCGATGAGATCGACAAGATCGCGCGCAAAGCCGAGAACCCCTCCATCACCCGCGATGTGTCGGGCGAGGGCGTGCAGCAGGCGTTACTCAAGATCCTGGAGGGCACGGTCGCCTCCGTGCCGCCGCAGGGCGGCCGCAAGCATCCCCACCAGGAGTTCATTCAGGTCGATACGACCAATGTGCTGTTCATCGTCGCGGGTGCTTTCGCCGGGCTCGAGGAGATCATCTCGCAGCGCGCGGGCAAGAAAGGCATCGGCTTCGGCGCACCCCTGCACAGCAAGAACGACGACGTGAACCTCTTCGGCGAGGTGCTTCCGGAAGACCTCCACAAGTTCGGGCTCATTCCCGAGTTCATCGGCCGTCTGCCCGTTGTCACCACGGTAACCCAGCTCGACCAGGTTGCGCTCATGGACATCCTGACCCAGCCCAAGAACGCACTGGTGCGCCAGTACCAGCGCATGTTCGAGATCGATGGTGTCGATCTCGAGTTCGACCACGACGCTCTCGAGGCCATTGCCGACCTTGCGGTGCTGCGCAAAACCGGTGCCCGTGGGTTGCGCGCCATCATGGAAGAGGTGCTGGGGCCGATTATGTTCGATGTTCCGTCGAACGATGACGTCGCTCGCGTGGTCGTGACCCGGCAGTCGGTGCTCGAGAACGCGGCACCCACGATCGTGCCGCGCAAGGCCGTTCGTCCGACCGAGAAGTCGGCGTAACCTCAGGCTCCACATCCGTCCGGTTGGAGTCAACGAGGACGCGTTCGACCTCGTGCTTGCCCACACCCGCGGCCCGCCCGGTCCACGTCGTGCCGATTGGACTGCGTCATATCCCGCAGGCGATCACCGCGATTCCCTAGGCTGGCTCCATCGTTCAGCCAATCGTCGCAGGCCTTGTGGGGGCACTCACCGGATTCGCGAGCACCTTCGTGCTCGTTCTCACCGGGCTGCGAGCGGTCGGAGCGAGCCCCGCGGAGGCGGCGTCCGGGCTGCTCACACTGTGCATCTGCCAGGCCATTCTGGCGATAGTGCTCAGCCTCAGGTTTAGGATGCCGCTCTCGTTCGCCTGGTCGTCCCCGGGCGCGGCGCTGCTGATTGCTGCACATGCCACTACGCACACGTTTTCCGCCGCCGTGGGTGCGTTTGTGGTCTGCGGGGTGCTCATCGCTGTGACGGGATTCTGGCCCGCCCTGACGCGGGCCATCACGAGCATCCCGACACCTATCGCGAGTGCGATGCTCGCGGGCATCCTGTTCCCAATCTGCCTGGCCCCGGTCGAAGCGTCGGTGCGACTTCCCCTGCTCGCCCTGCCGATCGTGCTCGTCTGGCTGGTGCTGTTCGGCCTGGCGCCGCGGTGGGCTGTGCCGGGCGCGCTGGTCGCAACCATCGTGGTCGTCGGGATCAGTGCAGGGACCGGATGGTTGCACGGTTCGCTCGTCGCGCCGCACCTGTCGTTCGTCGCTCCGACATTCCAGCCGCTCGTGATTGTCGGGCTCGGTGTCCCGTTGTTTCTCGTGACTATGGCGGGCCAGAATGTGCCAGGCTTCGCGGTGCTGCGAACGTTCGGATATGAGAATGTGCCGGCGCGCCCCATCCTCATCGGCTCGGGGCTGTTGAGCGCGATCGGCGCGCTGTTCGGCGCCCACGTGAACAACCTGGCGGCGCTGAGCGCGGCGATCATGGCGGGTCCCGGCTCGCACACGGATCGATCCCGGCGGTGGATTGCGACCGTCACCGGGGGAGCGGTTTACGTGTTTCTCGGGCTCGCCGCCGGGCTGGCCGCGTCACTGGTCTCCGTGACGCCGCCCCTGCTCATCACGACGGTCGCCGGACTGGCCATGCTCGGCGCCCTCGTCAGTTCAGTCGCGGCGGCGCTGGAGGATCCCCACAATCGCCTCGTCGCCATCCTCACCTTCCTGGTCGTTGCGTCCGGAATCGTCATCGTGGGCATCGGATCGCCCTTCTGGGGCCTGCTCGTCGGGGGAATCGTCATGCTCTGGCTCAGTTGGAACCGCAGGAGGCGGGAACGCAGGGCATCCGGGGAGCCGGAGGCGGCAGCAACGGAATGACCGGTGCTCGCCGCGTGTTGCACCCCCAGTGACGTCCGTGTCTGATCTCTCGCTCTCCGTTCTCGATCTCGCCTCGGTATATGAGGGGATGACGCACGCGGAGGCCCTCGCGCAGACGATCGAGACCGCCCGGGTCGCCGACGAACTCGGTTATGAACGATTTTGGGTCGCGGAGCACCACGGGATGCCGGCTGTGGCCAGTTCGGCACCGGCGGTACTCATCGGTGCGATCGCCTCGGCGACGAAACGTATTCGGGTCGGCTCCGGCGGGGTCATGCTGCCTAACCACTCGTCGATGGTGGTCGCGGAGCAGTTCGGTACCCTCGTCGCGCTGCATGGCGACCGGATCGACCTGGGCCTCGGACGCGCACCCGGCACCGATCCGCTGACGGCGTCGATCCTTCGCCGTAACCTCGGCGACGAGACGGTGGATGATTTTCCCAACCAGGTGATCGAACTCCTGGCGTTCTTCGGGATCATCGCACCGCTTCCGAATGGCCTGGGCTCCCAGCCGGCCGCGCATCCGGGGCTGGGAGATCCGCCCCAGCTCTGGCTGCTGGGTTCCAGTGGCTTCAGTGCTCGGCTTGCCGGGATGCTCGGACTGCCGTTCGCGTTCGCGCACCATTTCGCCGGGGGCGACAACACGCCGCTGGCGTTCCAGGTTTACCGCGACAGCTTCGAGGCGTCGGCCGTGCTCGCTGAGCCGCATTCGATGGTCGCGGTCGCTGCGCTCGTTGCGGAGACGCAGGCCGAGGCCGAGCGGCTCGCGCTGCCGAACGGGCTTTACTTCAGCCGGTTGCGTTCGGGGGCTCGCCCGGGTCGCATCCCGAGCCTGGCGGAGGCGGAAGCTTACGACTGGTCCTCCGCCGAGCTCGAGTTCGTGCGCGCGCGCAACGCGCAGCAGGCGGTCGGCGATCGTGCACACGTGACGTCGCGCCTCAGCGAACTCGCGGACGCGACCGGAGCGGATGAACTCATCGTGGTGCCGCAGGGTCCCGACCTCGAAACGAAACTGCGGACTCTCCGCGAGCTCCGCACCCCCGGCTCTTCCCAAACCTTGGTCGAGGTGGCGGGAGAAACGTCATGGCGGGCGGAGTCGTAACTCCCTCCGCGTGACAGTTTTGCCGCCCGCAACGCGCAGTTTCTCCCGCCAACCAGGGTTAGCGCCAGCGGGCCGGCTAGTTGAGGCCTCGGCGGTCGAGGAGGGGCTGGATGTCGGCGTCGCGACCGCGGAAATCGCGATACGCGTCCAGCGGGTCCTTCGAGCCGCCGACTCCGAGGAGTCGCGCGCGGAAACGGTCGCCGTTGGCGCGAGTCAGACCGCCGTTTTCCGTGAACCAGTCGACCGTGTCGGCATCCAGCACCTCACTCCAGATGTACGAGTAGTATCCAGCGTCGTAGCCCCCACTGAAGGTGTGGGCGAAATAGGTGCTCGAATAGCGTGGGGGAACGGCGGGGTTGTCGAGCCCGAAGCTCGCAATCGCTTCCGCCTCGAACGCGCTGACATCGGTGACCTCTGTGGTGGCGTCGATCCGGTGCCAGGCCTGGTCGAGCAGGGCGGCGGTGAGGTATTCGCTCGTCTTGAACCCTTCGTTGAATGCCGAGGATGCCTGCAGCTTGTCGACGAATTCCTGCGGCATCGCCTCGCCCGTCGTGTGATGTTTGGCGTAGTTTGCGAGCACTTCGGGCCACAGCATCCACATCTCGTTGACCTGGCTGGGGAATTCGACGAAGTCGCGGAACACGTTCGTTCCGGCGAATTTCGGGTAGGTTACCTGCGCGAAAAGGCCGTGGAGGGCGTGCCCGAACTCGTGGAAGAGGGTGTGGACCTCGTCGTAGGTGAGGAGTGTGGGTTCCCCGGCTGCGGGCTTGGGCACGTTGTGATTGTTGACCACCACGGTGGGCTGGGCGAGCAGCCTGTTCTGTGAGATGAGCGGGTTCATCCACGCGCCACCCCGTTTGGAGTCGCGCGTGTAGAGGTCGTAGAGGAACAGCCCTACGGGTGAACCGTCTTCGTTCGACACTTCGAAGACGCGCACGTCGGGATGGTACGCGACCAGGTCGGCGCGTTCAGTGAAGGTGATGCCGTACAGGCGGGTGGCCGCGAAAAAAACCCCGTCTCTCAGGACCCGTTCGGCTTCGAAGTATGGCCGCATCTCTGCCGTGTCGACGTCATACTTCGCCTTGCGTACCTTCTCGGTGTAGAGCGCCCAGTCCCAGCTGGCGAGCGTGAACTCGGTGCCGATTATGGCCTGCAGGTCCTTCTGTTCCTGCCTGGCATTTCGCGCGGCGGGGCCTGCCAACCTTCGCAGCATCGCATCGACGGCCTCGGGTGTCTTGGCTGTCTCATCCGATGTCACGACGGCGGCGTGGTTGGGGAATCCCAGGAGCGCTGCCCGTTTTGCCCTGAGCCTCGTGATCTCGAGCACGACGTCTCGATTGTCGTTTTCACCGCCCCGGATACCGCGGCTTCGCGATGCGGTCATGATTCGTTCGCGAAGGGTCCGGTTGGTGAGGGCGTCGAGGTACGGATGTCCGGTTGGAAGCACGAGCGTGATGAGGTACTTGCCGTCGAGCCCGCGATCCTTTGCCGCCTCAGCGGCGGCGGAGATCTCACCGCTCCCCAACCCGTCCAGTTCTGCGACGTCGTCGATCACGACCGCGAGGTCGTTGGTGTCGGCGAGCAGGTTCTTTTCGAACTTTGTACTGAGGCTCGCAAGCTGCTGGTTGTAGTCCCGAAGAGTCGCCTTCTCGTCGTCGCCCAGGCCGGCTCCGGCCACGGTGAACTCGTCGTAGTAGCGCTCGATGAGGTAAACCGACTCTGCGTCGAGTCCCAGGGTGGTGCGTCGGTCGTGGAGCGACCTGATGCGCTCGTAGAGTCTCGGATTCAGCCGTACGGCGTCCTCGTGTGCGGCGAGCAGTGGCGCGAGGTCCGCCTCGAGGTCGTTGGTGAAGTCGGTGCTGTCCGCACTGGACTTGTTGAAGAACACGGATGACACGCGGTCGAGAATCTGGCCGCCTTTTTCGAGCGGGATGATCGTGTTCTCGAACGTCGCAGGCTCGGGGTTGTCGGCGACAGCCGTGATCTCGGCGAGGTGCTCCTCGAATCCGCGATCGAAGGCGGGGCGGTAATCCTTGTCGGAGATGTCGGCGAATGGGGGAAGGCCGAAGGGAAGCGTGCTGGGCGCGAAGAACGGATTGGTCATGATTCGAGCCTAGGGCGCGGATCTCTCCCTGGAACCCGAGTGGGCGATCTATTGCAAAGAAACACTTGCAAAGGAAGCAATGCAAAGAACTAATTGCAAAGTAACTATTGCAAAGGAACCGTTGCACTACTAGTCTCAGAGCATGCAAACCGAATCCGGTATCGATCGCAGCACGGCAGGGCCGATCACCGTTCCCGGCGAACGCCAGCTCGACATGGTCGCATTGCGCGCACTGGCGCATCCGCTGAGGGTGCAGATACTCGACACTCTTTCGACCTACGGAAGCTTCACTGCCAGCGGACTCGCCGAGCGGCTGGGGGAGTCCAGCGGCGCGACGAGTTATCACCTGCGGCAACTCGAAAGGCACGGATTCGTGCGTGAGGTCGAGGGCAAGGGCACCGCGCGGGAGCGTTGGTGGGAGCGCACGCCGGGCACCATCAACATCGGCTCCGATGACGCACTCGCCACCCCAACGGGACGGTCCGCCGCCAACATGATCTTCCGCCAGATGCGCTACAACCAGGACCGCATGCTCACCGACTTCATCGAGAGGGGGCCTGACGAGCTGTCGCCGGAATGGCTGCATGGGTCCGTCGTGTCGAATTTGAATACCCGGTTGACCCCGGACCAGATGACGGAGTTCGTCGGTGAGTTCTCGAATCTCGTCGACCGGTTCGTCACCCCCAACAAGCACCAGCAGGTGGTGAATTCACGTCCGGTCGTCGTCAATTTCATCGCTTTCCCGGTCATCGACGGCTCGGTGATCGCACCTGACCAAACCCTGCAGAATCCCTGATTTTCCCGCCCAATTCCCGCCGCTGAATGTCGGTGGCGGGCGGTAATTTGATCCCAAGAAGGAGGTGAGCACAATGACCGCCCACGCACTGGCGCATGGATCGCTGACGAATAGCTCGCTGGCGCCCAGCTCGCTGACGCATAGCTCGCTGGCGCCCAGCTCGCTGGCTGCAGCAGCCTGCACGACGCCGCTACACCGCCCGCTCATCGACGTGATGGCCGAGCGAGTGGCGAGGGCGCTCCTGGCCTGGTCAGATCGGCGCACGGAGCTCCGCGTCGCTCGGCAGGATTTTTCGCACGAGCGGATGGCGTTGATCCTCGCGAACGAGCACTCGGCACCCCGCGGCGGATCGGCGTTGGCGCGATAGCCCGCACTGTGCGCACTCATAGCAAATCTGCGCGCATTTATAGCAAACAGCCAGCCTCCTCGCGCACTATTGCACCAGTACCAGTACTCGTACCACTACCAGCACCAGCACCAGCACCCCGTGCGAACCGTCACTTGCCTATCGACCCGGCTTCCTAGAGCCAGTGCCCTCGGGCACACAATTTTCCTCCGGTGGATTGGCCAGTGACGGTTCGCACGGGGTGCTGTCCGCGCGTCCTCTGGCAGCGCCCGGCGTCGGCTCGTTATCGCATCCAGAGTCGTCGCCGTTCCTGGCGCAACCGCACCTCGTCGAAGTAGGCATCGCGCCGTGCGGCGCGTTCGCGCTGGAGACGCAGGGTCGCGCGCGTAGTGGTGGCTCGCCCCCGTGCATGGGCGATAACTTCGCGGAGGGATCGCACGATCGACTGCGTTATGCCACCGAGTTCGTTGGTCGTCATGGGTTAAGAGTCGGGCGATGAGACGGGCAGTTCGCGTGGATTGACGAAGATCGTCAACTGGGATGCGTTTGCGGGTTCCTGCCCGGCACTATAGGTCGGGTGAGTGTGACTATCGACGTGACCGGGCTGGCTGGCGATGACTTCCTCTTTGCGGTCTCTCCGCTGGCGGAGTTGACCTCCGCGCTGCACCTGCTGACTGAGCCCACTCATCATCCGGCCAGGATCGGCTGGGCAACGGCACTCTCTGCGGCGCTTGACCCGCAGTTGCTCGACCGCATCATCGACATGGACTTCCTGTGGCGCACCTCGCGTGCAGACATGTTCCTGCCGTCCCTGCCGGAGGGCACCCTCGCATCGGAGCTGGATGCCGTCGATCGGCTCGACGAAGAGACGTGGGTGCGCGCCGCGCTCATCACGAGCAGCTGTGGAACATTGCCGCTCGCGCTCGGCCTCGGCTCTCCTCTGGTCGATCGCCGAGCTCGCGACCTGGCAGAGGAGCGGGCTTCTCTGCGGGGTCCGCGAGCGGTGGCGTTCGTTGATTTCGTGCTAAACCGGCCGGTGGAGGCGCGTGAGCAGGTGCGGCGGCTGTTCGAGGACTGCGAACGCGCCTTCTTCGGCTGGCTTTGGAGCCGGATGCTCGGAGGCCTGACTGCCGACGCGCGGCTGAAGCGCGACCTGCTCGGCGCCTACGGGCTCGAGCGGGCGCTGTCTGCGGTTTCGTCGGCGATCACCCTGTCCAGCGAGGGAACGCGAATTGTTGTCGACAAACTTCAGGACCACGGCGCTTCGGCGGTGGGGAGCGGCGTCACCTTCCTGCCAAGCGCGCTCGGCCATCCCCACCTCATAGTGGTGCACGCGCCGGGCTGGCGGCCGGTCATCCAATATCCTGCTGCGGGATCAGCGCTGGTCGACCTGCTTCCCCTTGAGGACGTCGAGCGCAGGCTGCACGCTCTCGATTCACCCATTCGACTGCGACTCGTCCGAAGCCTGGCGCGCGGCCAGCGTTCGACGGCTGAGCTCGCCGACGGCTGGAATCTGTCGGCACCCGAGGTTTCGCGGCACCTGTCCGTGCTCAGGGACGCCGGCATCATTACGTCCCATCGGCGCGGTCGCTTTGTCCTCTATGAACTCGACCAGGAGGCGGTCGCGAGGCTGGGCGTGGACATGATCGACGCCCTGATGCGCTAACGGCCGAAAACCCGCTCGCCTGTCTCTCAGTCTTCGGGCCGGTCGTCTTCCTGTGTGACGGTAATCGACCCGTCGTAGCCTTCGCGAACCACTGTGCCGTCATCGAGTTCGGCGATCGGATGCCCCTCCAGCCAGGTCAGCGTCCAGCTCCACCGCGCCGGATCGTCAGCGCCGTCGGAGCGCCCCGCCTCAACGGCTGCTATCGCGTTCGTCATCGAGACGGTGAGCCTCGCTGGCGGAGTCGCACCGAATCCCCATCGCGTTCCGAGTTGCATCAGTAAACCCGTCGTTCGTCCAGTATGACAATGCTGGTCACGAGCCTGCACCCTCACCCAGAACAATGTCTGTCAGCGCAACGTGTTCGGCTTCGACGAAAGTCAGTTCGGCGATGCGACCCACAGCCTTGAGATCATCGATCGCCCGCTCCAACAGCGCCGGACCTGAGAGTGTCGCTGAGACCACATCCGTCTTCTGGGATGCCTTCGCATCCGTTTTTGCGCGCCGGATTCCGATGAGCGCCTCGCTGACCAGCGGAAGGAGGGCGATCGTGCCGCCTGCCCCGCTGGGCGAGGGCCATTCTGCGGTGTGGACCGAGCCGTTGTGAGTCCAGCTCCACACTTCTTCGGTGGAGTAGGGCAGGAACGGCGCGAACAGTCGCAACAGTACGTCGATCGCCTGGCGCAGCGTGGCGACCGCGCTGAGCTGGCCCTCCTCGGAGGTTGCCCCGTAGGCGCGCTCCTTCACCAGTTCGAGGTAGTCGTCGCAGAAGGTCCAGAAGAACTGCTCCGCCGCCTCGAGGGCGCGAGCGTGATCGTACGACTCGAACGCCTCGGTGGCGATCGTGATGACGCGATCGAGCTCTGCGAGCAGAGCGTCGTCGACGGGCTCCGGCGTGCCAACCCACCCCTTGTCGACGGCTGGTGCATCGAAGGAGTAGACGAACTTGGCGGCATTCAGGATCTTGATGGCGAGCCGGCGGCCGATCTTGATCTGTTTCGGGTTTTGCGGGTCGAACGCCGAGTCGGTTCCTAGCCGGGATGACGCGGCCCAGTATCGCACCGCATCGGAGCCATGTTCGTCGAGGATGGCGGCCGGCGTGACCACGTTGCCCTTCGACTTCGACATCTTTTTGCGGTCGGGGTCGACGATGAATCCGCTGATGCCCGCGTTGGCCCAGGGGGCAACGCCGTGTTCGAGTTCGGACCTGAGCACGGTCGAGAACAGCCAGGTTCGGATGATGTCCTGGCCTTGGCTGCGCATCGAGTAGGGGAAGACGAGGTCCCACAGTTCGGGGTCCCGCTCCCAGCCCCCCGCTATCTGCGGGGTGAGCGATGAGGTGGCCCAGGTGTCCATGATGTCGAGCTCGCCCGCGAAGGTCTTCCCCCGATCGGACTCCACGTAGCCGGCGGGCACATCCGATGACGGATCGACGGGCAGGTCGGCTTCGGCGGGAAGGATGACCTCTCCCTTGTTGCCTTCGGCGTCGAGCTGGTACCAGACAGGAATGGGCACGCCGAAGTAGCGCTGCCTCGAGATGAGCCAGTCCCCGGTGAGCCCGCCCACCCAGTTCTCGTAGCGCACGCGCATGTGGGCCGGTGTGAACGCGATCTCACGCCCGGCCTCGAGGAGGGTGTCGCGCAGGTCGGCGTCGCGCGCGCCGTTCGTGATGTACCACTGGCGCGTCGAAATGATTTCGAGCGGCCGGTCGCCTTTTTCGTAGAACTTCACGGCGTGGGTAATCGGTTTCGGATCGCCGATGAGTTCACCGCTTTCCCGCAGCAGTTCGACGATTCGGGCCTTGGCGCTGAACACTGTCTTACCGACGAGCTCGCCGTACGCGGTGAGGGCTGCGGCGCTTGAGAGCGCTTCGGGCGCGTCGGCGACGATGCGGCCGTCTGGCCCGAGGATGGTGCGATTGGGCAGGTCGAGTTCGCGCCACCACACCACGTCGGTGACGTCGCCGAACGTGCAGATCATGGCGATGCCCGAGCCTTTATCTTTCTGGGCGAGATGATGCGCCACGACCGGCACCTCGACACCGAACAGCGGTGTCGTCACCGTGGTGCCGAAGAGTGGCTGGTAACGCTCGTCGTCGGGATGCGCGACGACAGCCACGCAGGCCGCAAGCAGTTCGGGTCGAGTTGTCTCGATTACGAGATCGCTGCCGTCCGGCTTGTGGAACGCGAGGGCATGGTAGGCGGCGGGCTGTTCTTTGTCTTCCAGCTCGGCCTGGGCCACGGCGGTGCGGAAGGTCACATCCCACAGCGTCGGCGCGTCGGCCTGGTAGGCCTCACCGCGGGCCACGTTGCGCAGGAACGCCCGCTGGGCGGCGGTCTGGGCCTCATCACCGATGGTGCGGTAGCTCTGCTGCCAGTCGACCGAGAGTCCCAGCTTTCGCCAGACATCCTCGTACTGCTTCTCGTCTTCCACCGTGAGCTGTTCGCACAATTCGATGAAGTTGCGTCGTGAGATGGGGAGCTGGTCGGCAGCCTTACCGGATGTCCCCTCGCCGCCCAATTGCGAAGGTGTGAACGAGGGATCGTAGGGCAGTGTGGGGTCGCAGCGTACCCCGTAGTAGTTCTGCACCCGACGTTCGGTGGGGAGGCCGTTGTCGTCCCATCCCATGGGGTAGAAGAGTGTCTTGCCGCGCATCCGCTGGTAGCGCGCGATGAGGTCCATGTGGGTGTAGCTGAAGACATGGCCGATATGCAGGCTGCCGGACGCCGTCGGGGGTGGGCTGTCTATGGAGAAGATGTTGTCGCGCGTGGCCGATTCACGATCGAACCGGTACGTGTTCTGGTCTTTCCAGACCGAGCCCCACTTGGCTTCCAGGCCCTCGAGCACTGGTCGTTCGGGAATGGCAGCCGGCCCGGTTTGGCGTGAAGGCACAGGGAACTCCGATTCGATATTGGCGGCACCGTGTCAATGGGAAGGTGCCTGAGTGTGGGGTTGTCAGCCGATTCTACCCGTGACGTCCCCGCCGTTCCCGATGCGCCTACTTGCGTTTGACTGTGATCGTGAGGCTCTGCTTGGAGCCGTTCCCGATCACTGTGATGGTGAAGCTCTCCTGTGCATCCCCGCACTGGTAGGTGTACGGGTCGCCGGCGCCGCTGGGGAAGTCATGGTTGGTCCCGGTCGTGGGCAGGTTCCAGCCTTCTCCGCCCGCCTGGGCATCCACAGTGTTGACGCCGAAGAACGCGTCGTTTCCGTTCACGCTTTTCCAGCTGATGGTGAGGTCGGCGGCACCGGCGGGCGCCGTACTTGAGCAGTCGACCACTGTCGGGCTGATCGAATAGCCGGTGATCAGCACATTGTTGCCGTTGGGCTTCGACGGCGCGGTTCCGCCGCCGCCTCCCGACGGCGCGGGTTTGACGGTGACCGTTACGGTCGGAACCGGCACGGGTGGCGCCGTCACGGTGACGGTGGGCACGGGACTGCTGGTGCTTGCCGCCGTGGTGATGGCATTTCCCCGGCCGAGCAGGACCACAACCAGTGCAATCACGGCGATGAGCAGCACTCCGCCGACGATCCCGAGGATGAGCGGGAGCCGCGTCTTTCGCTCGTCGGTGTGCGCCTCGGGCGGCGGAGTGGCGGGCGTTTCGAATCGCTGTGTCGGTGTGTCGTCGCTCACTGGCGGGTCCTTCGTCGAACTGGAGATCCCAACCCCGGGTGGAGTTGACGGATTCATAGTATTTGCCAAGCATCGAGCAAAGGAAGGGTCAGGATTGCTCAGATAGGTTTAGCATTGTGCTAGTGCAAATAGAACATTAGGATGAAGGCATGCTGCTGCGCATCGACCCCGCGAGCACGACCCCGCTGTTCGAACAGCTCGCGGCATCCGTGCGCTCGGACGCCAGCCGCGGCACGCTTCGGGCGGGGGACCGCCTCCCGGCGGCTCGCGACGTCGCCGATTCGCTCGACATCAACGTACATACCGTGCTCCGGGCCTACCAGGCGCTGCGGGATGAAGGTCTCGTCGATCTCCGGCGCGGCCGCGGAGCCGTCGTCACCGACCGGGTCAGCGACTACAGCGAGCTCGGAGAGGCCATTCCGAAAATCGTCGCCACAGCCCGCAGCCTGGGGCTCAGCGTTCACGCGCTAACGGCCATGATCAGACAGGAGTACACCTCGTGACGCTCGCCTCCGCGACCTCCCACCCCAACAGAATCGAGTGCACACCGTGAACCATGCCCTGTACACGGCACGCATCCTCATCGTCGCACTCATCCTTCCCCTGGTGCTCGCCGGCATTGCCCTGGCCGTCGGATTCACGATCGCCAGCCACCTGCCCGGCAGCATCGCCGTGCACTGGGATCTCTCCGGTAAACCCGACGGGTACGGTTCGCCATACTCACTGCCGATCACCGTGGCCGCCGTGTGCCTGCCCCTCACCGCTATCTTCGGCGGGGCGGTCATCCTGCTGAGCCATCGGGGCCCGCTGACGCTGCTCGGCAAGGTTCTTGCGGTCTCGAGCACCTGGATTACCCTGCTCATTTCCGTGATCGTTCTGAGCGCGCTGGTGGATACCGGCTTCGGCTCAAACCCCGGCGGCATCTTCGCCCTGGGCTTCGCACTCGCGACGATCGTCGCGGCCGGGCTGTGGTTTGTGCTGCCGCCCGGCCTCCGAGGCGTTGGGGGCACCCGGTTGCCATCGCCGCCTCCCGTCTCGCTCACCACCGGAGAACGCGCATCCTGGATTCGCACCACATCGGCCTCACGCGCGTTCATCGCAGTCGTCATCGGTGCAAGCGTGCTGGTTGCGGCGGCAACCACCCTGTCGGTCATTTCGACAGCAGGACAGTACTGGGCGTTGTCGTTCATCCCCGTCGTCGTCATCCTGCTGCTGCTGACCAACTTCACCTGGACAGTGCGGGTGGATGCGCGCGGTGTGCGGGTCCGGAGCGTGATCGGTGTCCCGTGGGTCTCCATTCCGCTCGACCAGATCACCTCGGCTGATGTGATCGAGGTGCAGGCTCTCGCGCAATACGGGGGCTGGGGCATCCGCTGGGCACTCAACGGTCGCATCGGGGTCATCGTGCGGTCGGGCGAGGCCCTGGAGGTGCACCGGGCCAAAGGCCTCGACCTCGTGGTCACCGTGGATGATGCCGGAACCGCCGCGGCGCTACTGAACGCGCTCGTGACGCGCAGCCCCGAGTGATTCCCGTAGAATCGGGTCAGGACAGTGAACCGGCAATCACCGGGGAGTCGTCGGAAGAACAGCCGCAAGGCCCAGTAGAACCGACCGGGTAGGCCCGATAAAGCCAATTGAGAGGCCCCAGCTTCGGATTCGCGGTGCGATTCCGAACACTGAGGCAAACGAGGTGGTACCGCGGCACTTGTCGTCCTCGTGCAAAGAAAGAATTGCACGAGTTGAAAGAGGCCAGATGCCGTATCCCAAGAAATCGTCGAGTGGATCGAACGCCGTCCCCGCGTCACCGAGGTTTCCCGAGATCGAGCAGGGCATCCTCGCCTTCTGGAAAGGCGACGACACCTTCCAGGCGTCGATCGATGGCCGCGAGGGGCACGACGAGTGGGTCTTCTACGATGGCCCGCCCTTTGCCAACGGCCTGCCGCACTACGGTCACCTGCTGACCGGTTACGCGAAAGATCTGTTTCCGCGTTTCCAGACCATGCGCGGCAAGCAGGTGCACCGGCGGTTTGGATGGGACACCCACGGCCTGCCCGCAGAGCTTGAGGCGATGCGCCAGCTCGGGATCACCGAGAAACACGAGATCGAAGACATGGGGATCGACGTCTTCAACGCGAAGGCGCGGGAGTCCGTGCTCGAGTACACAAAGGAGTGGCAGGAGTACGTCACCCGCATGGCGCGCTGGGTCGACTTCGAGAACGATTACAAGACCCTCGACATCACATTCATGGAGTCCGTGCTGTGGGCGTTCAAACAGCTGTACGGCAAAGGGCTCGCCTACGAGGGCTTCCGCGTGCTTCCGTACTGCTGGCACGACGAAACACCGCTCTCCAATCACGAACTGCGGATGGACGATGATGTCTACAAGATGCGCCAGGACCAGTCCGTCACGGTGACGTTCCCGCTCGACGGCGTGAAAGCCGAGGCGCTGGGCCTCACCGCTGTGCGGGCCCTCGCCTGGACCACGACGCCCTGGACTCTCCCCACGAACCTCGCGCTCGCCGTCGGCCCCGACATCGAGTACGCGGTCCTTCCGAGCGGCCCACTCGGTGCATCCGACGGTGCCGCCGACGGGGCGGCCGAATACCTTCTCGCGCTCGACACGGTGGGCGGGTACGCCAAGGATCTCGGCTACGAAACTGCCGCGGAGGCGATTGCGGCGGTCTCCCGAATCGTTCCGGGACGCGACCTCGAGGGCGTGCGCTACGCGCGGCTCTGGGACTACTTTGCCGACACCGGGAAGTGGGGCACCGGCAACGCCTGGCAGATCCTGGTCGCCGACTATGTCGCGACCGGTGAGGGGACAGGCATCGTGCACCAGGCGCCGGCCTACGGCGAGGACGACCAGCTGGTGTGTGCCGCCGCGGGCATCCCGGTCATCATCTCTGTCGACGACGGAGCAAGGTTCCTGTCCACGGTTCCCGACGTCGAGGGGCTGCAGGTCTTCGAAGCAAACAAGCCGCTGACCCAGAAGCTGCGGACGGATGGGCGACTGCTCCGGGTTGCGAGCTACGAGCACAGCTACCCGCACTGCTGGCGCTGCCGCAACCCGCTCATCTACAAAGCGGTCTCGAGCTGGTTTGTGCGGGTCACCGAATTCCGCGACCGCATGACCGAACTCAATGAAGAGATCAACTGGGTGCCGGCGAACGTCAAGCACGGCCAGTTCGGAAAGTGGGTTGCGGGCGCGCGCGACTGGTCCATCTCGCGCAACCGCTACTGGGGCTCGCCGATCCCGGTCTGGAAGAGCGACAACCCCGCCTATCCGCGCGTTGACGTCTACGGCTCGCTGGACGAACTCGAGGCCGACTTCGGCCGCCTGCCCCGGAATGCCGAGGGTGCGCCAGACCTGCATCGCCCCTTCATCGACGAGCTCACCAGGCCCAACCCCGACGACCCCACAGGTTCGTCGACCATGCGCCGTATCGAGGATGTCTTCGACGTGTGGTTCGACTCGGGCTCGATGCCTTTTGCGCAGGTGCACTATCCGTTCGAGAACCAGGACTGGTTCGATACCCACAACCCCGCCGACTTCATCGTCGAGTACATCGGCCAGACGCGTGGCTGGTTCTACCTGATGCACGTCCTGTCTACGGCGCTGTTCGATCGTCCCGCTTTCTCGAACGTGATCAGCCACGGGATCGTGCTCGGCAGCGACGGGCAGAAGATGTCGAAGTCGCTGCGCAACTACCCGGATGTGACGGAGGTCTTCAACCGTGACGGCGCAGACGCAATGCGCTGGTTCCTGATGTCGTCGCCGGTCATCCGCGGTGGCAATCTCGTTGTCAGCGAGGAGGGCATCCGTGAGGGGGTGCGCCAGTTCCTGCTGCCGCTGTGGAGCACCTACTACTTCTTCACTCTCTACGCGAACGCTTCGCAGTATGAGGCGCGGTGGCGCACCGACTCCCTCAACGTGCTCGACCAGTACCTGCTGGCGAAGACGGGTGCGCTGATCACGGACGTGACCGCCGACCTCGAACTGCTGGATGCCCCGCTTGCTGCTGCGAAACTTCGCGACTTCGCCGAGATCCTCACCAACTGGTACGTGCGTCGATCGCGCGACCGCTTCTGGGCGGGCAACACCGAGTCCGCCGAAGGTCGGGACGCGTTCGACACGCTGTACACGGTCCTTGAGACAGTGACTCGCGTCGCGGCACCCCTCATCCCGCTGGTCGGGGAAGAGATCTGGCAGGGTCTCACCGGAGGTCGCAGCGTACACCTCGAGGACTGGCCGCTCGCGGAGCTGTTCCCGCAGAACCCGACGCTCGTCGCAACGATGGACCGGGTGCGCGAGATCGCGTCCGCGGGACTTTCCCTGCGCAAGGCGCGGAACCTGCGAGTGCGGCTTCCGCTCCTGGAACTCAAGATCGTGAGCGCCGATGTCGCGGCTCTCCAGCCCTTCGAGGAGATTCTCCGGCAGGAACTCAACGTGAAATACGTCGAGTACGAAGAGTTGCGCCCGACCAGCCTGCCCGGGAACGGGATCGAATACGGCCTGTCGGTCAACGCGCGTGCCCTGGGCCCCCGGCTGGGCCGGGAGGTGCAGGCGGTGATCAAGGCGGTGAAGGCGGGCGACTGGTCCATCACCGGCGACACCGTCGTGGCCGGCGGAATCGCGCTGCTCGAGGGTGAATACGAAACCTCACTTCACGCGGCGCGCGAGTCCACGGCGGTCGCCTTCCTCTCGGGGAACGGTTTCATCGTGCTCGACACCGTCACCACACCGGAACTCGAAGCGGAAGGTCTCGCCCGGGATATCATTCGCGGCGTGCAGGACACCCGTAAGGCTGCCGGACTCCTCGTGAGCGACCGCATCACCCTGGCGATCCGTGGTGGGTCAGAAGACGATGTGAGCGCGCTCCGGTCGTTCAGTGAGACGATTGCTGGCGAAACGCTTGCGAAGAAGATCTCTATCGACTTCGTGGCAGACCCGCAACTGGATGCCGCGATGCACGCCACCGCCGGGTCGCAGCGCTCGACCCTGGGCGCCGGCCAGGTTTCGAATTCAGGGGTACTCGTAATCGACGTGTGGAAGTCAGACCAAACCGATGTCTAAGAACGACGAAGACGACCGCGAGCCCGGCGATTTCGACGATGCACTCATGGAGCGCGAGGCCCGCGAAGTCTATGAGGAACTTCTCGAGCGGGTGGGCGAGTCAAGCCCGCGGCCGCGGCTGGAGGCGACCCGGCGAGCAGCGGAGCTCCTGGGCGAGCCGCAGCGCGCGTATCCGGTCATCCACATCACCGGCACCAACGGGAAGACCTCGACAAGCCGGATGATCGAGAGCATCCTGCGCGCCCACGGGCTACGCACGGGGATGCTCACGAGTCCTCACCTTGAGCGGGTCAACGAGCGCATCGTGATCGACGGCGAGCCCATCAGTAACGCCGCCTTCGTGTCGAACTGGCACGACATCCGGCCCTTCCTCGACATCACCGATGCCGAGCTGGAGCTCGACGGCCAGGACCCGCTCAGTTTCTTTGAGGCCCTCACCCTGCTCGCGTTTGCCGCCTTCGCGGATGCGCCGGTCGACGTGGTGGTGCTCGAAGTCGGGATGGGCGGCGAGTGGGACTCCACGAATGTCGCGGACGGCCAGGTGGCGGTCTTCGCACCCATTGCGCTCGACCACACCGCACGCCTCGGCAACACGGTTGCTGAGATTGCCAGAACAAAGTCGGGAATCATCAAGCCCGCTGCGGCCGTAGTGTCGGCGATCCAGGTACCGGAGGCACTCGCTGAACTCGCGCGGGCCGCCGAACTCACCGAGTCGACGTTTGCTGTCGCAGGCTCGGACTTCGAGCTGGTCTCAGACACGGTGGCGGTGGGTGGCCAGGTTATTACGGTCAAGGGACTCGCCGGCGCCTACCCCGACCTGTTTCTTCCGCTGTTCGGCGACCACCAGGCCGCCAATGCGACGCTCGCGATCGCCGCGGTCGAATCGTTCATCGGCGGGGGCACGCTTCCGCTGAACCAGGATGTGCTGGCGGAGGGCCTCGCGACCGTCACCTCGCCGGGTCGGCTGCAGGTGATCGGCAACGAGCCAACAGTGCTGGTCGATGCCGCGCACAACCCGCACGGCGCCGCCGCTCTCGCCATCGCGCTGGCCGAATATTTCACGTTCGACGCGGTTACAGCCGTCATCGGCATCCTGGGAGACAAGGATGCGGCGGGCATACTGCGCGCGCTCGAGCCGACCGTCGACCACTTCGTGATCACGCAGTCCACGTCGGAGCGAGCCGTGCGCGCGGAGGACCTTGCCGAACTCGCCGTGTCGATCGTCGGCCCAGACCGGGTCACCCTCGAGAACTCGGTCGAGGCGGCTCTCGAGCTCGCCCGCGATCGGGCGGGCACGACCGAAAAGGGCGCAGCTCTTGTGACCGGCTCGATCACCCTCGTCGGCGATGCCATCGTCTATGCGAGGGAGCAGGGCTGGAAACCGTGACCGGGGCGAATACCGCCCGGGCGTCGCGTCCGCGCCGGCAGCGCAGCCTCACCGAGAGCCTCCTGTCGATCGTTCTGGGCCTCGAGGCCGTGCTTGTCTTCTTCATCGCGCTGACGGTGTACGGACTCCACGCACTTCCTCCGCTCGAGGCGTTTGTCGGGGGAGCGATCCTGGTCGCCATCCTCGCGCTCGCGACCCGGATTGTGCGGTACTCCTGGGGCGTCTGGGTCGGCTGGGTGCTGCAGGCTGTTCTGCTCGCCACGGGCATCCTGCTTCCCGCGCTTTACATCGCTGCAGCACTGTTCATTGCGATGTGGATCTTCTGCTTTGTGCGCGCTCGAACAATCGACCGCGCGAATGCCGCCCGTCTGACCCCCAACGAAGGAAGCGACTCATGACCGTTGAAGAAACCCTTGTGCTGGTGAAGCCCGACGGGGTTGCCCGTAACCTCACCGGCGAGATCCTGCGACGCATCGAGGCCAAGGGATACCAGCTTGTCGACATCAAGCTTCTGGAGGCGAGTCGCGACCTGCTCACCGCGCACTACGCGGAGCACGAGGGTAAGCCGTTTTTCGAGCCGCTCGTCGAGTTCATGGAGAGTGGTCCGATCGTTGCGATCCGTGTTGTGGGTAACCGTGTCATCGAGGGATTCCGTTCCCTTGCCGGGACCACCGACCCGACGACTGCTGCTCCGGGTACCATCCGTGGCGACCTCGGGCGCGATTGGGGTGTGAAGGTGCAGCAGAACCTCGTGCACGGCAGCGATTCGCCGGAATCCGCTGCTCGCGAGCTTGCCCTCTGGTTCGACTGACCTGGGACTGCCCAGCCGACCCCTGCGGCGGGAGATCCCGCACCCACTACCCCTGCGGCGGGAGATCCCGCACGCACTACCCCTGCGGCGGGAGATCCCGCACGCAGTGGGCGGAGAAAGCTGCACGCGGCGGGAGTAGCAACTCCCTCCGCGAGACCGTTTCTCCCGCCACCGCGGCTACCCTCAGCTGGTCGTGCCGGGCTTCTGCGCGTCCACGAACGCGGCGAAAGCGGATGCATCGGTCAGTGAGCCCGTGTAGGACGCGCCGTTCACGAAGACGGTCGGAGTTCCGGCGAACTGTGTCGGGGTAGTCGCAACACCGGTGAAGGTCCCGCCCGTCACGCGGGTGGTGGCTTCCGTCACCCAGGTTTTGAACGTCTCTCCGTTCACGCATCCGGTGATCTTCGAACTGCTCGCTCCGCCCTGGCTCAATAACGACAGCAGTTTCGAATTGGACATGCCGGTGGTGTCCTCAGCCGGCTGGTTGGCGTACAGCACCTTCGTGACGTTGAGGAAGGCGTTCGGATCGAAGTTCGCGACGCAGGCCGCGGCGTTTGCGGCCCGCGACGAGTAGCGGTTGCCCTCCGAACTGGCGTCGAGGATTGAGATGGGATGAATTTCGAGTGTCGCCTTGCCAGCAGCAACCCACTTGTCTTCCTGCGCGAGGTTGGTCGTCAGAAACTCGTTGCAGTAGGGGCACTGGTAGTCGATGTACTCGACGATGTTGGCCGTCGAGGTGAGCTTTGCGGTGTCCGTAGCGACGGGCTTCCCGTTCTTCTGGACGGCACCGGTCGTCACCGCAACAGCTTTGCCGCCCACCCCGTGAAACAGGATGCCGTCGCTCTTCATGTTGAGCGGCCCGGCGGCAGTCGCCGCGGCTGTGACGGAGTTTGCGTTGTTCTGCACGACCACGATGGCGATGATGGCGACGATGGCGACGATGGCGATCCCGATACCGCCCTGGATGAACAGGCGACGCCGGCGGTCTTTCTTCTTCTGCTCTTCGCGCATCAGGCGAGCTTGCTCTCGGGCGTGATCGCGCTTTTCATTCTTGGTCTGGCGCGGGGATGAGTTGCTCACGGGGCCTCTTCGTAGGGATGCGGTCGCGGATGCCGTCAAAATATTCAGGACGGCTGGGCGATCTCGATCGATTGGCTGGGAAAAACCTGCGGGGCTAAAGATACCGCAGCACGTCGAGCCGGAGCTGCGCGATGACGGCGATGATGAGGTAGCAGACGAGGGTGACCAGGGGGACCCAGCTGCGCGCCGCCCCGAAGAACTTCTGCGCTCGCGCGGGCACCGGGATGTTTCCGGTGGCCAGGTTGTAGAAGGTCACGGACAGGAATATCGGGATGGTCGAGGCCCACACCACCATGCACCAGGGGCACAGGGTGCCGAGATGGAAGATGCTCTTCGTAATCAGGAAGATCACGAACGACAGTGCGAAGAGCACCCCGACGTTGAGCGTGAGCCAATACCAGCGCGCGACCCGCGCCCCCGCGAGCAGTGTCATGCCCACGACGATGAGGGCGAAATAGCCGGCCAGCCCGATGACCGGGTTGGGGAATCCGAATGCCGATCCTTCGGGCGACGCAAGGTTCTTGCTGCACTGCACGACCACGCTGAAGTCGCAACTGAGGTTCGAGGATGAAGCCGGATTCTCGAGCACCTGGAACTTGTCCAGGGTGAGCTCGAACGCGGCGAGGAAGCCGAAAAACCCCCCGACGACGAGCAGGATTGCCAGGGGCAGTGGTCGTTTATAGGACGCCGCGTCGGTCACCCTGAGGATTATTGCATGCCCCAAATCCCGGGGAACTGTGAATGCATGCGATAATTTGGGTAAGTCATCCGGGCCGCGCTCGCGATGACGCCAAAGAAGGCTTTACCGGGCACCAAACCGGGCCGCACGTGCTTCGACCAAAAAACGCTAACCGCGCAGATCCTTGAGTGTCGGTCAGATCCTGAATCAGAACAGATCCAGTACCTGGCTCGAGACCGAGTAGCTGGGCAGACACGAGCGTAACCGCGTCAGAGTTCACACCGCGTTGGATAGCAAGTTCCAAATTAGACATGGGCAACATTCGCCAGGCCACCGAGCCGGGTGCGGGTTGCAGACATGAAGGATTAGTAGCGCATTCGCGCAGTGTGGGTTGCCCTTTCGGCAATTTTGCTCGGAATGCACTCGAGAGAGTACCCGGTGGGCGGCGCGGTCGCCCATACGGCCAAGGAGTACACCAGTAATGGTGAATGAAGACGTAAACAACACCGCAGATTCAGCCAAGGCCCCGAAGCGGCGCGGACGGCTTTTCGGCCGAGGCGAACCCAAGGCGCAGCCCGTCGCAGTGAGCCCGGCGCCGGAGGTCGTGCTGCCGCCGGTTGTCGCGGCACCGGTCGTCGATGCACCTGTCGAGGCCGCGGTCGTTGACGCGCCGGCCAAAGCCCCACGCCGACGCGCGACGACGGCCAAGTCTGCCGCAGAACATATCAATGCGTCACCGTCAGAGCCATCGCTCGTGCCGGACGCCGGCGATGAGCCGGCAGCGCCACGAGCTCGCCGTTCCCAGCCCAGGCGGGCGAGTTCAGGTTCGGAGCAGGGTCCCGCAGGTTCCGATCAGCATGGAGCCGACCAGCAGGGTTCCGACCAGCTGCGTGACGACCAGCCGAATGCCGGCCAGGCGCCAGGTCAGCCAGTCGCGGCGGCGCTCCGCCCCACGACTTCGTTGCTCTTCCAGGCGCCGGACCTCCCGCCGCTCCCGCCTCTCCCGCGCCAATCGAATGCTGGGCAGCGAGGCACTGACTCCAGGGGCACTGACGCCAGGGGCACCGACAATCGTGGCAATGATGGGACGGGCAACCAGGGTGAGTCAGCGGCCGGCGTGCGCCGTCGCTCGCGTCGGCGTCCCGGCGAGGAGCCCCGCGAGGGCGACAACGAGCCGAACGTCGTCGTCAAGGTGCGCCAGCCGCGCAAGGCGCCGGAGCCGATCACCGAACCCCAGCGCGTCAAGGGATCGACCAGGCTTGAGGCCAAGAAGCAGCGCCGTCGTGACGGTCGCGATGCCGGGCGTCGCCGCCCGGTAATCACTGAGGCGGAGTTCCTCGCTCGCCGTGAGAGCGTCGACCGGGTCATGGTGGTGCGCTCCGGCGGTGGCCGCATCCAGATCGGTGTGCTTGAAGACGGCGTGCTGGTCGAGCACTATGTCGCTAAGGCGGCGGAGGCGAGCCTCATCGGCAACGTCTACCTCGGCCGCGTGCAGAACGTTCTGCCAAGCATGGAGGCCGCGTTTGTCGACATCGGGCGCGGGCGCAACGCTGTGCTTTATTCGGGTGAGGTCGACTGGGAGGCCGCTGCAGCCGAGAGCGAGGGCGGCAAGAACCAGCCGCGCCGCATCGAACTGGCGCTCAAGCCGGGCGATCGTGTTCTCGTGCAGGTCACGAAAGACCCGGTTGGTCACAAGGGCGCTCGGCTAACGAGCCAGGTAAGCCTGCCCGGCCGTTACCTGGTCTACGTTCCGAACGGATCGATGAACGGCATCAGCCGCAAACTTCCGGATACCGAGCGAGCCCGGTTGAAGACCATCCTCAAGCAGGTGCTGCCCGAGAACGTTGGCGTCATCGTGCGAACTGCCGCGGAGGGCGCCACCGAGGAGCAGCTGACCCTTGACGTCAATCGCCTGACCAGCCAGTGGGCAGAGATCAGCCGGCTTGTCGAGACCCAGCAGGCACCTGTGCTTCTGCATTCCGAGCCCGACCTGCTCGTCAAGATCGTTCGCGACGTGTTCAACGAGGACTTCCAGAAGCTGGTCATCTCCGGCGAGGATGCGCAGGCGACGATCGAGAACTACCTGCGCTCGGTCGCTCCCGACCTGCTCGATCGTGTGCAAACCTACGACGAGCCCGGCGACGCGTTCGACACCTACCGCATCAGCGAGCAGATCGAGAAGGCGCTCGACCGCAAGGTGTGGCTGCCGTCCGGCGGTTCGCTCGTCATTGACCGCACCGAGGCCATGACGGTTGTTGACGTCAACACCGGCAAGTTCGTCGGGTCGGGCGGAAACCTCGAAGAGACGGTCACCAAGAACAACCTGGAGGCCGCCGAAGAAATCGTGCGCCAGTTGCGATTGCGCGACATCGGCGGAATTATCGTCGTCGACTTCATCGATATGGTGCTGGAGTCCAACCGTGACCTCGTGCTGCGCCGTCTCGTCGAGTGCCTCTCGCGCGACCGAACGAAGCACCAGGTCGCGGAGGTGACGTCGCTGGGCCTCGTGCAGATGACGCGGAAGAAGCTTGGTCTCGGCCTGCTGGAGTCGTTCAGTGAGCCGTGCGAGCATTGCGCCGGCCGCGGGATCATCGTTCACCACGACCCGGTGACGCGCCACCGCCAGAGTGCGCAGCCACCGATTGAAGGCAGCAGCGGTCGTCGCGGCCGCGGCGGTAAGGGTCCCGCGTCGGGCGGATCGGCATCGACAGCACCGCGCAGCGGCGCGGGTGCACCCACCAACGGCACCCACGCGATCACCGAAGACGTGCGCAAGGCGCTCGCCCAGGTCGCCGCGAGTACGGTGCACGCTGATCATGCTGATCATGCTGATCATGCTGATCATGCTGATCATGCCGCCCGCCTCGGCGCCACGGATGGGCCAGCGAGCGCTGAAGCTACAACGTCACAGGCTGGGCCCCAGGCTG
>Ga0302198_10000061_pt1 | contig 97813 bp, 80 predicted proteins | sample II_Bog_N2_2_FD_193521 | JGI IMG/M metagenome (GOLD analysis project Ga0302198, IMG submission 193521) | Peat permafrost microbial communities from Stordalen Mire near Abisko, Sweden - II_Bog_N2_2 | ecosystem: Environmental > Terrestrial > Soil > Wetlands > Peat | place: Sweden: Abisko...
AGGATTGCTTGATCACATCCACTTTCGCCGAAGTCTGGCCTTCAAATGTTGATGAGACAGGTTCTAGGGCGACCCGCCATCACTGATTTGAATTTGTTCGAAATGATAAACTGGCACGCAATTTTGGAAGGAGCCTATGGGAAACATTGCGAGGAAGGTTTTGGACCAGCTGATGACGGTTATTGGCGGATTCGCGGGCATCCCTGCAACCGCCAGCGCATCCAAGAAGGACGATTTCCATTCACGCACTACGTCGGCTGCAACCTCTTTGCTCGCCGTCGTTGCCGCTGCCATTCTCGCGATCTCCGCTTTCGGGCAGGCAGGCCAAGTGGCTCAACAAAATTCCGGCGCCAAGTCGCTTGCCTACGATGTGGTTTCTGTGAGGCAAAACGTCTCTCGAGGATCGATGAAGATGGACGAAACGGCAGATGGGCTTTCATCCAACAATGTCACGGTGTGGGCTCTGATTTTTTTCGCGTATCCCGATATAAAAACTGGGGATCAGATTGAGGGTATGCCGGCCTGGACACGCGCTGCATTCTTTAATATGGAGGCGAAGATGGATGAGGGCACGGTTCGAGCGCTCGCAACGCTTCCGGAGGAGGAACGGGCAAAGCAACGACAATTGATGCTGCAGGCGGTTCTCGTGGATCGGTTCAAGATGAAGATCCACCATGAATCCAGAGACCGCAAGACGTTTGCATTAGAGATTGCACCGGGTGGTCCCAAACTGAGGGAGTCGCGTCCAGACGAAGAGCCAAGCCCGGTTGCGATGCGCAACGGGCGGATCGCGCTTCGCGCCCAAACCCTTGACGCGCTCACAAAGGTCCTTACACATGTTCCCGATGTTGACCGGGTGGTAGTGGATGAAACCGGACTCAAGGGGAGATACGACATAACGCTCACTTGGGCGCCCGACAGTCAGCAAAACGAGGCAGATAGCGATCTGTCTTTCTTCACAGCGCTCAAGGAACAGCTCGGCCTGAAGCTTATACCGTCTAAATCATCGGTAGACACGATCGTTGTCGATCACCTTGAAATGCCGTCGGAGAATTAGTGTCCACCAACTTGAGCTGTGATGATTATCCTGCGGCCCGCCCAGGTTTGAGGATGAAGCTATTTGGCCTCGCCGATTGCGCGGGATTTCTCGGCGGAGCATAGGAGCAATGAGGGTCGAATCACTGCAGATGGGGAAGTTTGGACAGCCGGGTTCCGTCCGGTGATTGGCTCACTTGAAACTTCCCCATGGGCGACGATACACCCGGAATTGCAGTGGGCATCATATAGGCGCGGAATCGCGCGCATTGCCAACGAGAAGAACCTCGCGCTCGCGTCGCCGATTGCCGCTCGTAAGGTACTAAGAATAGAGTCGATGCGGGGTATCGGGCTCAAGCAGCGTCAGCAAGTCGAAGTACTCCCTAATCTTGACAATCTTGCCTTGGTGGATTTCACACATAAGGATAATGGGCAAATCGAACTTTGTGCCCGGAGCTACTTTGTGGGACGACGCAGGCCACTTGTCGGTGACCACACCCGTGTGCACATACTCCCAGCAGAGTTTCGTCCCCTCGAAATTGGTGAAGACGTTTGTGGGTTTGATTCCCAACCCTGCCGTATGATCTCGTGCAGCTACGGATCGCATCGCTAGTTGCCTGATCTGATCGTATCCGCAGAACGTTTCGCCAGTTGCCATGATCACCCACTCGCCGTCTGGAGCAAACACGTTGACCATGCTTTCGATGTCGTCGGAAGTCATTGCCTTCGTGACAACCTCGGCAAGATCGACTCCGCTGTCTGGGGCTGGATTCGATTTCGCTTCACTCTTGGGAGTCATCTCGGTTTCCCTCTTTATTTGAAATTCCGCTTCATTCGGTGTATTAGGTCATCATACCTCTCAATTCAATTGGCTCGTCCCTGCTCTTTGGAAGCAACTGTCCGCGCACTGTGTGCAGCTTACTTTGTGAAATCGTAATTTCCGCATCCTTCCGTGCGCCGCCCGTGTGCACCTAGACCGCCCAGGTTTTTCTCGGAAAAAGCAATGCGCTAACCGGGCAGACTTGCTGCGGACAAGGCGTACCGGGCGAGTCACCGCCTATTCGGAAATTACTGCTGCTGGCAACTTTGAGGCAGGGAAAAGCAACAACAAAGGCAACCGCAGGTCCTTCGACTGCGCTGCGCTTCGCTCAGGATGACAGGGTTATTCAGGATGAGAAGAGTAACACCGCCGATGGGAAGTTTGGGCATTGGGTGTCCGCTCGTCGGGGTTGAGCGATCGCTGATGCTTGAATAACGCCCATGCTTCAATAACCCGTTTGGTACAAACCGGGATCTTACCGACTTTCTTCACAGGTGAACATGAGAAATATTTGGTAAGCTAGGGCTAAATTTTGCAAGGGGAGACTCACATGAAGCCATTTCTCAGCGCTCTCTTGCTTCCGCTCGCCTTAGTCGCCGTTGCATCCCTGGCGCAGCAGTCGATACCTCGGGCTGCATTTGCCGCGAAGACAATCGCCATTCTCAACGACACGAAGACGAGAGAAGTTTCGGATGGCGCGCTGGAGCAGTTGAAGGGCTGGGGCCGTTTCACCATTGTGGACGACGCAGACAGCGCCGACATCGTACTTCGCTTCGACAAGAAGACGGACCGGGAGAAGCAAAACAGCCAGTCGACCGACGAGAAGGGCACGACTTCATATTCGGCGTCGTTGAGCTTTTCATCCCAGATACATATGCGCGCCTACCTGAAGGGTTCAGATTCGCCGTTCTACACCACGAAAACCGACGATTCAAAGAAGAAGGCCGGTGTGAGCTGCTTGACAAGTTTCCAGAGGGCCTGGATCGAGGCGCAGTAGCAGTGCAAACTCGCCGACGAAAGGTAATTCCGCGGGAGTGTAACCGCACAGGAGGAACTTTGCCAGATTTTCGCCGGGTAAAGCCTTGGCAGTTTCGATCTGGACTGGCCGGCAGCAATGAAGAGTGACGGGTGGTAGCAAGGCACTATATCCTGCAGCAGCAACCAACGAAAGCGGGACATTGATGCAGAGGATGAAGTGCGGGTGGAAGCGGGCGGTTTGGGCGGCAGGTTTATTGAGCATTTTGGGGACATTTGCACTGCTTCCCGCGGCCTGGTCGCAGAAGGCTCCTGCCGCTTCAGCGCGGCCCCTGCCCGCAATCGTCGAGAAGAATGGGCACTTTGCCCTGATGGTCGATGGGGAGCCCTACTTGATGCTCGGGGTGCAGGCTAACAACTCCTCCGCATGGCCGGATGAACTGGACAAGGTTTGGCCAGCCGCCGAGACTCTGCACGCGAACACGGTGGAACTGCCCATCTATTGGGAGCAATTCGAGCCCACGCCGGGGCAGTTCGACTTCAGCAATGTGGACCTGATCCTGAAGCAGGCACGGGAGCGGCATCTGCGGCTGGTGCTGTTGTGGTTCGGGACGTGGAAGAACGGCAGCTCGCACTACACGCCGGAGTGGATCAAGCTGGACCAGGTGAAGTACCCGTTTGTGGTCAACAAGGACGGGCAAACCATTGATTCGCCGTCCACTTTTTCGCCGGCCCGGCTGGAGGCAGACAAGGCGGCCTTTCGCGCGCTGATGCGCCACTTGAAGGAGAACGACGCCCAGCGCACGGTGCTGATGGTGCAAGTGGAGAATGAAGCGGGCGTGTGGGGCGGAGTGCGCGACTACAGTCCGGAAGCGGAAAAAGCCTTTGCAGGGCAGGTTCCGGAGAAGCTGGTTGCGGGACTGGGCAAGCAGGCGGGAAGCTGGCGGCAGGTTTTCGGGGAAGACGCCGACGAGACGTTTCAGGCCTGGTGCATTGCCACGTATATCGAAGAGGTTGCGGCGGCGGGCAAGGCGGAATACGCACTGCCACTCTATGTGAACGCGGCGTTGCGCGATCCTTTCCACCCCGGCAAGGCGCCCAGCTACGAATCCGGCGCGCCCACGGACAACAATATCGATTTGTGGAAGATTGCGGCTCCCTCGATCAGCGTGATTGCGCCGGACATCTACATGCCGGAGTATGCCAAGTACGCGAAGTCGATTGAACTCTACAAGCGCAAGAACAACCCCTTGCTGATTCCGGAGACGGGCAATCAGGCCAGCTATGCGCACTATGTGTATGAGGCCATTGGCCAGGGGGCGATTGGGTGGGCGCCGTTCGGACTGGATTTGAGCCGCTACAGCAATCAGACGGAAGGGCCGGATGCGATGGAAGCGGACGCGCTGAAGCCCTTTGCGCGGCAATACGAACTGCTGGCTCCGATCGCCCGCCAACTGGCCAAGGGCAATCTGGAAGGCAAGCTTCAGGGTGTGAGCGAAGATGCTGCTAACCACAGCCAGGCATTGAGCTTCGAACGCTGGCAGGCAGTGGTCACGTACGGAATGCCTTCCTTCGGCAACTGGATGCAACCCAAGGGAAACTCGCCAGCCGATGGCGGGGTGGTGATTCTTGAGCTGGGGCCGGACGAGTTTCTGGTAGCCGGGCACCACGCGCGGGTGGATTTTACGCCGACCTATGCTCCAGGCAAGAAGCGGCTTTGGCTGAAGGTGGAAGAGGGCAGCTACGACGCGGCTGGGAATTGGAAGATGGTCCGCGTGTGGAACGGAGATCAGACGGACTACGGCCTCAATCTGAAAGCGGATGAGAATGTGCTGCTGAGGGTGCGGATGACGACGTATTAGAACTTGCCGCGGAGAGTGCTGGGTACAGCTCCTTGCAGCCGTCAGGTTTCGGGGAATCATCGAATTGAAGGACTTAGGGGAGAATGCCGATAGAAAGGATTACAAAATATCCGGGGCGTTGGTTTCTGCAGCAGGAAGGTTGCGATTGTGCCTACTCATGTGATCGACCAAATAAATTCGAACGAAAGCCCCTCGAACCAAAGCCCCGGTGGCTTTGAGCGCAGACTGAGCCGTCGATTGGGTTGCGACGGATTCGCCGAGGTCTTTGCTTTTGATACAGGATTTCTGTTTCGCGGGGCGATTCGAGACATCAGCCGAACTGGATGTTACGTCGCGACAACGGTCACTTTGAATCTGGAACCGCAATCTGAGGTAGAAGTTCTTTTCAGATTGAAACATCTCGAATACAGGATTCATGCGCAGGTGAAGAATGTCCGGCCAGGCATAGGTGCGGGGTTTGAATTCCTGCTTCAAGATCCGCTGGTAGAAGTGCCGTTCCGGAAGTTGTTAGGTGCACTTCTCGACGAAGCGCCGCAGCAGCAAGCCTGATGCAGCGAGCCGGAACATACCTGGCTCGCCGCAGCAAATAGCTCTATCCTGCTGCTAGCAATTTACAGTTCCAGAGTATTGTCCTCGATCGCGAGGCGAACATTGCCGTCGGACTTGGCGAGACGGCGAACGGCTTCGGGCTTGTCGACTTTGGCTTTGAGCATCACCAGGGCGACGGGGACGCTGCGGCCGGCGCTCTTGATCGTCTCGACGGCCGTGGGGCGATCGATGCCGCAGGCGCACATGAGGATGCGGATGCCGCGCTCGACCAGCTTCGAGTTCTGCATGTGCACGTTGACCATGAGGTTCTCGTAGACATAGCCCAGGCGGGTCATGGCGCCGGTGGTGATCATGTTCAGGATCATCTTCTGGGCGGTGCCGGCCTTCATGCGCGTGGAGCCGGAGATCACCTCGGGGCCAACTTCGGCAATGATGGGAATTTCGGCGGCAGCAGCCAGTGGAGTTCCCTGGTTGCAGGTGACGGCTGCGGTGTGCGCGCCGCGGGCACGGGCATACGCTACGGCCGCCACCACGTAGGGGGTGCGGCCCGAGGCGGAGACCCCGATCACCACATCCTTGCGGGTGGGGCGTCGGCGGGCGATGTCCCGTTGTCCCAGTTCTTCGGAATCTTCATTCACTTCTACGGCCGAAGCCAGGGCCTTGGGTCCGCCGGCCATGATGTACTGCACCTGTCCGGGAGCCGTGGAGTAGGTTGGCGGGCATTCCGAGGCATCCAGAGCGGCAATCCGGCCACTGGAGCCGGCACCAATATAGATGAGCCGACCGCCGTCGCGCATACTGCGCGCCACCTGGTCGATGACTTCAGCTATCTCTGGAAGTGCTTTCTTGACCGCAGCGGCAACCTTGGCGTCTTCATGGTTGATGATGCGGGCAATTTCAATCGCGGATTTCGTGTCAAAGCCCTGAGACGCTTCATTTTGGCGCTCAGTGGTAAGTTCCTGGAGCAGGGAGGCCTGGTCTTTTTTGATCTTGTCTGCTTGGGTGCCGGCCGTTTCCTGCATCGTCGTGCTGGTAACCATCGCGTCTGTCCCCACTTTCCCATTGTAGCCGGAAACCAGGCAACTCCAGCGAGAATTCTCCGTGACGCCTCAACCGGCATAACGGGGAGCGGGGTGGAAGCGGGCAAATGGAAGCTATTCCGTACCAGTTGGATAGCCGCCCCTTATGGTTATATCGCCCGAGCGTGAAAATTTCAAAACAGCTTCGGTGGATCACGCACCTCGTTAGAGGATGGAGGGACGTCGCAGGCTCGCGATCTGCGCACGCGAGGGTTGGGCCGGTGGGTCCTTCTATCGAAGAGGCGCAGGCCCCAAAGGCTGCAGTGCGGAAGCTTTCGCGCAAAGGTCACAGGGCCTCGCGGACTGCGTCGTGAAAGGCCGGCCTGACCCGGCGAATCATCTGGTTCCGACGATCCGGCCAGGTGCGGTTGGTCAAGAGCACGATGGCAAGTTGGGACTCCAGATCGAGCCATAGAGAGCAGCCGCTGAAACCCAGGTGCCCGATGGAGCGTGACGAAAAATGCCGGCCGGAGGAGGAATTTTCGGAGGGCGTGTCCCAACCCAGCGCGCGCGAACTGCCCTGCGGGCCCTGCCGCTGGGCAAAGAACTCGACCGTTGCCGCGCTGAACAGACGTGCCTTTCCCGAGTTCGCCGCAGCCTGGAGAATCTCGTCGGCAAAACGCAGCAGGTCCGGCACATGGGAAAAAAGCCCGGCGTGGCCCGCGACGCCTGCGAGCACCCACGCATTTTCATCCTGAACTTCGCCTTGTATCCGGCGCTTGCGGAAAGTGGTGTCCTCCTCGGTGGGCGGAATCGAAGCTCTTAGGGCCGGCGCGGGGCAGAAATCTGTGGCTGTCAGATCGAGAGGCTGGAAGATCTCGCGGCGGACCCAGACAGCGAGCGGCTCGCCGGTCAACACCTCCAGCGCCTTGCCGAGCAGGATGAAGCCGGGGTCGGAGTAGACGACCCGTGCGCCCGGATCGGCTTCGAGGGGCAACTCCAGGCAGGCGCGATACAGCGCGGGGGGAGTGGTTGCGGTGCGGAAGAACTCGACGTATCCCGGCAAACCGGAGTTGTGCGCCAGCAAATGGAGCAACTTCACCTGGCGTGCGCGGTCTCCCTGGGCGCGCCCCACCACGAAGCCGGGCAGGAGTTCGCCCAACGGCGTCTCCAGATCGAGTTGACCCCGCTGATGGAGCAGCATGACAGCGGCGGTGGTTGCGACGACTTTGGTGAGGCTGGCAATGTCGTAGACGGTTTCCGCCGTGGCTTCAGGGGCAGTGTCTTCATCGGTAAACCGGCCCCGCGCGCCCTGGAGAACGGTCGCTCCGCCGGCCAGTACGCCAAAGGCACAGCCGGGAAAGTCGCGGGCGGCGATGGCCTGGTCCAGTACGCTGGTTGCGCGGGCAAACCGGCTCTCGGGAGCGGCAGACAAGGCACTGGAATGGATATGTTCGGAGTTCATCGCTGACTTGAATCGTAACGCCAATCGAAGCGCGCTCCATGGGCTTCCGCTTTTTTTGCGGTTGGGTTTATGATCGGGGCTATCTTTGCGGAGGGTCTCTTCGTCTATCAAAACAGGGCGGAAGAGGGAGGAACGATGCGTCTTTGGCGCGGAACGCTGGCGGCAACCATCCTGCTGGTTCTCCTGGTTTCAACTCGCGGATTTGGCTTCTCCCAGGCGCCCGCCCAGCCGGAAGCTGCGGCAGTTACACCCGCCCAGGAGCCGGCCGCTGTGGCGGCGAACGATCCGGCAACGGCAGCGCAGCCAGCCGAAGCTCTTCAGTCCATCCCAGCAAAGAAGATCTACACGGTTCCAGCCGGGACCAAGGTTCTGCTCCAGTTGCGCAGTGCGGTCAACACCAAAAGCGCCAAACCCGGGGACGGCGTCTACCTGGCTTCGACCTTTCCGGTGGTGGTGGGGAACCGGGTGATGATTCCCGCGGGCGTGTACGTCCAGGGGGTAGTGGACCGGGTGGCGCGCGCCGGACGCGTGAAGGGCAGGGCGCAGTTGGACATGCACTTCACTTCCATCATCTTTCCCAACGGTACGGTGGTGGAGATTCCGGGGATCATCAACAGCTTGCCAGGCGCCAAGGACCGCACCGTGAAAGGCGACGAAGGCACAGTCGAACAGGAGGGCAACAAGGGGCGCGACGTGGCGCGTGCTGCCGAGATTGGCCTGGAAGGCGCGGGGATTGGCACAATTGGCGGGGCAGCGACGGGCCATCCACTGGAAGGCGCGGCGATCGGCGGACTGGGCGGCGTTGCGGTTGGGGCAGCGGTGGCCCTGTTCACGCGCGGCGACGACATCAACATCGAGAGCGGCACGCCGGTCGAGATGGTTCTGCAGAGGCCGCTGAACCTGGAAGAGGAGAATCTGAGCGGGATCGGCGCTCCGGGAGGGGCTCCTGGGTTGACGCCCGCTGCCAACCAGCCCCGGCCTATTTCGAAGCCAAACCGGGCGCGCGTACTGTGCCCTGCCGGAGGGCTGGGCTGCGAGTAATTTAAGCTAGAAGAGAAATGGAAACGACTCCCCCCAACCTTCCCAACCCCGAGGCGCCCGATTCAACGGGGCGCGATGACCTTCAGTCCGCCTTGCCTTCACCGTCCGCAATTCCGACGAAATCGGGAGGAATCGGGCTTTGGCTGCGCGATCTGCTGGTTTCGGCAGCCGCTTCCGTGCTGATTATTACCTTCCTTTACCAACCGGTTCGGGTGGAGGGCACCAGCATGTTGCCCCGCCTGGAAGACCGCGACCGGCTGTTCATCAACAAGTTTGTCTACCATATTGCGGGCATTGAACGCGGCGACGTGGTGGTCTTCCACTATCCGCGCGACCCGGAGAAGAGCTACATCAAGCGCGTGATCGCGCTGCCTGGCGACCGGCTGCGGATCGACCGGGGGATGGTCTGGCTCAACGGCAAGCCGCAATCTGAGAGCTATGTTCCGGATGAATATCGCGATACGCGCTCGTTCGAGGAGACCGTGGTTCCCGAGGGCTACTACTTCATGATGGGAGACCATCGCTCCATCTCCTCGGACAGCCGCGAATTCGGTCCGGTCGAGCGCTCACTGATCTACGGCAAGGCCGTTTTCGTCTACTGGCCAGCCAGGGATGCAGGGGTCGTGCATTAGGCCTGCGGCGATTGCACAAATATCCCCCGGAAAAAGCTGTTAAAATCAAACGAATCTACTCCTCGGAGTGACGATGCAGGCAATTCTAGCGCTCGAAGACGGGCGCATATTCCGTGGCCAAGGCTATGGGCACCCAAGTGAATGCCAGGGCGAAGTTGTTTTCAATACTTCCCTCACCGGCTATCAGGAAATCGCAACCGATCCGTCCTATGCTGGCCAGATCGTCGTTCTCACCAATCCCCAGATCGGCAATTACGGCACCAACCAGGCAGACAACGAGTCGGCCAGACCCTATATCGAGGGCCTGATCGTGCGCGAGTTCTCGCCGATCAGCTCCAATTGGCGCTCGGAACAGGTCACCGACGAGTACATGGAGCGGTATGGCGTTCCGGTGCTGGCGGAGATCGACACGCGCGCCCTGGTGCGGCATCTGCGCACGCACGGGGTGATGCGCGGCGTGATTTCGACCAGGAACGTGGACCCTGCCGTGCTGGTGGAACGAGCCAAAAGCATTCGCAAGATGGATGGAACCGACCTGGCGCGCGTGGTCTCAACCAAGTCGATTTACACCTTCGATGCGAGCGACAGCCGCAACCAGAGCGACGATCCTTATCTAGAGGATGGCTTCATGCAGCAGGATGAAGCGCGGGAGCGCCTGCACGTGGTGGCGTATGACTTTGGCATCAAGCAGAACATCCTCAGGATGCTGATCCGGGAGGGCTGCCGCGTGACGGTGGTTCCGGCTGAGACCAGCGCGGAAGATGTCTTCAGCTTGAAGCCCGACGGCGTTTTCCTTTCGAACGGCCCCGGCGATCCGGAGCCTGTCGACTACGCCGTGCGCGCCATTCGCAAGTTCCTGGGGCATGTGCCGGTCTTCGGAATCTGCCTGGGGCACCAACTCACCGGGCTGGCACTGGGCGGCAAGACCTACAAGCTGAAATTTGGCCACCACGGTGGCAACCACCCGGTCCGGAACAACGCGACGGGCAAGGTGGAGATTACGGCCCACAACCACAACTTCGCCGTCGATCCGGACTCGATCAACGCGAACGAAGTGGAACTGAGCCACGTGGATCTGAACGACCAGACGCTGGAGGGCATGCGCCACAAGACTCTGCCCCTGTTCAGCGTGCAGTACCATCCCGAAGCGGCACCCGGGCCGCACGACTCGCATTACCTTTTCCACGACTTCCGCAAGATGATGGAGGAGTGGAAGGGATGAGTACATTGGTACAAGTATCGAACTGTACGAATGGCTACAACGGCGGGGCTGAGGCTCCGCTGTTTTTTGGATGCTAGAAATTAATGCTGCGGAATGTAAAGCCTTGAATATGAATGCTTTATCCGTGCCGCAGAGGACGAAGAAGAAGACCGGGCTTTAGCCCCCGAGGGATGGTTTTGAAAACAGCACGCAAGCATGCAACGAGCAGCACTCGGACCTATTTCGTCAGCTCTGACTCGTGGGAGTGTCGCACTCTTTTCCGTCCGTGGCTCCGGCTCCGCTGTTTCTTGGGTCGGACGTTGGGCGTCCTGGTTCTGTGTTTTGTTGCGTGTGGCTCATTGAATGCACAGTTGGATATGCCAAAGCCGATCCGCATTACACAAGTCGAGGGCTTTGTGGTCAATAGCACTGGAAAGCCTCTAGTGAATGCAGAGGTCACGCTGGTTCGGGATGAGAAAGTGGTGTACAGCACCCGTACCGGTGGCGATGGGGCTTTCCGGATCGAGCACGCGCTTGGAAGGTACATATTCCGGGTGGGAAGGACCGAGTATGCGCCGGCGGAGGGGGAGGTGGTTGTTACGAACGAGATTGTGACCCACCTGGAGCGCAAGAAGTTGTATGTGGTGGTCGGCCCCGGTGCGTGTACGGATGCCTGTTCGTCGGTGTATACCAGCGAACGGGAGTTTGAAAAGGCTATCGCCAAGAACAGCAGACACTAAGTCAAGAAGTCGTCGAGAAGTGCGTTGAAGAGCAAAGAATTTCAGGAAGTCGAAAAAGACCATGCCACGTAGAAATGACATACAGAAGATTTTGGTGATCGGCTCGGGGCCGATTGTGATCGGGCAGTCGGCGGAGTTCGACTACTCGGGAACGCAGGCCTGCAAGGCGCTGAAGCAGGAAGGCTATGAAGTGGTGCTGGTGAATTCGAACCCGGCCACCATCATGACCGATCCCGAACTGGCCGACCGCACCTATATTGAGCCGCTGACCCGGGAATACGTCGAGGAGATCATCCGCATCGAGACGGAGATGCTGAAGGCGCAGCCGGGGTCGGGCAAGTTCGCGCTGCTGCCGACGGTGGGCGGGCAGACGGCTCTGAATCTGGCCGTGGATTTGGCCGATGCTGGCATTCTGGACCGCTTCAATGTCGAGTTGATCGGCGCCAAGCTGGAGGCCATCAAGAAGGCCGAAGACCGGCTGCTCTTCAAGGATGCCATGCTGCGCATCGGCCTGGATGTTTCGAAGTCGGCGCTGGTGAACAACCTGCGCGACGGACTGGATTATGCTGCCAAGCTGGGATTCCCGGTGCTGATTCGTCCCAGCTTTACGCTGGGCGGAACGGGCGGCGGCATTGCCTACAACCGTGAAGAGCTGTTGGAGATTCTGGCGCGCGGACTGGACCTTTCGCCGGTTCACGAATGTTTGATTGAAGAGAGCGTGCTGGGCTGGAAAGAGTACGAACTCGAGGTGATGCGGGATCTGGCGGACAACGTCATCATCATCTGTTCGATTGAGAATTTTGATCCCATGGGCGTGCACACCGGCGACTCGATTACTGTGGCCCCGGCGCAGACGCTCACCGACCGCGAGTACCAGAAGATGCGCGATGCCGCGATTGCGGTGATGCGCGAGATCGGCGTGGAGACTGGCGGATCGAATGTGCAGTTTGCCGTGAATCCTGTGGATGGCCGCATGACGGTGATCGAGATGAATCCGCGCGTTTCGCGTTCCTCGGCGCTGGCCTCGAAGGCTACGGGATTTCCCATCGCCAAGATCGCAGCCAAACTGGCCGTGGGCTACACGCTCGACGAGATCCCCAACGACATCACGCGCAAGACGCCGGCCTGCTTTGAGCCGACCATCGATTACGTGGTGGTGAAGATTCCCAAGTGGCAGTTCGAGAAGTTTCCCGGTTCCGACGACACGCTGGGGCCGCAGATGAAGTCGGTGGGTGAGGTGATGGCGATTGGCCGCACCTTCAAGGAAGCCCTGATGAAGGCGTGGCGGGCGCTTGAGACTGGCAAAAAGACGGGCGCCGAGGTTCTGGAACCACGGCGGTTGACGCAGATGCTGGTGACACCCAAACCGGATCGATTGGGCTACATTCGCTACGCCTTCGAGCGCGGAATGAGCGTGCGCGAAGTGGCGCGGCTCACCGGGATGGACCCATGGTTCCTGCACCAGGTTCGCGAAATCACGCTGGCGCAAGCCGCGATTGCCGGAACCAAGCCGGAGACGATTCCTACGGAAGAACTCCGCAAGCTGAAGCGCCTGGGCCTGAGCGATGAACGGATCGCCAAGGAATGGAAGCTGGAAGGCCACGCGGGAACCCAGCAGGTGAGGGAACTGCGCGAGGGGAAGGGGATTAAACCGGTCTTCAAGCTAGTGGACACCTGCGCCGCCGAGTTTGAGTCCATGACGCCCTACCTCTATTCGACTTACGACGAAGAGGACGAAGCACCTCCGACCAAGACGCCCAAGATCATCATTCTGGGCTCGGGGCCGAACCGCATTGGCCAGGGCATCGAGTTCGATTACTGCTGCTGCCATGCGGCTTTCGCGCTGAAAGACGATGGGTACGAGACCATCATGGTCAACTGCAATCCGGAGACGGTTTCGACCGACTACGACACCAGCGACAGGCTCTACTTTGAGCCGTTGACGCTGGAGGATGTGCTGGCGGTTTACAACCACGAGGCTCAATCGGGCGCTGAAATCGGCATGATTGTGCAGTTTGGCGGACAGACTCCGTTGAACCTGGCCAAGCGTTTGCTCGCGGCCGGGGTACCTATTATTGGCACGTCGCCCGAATCCATCGACCTGGCAGAGGACCGCAAGCGCTTCGGCAAGCTGCTGGAGGAGTTGGAGATTCCGCAGCCTGCCGGCGGCACGGCCACCAGCGTGGAAGAAGCGTTGGCTGTGGGCAAGCGTATCGGCTATCCGGTGCTGGTGCGTCCCAGCTATGTTCTGGGCGGCCGGGCCATGGTGATCGCCTATGACGCCGAGGCGGTGGCCCAGTACATGAAGCAGGCGGTCGAATACTCCCAGGAGCGGCCGGTGCTGGTGGATCACTTCCTGGAAGACGCGATCGAAGTGGATGTTGACGCGCTGTGCGACTCGGAAGACGTGTTGATCGCCGGGATCATGCAGCACATTGAAGAGGCCGGCATTCATTCCGGCGACTCCTCCTGCGTGCTGCCCGCGGTGGGCATCCGGCCGCAGACCCTGGATGTGCTGCGCACCTATACGCGCAGGCTTGCCCTGGCGTTGAAGGTGATCGGACTGGTCAACTTGCAGTTCGCCATTCAACGCGATGCCGAGGGCAAGGACCACGTATTCGTGATCGAAGTGAACCCGCGCGCCTCCCGTACGGTTCCGTATGTCTCGAAGGCCACTGGAATTCCTCTGGCCAAGATGGCTGCGCGGCTGATGACGGGCCGCAAACTGCGCGATCTGCTGCCCGAACAGCTTGCTTCCGGCAAAGATCTGGACACGGGCACTTACTACTATGTGAAGTCGCCGGTCTTCCCCTGGTCGAAATTCGCCGGAGTGGATACAGTACTGGGGCCGGAGATGAAGTCAACGGGTGAGGTGATGGGCGTGGCGGCCACCTTTGGCGAGGCTTTTGCGAAAGCGCAGCTTTCGGCTGGCCAGGTTTTGCCCACCCAGGGCACGGTCTTTTTCAGCGTCAACGACCACGACAAGCCAGCGGCCATCACGCTGGCTCGCCGCTACATCCATCTCGGCTTCAAGATTGTGGCCACCGAGGGCACGGCAAACGTGCTGGAGAAGGCGGGGTTGACGGTGGAGCGGGTCTTCAAGGTGAAGGAGGGCCGCCCAAACGTGGTGGACCTGATCAAGGGCGATCGCATCCAGCTGATCGTGAATACTCCGCGCGGCCAGGATACTTTCTTTGACGAGAAGGCGATCCGGCGCGCAGCGGTGCTGGCGCGCATCCCGACCATCACCACCATTGCCGCCGCGCAGGCTGCGGTGGATGGAATTGCCGCCATGCAGCGACGCCACACCACGGTCTATGCGCTGCAGCAGTTGCACCCAGCCACGCCTCAGGTGTCCAGCACGATCGTTCCCTGATGGTAGAGGATCTTCCAGCCATCGGAAGTGCTTTGCCAAACCGTTGAGCGCCGGGTCAGGCGCTCGCGGTTTTGGAGGAGCGTATAGGTCAGCAGGTAAGTATCGGGCGCGAGCCTGCGGCAGTGGAATTCACTCGTCTCCCATATGTCCTCATAGGGAACCAAGTAGCGTTCCTCCAGAGTATTCAGCACAAATTTCCTTGAATAGCGGCGACCCGAGGCCCCGACCTCCCAGAAGTCCGGGGCGACCATCTTCTCGAAATCTGCTCGGGATCTCCCGAATTCCGGACGGTGGAAGATGGGCTCGCGGCGGGAGAGCTCGGCAAGTACGTCTTTCAGTTCCGAGCCGGTGATGGGTTCGGGCTCCATTTCTGAAGACTTGGGTTCATGAGAGCTCATGCGGGCAGTATAGCCAGATTTTCGCCAGGAGAAGAGCGGCGCGTGCCTTCCAAGCGCATAAGATGTATGTTTTTTTATTACTTCTGTGCGGAAATATTGCGAATGAATTGTGAACGCTGTGTTACATTCTATAAATCAGCAGCGAATCGAGAGAGCTTTTGTGCGGTCTTCAACTCCTGAGCAGAGGTTCTTTCGCAACGGAAGCGCACGTGCAACCCCGGGGTTTTACAACCACTGGGATTGGAAGTCACGGATGACACCGGCAAAATCACTGAACGACGCGGTCCTGAGTCTTTCGGGATCATGTGGCGTTGTGAGCACCATCCCGCGTTGAGCTTCCCGGCTCAACCTCGCCTTGCTCACACCGTCGGGATTTCAACCCGAGTGTGAGAAGAGCGAGAAGGTTCCAGGCCCTCTGTTCCAGGGTCTTTTCCTCCCGCATTCGAACCTCTTTGGCATTCTCCAGGAAACGCAACGCCCCTTGCAGCAAGGAGGCGCAGATGCTTTTCGTTCTGAAAAGCGATGCGCGCCTGATGCTGACGCGGCCTTTATGCTTTCCAGAGTTTGCCCGTGCGTTAGCTGGCCGCCTGCGGTCAGGAAGGAGGAGCCATGTACATGCAGCAGAAAGTTCAGCGTTCCCTGGAGTGCGTGTGGACGCTCTCCGACCGAGGTCTTGTTTGTGCCTGGATAGAAATATCCGCGGAGGCGTCGGAAGGGAATTGCCTCTACGAAGTCGAGCCGGTCATGGAACGTAAAGTCGCGTAATCAGAGAGATTGCGGCGGAACTGCTTTCGAGCGGAACCAGAGCCTTGTGTCCTGTCGGGATACATTGACTCAGGTTTCGCTTTAGTCGTCCACGGGGGGGCGGCGCTTGAGGGCAAACCGCGCGCCGATGGCATAACCGATCAGGGCCGCTGCCGGCCATGTGCCAAGGATCGGTCCATCGTCGTCGATCAAACCGCTGGGCTTGGGCAGGCTGAAAAATGTTCGTGTGAGCTTCTCCGTGGCGTCGCATTGGAAACATGCGTTGGGGCCAGTGGGCATATCCAGAATCCAGAGGCTGATGATGAGCACCCAGATCAGGCCAATGAGCCACACCAGGGTCGCCATCTCATCCTGGCGGAAGCGTGTCACGATGTTGCCGACCACGAGCGGAACCAACATCGACAGAATGAGGATGAGAAATTGGGAAGCCCTCACCGGGTTCAAGGCATAACCCACCAGCATAAGAGCCAGCCAGGAACCCAGGGCCAAAGTCGTATGCATGAAAAATGAAAGAGCCTGCCCCAGGAGCTTGGACGAACTCTTTACATCGTCGGCGTGCAACATGTTCTGCATGTGTCCGGGTCCGCTGTCTACTGTCTACTAAAGATACAACATGCAAGCGATTGCGATGTGGGAACCATTGCGAAATCAGATTATTCAGGCTAGCTTGAAGGATCGCGGCAAGCGGCAGCCTGGGCAGGACGGGTGTGGTTCTACAATGGCCTTATGCTGATCGAGGGCGTCTTTGCCGCTATTCCCACGCCGTTTTACCCGGATGAAAGGGTATATTTTCGCAAACTGGAAGCCAACATGGCGCGCTACTCGCGCAGTCTTCTCTCTGGAATGCTGGTCCTTGGTTCCACGGGCGAGGCGGTTCTGTTGAGCGATGCCGAGTCCCGCGAGGTTTTGCGGATTGCCGCGGAGGCTTCCCGGCCAGAAAAAGTGCTGATCGCAGGCGTTGGATCAGAAAGCGTCAAGGCCACGGTAGAGTTGGCTGAGGCAGCCGCCGAGTTCCATTACGATGCGGTTCTGGTCCGCACTCCCACTTACTATGCCGGCCAGATGACCGCGGCCGCCGTCCTGAACTACTACCATTGCGTGGCCGACCGCTCGCCGCTGCCCGTGGTGCTTTACAACATTCCCCAGTGTGCTCCGTACAACATTCCCGTGGAACTGGTGGCCGAACTGGCGCAACACCCCAACATCATCGGCATCAAGGACTCCAGCGGCAGCATGGAACGGATCTGCGGCCTGGTGACGTCGACCGCTTCGGCTCCGCGAAGGATGGAGACTGTTACGCCTGTTTTTGAGGCGGTTACCGCGCGCATGTTGACGCCTGGAACCGGCAATGGCGATGCTCTCATCTCCGCCGGCGACCTTGGGAGTGGCGTTGCCGTGGCTGCCAAGCCTGCGGCGGCACCGATCAAGACGCGCAGCAGGGAAGTCGGTTTTCAGGTGCTGACCGGATCGGCCGGAACTCTGCTCGAATCTCTTGAGGCAGGGGCGGCTGGAGCCATTCTGGGCTTTGGCGCCTTCGCCCCCCAGGCCTGCCAGGAGGTTTACCTTGCCTGGAAAGACCATGACAAGGAACTGGCCCTGGAGAAGCAGAAGCGAATTGCCTGGCCCAATCAGCGCATCCTGGGCGAACTGGGTGTTGCGGGCGTGAAGTATGCCTGCGACTTCAACGGTTATTACGGAGGGCGCACGCGCGCTCCGCTGTTGCCGATTTCCGCCGAAGAGAAAACGGAGATCGAACGATTGCTGGCGGGAATCCGGAACTAGTTCAGCGATCGCCAGCAGATGTTCCTGGCACTGCCGAAGAGAGTGCAACACTGTTCCGGTACGCGGTATCAATTGATTGCAGTTTTGCGAATCGTCGTAGCTTTAAAGAACATCCATCATGTCTGATAACGGATATTCTGTATACTGCGACTGACCGTGATCCGGAGGCGTGTTCTCCACGCCTCCGGCTTCCCTCGGAAAGGCAATTCCCTACATTTTGTAGCGGCCCAGGTCTTCGTCGTTCAGGCCTTCGAGCCAGCCGCGCAACTGCTCGGCTGTGGGGCCTTCGGGCGGACCGGTGGTGTTCAGTTTGGCGGTCTGCATGACCTCTTCCGCAACATAGATCGGGCAATCAGAGCGCAGAGCGAGGGCGATTGCGTCCGAGGGGCGGGCGTCAATCACAAGGGGTTGGTCTCCCTGTCGCAGCCAGAGAACAGCGAAGAATGTATCGTCCTTAAGCTCTGATATCACAACGCGTTCCAGCCGTGCATTCAAGTGACGTATGAGGTTTCGCGTCAGGTCGTGGGTCATCGGTCGAGAGACAGCCACTTTTTCGATCTCGATGGCGATGGCGTTCGCTTCAAAGATCCCTACCCAGATCGGCATCACCGTTTCGGAAGCGACATCCTTCAGCACCACGATGGGCATGTTGGTGGCCGGATCCATCATCAATCCGCGAATTCGTACCTCGACATCCATGGCTCTCTCTCCTGGCCCGCTCCCATCTTAGACCGATTCGCCCACCAAACTATTCGGGTGCGATGCGGTGATCTTCACCTGCAGGTAGTTGCCAGGCGCCGGCGCGATGGGTTGTGCGCAGGTAAAATTCACCGGCGTGTTCTGGCTGCTTCGCCCTGCAATCTGGCCGCGGGCCGGGTGCTGGCCCTCGACCATCACTTCCATGACCTGGCCTATATGCCTGGCGTAATTGACCCTTTGGATCTCTCGCTGTCGGTCGAGCAGCACTTGAAGCCGAGTTGACTTCTCCGCTTCCGGGATGGAATCGATCATCGTCAGAGCCGGTGTATTGGGCCGCGCCGAGTACTTGAATCCGAAAACGCAATCGTACTCGACCTCGGCCAGAAGGTCCATGGTCTGGATGAAGTCGTCCGCGGTTTCGCCGGGAAAGCCAATAATGATGTCGGTGGAGAGCGAGATGGGCCGCCGCGCTGCCTTGATCAAGGCGATACGCTCCAGGTACCATTCGCGGGTGTACTCGCGCGCCATGGCCTTGAGGATGCGCGATGAGCCGGACTGAACCGGCAGGTGTACGTGGTCGCAGATCGTCGGAACGGCGTCGATGACTTCCACAATGTCGCGGGTGAAGTCGCGGGGATGGCTGGTGGTGAAGCGCACGCGGCGAACTCCGCCCACCTGGCCGACGGCGGCCAGCAACTCCGCGAAACTCAACTTCCCTTCCGGGTCGCGGTAGCTGTTGACATTCTGCCCCAGCAACTGGATTTCGGTATAGCCCTGGTCCACGATGCGGCGAGCTTCGGCCAGCACGGAGGAGGATTTGCGGCTGCGCTCCTTGCCGCGGGTATAGGGCACCACGCAGTAGGAGCAGAACTTGTCGCAGCCTTCGACGATGGTGATGTAGCCCCGGTAGGGATTTTTGCGGGCGGTAAACTCGGTCTCGAAAGTCTCGTCGGTCTGGCGGTCGTCCAGGCCGGTGATGCGGGTCTCGCCCGCTTCCAGACGTGCCAGCATCTCCGGCAGTTTGCGGTACGAGGCAGATCCGGAGACCAGCGAGACGTAAGGCGCCCGCGCAAAGATCTTTTCGCCCTCCTGCTGGGCGACGCAGCCCAGAACGGCAAAGCGTTTTCCCTCGCGATGTTGCCTCTTGTATTCGTCCAGGCGGTGAAAGACCTTCTGCTCCGCCTTATCGCGGATGGAGCAGGTGTTGTAGAGGATCAGGCCGGCGTCTTCTTCCGACTCGACCTGCTGGTAGCCCTGCTGCTCCAATGTGCCAATGACCTTTTCCGAGTCATGGGCATTCATCTGGCAGCCGAAGGTCTCAAGATAGAAGGTTTTTTCGGTTGCCATAGCAATTCCCAGTATATCGTGACCGCGTTTGGCGTGCTGGCCCGCTGGTCTCAGCGCACTCCGGCACGAAGGTACGCGACCAGCGCAGAGAGCTGTCCCTCGCTGAACCGGCCGGAAAAGGACGGCATGGTTCCCTTGCCCGCCAGAACCACGCGCCGCACCTCGGCATCCGTGGCGGGCGCGCCGCTGGGGAGATTCCTGTGGCGGAAAAGCCCGTCGAGCGCCGGCGGAACCTTCTTGAGAGCCAGGTCGTTGTCCTCGTGGCAGTGGGCGCAATGAACCTGGTACAAGTGCTTCCCTTCCGCCTGCTCGGGGGTCAGAGCCGGCGTCCCATGGCAGCCGCAGAAGGCCAGGCTGAACGCCAGCCCGATCGAGGCAAACGTCCAGCCGAAGCTCCGACCCTCCAGTTCCCTCACCCGGCGCCTAAGCCTTCTGGGCGAATTGCCCGCTCACGTAATCCCAGTTAACTACCTGGAAGAACGCCTTCACGTAGTCGGCGCGCCGGTTCTGGTACTTCAAATAGTAGGCGTGTTCCCAAACGTCCACGGTCAGCACCGGCTTGTGCCCCAGGGTGAGGGGGCTGTCCTGGTTGGGGGTGGTTTCGATGGACACCGAGCCGTCGGGCAGCTTCACCAGCCAGGCCCAGCCGCTGCCGAAGACGCCGATGGCCGCGGCGGTCAGCTTGTCCTGGAAAGTGGCGAGCGAGCCGAACTTCTGGTCAATCGCTTTGGCCAGTTCGCCGGTCGGCGCCGCGCCGCCCTTGCCCAGCGTCGGCCACCAGAAGGAATGGTTCAGATGTCCTCCGCCCTGGTTGCGGACAGCCGTGCGGGACGCTTCAGGCAAGGAGCCAAGGTTGGCGACCAGCTCTTCGACGGTCTTGCCTGCCAGTTCAGGGTGCGCCGCAACGGCGGCGTTCAGGTTGTTCACATAGGCCTGGTGGTGCTTGTCGTGGTGCAGATGCATGGTGGCTGCGTCGAAGTTCGGTTCGAGCGCGTCGTAAGCGTAAGGCAGGGGCGGCAACGTGAAAGGTCCGCTGGGCGGCGCGGCAGGCGCGGCAGCCGGGGCCTGGCCTGTGGGCCATCCTTCGGCGCGGAGCGTTTCCGTGAGTAGCGCGGCGCTGGCCAGAGCGCCCATCTGCAGAATGGCGGTGCGACGATTGACCTTGGGTAGGGGCACAATCTCCTCCGGGGAATTTCGGTTCGGAATGCCGGCGTCGGCCGATTCCGGCGCGGGCGATTCGCCTCCTCAGTCTGAGCGGGCGGGCCAGCAAGGTCAAGTAAACTTTGTATATAGGCAAACGAATGACCGAATTTTCAGAGCACCTGACACCGATCGCGCACGGGGCCCAAAACCGCTGCTTCGGCTGCGGGCAGGACAACGCGGACGGCCTGCGGCTTGAATTCCTGCGTGCCGAAGACGAAACCGTGGTTTGCTTCACGACGGTTCCCCAGCGCTTCGAGGGGCCAACCACCTACGTGCACGGCGGCATTATTGCCACTCTTCTCGATGAGGCCATGAGCAAGGCGGTCCGCGTACTAGGAGTGACGGCCATGACCCGCCATATGGAGGTCGAGTATCTCCGTCCGGTCCACTCCGGCGCGCCGATTCGGCTGGAGGGACGCCTGGTTCGCAGCGAGGGTCGCAAGCACTGGAGCGAAGCGAAGATCCTCTGCGCCAGAGGCCACGTGCTGGCGGAAGCCAAAGGTCTGTTCATCGAGATCCACGCCCGCTGACTGGACCGGCTGCTCCAGCGTTCCCGTCAGTGCAGCCCGGCAAGCCAGGTAATGATCGTGCTTTCGAGGAAGATCCGATGGTCGGACCATCCATGGTCAACGGCGTCCGTGTCCTCAAGGTTCTGGGCGAAGGGATAGACTCCCGGACTTCCCCAGGAGCCGCGATAGTTGAAGGTGACCGCGTTCCAGCCCGCCCTGCGCACGGCCTGCGCCAGGTCAAGATTCTTTTCGTTCCCGGGCAGGCCATGGCAGATAACGAGTGTGGGATGCGAACCCGCACCGGACGGCTGATAGACGATTCCGTTGATGAGGACCCCGTGGCTGGGAATGTGCAGTACGGCCATTCCGGCCGGATGAGCGGCATCGGCGGGCGGGTCAGTAAAGACCGCCGCGGGAACCGACTGTGCAGAGGCTGATGCTGCGGAAAGAACCGCAAGCGCGAAAGGGAAAAGGTGCACGATGAGAACCTCCGGGGGCTGACAAACGGGCGGAATAGATAATGAACGAGTTACATAATTCTCCAGAAATTAGAGGCCTCGCGATTGAATCACTTTAGCAAGCTTTCGCTCAGTCTTCCGCGTCTCAAGAGCGAAAGCTGTCTTGCCTTTCGTTCGATTCACTCCTCTGGCCGGCAGTGTTCCACGACGTATTATCTGCACGGGCGAGTCCTTGCGGCTTCCAAAGGAGTCCGGGAACCTTCCAGAATCCAGTGCTTCGAGTTGGTTACCGCATGTGCCCGAGGGAAACCCATTTCTGATTCGACAGTAACCCGCCGAGAAAAAACAGGCCTCAACTCAGAGGATCACCGATAGTACACTCGTCTCTACTTTGCTCGCGCAGCTTCTGTCCGGCTCGGGCCCACAGGAAGGAAGCTACCATCGGATGACCGATTATTACGAATTCCTGCAGATCAGCCCGCACGCCAATTTGGACACCATCCACCGCGTATATCGATTCCTGGCCGCGCGATTTCATCCTGATAATCCCGAATCCGGCGACCCCGAGTTGTTTCGCAATGTGCGGACTGCATATGAGGTCTTGTCCGACCCCAAGCGCCGCGCCGAATACGATGAGAGTTGCGAAGTCGAGCCCCAGGAGGTTGTACCCCTATCCGCGTCCATCGACTTTATGGACGACCTCGAAGGGGAGTTGAACCGTCGTCTGGGGTTGCTGGCGTTGCTCTACCATCGACGTCGCACCAAACCGGACATGCCCGAAGTGACTCTGGCCGAGCTTGAAGCGCGAATGGGCTTTCCTCGCGATTACCTCGACTTCACCGTCTGGTACCTCGCCAGGAAAGGCCATATCACCCGGGCCGATAATGCGCAGTTCGCGTTGACCGCCGAGGGGGTGGACTTTGTGGAGACACAACGCGCAAAGCTCCCCATCCTGAACAAACTGCTGACAAGCGGATCGGGACCTTCCGGAGAAATATTCCGCACGCCCACTATGCCGCGGGTGCCCGATGCCGTGCGCACGACAAGAGGCTCGGCTCCGCGCACGCCGGAAGACAAACTCGACCTTCCCTTAATCGTTGTGGCCCCGGGGTCGCCCGGCTTCATCGAAAGGCGGAAGAACGGGTCGGACCGTCGGCAGGACCCTCGCGGCAGGCCGTCAGCCGAACCAGACAACAAGGCGACTCCTTTTGTCCAGTTGCGGTAGTGGGCACCGCGAAGGCAAAGAGAACCTTCAGGGTGAACTGATGCCACTACATTCAAATAAGTTGACGCTGGCTTTCACAGGTTCATCTCAAGGTTCCGGATGCTCTGAGCCCTGGGGAACTTGGAAGGCGTCGAATATCGAAAGTAACTTCCGGTCTGAACCACGGGTCACCCAGAAACTACCTGTTCGTGACCTTACGTCGAGCGCCGCCTACACCCTACTATCGGGTCGACGTAATTAAAAAGCGCACTCGGTTTGTGTCAAAGCAAGCGGCGTGCGTGCGTGAGAAGGCCGGTCGAGATGAAGACCACCTCCCTTCCCCTCTTACTAACGAATTTGCTGACGCGGTGGCAGTTTGCACGCGAAAGTTCAAGAGAGACCTAACGGGGCGCATCAGGGGTACAGACACGAGAAGGAGCGCAATGGTTAATGAGTGTGGAAATTGCCTAAAATGTAAAAGGAGTTGCAACGTATCCTTGGTGGAGAAATACCCACGGCTGATCATAGGCGTAATTTGCTCTTTACTCGCTCTGGGTGCTGTCGGTATTAGTTTGGGCAGCGTAGGGTTTGGCTCTTTCAACTAAATGCCCCCAACCTTTGGGGACAAGGATTATCGCTGCCTCGTTCGACGTATCAATCAACAGAACAAGGTCGTCTCTATTCCACGCATTCCACCGCCGCTCTTCGATTCGAGCAGACTCTTGCCCTCAAAAGATCGGCGCTGAGGTATAAAGAAACGCTCATAGCATGTTGAAACGGATTCAGTCCTGATCAGATTCCGACTCATTGCCTTGACAGGGGGTGCAATGCGGGAGTCAGGCAAATCCGCACATTTGCTCAGTACCCTTCTGGTCGCTACCTTGTCCCAGATGAATTCGACCAAGTCATCCCGCGATGTGAAGAATATTGAGAGCCTTCTGTTGAGCTTTCTTGTCCAAACTTCTTCCTTGCCGAGCGACCCGTTATCGCCCATCCACTTTTCATGCATCCATGTGCCGTTCCGTTTCCGTCGAACCTGGCAAGCCATGACCTTATGCTGGCGGAAATGTGGTGGTGAAAAAGGCATACTCCTCGAACCGACATTTGATGCGGGAGACGCCACGCCCATCTTTGGTCCCCAGTTGAAAGTAAGTGCACTGATGTCCATAGGTTAGGTTCACAACATCCTTGAGTGGAGTCGCCTTCGATCGAATTCCATCGCTTTCACTAAAACTTTCGTAATCGCAATTGTGAATTTATTTGACTGCGATTGTGAAATTATTTGACTAAAGTAACCACCTTAAGGTTAAATGTGCACATACTTTGTACCGGCCGTCATGCCCCCTGGACTTGCAATCGCAAAGCAGGGGTGCAGGGACTACGACACCGGCTCAGAGTGCAGGTTGCGGAGTCGGTTCCCCGATTACCCGCTAGAAAACCTGGGTCAGGTTTAGGAGTTGCGATGAGCTTTCCCAATGACAGTTATCGTCGCGAAGGAAAACATCCGGCTGCGACCATCGACGAGAAGCAACGTTCGCTCAATGCGAAGGTACTCGCACGAGCGGCCAACTGTTCGCAGAGCAAATCCGACGAATCACGGACGGGCAGACCGACTTTTGTAGAAGACTTCGTACTGGAGCACGCTCGTTTCGGCCAGCAAGCCGATTCGAGAGAGTCCGCGGGTTGTTTCTGAGCCACGCGAGCTACGCTGTGGCGGCTTGGCTGAATTCGCGTCCCTGCTGCCATCCTTGCGTTGGCCAGGTTCTCGAGGTCGGGTCTCAGTACCCCCGCACAGCCACGCCTAAAAAGTCATGCCGCCTTCTTTTACGCCGTTCGGAGCGCGGGTCTCATAGTGCAGTACTTACCCCCGGGTCTTCCCACGGCACCGTCAGGGCATCTGGCTGGCTTCCATGTATGCATGAAAACATGTGCGCATAAAATTGCTCCCTGTCGGGAAGTCACGCTGGATAGCAGTTAGCTTCGTCGCCTTGACGTCGGCTGCGGGCCACCGGACCTGAAGGGTACAGGCTTGGCCACAGGGTCCGGGCTTGGTCCGCCTCGGAGCGGTTGCTGCCGCCGGTACCTGCGCTGCCTTGGGAACAGGCACCGCTGAGGTCATGATCTCCGCGTTCAGCCCCGTCCAGACGGCCATAGGTAGACGATTAGGACATTCGAGCGTCGTTCGCCCATGATGTTCACATGTTTCATGACCACCTCCTACTCATGCGGTCTTGCCCTCCGGAGCGCATGCGGGCTGGGACCGCTCCATCTCCACCGCTACCGGGGCTCTCTCCGACCTGGTGCTCAAACTGCTGGCCGCCCTCTTCCAATGGGTGACGCCCGCGGTCGGATTCCGGACGGAGTAACTCTGCGTCCTGCCGGCCTCTTCCGGCATCCAACTCCTGTACCCCGCAAGCCTGGACACGCGCAAAGAACTTAAAAAAGCGCGCTAAATGGCATCGTAAAACCAGGTTTTTTCACACTTTTTCACGGTCTCTGGACCGGGTTTTGCCCGAGGAATCATGGTACCTTTCAATCCATTGTCAGTTGTTGGTTCACTCGCCGGAATGGGCGCGGTTCTTGCCTGGCGCGTCCGGGAAGGGCGCACTGCCGTCACCCTCCGGAAGATCGTCATTCCCCCCTTGGGCATGGCCACCGGGTTCTGCATGTTCCTGGTCCCGGCCTTCCGAATCCCTTTGGAATGGGCGGGTTGCGCCTTCCTGATCGGCGCCGCGCTGCTTGCCTACCCGCTGCTGCGCTCCTCGCGCCTGGTGCTCGACGGCGAAGCCGTCATGATGCAGCGCTCCAATGCCTTTTTCCTCATCGTGATCGCCCTGGCCGTGGTCCGCATGTTGGCTCGCAGCTACATCGATTCATTCATGAATATGAATCAAACAGCGGCACTATTCTTCGTCCTCGCCTTCGGCATGATCCTCCGCTGGCGGATGAGCATGTTCTTCGAATATCGCCAGCTCACCTGCAGCCAGCTCAGGTGCGAATAGACCCCGGCTGCACACGCTGCGGCCCAAGTTCATGTTTCTACGCAAATTATCGAAAATTCGCTATCCATTCTTTGCCCAAGTTTTGCCCTTGGGTAATTGTTGAGTTTGTGGTTGGGTTGCGCTCAGGTCAGTTGACGAATTAGTAAACAAAAGAGGGTTACTCGCCCTGCTTCATTTCGACTTTCGCCGCCCTCGGCCAGCCAGGAGTTCCGACCTCTCGACAACCGTTCGCGGGGTCTCCGGCTTCGGCGGGTCGGAGACGCCCTCGAAGGCCGGGTTTGATTTCCATGGGTTCAGGCTGTACATCCGTGAATCCCTCAGTGAGTTCACGTCTTCACTCCACGCGGCCAGCATCCGCTTCCCCGTGTCCCGGAAGCCAGCCAAGCCGTCCATCATTTCACGGACTGCCGGAGCGATGTCGGCGACGGCATCGCTGATGCGTTCGACCATCACCCGCTGCTCCTTTTCCGTGATGCCGAGGTTAGCGGTGATGAACCGGGCGAGGGTCTTGCCGGGGAGCCACGCCTTCTTGCCCATCAGGCCGATGCCGGGTGGGTTGTGCTGGTACCCTACACGGTCAAGAATGGTGGCCGCATCCCTTGGCGCGTCTGCAGCGATTGTGGCACCCCGCAAGCACCCGTGGCCCCTTGGTGGCAATTCAGGGGCCCAATAACCGGATATCAACCCCCGGCTCGGGTATTTGTCTTCATGAGCGCAAGCGCCGTCAAATCAATGGAGCAGCACTACCGCATCAGCACCCTGTCCGCCCGGTGGGCGTGATCGACCACGACTGTTCGTGGCTGGTTTGAGGGCGAGCCCGACTGCCTGGTCGAGGTCCACCCCGAGACGTGCCATAAGCGAGGGTATAGGTCCATGCGTATCCTTCAGTCGGTGGCCGACGGGGTGTACGCGAGGCACATGTCCAGGTAGAATTTTTGCATTTTTTCAGCAAAAACTTACCCCTCAGAGGAGTGGTCCCCTCTGAGGGTTTTGTGTGCGTAAACAGCGGGACAAAACTGTCGAAAAATTGCAGAACCGAGTCCCGACTTACCTTCCATTCTGGATTCATTTGGATGTCATTTCCCAAATAATCGCTTATCTCATTGATTATAAACGATATCAATGAATCATGTTGATGGTCTCCTGCGTGACCGTGTCGAAGGTGGTGACCGCCTTGGAGTTGGCCTCGAAGGCGCGCTGGGCGATGATCAGGTCGGAGAACTCGGCCGAGATGTTTACATTGGACTCCTCCAGCGCCGAGTCCTCGATCGTGCCGAGACCGCTTGTGCCCGGAGCGGCGATCGCTGCCGTGCCGCTGGCCAGTGTCGTGGCATAGTCGCCGTTACCATCGAGTTGCAATCCCTGCAGGTTGGTTACATTGGCCAGCGCCAGCATGCCTACAGCCTCCTTCTGTCCATTTGAGTAGGTTGCCGTCACGGTACCGTCGGAGCCGATGGCGAAGCTCTGGTAGGTTCCGGTCGCATATCCGTTTGCAGGCGATGCGGAAACCGTGGAGGCCGAGTCCTCCTGGCTGATGGTTCCTGTGCCGGTTGACCCTAAAAGATTCCACTTCATGTTCAGATTGGCCGCGCCGTCCGCCAATCCGCTAAAAGAGAGCGAGATCGAGGAAATGTCGCCCGTAGCGGTTCCCACCGCGGTCGAAGCGACGGCCACAGGGGTGGTCTGGGTTACCGTGGCCAGGTTTCCGCTGGAATCGAAGGTCATGGTGCCAGTCACCGGCGTCGAGACTCCCGAGGTGAAGTCCGCGGCCGGCAGGGCAGCCGAGTAACTCCACGTGTTCACGCCCGTCTTGGTGTAGGTCACGGTGGCGGTATGTTCGACGCCCAGCGAGTCATAGACTCCAACCGATGCCGGGAAAGCGGAGGTAGAGTCGGCGGTCGAAGCGGAGTCCAGGTTGGTCGTCATGCTGAAGCTGGTGGTCGCCTGCGCCTGCTGGACCTGTCCGGTGACTGGAATGTTGATTGCCGCCAATGGAGCATTCGTGTTCACTACGCCGTCGACCGCAGGATACCCCATCACCGTCAGACCGTTGGAGGTGACCAGGTTGCCGTCCGTGTTCTGCGTAAAGCTGCCATCGCGCGTGTAGAGGTTGGAACTGCCGTTGCTCACGACGAAGAACCCGTTGCCGTCCACGGCCACATCGGAAGAGGTGGTGCCGGTGGTGTTGTACGAACCCTGCGTAAAATCGGTTTGGTTGGAGGCTACCTGTGAGCCGGCGCCGACCTGGATCGCGTCACCCGATCCGGTGGTGCCGATCTGCTGATAGAAGAGATCGGAAAAATTGGTCGTCTGGGACTTGTAGGCCGTGGTGTTCATGTTGGATAAATCGTTGGCGATGGTATTCAGAGCCGTCGAATCGGCTTCGAGGCCGGTAAGCGGAATAAAGAAACTTGCCATGGTCAATCTCCTCTCGGTGCTGGAGCGGTGAGTGCGGGCCGTGGCCGGCCGGCGGTTGAACAAACGGTTCCGGGGCTCCTTCTTTACGCCCTAGAGCGAGTGCGCGTGTGGCTGTCCATTCAGTGCCTGCGCCACGCGCAGCGCCGCGGCTTTGGTCTCGGGAACACTGAGATTGCCGGAGACCTGGCCGGCCTGAGCGGACACGCTGCCTGCGGGCACCGTGCCGGTAGCGGCGGCCTGCGCTCCGTTCGCCTTCTGGGCGGCGGAGTGGACCCCGGAGCTGGAAACACTCGATCCAGCCTGCGTGGCGTCCTTTGAACCGGTGGTCCCGGCGCTGCCCGAAGTGGTAGTCGAACTCCCCAGGTCTGTCGAAAGAGTCTGGTTGATGCTGATCAGTTGTTCCAGGCTGTTCACCTGAACCAACTGGTTGATGTATTCGTTGGGATCGGTGCTTGCCGTCGGGTCCTGATTCTGCATCTCGGTCACCAGAAGGGTGAGAAAATCATTGGCCGATATGGTGGAGGAGGCACTGCTTGTGCTGCTGGTGCTCCCGCTGGCAACCGAAGCGGTTGCCGACCCCGTCATGGGGGTGGCGCTCTTGCTTGCCAGCGACTGTCCGCTCGCCAGGTGTTGATTCCAGATTCCTGCTGCTGTTGCCATGTGCCCTCCCTGCTTTGCTTCTGCCCGGCGTTCCTGCTCACCGGGGCTGCCCGCGCCCGCCATTTTCTTGAATCGCGTTCCCCTGTACCCAGGGTTACGACTCAGGCCAGCACCGAAATATGAGTTCCTTCCAACTGGACCGTCGAAGTGTCGACCTTCAGCTCTTCAAAGCCTTGGAAAGAGGTTCGGGATTCTGCCGCCGTCCTACTGTCTGGGCTGGAAGAGAGGCTCGAGGTCGCGCCTGCCTCTGCGCTTCCTCCCGCATTCTCGCCATGCTGATCTGCCTGGCCCTGTCCCATGCTTTGCCCGGCGCCAGCACCCTGCCCGGACCATCCGGACTCCGGCACAGCCAGCGTGAGAGTTTCCACCGGCGTGTGATGATCCGACAAATAGGAGTTCAATCCCGCCAGGTGACCGCCGAGCGCCTGCGCCGCGTCGGCAGAGCCCGGCACCAGGGAGGCATGCACTCCGCCGCTGCCCATATCCACACGAACGCCCACCCAGCCCAACTCCGGGTCCTGAATGCCTGCCTCGGCTCGCTGCGCCCCGGTGTGAATCCAGGTCGATTTGCCGGTTGCGCCCTCTGCATCAAGCGCCGCAAAGGTCTCCCTGAGACCGGATGGCGTGCCGCTACTGCCGCTTGGAACATCGCCCGTAGTGTTCAGACCCCCTCGTAAGGAGGGGTCGCGCACCATCGAGACCGCATCCGCGCTGGAAGTCGAGGCCGCTTGCCCATGAACTTGAATTCCCTGCTGCATTAATCCTGATTTGCCCGTCTCACGCGTTGTCCGCCCGTTTTCGGGCTGCGATGCTTGGCTCCTGCTGGTAACAGCCGTCCTTCCGGCGAGGGAGGAAACAGCCGCGTACGGATTGGTTTGAGAGGTATCGTTCCCGGCCTGAGCCTGGAGCAAATTCGAGTTTCCGCTCCCCATCGGAGAGGCGCTGGCGATTGCGGACTGAACTGAAATTGCATCTGGAACCTGGCGCTGGGCCGGAACTGCCGAAGCTCTTCTCCCGGTGATCGCGTTGGGCGACGAAGGAAGCTGGACGGTGGCGCCTTCAGCCGGCAGCGCAGACCCGCCGTCGGTCGACACGGCCTGTCCAACCGCCATCGCGCTGGAAGAGCCGCTCGAGATGGGCGCACTGACGGGCGCGGAAACAGACACAGTCTGCCAACGTGAAACATCCGTGTTTTTTATCGGCGAAACCGTCGCCGTGGACTGCACCGTTTGGGAATCGCCGCTGCGGTCGAGGGCCGGAAGACCAGACGCGGAGTTGCTGGCTTCTGAAGACACCGAAGTTGCCGCACTCTGGCGCGCAGTCCCGGCGGCGATCGTCGCGCTTTTCTGTGGCAGTTGACCGAATGCCTCCAGTGCCTCTTTCCCGCTTGAAGTGCCCTGCGAAGAGCCGGTCGCAAGGCCCGAAGAAACCGCGCTCTTTAAAGGTGCTGGCGGTGCCACCACAACGGCCGAGATCTGATTGACGGTCACGGGGATGAGCGCAGCCGCCGATTGTGGCTCCTGGACTGCCCCAGACACGACGGCTGTCGGGCGGACATCCGAAGGTGTCTTCTTGCTGGGATTGGCTGCCCGTGTGGCTCCGGATGCATCTGTTGCGGCGCTGGCCGTCAGCTTCGTGGCTTCTGTCTTTGCCGTAGTCTGCTGGGTCTGGGCGGAGACCAACTGGCTCGCCGAAGCTTGCGCCCGGACACTGCTCGCTGCAGATTGCGCAAGGATTTTCGTCTGTGCAGTGGTCAGAGAGGAGGTCAGGCTTTGAACAAGTGCGGAGGCCGAGGTAGTTGACGCTCCTCCGTCAGCCGCCGCCAAGGACGCCGCCGCGGTTGGAAGAGCGTTCTCTGTTTCCTCTGGCTCGGTCGCGCCGGCACTGAGCGAAGCCAGCAGAGACTGCCAGCTGGAGCTGAAGCTTACCTGGCCCGCAGGGGATGGGTCGAGCTGGTTAGCCCCGGTTGCTCCAGGCCGGGCCGCATTCGCTTGCCGCGCGACCGCGGCATGAATGCCGATCGCCGCACTCCCTCCCCCACTGCTTTCCATGGCTGCCGCAACTGTCATGCGAGGGATAAAAGCAGATGTCGTGCCAAGGAAGGGTGGCAATGGGTTAGAGGCTTGTCACAATGGGGACCGGAAATCCCGATTCAGAAAGCCGGGATGCCGTTTGTGTGGATTTTCTCTCAAGTTTCCACTCGCAAACGCGAGATGCCTCAGGAGCGGGGCTCTGTCGAGCCAGTCTCCACCGAGGCGCCTGTGGAGCTCTCGCCTTCGTCCCTGTGCAGCCGGGACCGGTACCATTCGTCGAGCGACTGCTGACTGCGCCTGCCGGCTTCGGCAGCGTCCCGCGCCTCGGTCTCGCACAGGAGCGTTTCTGCCTGGCGGCGTTCCACTCTCTTCGCAAGAAACGCCTGGCGCTCCTCCGCCACCTGATTCTCCATGGCCTCGACCTGGGGTTCCAGCGCGGCTGCCTGACGGCCTGCCGCGCGCCCTTCTTCCAGTCCGGAGAGCCGGTCGAGCAGCTGGCCCGTCCGGACGCTCGACTCCACCAGTCTCCGGCCGCGGCGGTCCTTCTCGCCGGTCTCCGCCAACGCAAGCTTGATCCTGTTCATCTCGCCGAGGGCGGATTCCAGGGCCAGCCGGCTTTGTTCCTCTTCCAGACCGCGTATATGCAGCAGACGTCGCAGTGCACGCGATACAACCATCGATCACACCTCCGCGGCCAGGGCGGCAAGCCCCTTCAAACTATCGGCAAAGTGAACCTGTTCGTGCGCTTCCTGGGTCAGGAAGGCCCGCAGAGGCTCACGGGCGCGCAGGGCACGATCCAGATCAGGATCCGAACCGGGCTTGTACGCGCCAATCCGGACCAGGTCCTCGGAGCGGGCGTACACGGCCATCAGCCGGCGCAGCAGCGTGGATTGTTCGCGATGCCCGGCCTCGGTGACCGCCGGCATCAACCTGCTGATCGAGTCCAGCACTTGGATAGGCGGGTACCAGCCCTCGGCCGCCAGTGCGCGGGAGAGCACCACGTGGCCGTCCAGCAGCGAGCGCACCGCATCCACCAGAGGGTCCTGCTGGTCATCGCCCTCCATCAGCACCGTATAAAACGCCGTGATCGAGCCGGTACGAAACTGCCCGGTTCTCTCCACCAGCCGGGCCAGCCGGGTAAAGACCGAAGGCGTGTATCCCTTGGCCGTGGGCGGTTCGCCTGCCGCCAGCCCGATCTCTCGTGCGGCCATCGCGAAACGCGTCAGCGAGTCCAGCACCAGCAGCACATGCTTTCCCTGGGCCGCGAAGAATTCGGCGATAGTAGTGGCGGCCAGGGCTGCCCGCATGCGCAAGAGCGGCGACTGGTCGGAGGTGGAAACAACCACCACGGAGCGGGCCAGGCCTTCGCCCAGCGCATCGCGAAGAAACTCCGCTACCTCGCGGCCGCGCTCTCCCACCAGCCCCACCACCGTCACATCGGCTTCGGTGTTGCGGGTCATCATGCCGATCAGGGTGCTTTTGCCCACCCCCGAGCCGCCGAAGATACCTACCCGCTGTCCGCGGCCCACCGTCAGAAGCGCGTCCAGAGCCCGTATGCCGGTTCCCAGCGGGGTGCGAATGGGAACCCGGTCGAGTGGCGGGCGCACCACCCCTTCCAGAGGCAGCGCCTGCACGACCGCCGGCGGCCGCCCATCGTCGATCGGAACCCCCAGCGCGTTCAAGACCCTGCCCATCAGCGCCGGACCGACTTCGATCTCGGGATGAACACCCAGCGCAGACACCGGGTCGCCGAATCGGATCCCTTCGCTGCTCTCCACCGGCATCGACAGCACATTGGAACCGCGAAAGCCGATCACTTCGGCCAGGTGCGGGCGTCCGGACTGGTCCTGAATCTCGCAACACTCGCCCACCGATGCCAGCGGTCCCGCCGACTCGATCGTCTGACCCACCGATTCCAGCACCTGGCCCTGCCAGCGCCAGGGCTGGAGCCGCTCCAGCCGGGAAAAGTAACGCGTCAACAGCGGGGTCATGCGCACTTCTCCCCAGCTCCGTCCTGCTTGCTGTCAGCGGCCCTGGGAGGAGTTCTGCGGCCGCCCGCACGGTCGAAGAAGCCGCGCTCGATCTCTGCCAACTGCGCGCGAATGCCCAGATCCACGGATCCCAGTTCGGTCTCGATCGCGCACTCGCCCACTCGCATCCCCTCACCGGCAACCACGGTAGGTTTCAAGGCCAGGTTGGGAAGCAAGGCCATGGCCTCGGTCCACAAATCGAGTTCTTCCCCGGGTACGCGCAGCCGCACCTGGGTCGAGCCGGCCAGCTGGCCCAGCGCCACCCGTACGGCTCCGGTCAGCAGCAGTGGATCCATCTGCGATTCGCGGCGCAGAATCCGCGCCGCGACCGCCAGCGCCAACTCGACGACTTCGCGTTCGACGGCATGGAGATAGCGGTCGCGCTCCTGGGCAAAATTTTCCATCCACTCCCTTGCCTGCTGCTTCCTTGCGCCTTCCGCTGAAGCCAGGGCCGCGGCCTGCGCCTCGCGCTCTGCCTGCTGCCCGTCCAGCCGGCCCCGCGCGCGGCCGGCCTCAAAGGCCTTGCGCGTCTCCTCGTTCAAACGCTGATCGAACTCGGCGCGCACTTTGACTTCAGAGATCGCGTTGGCGGAGTCTTTCACCGGCGCGCCGGGCCCGGGCCCCGCGGCGGCCGTCCAGCCATCCCAATCCGCCAACCGGGGCGCGTTGGGGTCGGCCGGATACTCGAAGATCTCGATGCATCCGCCCGTCCCGTCTCCCGTTGCCCATTCCGCCTGCTGCAAGGATTCCCTCCCTTGAGCCGTCAGCTTTCAGCCATCAGCGATCAGTACCCGTCCCGCATCTCGATTCCGATCACTGACTTTTAATGCCTCACTGACCTTTGATTACTGATAACTGAACGCTGGTGGCTGACCGCTGAAAGCTGATTGCTGATCCCTGTTACGCCAGCATCTCGTCGCCGGTCTCCAGTTTGAGCACCACCTTGCCCTCTGCCTCCAGCCGTCGCGCCAGGCTCAAAATCTCCTGTTGCGCCTGCGCCACTTCGCGCGAGCGCACCGGGCCCAGAACTTCCATGTCTTCCTTCAGCATCTCCACGGCCCGCGAACTCATCGCCTTGAAGATCTGCGCGCGCAGCTCATCCTGGGCGCCGCGCAGAGCCAGCGCCAGTTGTCGCTTGTCCACTCCGGAGACGATCTCGCGAATGGTGGCCGGAGGCACCGTCACCAGGTCTTCAAAGGTGAACATCAGGTTGCGGATATTCAAGGCCAGCTCCGGCTGACTCTCCTCGATGGTCTCGAGAATCTTCTTGGACTCTTCGGCGTTGAGCCGGTTCAACAGGTCGGCAACCGCCTTGAATCCGGAATAGCTCTTGCGCGCCGTGTCGCCCATGCTCTCCAGCCGCCGGTGCAGGATGTGCGCCACCTTCTGCGCCATCTCCGGCGAAAACTGGCGCATCTCGGCCAGCCGCTGGATGGAAAGAACCTTGCGCTCTTCGCTCAGGCTGTCCAGCACCGTCGAAGCCCGCTTGGGGTCCAGGTGGGCCAGCACCAATGCGATGGTCTGCGGATGCTCGGAGTCGAGCAGCTTGCCCAACTGCTGGGGATCGGTGCGCTGCAGCTTGGCCAGGTTGCCTTGCGCGGCTTCCTGGGAGCGGCGCACCAGGGAGAGAAGATCTTCGGCCCGCGCCTTGCCAAAGGTCTCGATCAGCAGGCGGCTGGCATAGTCCAGCCCCCCGTGAACCATGTACTGCTGGGTCTCCAGAAGGTGCCAGAACTCCTCCAGAACCTCGGCCGAAAGCTCCTGCGTGATGCCGCGCAGATCGGCCAGTTCCTCGGTGAGTCTCTGCACGTCTGCCTCGGGCAGGGCGCGCAGAATCTCCTTGGCCAGGTCCTCGCCCATGGCGACCAGCAGGACCGCGGCCTTGCGCACTCCGGTCAGGTTCGTCGACTGGCGGCGCCTTGCTCCTTCGTTTTCAATTTCCTGCTCGGCCAAGGCCCGGTTCCTTTCCCTTGCGCGCAATTCCCTTCACGTCGCTCGATCCCGGTGGTGCTTCCGCCCGCTCCGGCGGATCCTCTCCTCAGCGTGCTGAACCGCACCTTCGTCGCTCGGCCGGCCTATTCGGAGTGAATCCAGCTTTGCAGCAGGCGTGAACTCTGCGCCGGCTCCTGCTTGAGATGGCTCGTCACCTGTTCGTAAATCTCCTGTGCCCTAAGCCGCTCCGGGTCGGGCGCACTGGGCTCGAGAGGAGGCAGATCCGGCGTTTCCAGGGCTGCCGCCTGGCCGGGCAAGGCCTTGGCCGCTCCTGCGCCCGCCTCCTTCCGGGCAGGCGAGGAGCGGGCGCGGCGCAGGGCGGGGCGCACCCCGAAGGCCAGAACCACAAACAGGCCTGCCAGCAGCGCCGCATACTTGACCAGCACAGGCGAGTTTTCCGCCGTGGCCAACCATTGCGCCAGCGGCGTAACCGGTGACTGCGAACGGTTTTCTTCAAAAGCCAGGTCCTGGACCGTCAGAAGGTCGCCGCGCGAGGAGTCGAAGCCCACCGAGGCCTGCGCCAGCGCCGTCAGGTTGCGCAACTCGTCAGGTGAGCGGGGCTGCCACTGCGCCGCCCGGTCCCGCGTAGCGGGCTGAAAGAGACGGTCGTTGACCACAATGGCCGCCGTCATCCGGCGCACCTTGCCGGGATTCTCCACCACATGGCGCACGGTCTTCGAGGCCCCGTAGGTTCCTGACTCGGTCTTGGCCGTCTCGGGCTGCGTGGTCTGCTGGGGATAGACCGGCAGCGCATGGGAGTTGGGTGCGTTCGAGGCCGTGCCAGGCACTCCGGCAGCGATTGGCTGGCTGCCCGTGGACTGCTCGCTGCGCTGCATCGAGAGGGTTACTGTCTGGTCCGGATCGTAGCTTTCTTCGGTTTCCTCGGTGGCCGCCGCGTCGTAATCCAGGGTCACCGAAGCGCGCACATTGCCCGCTCCGGTCACTGGCTCCAGGGTAGCCACCAGTTTCTGCTCCAGGGCTTCCTCGGCGCTCAGACGCAGGGCGTCGGCGGTCTTCGGGCCCAGCGGCAGATGACCGGCCGCATCCACCAGAACCACCCGATCCGGGGTGAGTCCATCAACGGCCGAGGCTACCAGGTTGCGAATCGCCTCCGGCTCCCCGTCAGCCAGCGAGCGGTGCCGCAGCTTGAGCACCACGGAGGCCTTGGCCGGCCGCTCCTGCTCACGGAAGAGAGAGTCGTGGGGCAGCACCAGGTGCACCCGCGCCGACTCGATGTCCGTAAGCGTGCCCACGGTGTGTTCCAATTCCCCTTCGAGAGCCCGCTGATAGTTGACCTGTTCGTCAAACTCCGAGCCCACCCAGTTCGGTTTGTCGAAAAGCTCAAAGCCCAGCCGTCCGCTTTTGACGCCGCCTTTGGCCGCAGTCGCCAGCCGTGCCTTGTCCAGTTGCGCGGCAGGAACGCGGATGCCGGTCCCGCTGGCAGTGGGTTCAAAGGGAATTTGCGCGGCAGCCAGGATCTGGGAGGTCTGGTGCGCATCTTCCGGATCGAGGTCCGCATAGAGAGTGCGCCAGTCGGTGCGCAAGGCATACCAGAGCAGTCCCCCGGCCAGAGCCGCCAGCAGCAGCGCGGCCACCAGCGCCCAGCCCCGCTCGGCCGGCTGCATCGCCGCCCAGCGGACCCGTCCGCGCCCCCACAACCCGGCCAGCCGGTCGGTCAACTGGGGTTGCCCGGGCATCGCCGGCGTGCTCTTCTGCAACTGTGTTGCCGTGGCCATGATCTCCGCTTCCCGCTGCTCTTAAAACTGCATGCTCATAACCTGCTGATAGGCCTGGACCGCCTTGTTGCGCACTGCCAACGCCAGCTCGAAGGCCATGCTCGCCTTTTCGGTCGCAATCATCGCCTGGTGCACGTCTACTCCGGAACCGGTCATCAGGCCGGAGACGGCGCTGTGCGCCTGGGTTTCGAGCTGATTGACCTGGCCGATCGAGTCGGCGAAGAGATCGGCGAACGGCGTGGCGCCGTTGCTTGCGGTTGCCGAATTCCCAGCCAAAGACGCTGTTCCCGCGGCGAGGTTGCCGGCCGGCAGCGCCAGCGCGGTGGCGGCCATTGAACTGATTGCGCTCTGCATCGCTCCTCCCTCAGGCCTTCGCAATCTCCAGCGCCGACGAGATCATGCCCTTCTCCGCCTGCACCGCAGAACTGTTCAAACCATATGCACGTGTCGCCCCCATCAGATCCACCATCTCTGTGAGAGGGTTAATGTCCGGGTAGGCCACATACCCGTCCGCTCCGGCATCGGGATGCCCCGGATCGTAGCGTTGGAGCGGAGGCGCGGGGTCTTCGATCACTCCCGCAATGTGCACTCCAGGCGCCACGGCGGAGCTGCCGCTTGAGCTCAGCGCGGACAAAGCTCCTGTGGCCGGGGAGCCGAACCCAAGGCTTCCCGAGGCCGCCGTCAGGGAACTGGAGAAATCAGGGTCGCCGGCATTGGCGGCAAAGACGACGTGCTGGCGATGGTAAGGGCCGCCCGTGGCGGTGCGGGTGGTCTCTGCGTTGGCCATGTTGGCCGCCACCACCTCGGCGCGCATCCGTTCCGCCTGCATGGCTCCGCCCGAGGTTTCCATCATGGCAAAGAGGTTCATTCCGTCTCGTCCTTTCTCCTGTCGCTCCAGGTCGCAGGCCGGCTCAAATCCCGGTCCCCTTCGCGCCTGCAACGCTTCTACTTGCCGTCGACGTGGATGGCGTCCATCACGCGCTGATATTCCTGGCGAAGCAGGGCCACGCCGGCCTTGAATTTAAGTTGCGCCTCGGACAGGTTCAACCCCTCGCGGTCCATGGAGACGTTGTTCCCGTCGGGCCGCGCGATCAGGCCGTCGACCGCCTTGAGCCGCACCGGGCGGGCGCCTTTCCCCTGGTCCACGCGGTTGATCGCTTCCCGCATCTCGGCTTCGAAGTCTATCCCCACCGCGCGGTAGCCGGGCGTGTCCACATTGGCCATATTGGCCGCCGTCAGTTTGGCTTCGCTGGTGGCCAGGTCCAGGTAGCGCGCAATCTGATCGCTGAGCCGGGTTTCAACCTGCATTTCCATGAGCGACTCCTCCGGTTTCACTTTCCCTGCGCGGTAACGGTTCTGACTTTCAGGCCGGCAGCAGCCCGAAGTCGATCTCTTGCGCGCTCAGAACCGGTTCCTCTCCAGCCAGAATGGCGCCCCGTTCCAGGACATGCTCGAGTTCGCGCACGTTGCCGGGCCAGTCGTGGGCCGCCAGCTTGGCCATGGCGTCCGGCGCGACGCGCTTGACCGGAGCCTCTCGCCCCATCTTCTGCATGAAATGCTCCACCAGCAGCGGCAGGTCCTCGGCGTGCTCGGCCAAGGACGGGGTGCGGATGAGAAAGACGGCCAGCCGGTAGTAGAGATCGGCCCGGAAGCATCCGGTCTGGGTGTGCTGGGCCAGCGGCTGGTGGGTGGCGGCCACGATGCGCACGTTCACTTTCACCGTCTCGTTGTCTCCCACCCGCTGCAAATCGCCGCTCTCCACAAAGCGGAGCAGCTTGGATTGCAGCCCCAGCGGCATCTCCCCGATCTCGTCCAGAAACAGCGTGCCGCCGTCGGCCGATTCGATGCGCCCGATGCGCCCCTGCACCGCGCCGGTAAAGGCCCCGCGGGTGTGGCCAAACAGCTCCGCTTCGAGCAGCGCCTCGGGAATGGCCGCGCAGTTGATGGCCACAAAGGGCTTGCGGCTTCTGGTCGAGAGCCGGTGCAGCGCCTCGGCCACCAGTTCCTTGCCCGAGCCGGTCGGTCCCTCGATCAGCACCGGCGTCGTGCGCGGCGCCACAAGGCGTATGCGGCGGCTGATTTCAAGCATGCAGGGAGCATTTCCAACCAGCTCTGGAAGCCGCTCGCTTCCCGCCGGTTCGCTGGCGGCGTGAGAGCTGTTCCCGTTGACAGGAACGATCGCGGAGAGAGCGGAACGAAGAGGCGCGGGAACAGGCGGCAATGCGGCTGCGTCCGCCTTGGCGCCGCTCCGGGCAGGCTCCGGCGAAGAAGATACGTTTCCCCGGAAGGGAGGCGTAAATGGGCCGTCCAGCACCGGGGCCGTGTTCCAGATCGCTGTGTCGTTATCCTGCGAACGGTGCAGCGCATAGAGAAGCTCCTGCCGGTAGGGCCCGCGCGGGCTCTCCTGTGCGTCCGTTCCGGAGGCGGTGACCAGGTCCACATCGGGAAACTGTGCCCGGAAATCCTTGAGAAACTCGCTCAGATCGAGATCGGGCAGCCACGAGTCGACGATGACCGCCTCGGGGGGGGCTGTTTCCGCCTCCGCCCAGGCCTGAGCGCCACCCTCGGCCTGGCGCACCTGCCAGCGCAGGCCATTGAGAATGTCGGAAAGCCGTTGGCGAAAACTCGAGTCCGCGCTAGCGACCAGCGCGGTCCGTGGCCGCGTGCGGCCGGCGAAAGGAGGGGTGGAAACCTGAAGTGGAAGCATGAGGATTCTCCTGAATCTGAAATGAAGTGAATCAAACCCGAACGAGGAACGGACGCTCTAGTGAACCTCGGGAAGCACACCGGAGGTCTCCGCGCGAAGCGCCGGAAGCGCCAGAACACCCAGGGCGGAAAGTGCGAGTTCGCCCTCCGAGGGCACCACATAACCTTGCCCGCGCACCGTCCGGATCAATTGTCCGGGAGGCGGATCCTTCAGCTTGCGGCGCAGGTAATTCACATACACATCCACGATGTTGGTGGTCTGCGCCGGCTCCATGTTCCAGACCGTGTCCAGCAGTTCCACCCGCGAGACGCACTGGCCGCGGTTGAGCATCAGGTGCTCGAGCAGCGCGAATTCCTTGTTGGTCAGCACGACCGAGTCACTGCCGCGCCGGGCGGTATGCTCCAACCGGTCGAGTTCCAGATCGCCGGCGCGCAACAGCAGCCGCACCTCGCGCTTGCGGCGCAACAGCGCCCGGCAGCGCGCCCGCAGTTCGTGCAGGCTGAAAGGCTTGAGCATCAGGTCGTCGGCGCCCAGGTCCAGGCACCGGACCCGGGTGTCCACCTCCTGCCGTGCGGTGAGCACCAGCACCGGAAGATCGGCGTTCAGGGCGCGCACTTCCGCAAGTACCTGCTCACCATCCTTGATGGGCAGGTTGAGGTCGAGAATGGTCAGGTCGGGCATATCCTCACGAAACGCATCGACAGCGGCGGCGCCGTCACAGGCAATGCGGACCCGGTGTCCATCGGCCTCCAGACCACGGCTCAGAAACAATCCCAACGCCTTGTCGTCTTCTGCGATCAATAACCTCATGGCAGCCTTTCCCTTCAAACCTTGTGGCGCCTGTCCTTCGTTTCCCTCGCGCCCTGCTTAGCGCGCGCTAAGGAACGCCACCCCTCTACGTTCCCGCGTGGGGAGAAGGAACTCAAGATTGGAAAGAAGAAAGAATGGGAAGGGATTCCCGGATGGGAATGGAAGGTGAAGGCGTCCCAAAAACGGTCAGAGGCTTCTGACCCGCATGGACGGGGTCTATTTGCGTCTTTCAGAACCGGAAGGACGCGCCACGGAGATCGAAACTCTGCGGACGGCTCACCGCAGAACCACAGCCTTGAGCGCTCTTGAAGCAGCTTTCTCCCGGTACATCTCGGCGTCGGCACGGTCGATCAGCGCCTTCATCGTCTCGCCCGGCAGATGTTCGGCCAGGCCGAGAGATGCGTCCACGCGCAATTTGATGGGGTCGCTGTTTCCCTGGACCGTATAGTTTCCGCACACCCATTTCTGCAGGCGGTCGCTCTGTGCCTTGGCCTCGGCCAGGCCGCATTGCATCAGGAGGATGAACTCATCTCCGCCCCATCGCCCGATGATGTCCGCCGAGCGGCTCGCCGACTTCAACTCGCTGGCAAAGTGCTTCAGCAGTTCGTCTCCAACCAGGTGGCCGTGCTCGTCGTTAACCTGTTTGAACCCGTCGATGTCAAGGATGGCCACGCACAACGCGCGTCCGGCGTGAAGCAAGAGCTCGAGCTGTCCCTCGACCCAGGTGCGGCTGCGCACGCCGGTGAGCGCGTCGAGTGAAGCGATTCTCTCGGCCTCTTGCAGCCGCGCCTGGTACTTCGATACCTGCCCGCGCAACTGCTCCAGCGCCGTCTTGCCTTCTGCCGTCATCCTGTCGATGGACGATTTCAATTCCGCCGCGCTGTTCTGGATCGAGGTCCGAATCTCCGCCAAGTCTTCCAGATTGGCGACCTTCCTCAACTGCGCCGTAACGCAAGTGATCTGGGCGGCGCATCGCTGGTCGCGCTCGCCCACCGATTCGGCGGCGTGGGCCATCGCCAGCAGGATTTCCTTCACTTCGCGGGTCGTCTCCCGGTAGTGCCTGGCCGTGCGTTGGCCCCAAAGGACGAGTTGCTCCCCCACACCGGTTTTCGTCTCCTCGACCCCCACTAGAGAAAGACGGCCCATCAACCGCTCGCCGAGCTTCTCCAGGCCCTGCTTCAACTCTCCTCCCAGAGGCGGACATACCTCCAGGCCGCAGGCTCCCATCTCCGCCAGTGCGGAGCGATACGCGGCAACGGTCGCCGGCAAAAGAGCATCGGATTCGGCGTCAGATCGCTCTTCTGCGCCGGTTCGATCCATATCGAGGTATCGTTTCAACGAGATCATCTGCCTTCGTGGCCGTGTTGCCCGGAAGAGTTTGGATGCAGGGGCAATCCACCCTCGTTTCATCGGCTCCTGCACGGCTTCCTTTAGCCCGAAGTTGCCGTTCCCGCTTGGCCGGCCGTTGCAGACTCCACTTCATGGCCCCCAGGATCTTCCACACATGGCTGGGATGACAAGTGAACGCCCGTGGTCCGCTCGATGACCGCCGCCACGCGGGGCAATGTGCACAGATCGGTTCCGAAACCGTGGGCCTGCGCGCCTTGACGCAAAGCCTCGTCCACCTGCTTGAGTTGCGCCCTGTCCAGTTTTGGCCGACGCCCCGCCCACCCCGCCCCGCGAATCCAATCTGGCTTGCCCTGCCGCCAGGCCTCGAACCATCGGCTCACGCATTGACGGCTGACGTGGAGTTCACGGGCGATCTCTGCCTGTGAACGCTTGGTGGCGGCGAACAACCGCGCGGCGCGGCGCCGGCGTTCTTGCATGGCTGCGAAGTCCCGGCGCGGACTTGGCCAATTCTGATCGAATTCCTCACATTTGCCGATAGGTACTATAACGCAAGTTCTGAAATTGTCCGGAACTGGGCAGCGAGAATTGTGTTCCTCGGCTCACATGCCCAATTCAAAGGCCGTTTGTGGCGCGATCGATCTCTCGCTTGCTGAGCGTTCTGTTCATAAATGTGGGCTAAGAGAAGAATGAACGATCAGATTCCCGTCTCATAGGTCCGGTCCAAGGCAGGTGTATAAGAATGCAGGTTCATCCCGCTCTGTGCTCTTTGTTCCCGAAGTTGCCCGCTCTCTCCAGTGTCGCAATTGGTTCCCCGCGAGTCGCCAAACGGGTCATCATACTCGTGGGGATCGCTCTACTCGCCCTCCCTGCGTTTCCCGCAGGCGCTTCACAGACTCCTGACCTCACCCAAAAAAGCCTCGAAGACCTGATGAGCATCGAGGTAACCTCCGTTTCCAGAAGGGAGCAGAAGACTTCCCAGGCCGCTGCGGCGATCTTCGTTATCTCTCGGGAGGACATTCACCGCTCCGGTGCACTCAATATCCCGGATCTGCTGCGCATGGTTCCTGGTCTTGACGTAGCGCAGATCGACGCCGGCAAATGGGCGATCAGCGCCCGCGGCTTCAACGGCCAGTACTCCAACAAGCTCCTCGTTCTGATTGACGGCCGTACGGTATACTCCCCCATCTTCGCCGGTGTCTTCTGGGACTCCCAAAACGTTCCTGTCGACAGAATCGAGCGTATAGAAGTGATTCGTGGCCCTGGAGCTGCGGTCTGGGGATCGAACGCTGTTAACGGCGTCATCAATATCATTACCCAAAGCGCCGGAGACACCCAAGGCGGCAATATTACCGCCGGCGCCGGCAACGCCAGTACCGGACCAGAGACGGTTCGTTTCGGTGGGAAGGTGCGCAATCTTGGAGCCTATCGCGTGTCGGCGGAAGGCTTCCACCTCAACGCACTACCAACCCCGACCGGACTCGACGGCCAGGACGACTGGCGCCTCGTCCGTGGTGGATTCCGCACCGATACCACCATGTCCGCGAAGGATTCCCTCACCACCGAAGGAGAAATGTATCAGGGCAATGCAGGAGAAATCGCCTTCTTCCCGGTTTCCATGCTGCCAGCGGAGAATGCAACCGCCGCACTTCGCGACCGCTACTCGGGCGGGAGTCTGCTAACGCGATGGAATCGTACCTTTTCACCGGATTCGGAGACCTCGCTTCAGGTCTACTTCGACCGCACCGCCCGCAGCGATTCCACTTACAACCTTGGCCAGAACATCGTCGACATCGACTTTCAACACCATATTATCCGGGGGGCGCGACAGGATATCGTCTGGGGGCTGGGCTACCGCGTCAGTTCGGATGAGATTAATCCAACCCTGCGAATCTCCGCAACTCCTCAGAGCCGCCTTACCCAGCTCTTCAGTTCATTTGCTCAAGATGAGATCGCCATCCTGCACGACCGCGTTCACCTGAGCCTGAGCGCACGACTCGAGCACAACGACTACACCGGATTTGATCTCCAACCCTCTGCACGCATGGTGTGGACTCCAGACAGCAAGAACTCGATCTGGGTTGCGGTCTCCCATGCCGATCGAACGCCCGCCCGCAGTGATACCGATTTCCGCGTAAACTTCGAGGTCCTCCCTGGATCTCCCGAAACCGGCAACCTGCCCATGCTCGTAAGCCTTTTCGGAAATCCAAACCAGAAGAACGAGCAGCTAACGGCATTCGAAACAGGCTACCGGACCACGTTGACCAGCCGGTTCTCGCTGGATTCAACCGTTTTTTACAACCGCTATCACGACCTGGAGTCGGTCGAACCAGGCGCGACGCGTATTGAAACGAATCCTGCGCCCATCCACCTGCTAATTCCCGAGTCCTTCGGCAATAGTCTTTTCGGAGAAACGCACGGTATTGAAACCTTCGCAAACTGGAAGGTAATGAGGTCCTGGACTCTCAATCCTGGCTATACGTTCTTCGCTATCCATCTGCACGAATTAGCCGGCAGCCAAGACGGATCCATCCCTGGAACTCAGGGTGGCACTCCGGATCATCAGGCACAGTTGCGTTCCAGTGTAAGCCTGCCCTGGAACCTGCAATGGAATGCTTCAGCATATTTCGTCAATCGCCTTCCCGCTCAGTCCATCCCCTCGTACACTCGCTTTGACACCGGCTTGAGCTGGCTTGTGGGAGAGAGGGTCTCTCTAAGCCTGGTAGGGCAGAATCTCTTAAAAGATCTTCACCCGGAATACTCTGGCCCCAATTCCACAGTGCAGTCCGGCCTGATGCGGCGGGCCGCATACGCCAAGATTACGTGGTCTTTCTAAGCAGAGGTCGTCTATGCATCGAGCAGCTAACAATTCGACCATGAAGGCGTATTCCAGGCAGACTTGGGTCTGGGTCCGGAAACTCGGGCTGCTATGCTTCGCGCTGCTTGTTTCAGGAATGCCACAGCCTGCCCGCGCCCAGTCCACTGCCGATGAGTACCAGGTGAAGTCTGCGTTTCTTTACCATTTCGCGCAGTTTCTGGTGTGGCCATCGAGTGCTCTCAATGCCGGAGACTCATCCCTCAGCCTTTGCATCTTTGACGACGAGCCGCGCCGCCAGGAACTCCAAAGCACTCTCCAAGGCAAGCCCATCGGAGCCCGCGTGTTCCATGTCCGCCTGGTAAGCCAACCGCAGGAAATCCAAGGCTGCAACATCCTCTTCCTCAGCCGTGACGAAGCCCGGCGACAATCCGCAATTCTCAAGAGTCTGCGCGGCATGCCGGTTCTCACAGTGGGGGAAACCTCCGACTTCCTCGCTGGGGGCGGGATCATACGGTTCCACCTCGAAGAAGGCAAAGTTCGCTTCGACATCAACTTGGCAGCCGCAGAATCCTCTCATCTCGAAATCAGCTCCCGGCTGCTGCTGCTCGCTACCTCGGTGACTCGCGGCGGCGCTGCGGATCGGGGACGGTGAAGCCATGGGCATCAAGGACTTCTCCATCCGCTTCAAGCTGACCCTCCTGATCCTCTCCGCCAGTGCGCTTGCCGTCCTGCTCGCTTCCCTCGGATTCGCCGTTTATGAGCGACAGAGTTATCGCGCGAGTGCTGTTCGCGAACTCACCGCCCTGGCCGACACCCTCGGCGCAAATACCGCCGCCTCCCTTGCGTTCAACGATCAGCGCACAGCCAAAGAAATGTTGAACGCCCTTGCCACCGAACCGAACGTTCTTGTCGCCAGTCTCTACGACAACCAGGGGCGCATCTTTGCAGAGTACCGCAGTCCCTCCAGTCCACCCACGCTCGTCCTTCCCGCACGTCGCCGGGACGGTGCTTATTTTAACGGCGAGTCCCTGACTCTTTTCCGCGGTGTCCAGCTCAACGGTGAACACACGGGCTCCATTGCGCTTCTTTTCGATCTGCGCGGGTTCCGAACCCAGCTTCTCCAATATGCGAAAATAGCTATCCTCGTCCTTCTTGTTTCTGTATGTGCCACTTTCCTGGCATCTCTGCGCTTCGCTCGCTTCATCGCAGATCCCCTGGTGCAACTTTCCGCTGTCGCCCGGCGCATTTCGACCGACAAGGACTACTCTATCCGCGCCAGAATCCGCGCCGGCGGCGAAACCGGTCTTCTCGTCGATTCCTTTAATGAGATGGTCTCGCGCATTGAATCGCGCGAACAGGCGCTCCAGGATGCTCTCCGCTCCCTCCAGGAAAGCGAAGAACGCTATGCCCTCGCCGCCCGCGGTGCCAACGACGGCCTCTGGGATTGGAATCTCACTACCGGAGAAATCTACTTCTCTCCCCGCTGGGGCTACATGCTCGGGTACTCAGAGAGCGAGTCCTGGTCCAACTACGAGCAGTGGTTCAGCCATATTCATGCCGAAGACCGCGAGCGAGTCTGCGCTGGGATTAGCGCGCACTGCGACGGCAAGACCCCGGAGTTCGTGAGTGAATACCGTATGCGCCAAAAAACCGGTGGCTATATCTGGACGCTAAGCCGCGGTATCGCAGTACGTGATCTGACCGGCAAAGCAATCCGGATGGCCGGCTCGCAGACCGACATCACTGAAGGTAAAGTCGTCGACCCACTCACCCACCTCCCAAACCGCCTCTACTTCATTGACCGCCTCGAGTCCGTAATCGAGACCGCTCGACAGCGTGACACGCTTTTCGCTGTCCTGTTCGTGGACCTTGACCAGTTCAAAATGGTCAACGACAGCCTCGGACATGCGGCAGGCGATGAACTGCTCATTGATGTCGCCGGGCGGCTGCGCGCCAGCATCCGCTCCAGCTCACGCCGCGGTGGCTCAGAGAAATCCGTTGTTGCGCGCATAGGAGGTGATGAGTTCGCCATCTTTCTCGGTGACATCCAGCGCCAGACCGACGCCTCTATGATCGCTATGCGCATTCTCGAACGGCTTGCGGAGCCCTTTCACTTCGAGGGCCGCAAGATGCTTGTCTCCGCCAGCATAGGGATCGCACTGAGTTCCGGCAACGACACACCGGAAGAACTCCTCCACAATGCCGACACTGCCATGTATCACGCCAAGAGCAACGGAAGAGCACGCTTCGAGTTCTTCAACGAGGGTTTACGCAAGCAGGTCGTTACCCGCTTCGAGATTGAAACAGGTTTGCGCAAAGCCATCGATGCGCAGCAACTCATCGTCCACTACCAGCCAATTGTCTCGGCCAGCGACAGTCACCTCTGCGGTTTCGAGGCGCTTGTTCGCTGGTATCATCCCGAACGCGGGCTCATCCCTCCTGACGAGTTCATTCCCGTCGCCGAGGGAAGCGACCTCATCGTCCTCCTCGGTCGCTGGGTTCTGGTCGAATCTTGCCGGCAGTTGGCCGAATGGCAGAAGAGCTTTGCTCCCTGTCCTCATCTAACGATCAGTGTGAATATCTCCGCACGACAATTGAGCGATCCTCACCTGGTGGAAGATGTGGAGTTCGCTCTCACTCAATCCGGACTTAATCCCGAGTCGTTGGCGCTCGAGATGACCGAAAGCTCAATCATGGGAAACCCCGAGCAGACGCTGGCCATCCTTGACCGATTGAAGGCGATGAACGTCCGGCTCGAAATAGACGACTTCGGAACAGGGTATTCCTCTTTGAGCCGCCTCCAGCGGCTGCCCTTTCACTCTCTGAAGATCGACCGCTCCTTCATCCGTGAACTGAGTGCCGGAAACGGCAGCCTGGACATAGTAAGGGCCATCATGCAATTGGCTCACTCACTAAGACTTGAGGTCATCGCCGAAGGCGTTGAGTCAGAGGAACAGCTACACACCTTGCGCCAGCTAAAATGCGATTACATTCAGGGTTTCCTCTTCTCAAAGCCTGTCGACGCCGAGGCAGCCGCGTGGCTTTACCGGGAGACTTGTGAGACTGGCCTCTTCTCCGTTGCATCTCCGCCGGTTGTCGCCGGCAAGCCTGGAAGATAGGAACCAACTCACTCCTGTCCAAGACAGCATTTTCTGTGAATTGAGCGGTTGATTTCACAGGACATGGGTATCCTCTCCCAGCGATAGCGTCGGGTTTCTTCGATGACTCGCACTGGAGGGCCTTCTACGTTCCCGGCATGCTGCTGTCCAAGTTGTAATCGTGTAAGTGTTGTTCAACGGGCTCAAGTGGATGCTTGAGTTTCTTCTGCTGTCCAACTCATAGCTACCACATCAGTGGCATGGGTAACTGCTCGGCCAGTTGCCTTGCGGCTGGCGGTCCCTCCAGCGGATTGTTGAGCCACGCCCACAAGTCCCTGAAGATGAACAGTTGCTGGCGCAGCAGGGCCGCCAGATTGGAAAGCGACCAGCCAAAGATGGACTTCATCTGCAGGTACTTCAGAATCAGCATGGCGATCAGCGCTGTCCAGATCTGCGTCTTGACCGCATTGGCGCTGGTGCCCAGAAACGACTTCAGTTTTGTGGTTTGCTTCAGCGCCTTGAAGAAAAGTTCCACGGCCCAGCGTTCCTTGTAGATCGCAGCTACCGTCGAAGCCGCCAAGTGCAGAAGATGGGTGAAGAACACCAGGATCTCCTGCTTGTCCGGGTTCCAGTACTCGATGCGCCGGAACAGAATCGGCTCTTCTCCGCCCTTGTCCAGAGCGGGCAGAGAGACGATCTGGTCGCTGAGCACGTTGCCCTTTTCTGGAACCGTACAGACCTCGACCGTCGTGTAGACCGTGTTGGTCTTCATGCGGGTAACGAAAAAGACCCCGTCCCGCGTCAACTGCCCGAACCAGACGTAATCGTTGTAGCCGCGATCGATGGCCAGGATCGTACCCGCTTCCAGACACAAGCCTCGCGCCACTTTCAGTTCGCTATATTTGCCGTCGGTCACTACCGCGAACGAGGGCAGGTAGCCGTCGTGGTCCAACAACAGATGCAACTTGATGACGCCCTTCCGCTGGCGGTACTTGGCCCGGTCGAACACGGTGGCCGACAACTCGATGATGCTGCCATCTAGGCTCATCAGCTTGTTCTTGAAGCGGAACTTGCGGTGGCTGCGCGTCGCCGCCTCGGCCTGACACTTTTCCAGCAACTGCTTGAAAATAGACTCGTAGAGTTCCCAGGGGCGATTGGCGTTGGCATAAGCCAGGGTTGATCTCTTCGGCGCGGTGCTGATGCCCAGATGCTTCAGCGGCGATTCGCCTCCAGCCAGCCCCAGACAGACTTCGCGTAGCGAGTTCAAATGCGCCACCTGGCAAAACAGCATGGCCACGAACTGCTCCCAGCAGGTGAACCCCTTGGCGTTGAACTCGGCTTGATGTTGCTTGACAGCTTGGGCGAACTGTCCGCGTGCAAAAAGTTGCAAAAGCTGCGAGTAGACACTGCATACTTGTGTCATGGCTGATCCTCTCTCTTCTGAATGTGGTCCTGTCTCGGAGCCCACTCCAGAGTAACGGGGATCAGCCCCCAACCGCACCCCTCAAGCCGGGAGAGCTATCGGTCTATCTTGGACAGCAATGCAGCAGATCGAAACCTATAGTGAACGGGCACATACATATTTCATGATTTCAGACTTCCTCCAGCTAGCGTGAGCTAGTATGATCGTCTCTCATTACGGCCCTGTGGTCAGAATCGGAGGTTCGAATCATGCTTCGAATTCCTTTCCTGCTGTTGGTTATTGCGACCGCCCACGCCGCCACGCCCGTTTTCCAGGCATCTTTTGACAACTCTCAACAGACATGGGCCGTGGACCGCGGTTCCGCGGTGCTCGATTCCAGCGTCCTGCGCGAGGGCCACAAATCCATTCGCCTTGAACCGGGTGCGACCTCGCAGGATGCGTGTGTCCGCCTGGCCCCAGTTAATCTCACCATCGGTAAACGCTACGAGCTGAGCGGTTGGGTGCGAACGGAAGACCTCGCAGTGCGTGACCTGGACCGCACCCCGATTGCAACCGGCGCCACTCTCGCCATGGCATCGATGCCTTTTGACGTCCATGCGGCGTCTCTGGGAGGGACCGAGCCATGGACCCGTGTCTCACTCAAGTTTGTGGCCAGCCGCAGCCAGGACCAGATTCTGCTCACCGTGGGTGAGGGTGGATCGTTTCGCGGCAAGGCCTGGTTTGAAGGCGTGCATCTGGATGAGATCCCCTCTTCCGAAGAGGAATGGCCGGCGCGCGACGCCGTTCAGACATTTGGCCCGGCTTACCGGTATCCCGCGGCCGGATGGATCTACCTGCATATCGAGGGAGAGCCCTACGAGCGCGGATTCCAGCATGGTCACCTTATGTCGCGCGAGATTCCGCAATACATGGAGAGGTGTGCGGCCTTGTTGGGCTCCAAGGATCATTGGGATGACTACCGCACCACGGCAAATGCACTCTTCTTGCGCGGCTTCGACCGCGAACTCCTGGAAGAAATGCGCGGGATCGCCGATGGCGCTTCCGATGCCGGAGCGCGTTGGAAAGATCGGCGCATCGATCTTCTGGATATTGTGGTGGCGAATACGACCGTAGAGATGGGAGAACTCGCTTCTGCGGCTGCCGCAACCCCTACCGGCCTCGAAGGTCTCAGCCTGGATGCCCCACCCTATTCCGATCCAAGACGCAACTCCGCCAAGGATCATTGCAGCGCTTTTGCAGCTACCGGCCCGGCGACCCGCGACGGCAAGATGGTAATCGGTCACGTCACCTGGTGGCCGTTGACGCTGGCCGAGCAGACCAATGTCATGCTCGACATCAAGCCCGCCTCGGGCCACCGCATGTTGCTGCAGAGTTATCCCGGAGGCATTGAGAGCGGCACCGATTGGTATCAGAACGATGCGGGAGTGGTGTTGACTGAGACCACCATCAATCAAACGCCGTTCAATCCCAGTGGCACTCCGGTTGCATTCCGCGCCCGCATGGCCATCCAGTACAGCAATAACATCGACGACGTGGTTCGCATTCTCAGTGCTCAAAATAACGGGCTCTACACCAACGAGTGGATCACGGGCGACGCCAAGACCAACGAGATCGCCATCTTCGACCTCGGGACCAACCATACCAGGCTGTGGCGCAGTTCAAAGAATGAGTGGTTCGGCGACACGCCAGGATTCTATTGGGGCGACAACAACGCCAAGGACCTCGACGTCCGGCTGGAAACATACCCCGATCCCAAGAGCGACCCCGATTTTATACCTTACGTTCCCAGCCGAAGAGACATGGCCTGGCAACAGCTCTATAGAAAGTACCGCGGCCAGATCGACGAGCAGTTCGGGTTCCTTGCCTTTCGAAGCGCCCCGCTCGTAGCGGTCTCCACCATGGATGCGAAAGTCGTCACCGCAGACATGGCGTCGCACATGATGGTCTGGGCTGAGATCGGCCGCCCCAACCAGCGGGAATGGCTGCCCGACAAGAGATACGATTTCACAGGAGACGACGGTCTCTATCCATCCGGGTATTACCTATTCGACGCCCACCCAGACGAGAACCTGCGCGCCTCGATCGAGCAAAACGAGAAATTGAGATTGGCCGGTTCCGACGCTCCGGAAACGCCGGCAGTTTCAGCCTCGAACAAGCCCCACTTCCAGGACAGGCTTTGGAAGGGATGGGTCTTGCCGGCCTCCGGCGCCGATACCTGGTTCGTGGCCGGTTCGGCTGCCTATTACCGTCTCCTTCAGTCCAACGACGTGGACGAAGCAATGAATGCGCAACGAGCCATCTGGCGCAACCTTCAGGTGAGCGCGCCCACCGCGCTCGATCAGTACCGGCGGGAGCAGGCAAAAGGCGTCCTGTTTCTTGACTCACTGCGCCAGAGGATGGGCGATGAAGCCTTTCTGAAGCTGATGCGCGATTACTTCCGAGCCCACTCGACAAAGGCTGTGACCGCTGATTCCTTCCTCGAACAGGCGGGGCTAACGCGTGTATCCGCGCATCTGGACGAGATTGACCCTCCCGATGGCCCCACCTATCTGGTCAACGACATCTGGCGTCGCTTGCCATCCGCGATCATTGTCTACGGAACCTTGCGCGATGCGGGCGCCAATCGGTTCACCGCCGAACAACTGCAACACAAGTTTCTGAATACCTACGAGAGCGAAGTCCCCCTCTACAAGGATTTCGAAGTTTCCGATGATTTGCTTCGTCACCACGATGTGGTGTTTGTCGGCCGGCCAGAGGCCAATTCTGCGCTCGCTCTTTGGTCGGCGCGCCTCGGCCTCGATTTTCAAGGGGCGACTTTCAAAATCAATGGAGATGTGCACGCATCGGAATGTCAGGCCCTTGTTTTCGCAGCCGAGAATCCGCTTGATCGCGCCTGCATGGTGCTGGTGATCGCCGGCAACGACGCTCTCAGCACCGTGAAAGCCCAAGATACCGAGTTCACCGCCGATCAGTACATCGTGTTCCGGGATGGCGACAGCGCGGTGAAAGGCTTCCTTGACCGGGACACGTCTTCTATACGACGCGCGCATGTCGGGAATTGAGATCGAGAGCGGACGGAGTGATCCAATCCAACTGGCCGCAAAACCGGCTGCTCGGACAAGTGGTTGCTTCCAATTGGCTCGTTACGACTTCTCAATGAGCGCATTATCGCCAATGCGCTCATCGAACGCGCTAGAGCGGCAATCCGCAGCCGGTTTGCCTGCTTTTCGGCGGGGAATCGGTATTCATGTAAGGCCTTCCGAAAGAACCTTCGTTCGCAGACGCAGAAAGGCCCGCAACCTGGTCGGTTGCGGGCCTTTCTGCGGTCTTGCCCGGAAGCGGCGGCCGAGTTACATGGCCGGAGTTTGGTCCGTCTTGGCCTTGGCATTCATGCGAATGCGGTTGTGCTTCTTGTAGTCGTTCATCGCACTGCTCAGGAAAATGTTGAAGGCTTCGGACCGGCGCTGCTCCAGCATCTGGTCCTTGGTCTGATCAAAGTTTTTGGCGATCTCGTCGGAGCTCGGCTGCTGCTTGTCAATCAGCTTGGCCACCACGCCGGTGCGCTGCGCGTTGATGGGGCCGCTGATGCCGCCGGGCGCCAGATCAAGCAGTTGCGGAGCCACCTGGCCTACCTGGCCCAGATCGGGAACCTGCCCGGAGGGACCCACCAGATCGCTGGTCTTGAGCGTTGCGCCTACTTCCTTGGCGGCCTTGGCCAGATCGTTCATGCTCTTCGCCTTGTCGGCCAGTTCCTTGGTCTTCTGGCTGAGCAGGACGGGGAGCTTCTCGTTGCGGTAGTCTTCGGCGACCGTGGTCTTGAAGTCGGCAAAGTTGGGCGCGTGCGCCGCGGCAATTCCGGTGACCTGGAAGATGGCGTAGCCCTCGCCGGTGGACGCGGACTGCGGCGGATCGCTCTGCTTGGCCTGGAAGGCCTTGCCGATAATCTGGGTGGAGTCGGGCAGCGCGGCAATAACGCCCTGCGCGTTGACCAGCGGGGTGGTGACCAACTCCAGGTGATGTGCCGCGGCGGTCTTCTCCAGTCCGTTTTTGATGGCCTCGGAGGTCAGTGTCCGCGCGTAGTTCTCTTCGGTCTGAGCGGCCTTCTGGCGAACCAGTGTGGCCTCGATGGTGGGCAGAACCTCGCTCATGGTCTGGGTGTGCGCAGCCTGGCGCTCTTCCACCTGGACGATGTGGTAGCCGAACTGCGTCTTCACGATCTTGCTGTCGCCGATCTTCTGGCTGAAGAGGGCGCTGTCAAACTCCGGCACCATGCGGCCGCGCTGGGCAAAGCCGAGTTCGCCGCCCAGATCCTTGCTGCCGGGGTCGTCGGAGTTCTTCTTGGCCAGGTCGGCAAAGTTGGCGCCGCCCTGAATCTGCTTGAGCAGCCCCTCAGCCTTGGCCTTGGCTGCGGCATCGGTCTTGGCATCCGCGCCCGCCGCCACCTTGATCAGGATGTGGCGCGCCTTGGCCTGCTCGGGAACCTGGTACTCGGACTGGTGCGCGGTAAAGTACTGCTGAATCTCCTGCTGGCTGGGATGAGGCATGCCGCCGGGCAGATCGCTGGGGGTAAACGCAAAATAGGTGATCTTGCGCTGTTCGCCCACGGCCGTGGCATAGCGCGCGCCATTCGACTTGAAGAAGGACTCGAGATCTGAGTCCGAGGGATTGATGGTCTTGCGCAGGTCGTCGGAGGAGATCACCGCGTAGTCGAACTTGATCTTGATATTGGACTTGCGATAGGCGTCGCGGACTTCCTGGTCGCCCACCGTCACTCCGGCGGTCACCAGTGCCTGCAGGCGGCGGACAATAATGTCCTGCTTCACTTCCTGCTCAAACTCCGCAACCGAGAGATTGAACTGGTTGGCCACGAAGGCGGAATAGCGGTCGGAGCCGATGTACTGGCCGTTGGGGAAGAGGAACTCGCCAAACTGGCCCTGGTGCAGGAACTTGATCACATCGTCGTTGCCGGCGTGAATGCCCAGCTTGTCAGCCTCGGCCAGCAAAATCTGCTCGCGCACCAACTGTGCGCCGGCCTGCTGCTCAAAGTAGGAGACGATGAAGGGCGAATCCGGCAGCCGCTGGCGCTGCAGCTGCTGGCGGGCCACCTGGCTCACCTTCTCCTGGCTCACCGACTGGCCAGAAGAGAGAAAGCGGCTGTACCAATGGGGATAGATCGTGGCGTAGGTGTCAGCGGCGCCGCTGCCCATTCCGGTCAGTCCGGGAATCAGGTAGACCACCATGGACACCGAGGCGGCGGCGATGATGACGACGAAAAGTGCCTTGACGAAACGGTTGTCTTTGCTTTGCAGGAAACGGATCATGGGTGGACTTGAACCTTCAACTCTCTAAGCGCGGGCATGATCGATTTCCCCTTGGTCCAGCACGTGGTCCGCTGGCCTCCGGCATCTTCCATGGAGCGCAATTCTCGCTCTACGCGATTCTTTGCCATTATAGACGAGCGGGAACAGGCTTTGGTCCGGCAGCCTCTTCCAGCACAAATAGTTGCCGTTCAAAAAAGGAAGCGGGCACCCCGTTTTCCGGGATGCCCGCCGCTTTCAGATCAGATGGTTCCCGCATTTACCGCCAGTAATAGTACCCGCCCACCATATAGTACGGACGGTAGTAAACCGGCGGATAACCGTAGGGATAGCCGGCATAATACGGACGCGCATAGGGATAGCCGCGCCGGTAAAGGGACGGACCGCCAGGATAAAGCCCCTGCGCGAGCCGCGCCGCCTCCTGCTGGTTCACTGGAGTCACCGTCACCGGAGCCGCCAGGTGGAAGTCCACCCGCGCCTCGGCGGGAATCCAGACTCCCGGTCCGGAGGATGCCGCCGAAGCCGCCGTGCCGGCAGCCGCGCCCGCACCGGCGCCGATCGCCGCGCCTTCCCCACGGCCCGCGATCCCGCCAATAATGGCGCCCAGAACCGCGCCGCCGAAGGCATTGCCCGCCGTCTGGCCGGCCTTGTTCGGTCCCTTGACCTTGAACTGATCGGTGGTCAGGGGGTAGCTCTGCCCGCCCAGGTCAAGCGACGTGAGAGTGAGCGCCAGTTCCGGGCTTCCGGACAGCGTGCCCGCCTTCTTCGTCTCGGTAACAACACCATGGACCGTCGCGCCGCGCGGAATCGCCAGCACGCCGCCGAAGGCCACATCCTGAATCACCGTGAACTGAACCGGCGTCCCGTCCTTGGCTCTCTTGCTGATCACCGGCTCATTGGTCCGCAACTGCAACAGCGTTCCCTGGGGAACCGTTACCGGCCCTTTGGGAGCTTCATAGGCCACTGGCGGCGGAGGCGGAGCCGGAGCGTACTGCGGACGTCCCCACTGTCCCGGAGCTGGCGCCTGGGGCGCGGGTTGCTGCTGAGGCTGATTCTGCGACTGGTCGGGAACCACCATCGGGCCGTCCCCTGGCGCGGGAGCCGGCTGCGCTCTTTCGTCCGGCTGGCTGTCCGTCATGGGCTGGGCCGCGTAATCGCCGGCGGCAGCCGCTGCCTGCGGATTGCCAACCTTCAGGTTGTTGTTGACCTTGGTCACACCCGCTACATGGCCGGCAATCGATTCGGCCAGCTCGCTGGAGGCCTCGCTCGCCACCGTTCCTGAGAGCGTGACCTCACTCTGTATGGTCGCCGCGGTGATCAGATCGCTCTTCAGCGCCTTTGAAGCATCGAGAGCATGCACCACGTCCATTTCGATTTGCCCGTCCGTCCGGGCACCGGGCGCCCCCGCAGCGGGAGTAGCCGTGTCCTGCGCCAAGGCAAATGCACTGCTCAATATAATCACCGCTGCCCAGGCCAAAGCCTGAGGAAAAACTCTCTTGAACAAGGACCGGTTCATGATTGGTCATCTCCTGCGCCTGAAGTCTTGCTCTCGGCTCTACCCGTTTGGACGGGGGAACCGGGAAGCTGTCATCGGTAACAACACCGCCCGTGGGAAAAAGTTCCGCGGCCCATCCCTTGTGCCAAAAGAAAGAAGCGGGCGCTTCCATGCCCGGAAACCCTCCGATCCGGAGGGAGGCGGGGGTTTTAACCCCCGCATAAAACAAGCAAAATCAGCGCGGTTTTAACCGCTGAGGGATGCTTCTCGCGGTTCTTCCGCAAAAGTCGGCCTTTTCCCACAGTCTGTCTGCCCCATAGGGATGATTTAAAGCCATTCGGACGTTCACCCCGTATGCTAAACGAAATCTCCCTGGCTCGAAGCCTTTTGCCAGTCGGCCAAAGACGCATCCAGGTTGAACTCGTAGGAGAATCCATATTCGACAAGCCGCTTGGGAACGATATTGTTGGAGCGAACCAGCTTCATCACGCGCGCCCGATTGATGGAGGTCTTCAAGCCCAGTTTGGCTAGAACCTCAAAAATCCATCCGCCAACGAGCATGGGCGCCAGCGGAACGATCACCTTCGGCCGCGGATAGCCGGCCACCCGCGAAAAGCTCTCGCAGATTTCGGCCGTCGAATAGCGCTCCGCATGGCAGAAGTTATAGGTGATGACTCTCTCCGGATGATCCAGCATGAATCGCATGGAACGAACCAGGTCCTTCACATAGCCGCAGGCCTTGATCGTGTCGGTGCGTCCGGGAAAGATGAAACGCCGCTTGCTCAGAAGTTGAGCGAGCCGGGTGAAATTTCCATGCTCGGTGTAGCCATAGATCACCGCCGGCCGCACCACCACCACCCGCCGTTCCTCGGGCCGCTCGGCCTGCCACAGCCGATGGATCTTTTCGGCGCATAACTTCGAGCAGCCATAGGCGCTCTCCGGAGTCAGCGGCGAGTCTTCATCCTTGATCTCCTCGGTGGAACCGTAAACCGAGATCGAACTGGTGAAGAGAATACGGCCCACGCCCAACCACCGTGCAAAGTCGCAGATGTGAGTCGCGCCCAAAACGTTGGTCCAATAGTATTCCCAGTCTTCGTAGCCCGGCGTGGTGTGAATCGCCGCCAGGTTGTAGATTTCCGTCACCCCCGGGCAAAGATCGGCGGCAACCGGCTTCCGAACATCGACTTCGACATATTCGACACCCGGCACGGTAAAGCGGGGCGCTTGCATATCTCCCGAGACCAGTTTGCCGTACTCTCCCGTTGCCGCCAGATACGACAAAAGATGACTGCCGATAAATCCTGCTCCACCAAATACGATTGCGGCCTTCGCCATGTCGATGAATGCTCCTCTTTCAAGTTTAGCCACGCGCCAGGTGTGGTTCGTCCAAGCAAAGGCCGGTTCAACACTTCAAAAACATATCCAGAAAACGATCCGCAATTCCCGCAATGGCAAAGGACCGCTCGGCATAGGCACGCGCATTCTCGGCATACCGTGCGCGCTCGGCGTCGTTCTCCATCAGGCTCCTGGCCGCGCTCACAATCTCTTCCGTGCTGTCGGGTGAAATCACCAGGCCCGCCTCCGCCTTTTCAACCACCGCGGCCACGTGGTTCTCGCGCGGAGCTGCCACCAGCAGCGGACGCCCGGCGCATAGATAGGACAGGATCTTGGACGGCACGGCAAACGCGCCGGCTTCGGAATCGAGCAGGGCGATCAGCACGTCGGAAGCTCCCATGACCTCCGAAAGCCTTTTGTATGGCTGGAACGGCAGCAGCGTCAGCACGTCCTCGCGGACTGCCTGCGCGTTTTCGCGGAGCCAGTCAGCCCCCGCTCCTCCGGCAATCACCACCAGCCGCGCATCGGTGCGGCTTTCCAGAGACTGCGCCAGCGCCAGCAAAAGTTCCGGGCGATGCTTCATGCCCAGAGTGCCCGAGTACATGAAACAAAACTTGTCGGCCACGCCGTGTTCGCGCGCCCATGCATTGTCTTTCGTGGTGGGAATAACTTCGTCGAGCGGTGCCCAGTTTTCAATCACGAAGGCGCGCTCTGGCAGAACGCCCCACGCAGTCGCAATTTCCTTGAATCCGGGGGCAATGCAGACCACCGCGTTGGATTTTTTCAGCAGGCTGCGCTCCAGCCGCTCGTAGTAAGCGCCGATCAGGCTGCCGGCCGGTCCCAGTTTCTTCTTCAGCACAAACCGCATCGCCGAACTGTAGACATCCTGCAGCCAGAACACGAATTTCGCGTTCCGCTTCCGGGCCGCTCTTTGCAAAATATTCTGCGCATCCAGCGGCATGTTGGCTGAGACCACCACATCCGGCTGGAAGGAGGCCACTTTCGCAGCCACCGCAGTTCCATAAGCAATATCGGCTTTTCTGCGCGTCAGGATGGAGTGCTTGGAAAACTTCATCGGGACATGCAAGCCCTCGATCGCGAAGTTGGACACGTCGCCAGCCCCGGATTCGGTGTCCCCCTTGGGCGTCGACAGGTTATCCGCAAAATAAAGATGCAGGACGCTATGGCCGCGCCGCGCCAACTCGCGGCTCAGTTCAATCTGGAAAGCATGACCGCAAAATTCATTGACCAGGATTCGCATGATGAACGCACTCGCCTTTGGTTGTCCAGGACACCTTCACAAGGAGTGTGGCGTGGAATCGGTGCAACGCTGTTCGCTCCCCCTTCAGAAAAACGCGAAGGTTGGAATGCCAGTGATCCCGTAAAAGCGCCCTGCATACAGTTGCGCAAAGTGCCGGAGGAGCCTCAATCCAGCGCGGCAGGCAGAGGTGAACGGCTTCTGGCTTCAGGAAGCCTTCCCGCGCCGCGTCGATCGCACTTCTCCGCAGGAATCCGTTCCCCCCTGCTCCCGCGGCGAAGGGATCAGACGCCTATTGCTCTGTTTGAGTCGAACCTGTTGAGTCGAACCTGGCTACTTGGAGACCGCCCCGGCCAGCATCTGCTCGTCGATCCATGCCATCGTCTTTTCCATCCCGTCGTGCAGACGGATGGAAGGCTCCCAGCCAAGATACTTCTCGATCAGCGCATTGTCGCTGTTGCGACCGTTCACACCCTTGGGCGCGCCCAGGTTGTAGTTCCGCTTCAGCTTCACGCCGGCAATGTCTTCGGCAATGTCCACCAGTTGGTTGATGGTTACCAATTCGCTGGAACCCAGGTTGATGGGTTCCAGGATATCGCTCTCGAAGATATCCGTGATGCCCTTGGTGCAGTCGTCGATATACATGAAGCTGCGGGTCTGATTCCCATCGCCCCAGATTTCGATCTCATGCTTGCCGCTGTGCTTGGCGTCCAGGACTTTGCGGCTGATGGCCGCGGGCGCTTTTTCGCGTCCACCCATCCATGTGCCCAGCGGGCCATAGACATTGTGGAAGCGCGCCACGCGCGTCTCCAGACCAAAATCCTCGCGGAAATGGCGGCACATGCGCTCGGTGAAGAGTTTCTCCCATCCATAGCCGTCTTCGGGCAATGCAGGATAGGCATCCTCTTCCTTCAGCGCAACCACTTCGTAGTCCTTCTGCTTGTCGCCGTTGTAGACGCAGGCCGACGAAGAGTAGAAAAGCCGCTTCACGCCTTTCTCTCGCGCCGCAACCAGCATATGGGTACTCACCAGCACGCTTAACATGCAGAGGGCTTTGTTATTCTCGATGAACCCCATGCCGCCCATATCGGCGGCAAGCTGGAAGACTCCGTCCATACCGTCCGCAGCTTCCATGCATGACTCTCTGAGTTGCAGGTCCAGAACCCGGTTATCCGCTGCGGGATTCTTCTGATACCAGTCTTCGAAGGGCTTGATATCAACCGCGCGAACGCTAGCCGCGCCCTTGGCAAAAAGCTTGTTCACCAAGTGGCCTCCAATAAAACCGCCCGCGCCACAAACCAGAACATTTGCATTGCGAATATTCATCGATTCAATCTCCCTGGGAGGATTGCTGCGTGAAGGTCAAATTCATTAGTCGCCAAGAAAATAAGAATGGGTGCGCTATAGGAAAGCAATTCAGTCAGTTATACAGAGGCTGGAGGAAGAGCAATCGGCACACCTGAGCCTGCCTGAAGTATCGCACAGAAATTCTGATCGAAAAACCTCAAAATCAATCTCCACCGTTCTCCTTGCCTTTGGCGCGAACAATCCCGGGATCCTATAAAGACAATCAATAAAGGCACGTCCAAATAAATTGAAGAGAAAACCGGTGGCTCCGCCGTGGCAGGCGGCTTGCGGCAGCTTTGCCGCGAGTCATGGTGAAACGTTGGTGAATGGAGCCCACCGTGGTGCGGTGAACCCCCTTCGCCCTTGTCCTCAATGACGGTTGGGACGGCTGAAGTGATAGGAGGCGCCGACGGTAAACCCCTGGGGATCCAGAATGTGCCCAAAGAGTTGAGGCCAATCCTGGTACTCATAGTCGGCTCGCGCCCATACATTTCGGTAGACCCGGTACTCGAACCCCACGCCCGCGCTCAAGACCGTGCGGCTGTCATAGTTGTACGACGAATTGGGAGGGCCAAAATTGATGATGCCAAAGCTCGCAATGCCTTTGCCGTAAGGGTGAAAGTTGCGAAAGTGACGCCAGGTATAGATCGGCCCGCCTCCCATCGTGGCTTCGCGGAAATTCGACGGTTGGCTCGGCGAATGCTCGAGACTGATGTCGCGCGCCTCGGCTTCTACGCCGAGGCCACGCAGGCGAGCAGGGAGCCAGCTCGGGGTGTAGTCGGCCCAAACCGTGCCGCCCAACATCCGGCCACTCCCCCAATCCACGTCGTAGCTGGACAAGCCGCCGCCAATCGCCAGCGGGCGACTTCCATCGTTGGCCGAGGGAACGGCCTGAGCCAGAAGAACCTGTGCCGCACACAACGGGAAAGCAGCGAAGAGCAGCACGAAGAACGGCTTCAAACGCATTCAACATCTCCTTCAATCTCGTAGGATGCGCTCCTTCCCCGAAGCGGTGGCCTTTGGCTTGAGTGTACATCCGCAAGACCCAGAGCCGGCTATCAAGGCGCGAAAATGCTCGCCGTCCCTGCGCCCCATGTCGAATTCACATTTTCCAGCCAAAGTTCCGGTGAACCTGCCCACCGGTCTCGTCTTGAATGGCGGAGATCCCTCCAGGCCCGGATGCAGGCCGCCCCCCGCCCCACCTCAAGAGGCCGTGGTTACCGGCTCGGGCTCGGACAGCGGGGCGTGATGCGGAACAGATCCAGTCCGCCCAGGTTCTCCACCAGAAAATCGGGGGTCAGGGCCGGTACTGCGACAATCCCCCGAGCCGGCAACTCAACCGGCTCAAAGCCCTCCCCGGTCAGCCTGCCACTTCCGGCGGCCGCGAACAGATACGCCAGGCCGGGCGCAGCTTCTCCTTCGTCCTGCAGGCTGGCGCGGGTCCAGCTTTCCCCCGGATGCAGACGCTCCACGCGAAAATAATCCACATCCAGAAGAATCGACCGATCCTTCTGATCCTGGGCCGCAATCTTGCCCGCGCGGCTGGTCAGGCGCAGCGCCTCCAGAGATTTCTCCACGTGCAACTGGCGCGGACGGCCGTAGTCGTAGAGACGGTAGGTCAGATCGCAGTTCTGCTGGGTTTCAAGCAGAATCGATCCCGGCCAGATGGCGTGGACCGTTCCCGCATCCACAAAAATCATGTCGCCGGCCGCCACATCGAGCAGATTCAGGCTCTCCTCGAGCGTTCCGGCGTGAATTCCTTCCTCGATCGTCTGGAGCGACACCCCCGGCTTGATTCCGCAAGCCACCTTGGCTCCCGGTTCCGCCGCCAGCGCGTACCAGCACTCCGTCTTGCCGCGCGGCGCACCGTACTTCTGCGCCATCGCATCGTCCGGATGCACCTGCACGCTCAGCTTTTCGCGGGCAAAAATCACCTTCAGCAGCAGCGGCGAGCCTGGATCGTGCGCACCGGAACCCAGCAGGGCCTTCGGCTCCTCATTGAAAAGCTCGCCCAGCTTCCGCCCCGCGTGAGGACCGGTAGCCACTTCACACTCGTCGCCGGTGAGCCAGGCTTCGCCGATGGGGTTGCCTTTCGCGACCTCGTCATACCAGGGGCGAAGATCGTTTACGCCCCACACCCGCTCCACAAACTGCGGCGTAACCCGAAATGGAGCCCATGTGGAGAGCGAAGACTGCTTGGAAGTTGTCATGATGATTGCCCCTGTTCTTAATGAGAAGCCCCGCGAGGGAGTGAACCGGTCCAGGCCCCCCACCCGTCACGTCTTTCGTGACCTCGATGGATCCCCGATACTCAATTCCCTGCAAGGCCAGTTCAATATTGAAAGCTTCATTTGCAGCGTCTGCAGGAGAGCCGCAAATGAAGCTGCACGGCACCGGTCCTCAGGCTGCAATCCCACTTTACCAGATGGCCAAACCCGCTCACCGTTCTCCGGATTCCGGGTAGAGCAAGAATGGAACCGCTGTTGGCGTTTGCTCCAGCCACCCTTCACCGGATAGCCTAGTAAGTAGTCGAGCTGGAGGATTGCCCACCAGGGCTCACATATCATTCTCCTGGGTCAACCCCGGGCCGCCATTTGCCCGGCCCGTTCGTCCCGGCCAGGCCGCCGTCCCTCAGTGCGCCGCCTGAACGCCTCACCGGTTGGGAATTCTCCGGCCACCAGCCCGCGGGAAGCCGCGAAGGAGTGAACACCTGCGCATGTCAGAGCCAGTTTCCATCTGTGTCATCGGATCCGGTTATGTGGGACTCGTCGCGGCCGTCTGTTTTGCGGAAATGGGACACAAGGTCGTTTGCGTCGACAACGACGAAGCCAAGGTGAAGACGCTGCGCGAAGGTGGCGTGCCGATTTACGAAGAGCATCTGCCCGAGCTTCTGGCCAGGCATGCCGGCCGCGGCGTGGACTTCACCACGGATCTGGGCACTGCCGTCGAGCAGAGCGAGGCGATCTTCATCGCTGTGGGAACGCCGCAGGGCGACACCGGCGCCGCCGACCTCTCCTATGTCGAGGCGGTGGTTTCTGAGATTGCCCGCTCCGTCAACAGCTACAAGGTGATCGTGGAAAAGAGCACGGTGCCGGTCTACACCAACGAGTGGATCCGCCGCGTTCTGCACCGCCATGGCGTGGATCCCAACAGCTTCGACGTGGTCTCGAACCCTGAATTCCTGCGCGAAGGCACTGCCATCCAGGACTTCCTGCATCCGGACCGCATCGTTGTGGGCGCCAACACGGAACGCTCCGCTGGAGTCATGCGGCGCATCTATGAGCCCCTTACCGGAGGAAGCTACTATGCCCAGCCCGGTGCGCTCAAAGGAGTCTGCAGCGCGCAGAACCCCGCCAGGCTCCTGGTCACTTCGGCACAAAGTTCAGAGATCATCAAGCACGCCTCCAACGCCTTCCTGGCCTTGAAGATCTCCTTCATCAACGCCGTGGCCAACCTAGCCGAAGCCGTGGACGCGGACATCGAGGACATTTCCGCCGGCATCGGCATGGACAGCCGCATCGGCTCCAAGTTCCTGCGCGCGGGCCTCGGCTATGGCGGCTCCTGCTTTCCCAAGGACGTGGCCGCCTTCCATTGGGTCGCGCAGCAGCAGGGGGTGGACTTCCAGTTGCTTCAGGATGTCCGCAAGATCAACGAGACCCAGAAGGACGTTTTCTTCAACAAGGTGCGCGCCGCGCTGTGGACCCTGCGGGGCAAGCGCCTGGCGGCCCTGGGCCTGGCCTTCAAGGGCGATACCGACGATGTGCGCGAGTCTCCCGCCATCGACGTGATCCGCAAGCTTCTGGAAGCCGGCACCGTGGTCACCGCCTACGATCCGGCCGCCATGGAACGCGCCAGAACGGTTCTGCCGCCCTCAGAGAATCTTCGCTACGCGAACAGCGTCTACGAAGCTGCGCAGGACGCCGACGCGGTTCTGATCCTGACCGACTGGAAAGAGTTCGCCCATCTCGATCTGGTGCGGCTCAACCAGGCGGTCCGCTTCCCCATCGTGATTGACGGCCGCAACCTCTACATGCCCCAGCAGATGCTGGACCACGGATTCACCTATGTCAGTGTGGGAAGGCCGGCAAGTTACCAGGCCCAGCAGGGCAAGCCGCGCCGGACGATCCTGTAGGGATTTGCATTTCAGTCCATTTTTCATCCTTTCTTGAGGTACCGCCTCCGGACCCAGGTTTCGGAGATTTGGAGCTTTGAAGTTTTGACCATGCGCATCCTCGTAACCGGCGCAGCCGGCTTTCTCGGGTCCCACCTCACCGACCGCCTGTTGGCCGAGGGCCATACTGTCCTCGGCGTCGACAACCTCTCCACAGGCAATATGGAAAATCTGGCCCATCTCGCCGGCGAGCCTCGCTTCCAATTCGACGAGCGCGACATCTGCACGCCTTTCGACCCTGGCCCGGTGGACTACGTCTTCAACCTGGCCTCTCCGGCCAGCCCGCCCGAGTATCTCCGCCTGGCCATCGAAACCCTGCGGGTAGGCTCGGCAGGCACCGGAAACGCCCTCGAAATCGCCGCCAGATACAACGCCGGCTTTCTGCACGCCTCCACCTCGGAGTGTTACGGCGACCCGCTCGAACATCCGCAAACAGAGGAGTACTGGGGACACGTGAACCCCGTCGGTCCCCGCTCGGTCTACGACGAAGCCAAGCGTTATGCCGAAGCCCTGGTCATGGCCTACCACCGCACCCATGGCGTCAACACCCATCTGGCCCGCATCTTCAATACCTATGGCCCGCGCTTGCGCCCCATGGACGGCCGGGTCATCTCCAACTTCATCATGCAAGCCCTGTCAGGCGAACCTCTAACCATCTACGGAGATGGCAGCCAGACGCGCAGCTTTTGCTATGTGGACGACCTCATCGAGGGGATCCTGCGCCTCGCACGCTCCAATGAGCACATGCCCGTGAACCTGGGCAACCCCGGCGAGTTCACCATCCTCGAATGCGCGCAGGCCGTCCTGGAGGCCACCAGATCGAACAGCGGGCTGCGCTTTGAAGCCTTGCCCGTGGACGACCCCACCCGCCGCTGCCCCGACATTGCCAAAGCCCGCGCCCTGCTCGGCTGGGAACCGCAGATCAATCTCAACGAAGGCCTACGGAGATCGCTCGACTTCTTCAAAAGCAAGGCGGAATTCCTCGCCTGACGGTGGTTCTTGAGGCTTGGGTCCGCACAAGCCTGTCCGCAGCGGGACGCGCAGCCCGGTTCTGCCGCCTCTCCAATTTTTCAGGTTTGCCACGATGGGTCCAACCGATTTCCTTGCCCCCGGTGCCTTGCCTGTGTAGAGTTCTCTCATCGGCTTCCCCGCCGTTTCCTCCGTACGGCGAGACAACTTTTCCCCGAGCGGCCTGACGGCTTTTTCCTCCCGGCTTTCCGTCCATCGGAGCAGAACGAGGGGGATTTCAGCGGAGAGCTGTGCCCATGCGAAGGCTGATTCTGTTGGGTTTGTTCATTGCCGCGGTTCTTCCCGCCCATGCCGGCAAGCACCTGACCGTGGCGCAGCTGGAGCAGACTCTGCTCGCGGACTTCGCCAGCCACCACACAGATGACCAGGTTGCGCACAAGCTGGACGACCTCGATTTAAGCGAGCGGCTGACGGAAACCGCCCTGGACCGCCTTGGCGCCAGCCTCTCTCCAGGCCCCAAAACCGCGCTGGCCCTGGATCTGCTCGCCGACCGCTCGGCTTTTCTCGACCCTCCCGCCAGCGAGCTGCCAACCACCCCCTCTCCCGACCCGGCCACCCAGCAACGCATGATCCAGGCGACGCGGCGATACACCGCTCAAACGCTTTCCCATCTGCCCAACTTCTTTGCCACGCTCACCACCTATCGCTTCGACGACAGCCCCCAGTCCCCGGCGCCCGGCGAGTGGCCCGTTCGCATCGGAATGCGCGCCATCGGGAGTTCGAGCCGGGAGGTCACCTTTCGCGATGGCCGCGACTCGCGCGATCCGGCCGAAATTTCCGTGGGCGGCAAGCCGCCGGACCAAAGCAAGGGACTCACCACCCGGGGAGAATTCGGCTCCATCCTGGTCCTCATGCTGGTCGACACGGCCAAGGGCAAAATGACCTGGAGCCACTGGGAGCAGACCCCCTCCGGGCAAGTCGGAGTCTTCCATTATTCCGTTCCCAAATCCGCTTCGCACTACACGGTCAGTTATTGCTGCATCGTCCAGCAACAGATGATTGAAAGCCCATCCTCAGGTGGCCGGGGTCGCCATTCCGGCATGGGAGGGCAAATCCTGCCCACCCAGTCCGCCGCGGGAGACTCCCAAACCTTCCGCGAAACTCCCGGCTACCACGGCACCCTCTCGATCGATCCAGCCACAGGGGCTATCCTCCGCATCACCCTGGAAGCGGAATTGAACCCCGGCGATCCGCTCCTGCACGCCGCCATCATGATCGAGTACGGCCCAGTCCCCATCGGCAACCGCACCTTTATCTGCCCGGTGCGCAGTCTCGCCCTCACCCTCGCCGAGTTTGGCAGCGACGGCTCGGCCTCGCGCCAGCCGGGCGACACCACCGTCAGCCGCAACCAGGCCGCCGACGAAGCCTGGGCCAACCCCGCCATCCGGCCCACTTTCAAGCCCGTCCTGCACTTGAACAAAACTACATTTACCCGCTATCACCGCCTGGGAACCGAACTGCGCATTCTCGCCGACGGATCCACATCAGCCACTCCAGCGCAGGTTTCCTCGATCGCGCCTGAAACGCCGCCCCCTGCAGCCTCGGCCTCCGTCGCGGAATCCGCAGCGTCTGCGATTTCCGCCCCTGCCGCGCTCCAGCCCGCTCCTCCGGGCCCGCAGCCCTCCGCAACACCGCCAGCTTCAAACGCCACTCCGCCAGAGCCCGCCTCTATTTCAGAAGCAGCGGCCCAACCGGCAGCCCCGCCCCCAGCCCAGCCGCCCGCAAGTCTTGAGATTAGCCTCAGCCCTGCCAGCGATCTTCCCGACCAGCCGGCCAACCTGCCCCAGGCGCCCGACACCGCTTCCCCGCCCAAACTCCCTTCGCGGCTGGTGGACGTGGGCGTTATGGCCTTCGACAAGAAAGGCCATCCGGTCCTGGACCTCAAATCGGATGAGCTTGAAATCTTCGACAACGGTCACAAGCAGCAGATCCGCTTCTTCGCGCAGATTGCCGCCCCGGCCTCGCCCGCGTCCGCGCCAGAATTCGCGTTCTCCAATCGCGTCGCCGGCCCCATGGCCGCGCCTGTTTCCGCCTCCGCGGCCACCATCCTGCTCCTTGACACCCGCCACGTGGCCGGGGCCGGCCTGGCCCGCATCCGTCCGCAAATGCTCCAGTTTCTGGCCGCCCTGCCCCCCGCGGAACGGGTCGGCCTCTACACCATGAACGGGCTGGGTTTCCACGTGCTCCAGGAAATTACAGCGGACCATGCCGCGCTGAATGCCCACCTGCAGAACTGGACTCCCGCCGCCGATCCAACCCCGGACGACGCCTCCCTCGATCCCCAACTGCTCTCCCTGCGCGGCAATCCGGCGGGTGCCTCGCTCCTTCTTCTCTCTGGCGTCGCCCGCCATCTCGCGGCTGTTCCCGGCCACAAGAACGTGGTCTGGATCTCCACCGACGACGTCTTCGCGGAACCCCAAAAAGAGAAGGGGTTCATCGACCCGAGCTCAACGCCGATCCAGAGCTTCGCCCTGCGCGCCCAGGAGTCCATGAACGAAGCCCATGCCTCGGTTTACCTCTGCGACGTTTCGCAGCCTGAAAGCGGAGCCATCGACGCCCCTCTCCAGCGCCACGACGTGGGACCCGCCCACCCCTCGGCCGACAGAAGCGGCATACAGAGCAACGCCATCGAGCAGGACGTGAGTCCCGACCGCACTCCCGCTGAAATGAACCAGATCATCCGGCCCCTTCAGGAGCCGATCCGCCAACTCGCCGAGTTCACCGGCGGACGGATCATTCGCCACCCCGCCAACCCGGCCGCGGAACTGGCCGGCGTCGTCCAGGACGGTCATGCCGCCTACCTCGCCAGCTTTTCTCCCCAGGGCGAGCCCGATGGCCAATACCACGCAATCTCCGCCAAGGTCGTTTCCAGGGGCGGAGTGATCCTGCGTTACCGCACCAGCTACCTCTTCCAAAAGGAACCCGCCGCCCTCAAGGATCGCTTCCAACAAGCCCTCTGGCAGCCCATGGACGCAAGCGAAATTGCGGTCACCGCCAACTCCGTGGCCGTCAATCCCGGCGCCAACCTGAAAATCGGCATCTCCGCCGCCGACCTCGGGCTCAATCAACAGGCCGGCCGCTGGATGGACAAGCTCGACATCTTCTTCATCCAGCGCGACGATGCCGGCCTGCATCCCTTGATCGTCGGGCAAACCCTGGCCCTCCGGCTCAAATTCTCCACCTACCAGAACCTCTTGCAGAGCGGCGTCCCCTTCGAGCACTTTGTCCAGCTCCAGCCCGGCATGGCTTCCTTGCGCGTGGTCGTCGTGGACGAGAACTCGGGCCGCATCGGCTCGGTCACGCTCCCTGCCCTGGCCCTGGGCGGCGGACAGTAACAGGCGGAGTTACCCCGACAACTTCCCGCAGACAGTAACTCCCTCTGCATCGGGCTTGTCTCCCCAACACATTTGCCCCGGTTCCGTTCTATCCTCAATCCATGCCGCACTATCTCGTCTTTGACCACATGTTTCAGCTTCCTCTCCCGATCCTGGAAAAGCTGCTTCGCCCGGTGATCGTCTACCTGGTGCTGGTTCTGCTGCTGCGCCTTTTCGGCAAGCGCGAACTGGCACAACTCAATCCCTTCGACCTGGTGGTGCTGCTTTCGCTCTCGAACACCGTGCAGAACGCCATCATCGGAGACGACAACTCCGTCACCGGCGGCGTCATTGGCGCCTTCAGTTTGTTGGCCATCAACTGGTTGGTGGTGCGCGTGCTCTTCCGTTCCCGCCGTATGACCCGCGCGCTGGAGGGCAGGGCCACGATTCTGGTCCACAACGGCCAAATCGACAAGCGCGCCCTCGATCGCGAGGCGCTTACCCGCGAGGAGCTGATCGAGGGCATTCACCGCCAGGGCTTCGAGGACCTTCACCAGGTGCGCCGCTGCCAACTGGAGCCGAACGGCACCTTCTATGTGGAGGCTTTCGAACCCTCCATCGCCGACAAGCATCACGCCGAGTTGCTGGAGCGCATCGACGCCCTCGCGCGCGAAGTAGCAGCTTTGCAAAACTAACTTCCGCGAATTCAACTTCCTGACCGGAACTCCCACTCCTCCCAAATCTCCGGGATGCGTAGGCTAGTACTACAGTTGTAGATCGACAATTACGGAGGGAGCAGGGGCCTTCAGGCCCCTGAAAGAGCCGCAGAACAGAGGTGGCCTTCAGGCCCGGGCCCTGTTCTCTTCGAGCATTCTGGCGAAATACAACTGTAGTACTAGGCCAGGGTGTTTGTCTTTTACGAACCAGCCACGGCGGCGCTCTTCAAGAAGCCGATCCCGATATTGGGCGGAACGCCGAGCTTCACGTCGATTTCGACGCCGTTCAGCCCTAGATCGCCCAGTTGGCTTCTCACGTTGTAGGCCGTTTGCAGCGCTTTCAAGACGGCAACCAGCGTCTTCTGCTCGCTTTTCTTCTGGATTAATTCATCAAGCTTCTGAACATCCACGTTGTCAGCAGAGGCAATCAGCTTTGCCCGAACTTCAGGGAGAAGTCCCATACTGACCTGAATGTCTTCCACGCTGAAGCCCAGAGCCTTCATGGTGGGCAGTGCTGCGTTGAATTCGTCGAGAAGCCCGCTGATCGCCTCGCTAACCGAACCTGTAAGCCCCCGTGTTTTCGCCAGCATGTTACCGAATTCCATTGGAATCGCTCCTCCCCGGCATCGGCGACCCGGATCGGAACTCGACTTTCGGAATTCCGGGCTGAAGCGCCGCAGTCTGGAATGTGCAATCGTAGCTTACAATCTGCGGAATTCCAATCAAAATACACAGGATTTCCCGGCGCTCACAGCCCACAAACCGGCTCATTCAGAACCGGTTTGAAAGGCAGGTGGCTACTCCCACTCGATAGTGCCCGGCGGCTTCGAGGTGATGTCATAGACCACGCGGTTAATGCCGCGCACCTCATTGACGATGCGGCTGGAGATGCGCTTCAGCACCTCGTAGGGAAGCGGAGCCCAGTCCGCGGTCATGCCGTCTTCTGAATGCACGGCGCGCACCGCGGCGGTGTAGGCATAGGTGCGCTGGTCGCCCATCACGCCCACGCTCATCACCGGCAGCAGCACCGCAAAGCTCTGCCAGATCTTCGAGTAGAGCCCGGCGGCTTTGATCTCGGCGATCACGATCTCGTCGGCCTCCTGCAGCAGAGCCACCCGCTCCGGCGTCACCTCGCCCAGGATGCGCACCGCCAGTCCCGGCCCGGGGAATGGCTGCCTGCCCAGCACGTCTTCCGGCATGGCCAGGTCGCGGCCGATGCGCCGCACTTCATCCTTGAACAGGTCGCGCAAAGGCTCAATGAGCTTCAGCTTCATGTGCGCCGGCAGCCCGCCCACATTGTGGTGGCTCTTGATGGTCTGGCTGGGGCCCTTCACGCTGGAGGACTCAATCACATCGGGGTAGAGCGTCCCCTGCACCAGCCAGTCCACTCCGCCAGTCATCTTGGCGATGCGGTTGGCCTCGTCGTCGAAAACGGCAATGAACTCGTTGCCAATGCGCTTCCGCTTGGTCTCCGGGTCGGTTACGCCGGCCAGTTGATCCAGGAACCGCTGGCTCGCGTCCACGGCCACAATGTTCAACCCCAGCTTGTCGCGCAGGTTCTTCTGCACGCTGACAAACTCGTTCCTGCGCAGCACCCCGTTGTTCACAAAGATGCAGGTCAACTGGCTGCCGATGGCTTTATGCACCAGCACCGCGGCCACCGACGAATCCACGCCGCCCGAAAGCCCGCAGATCACATGGTCCTTGCCCACCTTCGCGCGAATCGATGCCACGGTGGTCTCAATGAAGCGCGCCGGGGTCCAGTCTCCAGCAGCTCCGCAAATTTTGAAGAGAAAGTTCTTCAGCAACTGCGGGCCGAGCGGGGTGTGGTGCACTTCGGGATGGAACTGCACGGCCCAGATGCGGCGCTCCGCGTTCTCGATTCCAGCCAGCGCGTTGGCGCTCACCGCAATGCGATGGAAGCCCGAAGGCAGTTCCAGCGCCTCGTCTCCGTGGCTCATCCAAACGTGGAGATTGGCCGGAAGCCCTGCAAAGAGAGCCGATGCGCTGTCTTCAACCGTGACTTCGGCGTGTCCGTACTCGCGCTTGGAGGCAGGAAGCACCTTGCCGCCCAGATGGTGAACGATGAACTGCAGGCCGTAGCAGATGCCCAGCACCGGCACGCCCAGTTCCAGCAGTTTGGGGTCGGCCGCCGGGGCGTCCGCATCGTACACCGACGAAGGCCCGCCGGAGAGAATGATGCCCAGCGGCTTGAGCGCTTGAATCTGGCTGAGCGGCGCCGTACACGGCAGCACCACGGAAAAAACGTTCTGCTCGCGCGTACGCCGGGCGATAAGCTGCGTGTACTGCGAGCCGAAATCGAGGATAACAATTGTCTGGGTGTCCACGTTCCAGTGTGGCAGGGCCGAGGGCGGGATGTAAAGAACCGGCCCGCACGGGCTGCCAAAAACATTTCTTCGCCACACCGCCCCCCACTGCCGCGGCTGCACACTTCGCCAACTCTGAGAAAAGTGCTGAATCCTCATCGTGCTGGTTCGATAGGCACTTGCGCGCAGCCTCGAAAAAAACGATCGCGGACCGCTTCCGAACCGGTTGACGAGAGGCCGAACCCTCCCCTACGATTCAGCTACACACACCATCCAGTGAAGTGGCTTAGCCGGCGTTCGACCGGCCCGTTTGTACAACTGCACCTCCATTGCGGAATTGACGCCTCGTGGAGGAATGTTTTGTATCCCCGGGGCAAAATGCGCAACCTGGTTCAACCTGTACTTCGTATCGGTCTCCCCATCGCCCTGGTTTTTGCGGCGTTGCTGCTGCACTTGGAGCTGACGGCGCATTTCGGCCTGGTGCTGCCTGCCTTCCTGCTTTTCTATCCCGCAGTCATCTCTGCCGCATTGTTTTTCGGACTGTGGCCCGGTTTGCTGGCCACCAGCCTGTCTGCGGTCCTGGCGTCGATCTGGATCTTTCCGCCAAGTGGACCGTTCAGGACCTGGAACCCTTCCAGCGCCGTCGCACTGGCTCTCTTTTCTGTCATCGGCGCTTTCATCAGCATGATGCTGGAACGCCACCGGCGCACTGTGCAGCGGAAAGCGGATCTGGAACACAAACACGCCCGGCAGGCCGGCGAAGAACGCTATCGCCTGGTTTTCCAGACCAGCATCGACGCCATCGTCATCAGTCGCTTGCACGATGGAACCTTTCTCGATGTCAATTCCTCCTTTCGCTCCATCCTGGGTTATGAGCCTTACGAAGCCCTGGGAAAGACCTCCCTGGATCTTGAGCTCTGGGCCGATGTCCGGGATCGGGAACGACTGGCCGGAATCCTTCGCCTGCAATCGAATTGTCAGGATTTTCAGGCCCGATTGAAGAGAAAGGGCGGCAAGCTCTTCTGGGGAACCATCTCGGCGTCGCTGGTGGAAATAGACGGCGAATCCTGCATTCTCTCCGTCCTGCGGGACATCACGCAGGCCAGGTTGGCCCAGGAAGAGATCAGAAATCTGGCCTTCTTCGACCCGCTGACCGGCCTCGCCAACCGGCGCCTGCTGCTGGAGCAGTTGCGCAAAAGCATGGCTTTCAGCGCGCGGCGTCACCTCAAGCGGGCGCTGTTTTTTGTCGACCTCGACGACTTCAGAAAGTTGAATAACGCGCTTGGCCATCAGGCCGGCGACCTACTCTTGCGTAAAATCGCTCAGCGCCTCACCGCGTGCGTCCGCGAAGTAGATACCGTGGGCCGGTTGGGCGGCGATGAATTCGTGTTGTTGGTCGAGGATCTCAGCGCCAACCCCGAAGAGGCCGCCGATGAGGCCAGGGCCATCGCCGAAAAGATCCTGCGCACGGTTCGCGAGCCCTATCAGTTGGATGGCCGCGAATGCAACAGTTCGTGCAGCATCGGCATTACCATCTTCGGCGACGGCCACGAAAACATCGGCCAGATCCTGCAGCAGGCCGATATTGCCATGTGTCGGGCCAAGGCCGCGGGACCGAATGCCCTGCACTTTTTTGCCCCCGCGCTGCAGACCGCCGTCAATGCCCGCGCCACCATGGAGGAGGACCTCCGCCGGGGAATCAAGGCCAAGCAGTTCCTGCTCTTCTACCAGCCGCAGATGGAAGACGGCCAGGTCATTGGCGTCGAGGCCCTGCTACGCTGGAATCATCCCCGCCTGGGGCTGCTTCCTCCCGGCGATTTCATTCCTCTGGCCGAGGAAACGCACCTGATTCTTCCCTTGGGCAAGTGGGTTCTGGAATCGGCCTGCAAACGGATCGCCGCCTGGGGAAACAACCCCCAGACCGCCTCTCTTTCCGTCGCGGTCAACATCAGCGCCGTGCAGTTTTGCAAACCCGATTTCGTGGACGCCGTCATGCGGGTCGTGGAGCGTACCGGCGCCAATCCGTGCAACCTCAGCCTCGAACTCACCGAGTCCATTCTGGTGGACAATGTCGAGGACGTCATTCTCAAAATGGTCGCGCTGAAGTCTTTTGGCGTCAGGTTCTCCCTGGACGACTTCGGCACCGGCTACTCCTCGCTGACCTACCTCAAGCGCCTGCCCCTGGATCAATTGAAAATCGATCGTTCCTTCGTCTGCGACATCCTCGGGGATGCCAGCAGCGCCGCCATCGCGCAGAGCATCATTTCCCTCAGCCGGGCGATGGGCCTGCCGGTGATTGCCGAGGGCGTGGAGACCGAGGGGCAGCGCGCGATCCTTGCCGATCTCGGCTGCCATTCCTTCCAGGGCTTCCTCTGCAGCCGGCCTGTGCCGCTCGACGAGTTCGAACTCCTGTTGCCTAACCTCGCCGCCAGCGCCGCCTTTGCCGCCGTTTAACAAACCGCTCTGCGCGTTGATTCCGAACGGCCCCTGGCCAAAACGGGTGTAGAATCTCTGCGAGGAGTAATGCCTTCCATGGGAGTTGTCGAAGACGTCCGGCAGGTTCTTCAGGACTTTCTCGCACCCGAGATGCGGGAGATTCGTGGGCAGCTCGCGTCCATGGGCCAACGGATGGATGCAATGGAAGAGGTCCACCGCATTCGCTTTGAGAGCATCGTCCAGCGCTTGGAGACGATTCAGCAATCCTTCGCCTTCGACAAGCGCATCTCCGACCTCGAAGCCGACAAAAGGCGCTCCGCCTAGCTATAAAACATTTTTAGAGTTGTAGATCGAAAGCACACGCACAAGATCATGCGGTAAGAAACTCAGTGCGCCAACGCTGTATCCTCCTCTCCACTGCGTGATAGCCTGTCAGGCAGCACCGCAAGCACTGTTTTCGCTGTCCAAAACTCTATCCCGGCCTGCTTCTTCACGCCATTCCTGCACCGACGGACCCGGCCGGTTGACCCGCTTGCCAAGAGGACATTCCATGAATTGTTTCCACCTCGCTTCCATCCTGCTGCTCGCAGCCGGAACTGCCGTTGCCCAGGCCCCCGCTGCCTCGCAGTCCGGCTCCGACAAGCCCGCACTTCCCGCGCCCATCAGGAGCTTCGATCTCTCCGCCATCGACAAGACCGCCGATCCCTGCAAGGATTTCTACCAATATGCGTGCGGCAACTGGGTCAAGAACAACCCCATCCCCGCCGACCAGGTGCGCTGGGCGCGGTCCTTCTCGCTGCTCAGGGAGCGCAACCGCTACCTGCTGTGGCAGGAACTGGACGCCGCCGCCAAAGCCCCCACGTCTCCCCTGCAAAAACAGTTTGGCGACTTTTATGCCGCCTGCATGGACACGAACCAGGTGGAGAAAGTGGGTCTGACGCCGATCCAACCCGCTTTCGTCCAGATTGCCCACCTCACCGACGGCAAGCAAATTCCTGCCCTGCTCAGTCAGCTTGAGAACCAGGGCACTCCCGACGGCTTCTTCGAGTTCGGCGTTGGCCAGGACGACAAGGACTCGTCCCAGCAGATTGCCCAGCTCTTCCAGGGCGGCCTCTCGCTGCCCGACCGCGATTACTACATCGTGGATTCGCCGCGCTTCAAGACCATCCGCGCCCAGTACATCGAACACCTGAAGAAAATGTTCACCCTGGCGGGCGACCAGCCCGATCGCGCCGCCCAGGAAGCTGCCGCGGTCATGGAGATCGAGACCGCCATGGCCCAGGCCTCCACCAGCCGCACGGACCTGCGCGAGCCGGAGAACCGCTACCACATCTATACCCTTGCGGATTTTGAGAAGCTCACGCCGGACTTCGACTGGAACGCGTATTTCGGCGCCATCGGCATCGGCCACTTCGACTCGCTCAACGTGGGCACTCCAGAGTTCTTCAAGGCTCTCAACGGGCTCATGAAGACCGAGCCGGTGGACTCCTGGAAGAGCTATCTGCGCTGGCACGCCCTGCACGGACAGGCCTCCAATCTGCCCAAGGCCTTCTTCGACGAAAACTTCGCCTTCTATGGCAAGACCCTGCAAGGGCAGAAGGAGCCCGAGGCGCGCTGGAAGCAGTGCTCCTCCATGACCGACCGCGCGCTCGGCGAAGCGGTAGGTCAGGACTGGGTCAAGCAGAACTTCCCGCCCGCGGCCAAAGAGAGCATGGACAAGCTCGTAGCAGCCCTGGAAAAGTCTCTGGGCGACGACATCAAAACCCTGCCCTGGATGAGCGACGACACCAAGAAGGCCGCCGAAGAAAAACTGGCCATGATCCGCAACAAGATCGGCTATCCCGAGAAGTGGCGCGACTACTCCAGCGTGCAGGTGGACCGCACCGACCTGATCGGCAATCTCCACCGCTCCGGCGTCTACGAGCGCAACTACAACTACAACAAGCTGGGCAAGCCAGTGGACGAGAAGGAGTGGGGCATGACCCCGCCCACCGTCAACGCCTACTACGACCCCTCCTTCAACGACATCAATTTCCCTGCCGGCATTCTCCAACCGCCGTTCTTTGACTTCACCGTCGATCCGGCCGTCAACTTCGGCGGCATCGGCGTGGTCATCGGCCACGAAATGACTCACGGCTTCGATGACGAAGGCTCGAAATACGACGGCAAGGGCAACCTGCGCGAGTGGCAAACTGCGGAAGATCGCAAGAAGTTTACCGAACGCACCGACTGCGAAGTCGCCGAATACGGCAACTTCGAGGCCGCTCCGGCGCAGGGCGACACCCCCGCGCAGAAGCTTAACGGCAAGCTCACCCTGGGCGAGAACACCGCCGACAACGGCGGCCTGCGCATCGCCTACCTGGCCCTGCTGGACACTCTGGCGGCCAATGGCAAAACCATCGACGACAAAATCGACGGCTTTACCGAAAAACAGCGCTACTTCATCGGCTTTGCCCAGGTGTGGTGCCAGAACCAGACTGACCAGTCCGCCCGCCAGGCGGCGCTCACCGATCCCCACTCCCCTGGCCGCTGGCGCGTCAACGGCACCGTGCAGAACTTCGACGAATTCGGCAAGGCCTTTGCCTGCACCAAGGGCCAGCCCATGTACCCCGCCAGCTCCTGCCGCGTCTGGTAGGCAGCCCTCCAGCTTCCAGAGCCGCAGTGGTTCAACATTGCGGCTCCGGGGCTTCTCTCGATTGAAAAAGCTGCCCGCCCAGGTTGGAAAACATCATATTGTGGCTCTTGCGGGTTGACCTTTCCCGCGCTCCGGCCGTCCAAAACGCAAGAAAGCATCTTTTTTGGATCTACCTGCATAGGCCTCGCTGTTCTCCGTCGTGCCCGCGCAGGACGCCCGAAAAATGCGCTGTTTTGCCCAGTCTGCAACCGAAACTAGGCATAACCGACCCTCGGCTTTTACAATGCATCAGGGACCCGTCCCAACCCAGCTCTGCTGTGGAACTAGCAAACTTGGCGGCGCACGCCTGACCAGGATGAAGGAATCGCATGAAGTTTACGAAATTCGGCAAGGCCCTTCTGATGAGCGCCCTCTCTGCTGGCGTTGTCCTCAGCATTACGTCTTGCGTCCAAAGTTATTCGGTTGGCTTTTTGTATGTAACGAGCACAGTGACGGCCAAACCCGACGCTGACGGCATTATCACCGGTTTCAAGATCGACCATAATACCGGCAAGCTGACCCAGATCAATGGCCTGCCTGTCTCTTCCGGCGGAGCCAATCCGGTGCGCGCCATCCTGCTCAACGGAAGCCGCTTCCTGTATGTTCTGAACCGGGGCTACAACTCCGCCGGCACTGCCTGCACCGGCACCGGCTCTGAGTCTTGCTCAAACGCCATCATCACCCAGTTCGCGGTCGGCGGCAACGGCGTCCTCACCCCCCAGGAGTCCTTCCCGACCCAAGGCCTCAACCCCTTCCGCATGATTGCCGACGCATCGGGCAACTACGTCTACGTGCTGGAACACGACGCCCCGCTCGATCCAGGCTCCAACGCCAACCAGGCCTGCCAGAATGCCTTCGGGACCCCCACCTGCGGCGACATTACCGCCTTCCAGGTGAATCAGACCACCGGCCGCCTGCAACTGGTCGTCAATGCCCAGGTCTCTTCGGCCAATTGCTCAACAAGCTCGGCCAACTGCCCGCTGCCCTACTTCCCGGTTCCCGCCAATCCCATCGACTTCGTCCTCTCCAGCTCCACCATCCTCACGGTGAGCGGTACCCCCACCACGGGCGACTCCGTCTTCCCTTACACCTACAACGGCGGCAACGGCCAGTTGACCATCAGCCAGAACACCTCCCAGCCGCTCAACATCAAACAGGCCACGGCCATCGTCAACGGTTCGACCTACGTTTACGTACTCGACAACGAGCCCATCAGCGTCAACGGAACCGTTGCCTCCCAGAGCCAGATTGTTCCTTACTCCATCGGAACCGGTGGTGCTCTGCAGTCGGCTACCAGCGGGCCGATACCCGACGACCCGACCCAGGCCAACCCCACCTACATGCTGCTTGAATCCAAGGGCAAGTGGCTCTACGTCGCCAACCAGGGCAATAACAACACCACCACCAGCAGCACCTATAACGGCATCACCGGCTACGTCCTCGTCACCAGCCCTTACTCGCTCACCGAGATGCCTGGCCTGCCCTTCGGCACCGGATCCGGTCCTCAGTGCATCGTCGAGGACCCCTCCAACCAGTTCATCTACACCGCCAACTTCAACGATTCAACGGTTACCGGCCGAGTCATCGACCAGAATGCCGGCGTGCTCACTGACCTGCGCGTAACCGGCAACGGTACTTACTCGCTGACCGGGCCGGCCACTTGGTGCCTGGTGGATGGCCGTACCAGCTAAACCGGTTCTCAACTGTTTCGCCCGGAGGTTGAGTTGGCCGGATGGTCCGCTCAACCCCCCAGGCAGCCGGTTTCCTGAAGTCTCCAAGAACGTAGCCGAACTCCGGGCGCAGCTTTTCCTCGGGCGCCCGGAGTTCGATTCCAAACTTGCTTTTTCGGGCCGATGGTTCCGGGCCCCTGACGAAAGATGCGCATGAAGTTCAACAAATCGGGCCAGCTCCTGCTGGTCTCTGCGGCTAGCCTACTCGTGGCCGGACTTGTGACCGCCTGTGGCACGCTCACCGTGGATTTTGTTTTCGTCGCCAGTTCCAAGGCCGCCGGAACCAACAGCTACGGCGAGATTGACGTCTTTGAGGTGAACTCCCAGTCTGGCCGCATGCGCCAGATCCCCACCTCGCCCTTTCCTTCGGGCGGACGCAATCCCGTGGCCGAAGCTGTCTCGTCCAACAACACCAACCTCTATGTGGTCAATCACGACGACAACTCCATCGTCCAGTTCGTCATCGGCAGCGATGGCAAGCTCTACCCGCAGAACACCATCAATACTCCCGGCATCTTCCCCGTCGCCGTCGCCGTCAATGGATCGAACCTCTTCGTCGTAGACACCTACCAGCCGCTGCCGGCCTGCTCCAATGCCGCGCCTTGTTCCGGTTCGGTAGCCGTCCTGCCCATCGACTCCACCGGCAAGTTGGGCGCCCCGGTTGCTAACAACAGCCTCGGCTACTGGCCCTTGAGCCTGCCCTCCAGCCCCAAGGACATCCTGCTGCCCACCGGCGTCAACGTCCTCACCTCGGGCTCGGCTGTCTATGCCTACGTCTCCGCCTACGACACCACCGCCAACACCGGCTACGTCTTCGGCTTCGCGGTCGGCTCCGGCGGCGTGCTCAGCCCCCTGAACGGCGGCCAGCCTTTTCTCGCCGGCACCAATCCTTCTTCCGTCACCAGCGACGGCACCGGTTCCTATGTCTACGCCACCGACTTCGCCCAGGGCAAAATCTGGGCCTATGCGGTCGCTTCCGGTTCTGGCCTCCTGACCCCGTTGAGCGGCAGCCCGTTCGCTTCCGGAGACGAGCCCATGGCCATGGTCGTCGATTCGGCCGGCAAATACGCTTACGTCGCCAACTCCCTGGATTCCAATGTCACCGCTTATTCGGTCAGCAGCGGAACGTTGAGCTACCTGGGCACCTTTGCCACCGGCACCGAGCCGGTCGCCATCGGAATCGACCCTTCGACCAAACACTTTCTTTACACCGCCAACTTTCTCGGAGGCACTGTTTCCGGCTTCGAGCTGAGCACCACCGACGGGTCCCTCTTGAATACGCAATTCTCTCCTTACACGTCCAACGCACAGCCCACGGCTGTGGCCGCCATCCCGCACGGCAGCACCAAGTAGTCGCGGGAGCGGCCTGCCGCCGTGCACTGTAGCAACACCCCGTTCCAGGCTTTTACAATAGCTGTGGGGAAACTCAACCAGTTCTCTCGGGCTCCGACTCAATCGCCCACGACGAAGGAAGCGCATGAAGTTCAGCAAATTGAGCCAGCTTGTCCTGGTCTCTGCCATCGGCCTTCTAGTGGCCACCCTCTTGACCGCCTGCCAGATCGTTACCATCGACTATGTTTTCGTCGCCGGCACCGCGGGCTCGGGAACCGGTAGCACCGGACAGATCGAAACCTACGCGGTGGACTCCGAGTCCGGCGCACTGCGCTCGGGCGGCGCCACCGTCGCCTCCGGCGGAGTCAACCCGGTCTCCATGGCCCTCACCTCGGACTACGAGAACCTGTACGCCGCCAACGCGGGCAGCGATTCCATCACCCACTTCACCATCGCGCTCAACGGCGCACTGACGGCGAAGGATACCGTCACTCTCACCGCCGCGCCCGTGGCGATCGCCGTGAACGCCGCCAATACCTACCTCTACGTGGTCTCTGGCTCCGGCACGCCCACGCTCACGGCCTATCCCCTCTCTTCGGGCACCATCGGCACCGCCGGCGCGCCGCAGCCGCTCTCCATCCCCGGCTACACGGGCGATACCCTGGTTGCCACCGGCATCAACGTTCTCGGCAACAGCGACGCCGTCTTTATCACGGCCTTTGACCAGACCGCCTACAATCCCGGCGGACCCGTCACCAGCACCGCCAATCCCGGCTGGGTCTTCAGCTTCGCCACCGGTTCCGGCGGCGCGCTCTCACCCGCGGCCAACAGCCCCTACAAGGCCGGCGTCAAGCCCACCGCCGTCATTTCCGATCCCACCTTCCGCTTCGTCTATGTCACCGACTTCGCTTCCAACCAGTTGATCGGTTACTCCGTCCAGGCTGGCTACACCCTGACCTTCCTGCTCAACGGACCCTTCCGGACCGGAAACGAGCCCTCCTCCCTGGCCATCGACCCGCGCGGCAAGTACATCTACGTCGCCAACGCGCTCGACTCCTCGATTACGGCGTATTCCATCGACCTTTCCACCGGCACTCCGTCCACTGCCGTGAATACCTCCGGAAGCACCACCAACTCCACCGACACCCAGCCGGTCTCCATCATCGTCGACCCGGCCCTCGGACGCTATGTCTACACGGCTAACTACCTGGGAGACTCCGTATCCGGCTTCCGTTTGAACCCCAATAACGGCACCCTCACCACCACCCAGGCCACGCCCTACCCGACCACCTCGCTGGTCAAGCCCACAGCCCTGGTTTCGATCCCCCACGGCAACCACTCCACCCAGTCGATCACTCCGTAAACGAAGCAGTGGCCTTCAAAATCAAAAGCCCAGCCGCTAGCGGCTGGGCTTTTTGTTGCCCGGTGCCCGCCACCTCCGCCAATGAAATGGGTGCCATCAATCCTTTCGCAGTCTCATCGCGAAAGGGTGGGAACCCTCAGTCCTCACCCAGCCCAGCCGGATTCCGCAACTCACTGCTTCCGCGCCTTTTTTCTGGCGCGGACCGGCCGAAGGCAGTTGGCCCCACCGCAGGTGGTGCTAGTTCTGTGGCTCGGAGGGTTCCGGGGCCGGCTTCGCCTCATGGTGATGGTGGAATATCCTGCCAATACCCCGGCCAGTTCCCTTGGCGATTTTGCCTGTGCCCTTGGCGGCGCCCACGCCGACATCTTTGCCGGCGACGGCTGCACCCTTGCCCACATTGCCAGCGGCGTCAAGCGGGTGAAGGGTCACCAGGTCGCCAGCACCTTTCCCAACCCCCTTGGCTGCCGCTCCAGCGCCCTTGGCGGTTCCTTTGCCAATGTCTCCCGCGCCCTTACCGACGTCGCCATCGGGGCTGCCTTGCTGGTGCTGCGGGGTGGAAGGCGTCTGGGTGGATGGCTGCGAAGTGTCGGCAGGTTGCGGCGGGGGTTGGGTCTGGCTGTTCTGACCGGGGGCGTTCTGGCCGCAGAGGATAAATACGAGTGCGAAGAGCCCGATGGATGATTTTGGGAATACGGTTCTCATGGGTTAAACCTCCCGTTACTTTGCTTAGATGCGTCGGCGGAGGTTTCGCTCTCAAAGGCAGGCAAATTAGCCGGACATGCCCCTTTCGCAGTTTCACCGCAGATCGGTGGGAAGCCTCAGCCCTTACCCAGCCCAGCCGGGTTCAGCAACTCACTGATTCCGCGCCTTTTTTCTGGCGTGGACCGGCCGAAGGCAGTTGGCCGCACCGCAGGTGCTTGGTCCCACCGCAGGTGCTTGGCGCCACCGAAGGTGGCAGGTGCTTGCGGGCGAGGTTCGTGCTCTCCCACCCTTTCCGCAAAAAGCGCGGGAAGGATGGGGCACCCATTTCAGTGGCAGGGAAAGGATGGGCCACCCGCCAGCTTCTGTGCTATCCCAGGTCCGAAAATCCGGACCTGGGGCACCCGGCATAGAATTACCCAATGAAGATCGCAGAGCGAACGCTGAATCGTATTTCCACCCTGACGAAATTGTGGCGGGCGGTTGGTACCATTCCGACCATTCAATGGTTGCTGATCCTACTCGGCGAGAAACTTAAGATTCGTTGGCCGCGGGGCTGGCGTGTGCATCCACGTCAGGTACAGCATGCTTTGGTTGCCCGATTACAAGGCAGCAGCGACCTGAACGTCTTCAAGCAGATATTTATCTGGCAGGAGTACTTGGGTTTGCGCAGCCTGAAGAATGTCTCGCTGGTGCTCGATCTGGGTGCGAATGTGGGATACTCCTCGGCCTATTTTTTGAGCTGCTTCCCGAATTCACGCGTGGTTGCGGTCGAGCCCGACGAACGAAATGTGGAAGTTTGCAGCATCAACCTCAAACCGTACGGTGACCGTGTGCTCCTATTGCACGGCGCGGTGTGGTCTGAGTGTACGGGGCTTTGCCTTTCGCGGGGCACCGGCGATGGGCGCGAGTGGGCAACCCAGGTGGTGCAACCTTCCGAAGGCAGTGCAGGCCATGTGCAAGCATGGGACGTGGGTACTCTGATCAATATGGCAGGGAGCACGGAGGTCGACCTGCTCAAGGTCGATATAGAAAAAGCTGAGTTGGCAGTGTTTGGAGAGACTGCGAAAAACTGGCTGCCCAGAGTCCACAACATCTGCATCGAATTGCACGGACCGGATTGCGAGGAGATGTTCTTCAACGCCCTGGCTGGATTCGATTATGAATTGGAATACTCGGGCGAACTGACAATTTGCAAAAACTTACGCGCCAAGGAAATGGGTGCCCCATCCTTTCGCAGTTTCATAGCGGAAAGGGTGGGAAGCCTCAGCCCTCACCCAGCCCAGCCGGGTTCCGCAACTCACTGATTCCGCGCCTTTTTTCTGGCGCGGACCGGCCGAAGGCGATTGGCCCCACCGCAGGTGGCGGACCGGCCTAAGGCGCACCACCCACCCTAACCCCCCGGGGTCAGCAGCTTGCGCAGTTGGCGCTGTGCGGGCTTCTCGATGAAGTGCAAGGCCAGCAGGGCCAGACAGATCAGCAGCACGTAGCTAAGCCAGGGGTCGAAGCGCATCAGGCCCAGCCGGTCCAGCACATGTGAGCCGTGAATCAGGTTCCAGAAGTTGTAGTGCAGCAGGTAGAGGCAGTAGCTCGCCTCTCCCACAAAAACCAGCGGGCGCACACCCAGAGCTCGGGAGAGCGGGTTCTGTCCGGCCAGGCCCAGCACGATGCAGGCAAACAGCGGCATCAGCAGGCCGTCGTGGATAATGGCGTAGGGCACCAGGGCGCCCATGGTCAGCAGCCCGTAGATGCCGGCGAAACCGCCAATCCCCAAACAAAACCGCAACCACCCGCCGCGCGGAACAATCTCGTCCAGTTCGGCCAGCATCACGCCGAAGACAAAGCTGGGCACGTGGGCATAGGGCGTATATTTGAGCGCCCACAGCCAGTGCCCGTAACTGAAGCGGTCCGGATGCGCGATGCCGTCCGGGTTGAAGTACATATAAAGCGCGCCGGGAATCATCCCCAGCACCCACACCCCGGCCATCTTCCACAAATACGGTCCCACTTTTTCCGGCCGCTTCCAGCGCGCCAGCCAGGGAAAGATGACGTAATAGAAAGCTTCGGCCGACATGGTCCATGCCGGCGTGTTCAGGAAAGTGGCAATGGCCGGAATCCACCCCTGCACCAGGAGCGGCGTCAGCACCATACCGGTCCAGAACATGGCGTGGGTGTGGCTGGCATACTCCTGGCCCAGCATTCCCCAGCTCAACAGCAGGCTAAGCAGGTAGATGGGATAGATGCGTGTGAACCGCGCCTTGTAGAAGCGCTTGACGTCCAGTTGCCCGGCCCGCGCCCGCGCGTTGTAGTTGTAGCCCAGCACAAATCCCGAGAGCAGGATAAAGTAGCTCACCGAGACAAAGCCGGCGTTGACCACCGGGGCCAGCCAGCCGAACCATAAGGGATTGGAAAAATGGAAAAGAACGATATTTACTGCCGCAAAGCAGCGCAAACCGGTCAGTGCATTTAATCGTGCTGGCTTGGGTATCTCCACTACGTATTAGACTTCTCCGGGCATCCGCCTGGTACAGCCCGCAAGCCAGAAGATTCGCCCGCTACTGTTCCCGTGCTCTTTCGTCCCTGTTCTTAAGTCCACGGTCCCGTGCACTGGCGCTGGCTCGCGGCGCTGGTTTACGCCGTTACCAGTGATCCGACCTTCTCGCCCATCACCACCCGGCGGATGTTTCCCGGCTCGTTCATGCTGAAGATAATCATGGGCATATTGTTGTCCTGGCAGAGGCTTACCGCAGTCAGGTCCATCACCTTCAAGCCCTTCTGCAAAATCTCCATGTAGGTAACATGGTCGTACTTGACGGCGTCCTTCACCAGTTCGGGGTCGGCGTCATAGATGCCTTCCACCTTGGTCGCCTTCAGCAGCACATCGGCCTTGATCTCCATGGCCCGCAAGCTGGCCGCCGTGTCGGAAGAGAAGAACGGGTTGCCGATGCCAGCCGCAAAAATTACCACGCGGCCCTTTTCCAGATGCCGCTGGGCGCGCCGGCGAATATACGGCTCCGCCACCTGGTTCATGAAGACAGCGCTCATCACCCGGCACTGCACGCCGCGCTTTTCCAGGGCGTCCTGCATGGCGATGGCGTTGATCACCGTCGAGAGCATGCCCATGTTGTCGGCGCTCACCCGGTCCATTTCCCTGGCCTGATCGGCCACGCCGCGAAAAATGTTGCCTCCGCCCACTACGATGCCGATCTCCACGCCCAAGGCGTGCACATCCGCAATCTCGCCGGTAATTTCGGCGATTTTGTCAGCGTCCAGGCCAAAACCGCGCGGCCCCGCCAAAACTTCACCCGATAACTTGAGAACGATCCGTTTGTACATGCTTTTTCGAGTATCGCATACCTGGCGCGCCAATGTTTCACGCCGTCCCAGCAGCCGCCGGCGCGCAACAAGGCCCGGGGTTTGCGCCCCGGGCCGTGGTCAATCTTCGCTTGCTGTGAGTTACTCTGCGGCCGTTTCCACAGCCTTGGTGGTCGCAACAGTCCAATCGGGCGCGCCAACCTTGAAGCGCGCAAAGCGCCGCACGGTGATGTTCTCGCCCAGCTTGCCCACCTTGGTCGCAATCAGTTCCTTGATGCTCACCGTCTGGTCCTTGATGAAGGGCTGCTCCAGAAGGCAAACCTCCTCGTAGAACTTGGCCATCTTGCCTTCGACGATCTTCTCGATCACCGGGGCCGGCTTGCCCGTCGCCATCGCCTGCGCGCGATAGATTTCCTTCTCGCGGTCCATATCCTCCGCAGTCACATCCTCTGACTTCACATAGCGCGGATCCGAAGCCGCAATGTGCATCGCGATGTCCTTCAGAAGCTGCTGGAAATCGTCGGTGCGGGCCACAAAGTCGCTCTCGCAATTCACTTCGATCAGCACTCCGATCTTGCCGCCGGCGTGAATGTAAGTGCCCACCGCGCCTTCATTGGTCGTACGAGCCGCCTTCTTCTGCGCCGAGGCCATGCCCCGCTTGCGCAGCACCACAAACGCGCCCTCGATGTCGCCCTTGGTCTCCTGCAACGCCTTCAGGCAGTCGCCCATCGGTGCGCCCGACTTCTCCCGAAGCTCTTTCACCAGCTTGGCATCAATCTTTTCGCTCACTTCAATTCCTCTCAGTCCCTTTTAATTTGCGCGAATCCAGCGCCAGCCGCACCGCAGGTGCCCGGCAAAAGAAAAGCGTGGCACACCACTTTCGCGGCCACGCTTCTCTCGTTCATTCCGCGTACTAGCCGTGCGCAGGTCGATTAAAGAGCGCCGCCGGCCACTTCAGCCTCGTCCAGAGCCGCAACCGCTGCCGGCGCCTTGCGAATGCCGCCACCCAGTGCCACTTCCAGATCCACTTCCTCAACCGGCTCCGCCGCCGCAGGCTCCGCGGCCACAACCGCTGCCGCCTCGGGTACCGCCGCTGAAGCCGCTTCCGCCTCGGCAAACGCCTTGTCGCCCACCAGGTTCACGCCCTCGACCGCCGAATCGGCAATCTTCGAGGTGAACAGGCGAATCGCGCGCAGCGCATCGTCGTTGCCCGGAATCACGTAATCGACCACTGTCGGATCGCAGTTCGTATCCACCACAGCCACCACCGGGATGCCCAGCTTGCGGGCTTCCTTCACGGCAATCGCCTCGTTGTTCGAATCTACGATGAACAGGGCATCGGGCAGCCGCTTCATGGCTTTGATGCCCGCCAGGTTGGCCTGCAGATGCTTGCGCTCCCGCTCCAGCTTGATGACTTCCTTCTTGGTCAGCAGTTCATAACGGCCATCCGTAGCCATCTCATCCAATTCCTGAAGGCGCTTCACCGACTTCTGCACCGTGACCCAGTTGGTCAGCAAGCCGCCCAGCCAGCGCTGGTTGATGTACGGCATCCCAGCCCGGGTAGCTTCTTCAGCGACGGCGTCCTGCGCCTGCCGCTTGGTGCCGACAAACAGAATCGTCTTGCCCCCGGCGCAAAGCTCGGTGACGAACTTCGACGCGTCCTTGAACAATTTCAGCGTCTTCTGCAGGTCGATGATGTAGATACCGTTGCGCTCGCCAAAGATATAATCCTTCATCTTGGGGTTCCAGCGCTTGGTCTGATGCCCGAAGTGAACACCTGCTTCGAGCAGCTCCTTCATTGTGATCGTGGCCATTGGCCTCCTTTATTGGATTGCATCCGGACCAACCATCTGTTGCCCGGATTGATCCCGCTTCCGCGGGAAATGGTGGAACCGAGCCGCCAGCCATCAGCCGTCAGCAGCCAGTAGCCGTAAATCGGCGGTACGGACAACTGATGGCTGATAGCTGACAGCTGAAAGCTATCTCTTGCTGAACTGGAACCGTGCGCGCGCACCCTTCTGACCGTACTTCTTGCGCTCCTTCATGCGAGCGTCGCGGGTCAGCAGGCCTTCGGCCTTCAGGATCTTGCGCAGTTCCGGGTTGAACTCAACCAGTGCGCGGGCTATGCCCATCTTCACGGCGTCGGCCTGCGCGGCCACACCACCGCTCTTCACCGTGGCGATCACGTCGAAGGTCGAAGCCAGTTCGGCCACCACCAGGGTGTGCTTTGCGGACACACGCTGCTGCTCGGTCACGAAATACTCTTCGAACGCTTTGCCGTTGATCTTCCACTCGCCCGTGCCGGGACGCAGAAAGACGCGTGCGATCGCCGTCTTGCGCCGCCCTGTCCCGTAATACTGAACCAGATCTGCCATTCGTTTCCTCTTAGCTCTCAGCCGTCAGCTTGCAGCCGTCAGCCTGGTGGTGCTTCCATTCAATTCTTTTGGCAGCCTTGACTTTCCGTATCAGCAGAAAAACTGAAAGCTGATCGCTGAAAGCTGACGGCTGCTTTACGCGATTTCCAACGCCACCGGCTGCTGTGCTTCGTGGGGGTGCTTGTCCCCGCGATACACCTTCAGCTTGGTCCCCATCTGCCGGCCCATCTTGCTTTTGGGCAGCATGCCCTTGATGGCTTCTTCCAGAATCTTTTCCGGCTTGCGCGCCAGCAGGCGTACGAACGACTCCTCGCGCAATCCGCCGGGGAATCCCGTGTAGCGGCGATAGAGCTTGTTCTGGGCCTTCAGGCCGGTCAGGCGGACCTTCTCCGCATTGATGACGATCACGTGGTCGCCCACGTCGATGTACGGCACGTACTGGGGATTCAGCTTGCCGCTCAATACATCGGCAGCCTTGGTCGCCAGTCGGCCCAGCGTCTGGCCGCTGGCATCCACCACATACCACTTGCGGCTGATATCTTTGCCGCTCGGAACGAAGGTACCCATCTCTCTCCTACTCTCTCAAAAAAAGCCCTGTCCGCCCCTGCCAGTCCAGATCCCCTTCGAGATTCCAAACCAGCCGTGCAGCCCATCCCAACAAAAAATACCGCGGCGCAAAGCGCCTTCGCCCATGCCAAACGCGCACGGGCCTGATTTCCACCCACTGCCAAACAAATCTGTTCGGGTGAGGACTGCGGGGAGCTGGCCCTCAAAGGGCTCTGGCTGATCTGGACTCGCACCGAAGGAACGCGTCCAACCGCCGGCAACCTGTGCCGATAAAGCCTCTTTCAAGGGGGCTTACCAGCCGAGTCCGGGTGAGCACACACAGACCCCAGGCGCAACACCGCGCAAGGACTCCAGAATACTCGATTTGCGATCGAGAGTCAACGAAAAGGCAGGCGGGTTGCGGACGGCAACCTCTTCCAGGGGTGAAAATCACCGGATTAAGAACTCCACCAGCGAAGCAACCAGGAAAAGCGGCACCACCAGAGTATAAATCCGCGCCACGTCGCGCACGCCCTCGGCTGGAAGAGTGAGCCAGCGCTGCGGCGACGAGTAGCCCCAGCGGCCTTTGGGCATCAGGAACCCCAGCCCCAGCCGCACGCCTGCCCCGCCAGCCAGCCTGTCACGGCCCTGTATCGGTTTCGAGAGTAGAATTTCTTGTCCGCGGCTGAACCGCCGCCCGGCCCTGGGAGAACGCCCATGCCCACTATCGTCATCCCCACCCCGCGCGGCCAGATGCCGTGCTACCTTGCCCTTCCGTCCAGCACAGGCCCCACCCCCGGCATCGTGGTTCTGCACGACGTTGGCGGCATGAGCCAGGACCACCGCAACCAGGCCGACTGGCTCGCCGAAGCTGGTTTTCTGGCCCTGGCCGTCGACCTCTACTATCTCGGCGGAATGTTGCGCTGCATCCGCGTCATCGCCCGCGACCTGATGGCCCGCACCGGCCCGGCCTTCGACGACGTGGAAGCCTGCCGAGGCTGGCTGGCCGGTCAACCCAATTGCACGGGCAAGATCGGCGTAGTGGGTTTCTGCATGGGCGGCGGATTCGCCCTGCTGCTGGTCTCCGGCCACGGCTTCTCGGCCGCCAGCATCAACTACGGTGGCAAGCTGCCGCCCGATGTGGACGACTTTCTCAAGACCGCCTGCCCGGTGGTCGGCAGCTACGGCGCCAGGAGCCATTGGGAGCAGGGCGTCGCCGATCAGTTGGAAAAGGCGCTCCAGCGCGCCCTGGTCGCGCACGACGTCAAGGAGTACCCCGACGCCGGACACTCCTTCATGAACAACAAGCAGCAGTTCTGGTTCAAACTGCTGCGCTTCAGCGGCATCGCCTACAACGAGCCGGCCGCGATGGACGCCCGCCGCCGCATCGCCGCCTTCTTCCACATCCACCTTGGTGGGTAAGGCTGCGAGCGCCCGCAAGCGCCGCTTGCGAACTTGCTTCCAGCAAAAGAACGCCCCACCCCTGGCGCTAAACTCTGCGCCAGGAATGGGGCGTCGGTGCGTTCAAGCTCGAAGCCGCTGCCTACGCCGCGGTCTCGACCTTCGCCGTCGCGCGCACCCTGAAGTGCTTCATCGAGAGCGAAAGCGTGCGCTCGATCTTGCGCAGATCGTTGCGCTCGGCCGGGCAGGCAAAGGTAGAGGCAACTCCGTGCGCCGAAGCGCGTCCCGTACGGCCCACGCGATGGACAAAGTCCTCGGCCATCTTGGGAATGTCGAAGTTGATCACCTGGGCCACGTTGGCCACGTCGATGCCGCGGGCGGCCACATCCGTCGCAACCAGCACGCGGTGATGACCCTCGGAGAAACTGCGCAGGGCGGCGTTGCGCTGCGCCTGCGTGCGGTCACCGTGGATCTGCGTCGCCGACCAGCCCGAACGGGTAAGCCGCTTGGCCACGCGATCCGCACCGTGCTTGGTGCGGACAAAAACCAGGAAGCTGCCCTTGTCGGCTTCGAGCAGGTGTTCCAGAAGCTCCTGCTTCTTGTCCGACTCCACCTCGAAGGTGCGCAGCTCAACGTTCTCTGCGGGCTTCAGGACCGAACCGATCTCCACGCGGACGGGATTGTTGAGGTACTTGCGCGCTACTTCCTTCACCGACCCCTCTAGGGTGGCCGAGTAGCAGAGCGTCTGGCGGACTGCCGGCAGTGTGGCCGCGATCCGTGCAATGGCCGGCTGGAAGCCCATGTCGAGCATCCGGTCCACTTCATCCATCACCAGGATCTTTACGCCGTCCAACCGCACCAGCTTGCGCTTCAGATAGTCTTCCAGGCGTCCAGGGGTGGCCACGATCAGTTGCGCGCCGCGCCGTATCGCATCGAGCTGGTTGCGTTCGGCCATTCCGCCAACCACCAGGGCAGCACTCTGCCTGGAGCTGGAACGGATGGTCTTGAAGGCCGTCTCCACCTGCATCGCCAATTCGCGGGTGGGCAGCACGATAAGGGCCTGCGCGCCACGAGCTTCGGACTTCTGCAACATCTCGATGATCGGGATCAGGTAGCCGAGCGTCTTGCCGGTTCCAGTCTGCGCCGTGGCCAGCACATCGCGGCCTTCCAGCGCCGGAGGAATGGCTTCGGCCTGAACCGGGGTGGGAATTTCAAATTTGTTGGCGTCGAGCCGCGCCATGAGGGCGGGCGAAAGAGAGAACTGCGAGAACTGAGTCGTCAAAATAGTAGGTATTTCCTTGTGCTCCGGGAGCCTCCAGACATGCTGGGGCCTGCAATCGGAACCGGACGTGAGGCGCGCACACAAATGCGATTCAGGCGCGGGCCTGCTGATCAAAATGCGTGAGGGAGAACCGAAAACGTCTCTTGGACTGGCGGCAGGCATTTATTGGGAGAAAATGCACACGGCCCGGAGCTGCCAAACGCTACTGGTACGCCAGGCGGCACACTGCCGGCCGGCTCCACTCTCCCGCGCTCTAGGCCGTTGTTGGCCGATGCGCTCCCGGTTCATTCGCGCCGATCCAATTCAAGGATGCAGGACGCTGAAACGATCGCCGAACCCGTTCTTTGTTGAGAACCTGGATCCAGGGCTGAGTCGCCGGGTGGGAAACTCAAGTGGTTACGCTGTAGGGGCTTGGGTAATCTGTGCAAGGCGCCGTTGCCTTCGAAGGCAACTCGCCGCTCACGGCCAAATCACTGAGCGCAAATTCATTGTAGCACGGTTTCGCTCTTCGCTCCCCCGCGCCGGATGGAGCCTTCACGGCTCCATTGCGTAGAATTAAGCCCCATGAGCGCACAATGTTCTTAGTCGAGGAGTAACCTCCCGGTCGGCTGTAGCGCGGACGTCCTCGTCCGCGCTCGCTTGAGAGCGACTGACATTTTCAGGTGGCCACAGCCCGCATTGAGAGGCTTGGACAAGACCTTTTTTGAGGTCTATTTTGAGCCAAAAACCGGTCGAAATCACCCTTACCCCCCACCCCCCTACATGTTTTTTATTGCATTTAGCGTGCCAAGCTCAACATAAGTCTATAATAATGAACACGATACAATAATGCATAGTTAACTGATCAGTAACTGTAACTGCCCGATTTTGGCCCTTTTTTAGCCGTTTTTTGGCCATTTCGGCCTGATAATGGCTCAAAATCGACACCAGATTGGCCCCTTTTTGCCTCTCCGCCGCGGTGTCGGAGAAGGACCGTTCCACCTCCGGAACTGAGTGACCCATCCCTTCCGCAAACCGCGCGGAAAGGATGGGTCACACTGCAATAGTGCAGGAAGAAAGCCGGCTTTCCTTTACTCTCGCCCTTCAAGCCGTGCCGTCACCTGCTCCACAAGGCGGTCGAGGCCTGGGTTGGCGGTTGCCGCAGGACTGGAAGCCTCGGGCTGGTTGGCCAGCCGCGCGTCGGGAAAGCCCAGGCGGCGCTTCAGAGCCAGAATCTCCTGAATCTTGTTCTCGGGAATGAACTGGAGCGGCTCCCCGATCTGTTTGGCGATGAGGTAGGTTTTGCAGTAGTTGTCGATGATCTCGGCCAGCCACTCGGCGTGGGTCACGGTGTCGGACCAGCAGACGATGCCGTGGTTCTTCAGCAGAATCGTATTGTGGTGATGCACGAAAGGCAGCACCGTTTCGGCAAAGGCCTGGGTTCCGGGAGTTTCATAGGGCGCCACCGCAGCCGGGCCCACGAAGACCTCGTACTCGGGAATCAGCCCGTTGGGCGGGACGATACCCGTGACGGCAAAGGCCGTGGCGTAGGGCGGGTGGCAATGGAGCACGGCGTGCGCCCTGGGGTTGGCCTTGTAAATTTCAAGGTGCAGCAGCAGTTCGCTGGTGCGTGAGCGGTCGCCGGCCAGGATGTTCCCATCCAGGTCGGAGAGGCAGATGTCGGCCGGTTGCAGGTCGCCCTTGCTCAGCATGGTGGGCGTGCACAGCACATAGCGCGTGCCCAGCCGGGCGCTGATGTTGCCGCCGTTGCCGTCCACGTATTGCCGCTCCCAGAGCTTGCGGCCCACGCGGATGATCTCGGCACGCAACGCCTCCGCCTCAAAGGAGTTGGCAGCCACCAGGGGCGAGTCCTCCTCGGGCTTCGGTTCCCGCAGAACCTCGACCACGGCCTGCACCACTTCTCTCACCTGTTCTGCAGCTGGAACCTCTGTCTGTTGCATGGCTGACCTCACCTCTGTGCATTTTGGGCAGAAATCGGGAAAACCCGCAAGGGCTCCTTCGCCACTGCTCTCTCTATAGCATATAGAACCGGAAGGCGGGATGGGCCGGTGACTGAGATCACGACCTGCCCGGCCGGTGAATGGAGAGGAGACCGTGACCGGTCGGTCTTGAGGATCCCAGGTCTCGGAATCGAGACCTGGGATACCTTGTGTTTTGATAAAACAAGCGGTTCGGGTTAGTGCTTGGCCGCGGGAATCAGCCGCTTCTGCAACTGTTCCAAGCTCTGCCCCTTGGTTTCGGGGTAGAACAGGCTGACCACGACCAACTGCACCACCGTGGCGGCCGCAAAGAAGTAGAAAGGCGTCTGCTTGCTGAAGGTCGCGGCCATGACCGGGAAGGAAAAGAGGATGGCGGTGTTGATGGCGGAGAGGCTGGCGTTGCCCACGCCCTGTCCCTTGGCCCGCACGGAGTTTGGAAAGACTTCGCCGATATAGACGAAGACCACCAGGCCCTGGGAGACCGCAAAGAAGGCGATGAAGGCCATCAGCAGTCCGAGTAACGCCGACTGGTGGGTGTTGGTGGCAAAGACCCAGGCCACGCCCGACAGACAGAACGCCGTACCAATGGCACCCAGGATCAGCAGACTCTTGCGGCCGAACTTGTCGATCAGCGTCATGCCCACCAGGGTAAAGATCAGGTTGGTGGCGCCGATGGCAATCGACTGGGCAAAGCTGGAGAGCGCCCCGAAGCCGGCCGCTTTGAAGATGGTCACCGAGTAGCCCAGAATCGCATTGATGCCCGTCAACTGGTTGAAGGCGCCAATGGTAATGGCCAGGAAGAGCGGGTAGCGATACTTCCAGCGGAGAACCGGCTCGTGCTTGATGGAGTGTTCAGATTGCAGCGCGGCCTGGATCTCGGCCAGTTCGGCCTTGGGATCGGGAGCGCCAATCTGGTGGAGAACAGCGAGGGCCTCGTCAATCTCGTTGCGCGAAACCGACCAGCGCGGCGAAAGCGGAATGCGGAAGAGAAGAACCAGGAAGATGGCGGCCGGGATGGCGCCAACGCCCACCATTGCGCGCCATTCCGAATCGCCCAGGTTGGCCAGGTGCACGAGATAGTTGGTGATGAAGCCGAACAGGATTCCGGTGACCACGTTGATCTGGAAGGCGCCCACCAGGCGGCCTCGCCATTGCGCGGGCGAAAGCTCTGCGATGTAAACCGGTCCGAGCACAGAGCAGGAGCCGACGGCAAATCCGCCCAGGAAGCGGGCCACCAGCAGGAGGGGCCACGAGCCGGAAGTAACGGCGGCAATAATCGCAAGGACATAAAGCGCGGCGGCATAGCGGAGGGCAGTTCGCGTTCCCAGCCGCTGACCGATTACGCCAGCCACGAAGCAACCGATAATGGCGCCCACGGGAGAGGCGGCCATGGTAACGCCCCGGCTGACCGAGCTCAAGTGATAGATCCGGGCGATGGTGTCAATGAATCCGGAGATCACTACGGTGTCGAATCCATAGAGCAGGCCGCCGAGCGCGCCTGTAAGAGTTGCTTTCAAGAGTTTCGAATTGGGTCGCATGAGAATTCCTTGCTTTGATATCCGAACCATCCTACAGAGTGACCCGCATAAAGGTAAACCAGAAAATGGGAACGATTCCACAGGGCCCGTGACTAAAGGCGCTGCGGAGCGGGAATAGAGGGCCTGGCCTCAGGGTCATCGAGGAGATTCTCCCATGTCGCCAGGCCATCGCGCTTGAGAAAGAGGCGCTTGCCCTCCGATAGCGCAATACACCGGTTTGGCTTGGAAGCCAATTCCTCCGGTCAGGCCCCGGTACGAGGCGCCGCCGACATCACCGCCAGAATCCGGCAGCGCCGTTTGCCGCCCGCGCTCCAGGCCAGCGCCATCTCACTCTCCATGTAGGCGCAATCGCCGGCTTCGAGCACCTCGTGCAATCCGCCGGCATCCAACTGCAACTTGCCTTCCAGCACATAGACCAGCGCGCTGGTCTCGAAATAGGATTCCGTGCTGGAGGAGGCGCCGTTGGGTGGAAACTCGATCATCTGCGCCGCCAGCCGCATTCCGGCTTCCGGCGCATTCAACGGAGTCACCTTGATCGAATCCAGCGCGCGGCCAGTACCCTGCAGATAGGCTTTGCGCGTAATCGAGAGCGTGTGCCGGGACGGCTCGCTGAAGAAATAGCTCATGCCCACGCCATAAACCCGGCTGATGGTAGCCAAAGTGGGCAGGGTGGGGATCATGCGGTCCGTTTCCAGCTTTGAAAGCAAAGCCGTGGAGAGCCCGGTTTCGGCCGCAAGACGGGAAAGGGTCAATCGTTTCTGCGTACGCAGCGAGCGCAGTTTCATCCCAATGCAATAGGGTTCCAGCGACCACTGTGCGTAGGAAACAGTCTTTGCCATCGTTCACTCCGGTTTGGCTTTTGAAATGCCTATCTTAGCCTGTTGCGCGGCGTCCTTGGTTCTGGCGCGGATTTTCTGCGGCTTTTTCGCATTTATTCCTTCACGCGCCCAGAGGGCTGCGGTTACCATCGCTGCAAGGACAAGCCGACAAGCCGCATCCTGATCATTGCTTCACGGGTTTCACTTTCTCCGGAGGAGTCAAGCCATGACCAAGCGCTTCCCTGCCCAGTTGTTTGCCTACATTGTTCCATGCACATTGCTCGCGATTCTGCTTTCGACCGCCCTGCGCGCCGACACCGTAGTGCTGACCAACGGCGACCGGCTCACCGGAACCGCGGTCAAGCTGGATGGCGGCAAGCTCACCTTCAAAACCGCTTACGCCGACGCAATCGCCATCGCCTGGGATCAGGTGGCCAGCCTGACCACAAGCAAGCCCATGGTGCTGCCCATGCCGAAGGGCGCCTTGAGCATCACGGCGATCGAGCGCACGCCAGCGGGACTGGTGCTGACGACCGCGTCCGGTCCCTCCACCATCGATGCCGCCGCGGTCACAGTTCTGCGGTCGCCCGCCGATCAGAAGGCCTACGAAGACAGCCTGCATCCCGGCTGGGCGCACGCCTGGGCGGGAGCTTTCAACCTGAGCCTGGCTCTGTCGCGCGGCAACTCGGACACAGCCACTTTCGGCACCGGCCTGGCCATGGCCCGGCAAACGCGTACAGACAAAACCTCGCTCTACGCCAGCAGCCTGTATAGCCACGATGGCCACGTCCAGCTGACCACCGCCAACAGTACCAGCGGCGGCTTGCGCTACGACCACAATCTCAATCCCCGGCTCTTCGCCTTCGGCACCGGCGATTTCTCCTCCGACGCGCTCCAGGACCTGGATCTTCGCTCAATCATCGGAGGCGGATTCGGCTGGCACCCGGTCAAGTCGCCGCGGCAAACCCTGGACATCCTCGGCGGCCTCGTCTGGACTCGGGAAACCTATTCGCCCGGCCCCACCAACAGCTTTGCCGCCCTCGACCTGGGCGAACAATACACCCGGAAACTGGGTGCGGCCAGCCTGTTCACCGAACAAATGTATTTCTATCCCGACATGAGCCAGCCCGGCCAGTACCAGTTCTCCTTCAACTCGACGTTCAGCTCGAAGCTCGGCAAGATGTTCAACTGGCAGACCACCTTCAGCGACCGGTACACCTCGTTTCCGCCCGCCGGCACGCTGAAGAACGACGTGATTCTGACCACGGGCCTGGGCATCACGCTGGCGCGGCATTGAGAGGGTTTCGCGCTGGAAGGGGTCGGTTGCCCCATGTGCCGGGAGAAGTGAGAACAACACTGAAAATGGGTGCCCCATCCTTCCGCGTTCTTTGCGGAAGGGTGGGAGGGCACAGACCTCTCCTCTCGGGCCTTCTGATCGGTAACACCGCCGGATTCGTTGTAGAATTCTCCTGCCATGCCGAAGGGGCTTGTTCGCTACCAGAAATGCGGCGTATTCCACTTTCTCACCTTCAGTTGCTATCGAAGGATGCCGCTGTTGGCGAGGGATACGGCTTACCAAGTTTTCGAGCGTGAGCTTGAGGCGGTGCGCCGAAGGTATGGATTCGTGGTTGCAGGCTATGTACTCATGCCCGAGCATGTTCACCTATTGGTGGGCGAGCCCGGCGTTTCGTCGCTTGCAACTGTATTGCAGGTGTTGAAGCAGAACACATCGAGAAAGTTGAAAAGCCCCGGCCAGGCTCAATTCTGGCAACGGCGCTACTACGACTTCAACGTGCATTCCGAGTTGAAGCGCGTGGAAAAGCTGAGGTACATGCACCGAAATCCGGTTCGGCGCGGGCTGGGGTCGAAACCGGAAGACTGGCTCTGGTCCAGCTTCCTGCATTGCGCGATGGGCAAAATGGGTACGGTCGAGATCGAGTCGGAAGGTACGGCGCGCAGACGAGAAGCAAACCCAACCCTGGCGAGCGGGCTGTCGTGGTCTCCCACCCTTCCGCGATGAAACTGCGGAAGGATGGGGCACCCATTTCAGGGGCGGGAAAGGGTGGGCCACCCGCCAACTAGGCGCTGCGTACTACGCTAGAAAGCAGGGGACTATCCTTGCAGATCGAGGAAACATGGCTCAATATCTGTGCGATGACATCGTGAAGACGAAGAACACCCAAAAAATCGGAACAATCGTAACCGTGCGCGAAGACGAAGATAAGGACCGCTATCTCGTGGAATTTGATAGAGACTCTGCAACGCGCACATTCTTCGATGAAGATGAGCTACAGCTAGTGTCCAGGCCCGTCAATGAAGCGGCACCCGGCATATACCCCGACAGGCCGATTACCGAGTGATTGTGTTTTCTTTCACGCCGGGCTCTGAACTGCAAGCTGGGAGTCTGGCCCAGTGTGTCCGCCTTTTGAGGCGCGCGCTGTAACGTGGAGTATGACTGGTTTGACCTGTATTTCACTTTTTGGAGTCTTGGCGATGAAGAAAGTTTGGATGAAACCCTACGCTTGTAGCTTGACTCTAGCGGCAATGCTTCTTGGCGTTCCAATAGTGGGAAGAGCGCAATCCACGCAGCAACGGATCGACCACCTTAACCACTGTACAGCTTTGATAAAGCAATCCATGGCGCTGGAAGATGACGGTCAATCCGTCGAGGAAATGATCGCCTACAAAAAGGGCACCCTGACATTCGGCTCTGAAGACATGAAATCAGCCATGCTACGGAAAGTTCAAGCACTGGAGAGCGAGAATTCAGTCTATGATCTGGATTCGTTGAGGAAATCACTGCTTACGAAAGCCTTGAACGTTGTTAGAGAAGAGGAAGGTGAGTGTACAGACCTCGATCA